>WBZR01001507.1_pt1 | contig 28604 bp, 29 predicted proteins | sample 5204231 | NCBI WGS metagenome assembly WBZR01 (sample SAMN12412403, study PRJNA552823) | activated sludge metagenome | isolation source: activated sludge from anammox sidestream of wastewater treatment plant... | place: USA: Virginia | collected 2017-08
CGTTTTGTTACAACTTCGGCAACTCGGGCCGGGGAGGAAATATCTCTTGCCATTGACCACGTGCTCAAAGCTTCGCATGCACCACCGCGTTCGCAGCAAGTGCCAGCGAACTCGTGGATGTCATCGCGGGCCCTGCCTGGGACCGTTCCCGGGGCGAAATCCCCCAGCGGTCCGAAGAGACCGGCGGCTGAAGATGGTAGGCGAGAGTCTCGCACAGGCATTCCCGAATTGGATTCGAAAGTATGACATGACTGACTGGTTTCGGCCCAATGACTTTCACCTTCGCGTTAAGGTGTGCTAGGCTCGTGGTCACTGAGGGGTATCTGTGTGCGTTATCTAATTCGGTTGATGCGGTTCTTCAAACCGTACAAATGGGGCCTCAGCCTGGGCTTCTTCTCGGTGCTGGCGGCGGGCGTATTCACAATGGCAAGCCCGGTCCTCGTGGGTTACGCGATCGACTTCGGCCTCAACCCCGTGAAGGAGAACGGCAAGGTTGTCGGGCTCGACGGGAATGTTGGCCTGCTGGTGCTCGCGTGCGCGGCGATCATCGTCTTCGCCATCGGCCGTGGGCTGAGCCAGTTTGGCCAGCAGTACCTGGGTGAATCCATCGGTCAGAAGATCGCCTACGACATTCGGAACGAGATCTACGACAACCTGCAGCGGCTGTCGTATTCGTACCACGACAAGGTACAGACGGGCCAAATCATGTCACGCGTCACCCAGGATGTGGAAGGCATCCGGATGTTCGTGAACATGGGCTTCCTGCGGTCGCTTTACATCATCGTGGTGTTGCTCGTCTCGATCGTCGGGATGTTCGTGATCAACTGGCAGCTCGCGCTGGTTTCGATCGTGACGCTGCCGTTCATTGGCTGGCGGTCGTTCGTGCTCTCGCACAAGGTGCGGCCCATCTGGTTGCAGGTGCAGGAGAACATCGCCGAGGTGACCCGTGTAGCCGAAGAGGCACTCACGGGCATCCGCGTCGTGAAGGCGTTCAGCCGCGAGGACTTTGAATCGGCCAAGTTCGAAGCTGCTTCGCACAAGCAGGCCGACCTGAGCTACACGGCGTCGCGGATCATGGCGAACAACCAGCCATTGCTCCAGGCGCTGGGCGCGCTCCAGATCGCGATCACGGTGGGGGTTGGGGCTTACTTCATCACGCAGGGAACGCTCTCGGCAGCTGGTCTCCTGACGTTCACCCTCTGGCTGAACCTGCTCCAACTCCCGGTACGGCAGATCGGTTTCGCAATCACGTTCATCGCCCGCTGCATCTCCTCGTCGGAGCGCATCTTCGAACTGCTCGATGCGCAATCCGCCGTGCAGGAGAAGCCTGGCGCCCCACCCCTCACGAACGTCCAGGGCCACGTGCGATTCGAGAATGTTGCATTCGGCTATGACAGCCTGAGTGCGGTGTTGCAGAACGTCGATATCGACGCGACGCCGGGCAAGGTGATCGCACTCCTCGGCCCCGCCGGGAGCGGCAAATCGACGGTTGTGAACCTCATCCCAAGGTTCTACGACGTGACCGAGGGACGTATCACGATCGATGGGACTGATATCCGCGATGTGACGATTGAGTCGCTTCGGCGGAACATCGGCATCGTCCAGCAGGATGTGTTCCTTTTCATCGGCACCATCCGCGACAACATCGCCTACGGCCGGCCCGATGCGACGCAGGAGGAGATCGAGCGCGCGGCGAAAGCGGCTCGCATCCACGACTTCATCATGAGCCTGCCGTACGGCTACGACGAATGGGTGGGCGAGCGTGGGGTAACGCTTTCCGGGGGTCAGAAGCAGCGTATCGCCATCGCGCGGACACTCCTGCTCGACCCGAAGATCCTGATCTTTGACGACTCGACGGCTTCGGTTGATGCGCAGACCGAGTTCCTCATCCAGCAGGCACTGCAGGAGTTGATGCAGGGGCGGACGACGTTCGTCATCGCGCAGCGTCTTCGAACGATCATGCGGGCCGACGAAATCGTGGTTCTCGAACGCGGCCACGTGGTCGAGCGGGGTAAGCACGACGAGCTCATCCACCATGAGGGGCTCTACCGCCGGATCTATGAACTCGAGCTCAAGGACCAGCAGGAAGCGCTCGGCGAGATCGTGCACCAGCGGCAGGAGGCAGCGGCGGTGGCGGCCGGCGCCAATGGCGCACACGGCGGTGCCAACGGCCACATCGAGGATGCGGCGCACGCACTCCAGCCGGCCCAATCGGCGGGGGGAGGTGCGGCGTGACGACCGATACCAGACGGAGTTGCCACGGGAACGTCCAGAAAGGGAAGAACTAATGGGCATGTGGGGAGGGGGTGCCGGTGCCGGTGGCTGGAGCCAGGGCATTGGCGGCCAATCGAACGGGCCACGAGCCGCGCGCAACAGCGACGGCTGGGATGACGACTACCTGGGCAAGGTCTACGACGCGAAGGTCGTGCAGCGTGTCTGGCCGTACCTCGCCGAGTTCAAGCTGCAGGCGGCACTTGCCTTCACGATGATGATTATCTTCGCGGCGTCGAGCTTCGCAGCGCCGCTCCTCGTTGGCCTCGCCGTGCAGGCGGGCATCGACCACGAGGGAACACGCGTTGCCTGGCTCTGCGGCGGACTGGTCGGACTCGCGGTTGTGCAGTTCATCTCCAGTTACATCCAGCAGATCACGACTGCATGGATCGGAACGCGTATCCTCCTGCGCCTTCGGGCGGAGATGTACGACCACATGGTCGGTCTCTCCCTCTCGTTCTACGACGAGATGGAAGTCGGGCGGATGATCAGCCGCCTGACGAGCGACGTGCAGGTTGTGAACGACCTCCTGACGACCGGCTCGCTCACTTCGCTATCGAATATCGTCGGGGTGGTCGTCGTCGTCGGCATCCTGTTCGCCGTGAACTGGGAGCTGGCGCTCGTGACGCTCGCCGTCGTGCCGCCGCTCATCCTGGTGATGATGTACTGGTCCAAGCATGCGCGGCAGGCGTTCATCAATGTCCGGGTGAAGTTGAGCGCTCTTTACGGCACGTTGGCGGAGAACGTATCGGGTGTGCGCGCGGTGCAATCGATGTCGCGCGAGGGCGAGAATATTCGCCGGTTCGATGCGCTGAACCAGGAGAACCGGAACGCGAACATCTGGGCCGGGATGCTGAGTGCTGCCGTCATGCCGATCATCGAGCTCGCGGTCGCGATTGCGACGGCCGCGGTCATCATCGTTGGGGGCGTGCGCGCAATCCATGCCGAGACGGTCGACGTGGCGGCACTGATCGGTACACTGACGGCGTTTACCCTCTACGTGAACCGCTTCTTCGACCCGATCCGTGACCTGACGCTGCAGTACACGATGTTCCAGCGGGCCATGGCCGGTGGCGAACGCATCTTCGAGGTGCTGGACACACCGGCGCGCATCGTCGACAAGCCCGATGCGATTGAGCTGGAGACAGTCGAGGGGCGCGTCGATTTCGACCACGTGTACTTCCACTACGTCGAGGGGATCCCGATCCTCCAGGACATCGACCTCAAGGTGGAGCCTGGCGAGACGATCGCGTTCGTGGGCCACACTGGTGCGGGCAAGACAACCATCACATCGCTCGTGAGCCGCGGCTACGAAGTGACCGGCGGAGCCATCCGCGTGGATGGGCACGATATCCGCGATATCAAGCGGCGGTCGCTCACGAAGCACATGGGCGTGGTGCTGCAGCAGCCGTACCTGTTTAGCGGAACGATCAAGGAGAACATCACCTACGGGCGGCCGGACGCGACTGACGAAGAGGTGGCTGCAGCGGCGAAGGCTGTTGGTGCAGACGACTTCATTGCGCGGCTGCCCGACAAGTACGACACGGTGCTGCAGCAGCGTGGGCAGAACCTCTCGGTCGGGCAGCGGCAGCTCATCAGCTTTGCGCGGGCGATTCTCGCGGCGCCGCGGATCCTGGTTCTCGACGAGGCGACGGCGTACGTCGACACGCAGACCGAGGTCATCATCCAACGGGCGCTGCGGGAACTGCTCAAGGATCGGACGTCGTTCGTCATTGCGCACCGGCTTTCGACGATTCGCGAGGCGAACCGGATCGTGGTGCTGGACCAGGGGAAGATCGTGGAGATCGGATCGCACACCGAGCTCCTGGCGAAGAACGGTGTGTATGCGAACCTCTACCGGATGACGTACGAGCAGGAGCAGGCAGCGAAGGCCGAGGCGATGGCGGGCGAAGACGCTGCATTCGCCAAGCGGCGGCGGGGTGAGGTGATGGCGCCGAGTCCGAGCCCGGCGGGGGGCGGCGGGCAGTAACGCCGCTCCTCCGCAAAGAACCACGCGACAAGCCCCGGACGGCACACGCCTTCGCCGGGGCTTGTTGGTCTCTCGAGGGTTACTGCAGGGCATCGAAGGCGGTCCTGGGTATCCAACCGACCTCTCCAGCCGGGAGTTGCAGAGCACGCCAGGCATCGTAGTCCGGGGGCTGCGGGTCGGTCGGTGGGTTCGGAATGGGCCGCAGGAGGACGCCATCCTCGAAGCATGCTTTGAGTGGCGCGGTTTCGGAGGGCTGGGCGCGAACGGGCAGGCAATCCTCGCCGTTTGTCTTGACGCGTACCATGGGCCCCGCAATTGCACCGATGACGTCGTTTCGGTCCGGCTTGCCGTTCCCGGGGAGGAAGGGGCCGGCGATGGGGGTGACCGTACCGGTGTCGGCGTTGTAGAGGAATGGGAGCGAGAACTGCCCATAGGGTTCTGCGGATGGGAGGCCATAGGTGTTGCCGGGGAATATCGCAGTACCGGCGATGGTTGGCGGCGTAACCGCCGGGAGCAGAGCCGCGAAATGGAACCACCCGAGACTCGGGATGGCAAAGGCGGAAGAGACGGTGCCATGGGAGTCGAGGTGGAGGAGCAGCGTGTCCGAGGTTCCCGGCTGGATGGCCACCACGTGATTGCCCGACGACCCTGTTGCCACACCCGAGATGAAGGCACCCGGCCGGGTGGCCGTCCCGGAAACAGCCGCGTAGTCAAAGTGCAGTGATCCGTCCCTATTCCAGAGGTGCGCCCGGTCGTAGACAGCCCAGAGCCAATCCGGGCCCTGTCCGACGGGGGCTACATACGGGCCGGCATCCACGGGCGGCGCCAGGCGGCGATTACCGGGGATCTCGAGGAAGTAGGATGGGACTTTACCGGTGGCATCGCGGACCTGCTCAATCACGCGGAGGAGGACGCCCTTCTCGGCAAGTGCGACCGGGAAGACCCAGCCATCGATGCGCGCAATCTCGGTCCACGTGATCCCGCCGTCGCGCGACTCTCGAACCGCGACGCGGGCATCGGGGTAGAGGTCGCCGCCCATGCCGCCGCACCAGCCGCGGACGCATTCGCCGAGGACGATGTGCGAGGCATCGGGACTGACAACGGTGGAAGTGATGTAGCCATCGGGCATTTCTGATGGACGGAACAGCACATCGGTGTGGGGAACACCGGTGCCATCGAACCAGACGCGGTCGAGCCCGGTGATTGAACCGTCGCAATTGATGCAGCCGCGTTCGACGATGAAGGCGATGTTGGGCAAGGAAGCGACGGCCGGGGCGATTACTCCCCGGGCGACTTGTGTGGCGCCGATGAGGAGCCCAGGCTCGGTTCCTGGCCCGGGCGGCGTGGCTGTTGCGGCTGTCGGAAGGGCCGTTGCCAGCGCAGTGTTGTGCGGAGATGGGGTGGCGGCGTGATTCGAACCGCCGGTGCACGAGACGGCGCCAGCGACCACTGCAACCAACAGAAGGACCGCGATCCGGGGAACCTGCATGTCGACGACCTCATCCCCCAGCCTGGGTAGTATCGGGCGCACGTCCAGCCGTTGGGGCGGGGCGAACGGTCCAATGCGGGGGACCCACCTGTTCGAACGGTGGGGGGTTTGCCATTTGTTCCCATCGACAGGCGGGGCGTGGATTTCGGACAATCGGGGGCATGATTCGCTACGAGACTGACGGACCCATCGCCATCGTCACCATCGACCGGCCGGAGGTGCGCAACGCAGTCGACCGGCCGCACGCAGAGGAGCTCGCAGCAGCGTTTCGACGGTTCGAGATGGACGAGGCGCTCCATGTGGCGGTACTTACGGGGACGGGCGGGACGTTCTGTGCGGGGGCTGACCTGAAGGCCGTGAGCGAGGCGCGGGGGAATCGCGTTGGCGAGACGGGGGATGGGCCGATGGGGCCCACGCGGATGCTGCTGTCGAAGCCGGTGATCGCGGCGGTCGAGGGATACGCGGTGGCAGGCGGACTCGAACTGGCGGCGTGGTGTGACATGCGGGTCGCGGCGGAGGATGCCGTTTTCGGGGTGTTCTGCCGGAGATGGGGGGTGCCACTGGTGGATGGCGGGACGATCCGGCTGGCGCGGCTCATCGGGCAGAGCCACGCGCTGGACCTGATCCTCACGGGGCGCGGCGTCTCGGGAGACGAGGCGCGGATGATGGGGCTCGCAAACCGCATCGTTGCCAAAGGGCAGGCGCTGGAGGCGGCGACGGAACTGGCTCGCCAGGTGGCGGCGTTCCCGCAGCGGTGCATGCGAGCGGACCGGATGTCGAGCTACGAGCAGTGGTCGCTACCGATCGACGAGGCGCTCGTGAATGAGTACCGGCACGGGATCGGGGTCATTGACTCGGGCGAGACGCGGGAAGGGGCAACGAGGTTTGCGCAGGGGGCCGGGCGCCACGGAGCCTTCTGAGAGCCACCCGGCCGCACGGCAGGTTCGCAGGGGCACTCGCGGGACTCACGGGTTGGGAGGAGTGGCGGCGCGCTTTGCGACAGGTGAGTCCGCCTCGGCCGGCTGCCCGGAACGATGGTGCCATCGCACGATGCCGGCAAACGACCATTCGCGGCTACCGGTCGAGACGTCGCGGCGTTCGAAGTTGAAGACCGCCCACATGAAAAAGGCGGCCGCAGCACAGAGCAGAAGCAGGCTTCGCCACCACTGGATTCCATCGACAATGACCTTCGAAGAATCGGCCCAATAAAACGGGGAGAGCTTCTGGGGCCACTCGAGGTAGCTCGCCATGGGGCCGATGAGCTGGAGGAAATAGGCAACGACGAGGATGCCAATGGTGAACATGCTGGCGAGGGAGCGATTGGGAAAGGTGACACCGGCCCAGACTGCAATCATGGCGAAGAGGAGGACGAGCGGAACCGTGGAGGCAGTCGCTTCGAAGAGGCGAACAGGGCCGATGGAGAAGTCGACGAACGGCTTGACGACATAGAACCCGAGCACAGAGAGGACGATGCCCATGGAGGTAGCGAGAGCGATACCGGCCGCTTTTTCGAGGAGAAGCCGGCGACGGGAGACGGGCTGGGCGAGGAGGATATCCATGGTCCCGGCGGCCTCCTCGCCAGCCGTCGTGCCGGTGCCAGCAATCACCGCGACGGTGATGAAGAGGAGCGGTACCCAGGAGTACCACTCGGCATTAATGAACCCCTCGGGCGAGTCGATCGTCAGGCCCTTGCCGATCATTCCCTCGAGGGCGGCGGGTATCTTGAAGTCCACGAGAGAGTCGCGGTAGCTGGGGAAGAGGAGGAGGTCCATTGCTCCGACGGCGGCGGCAACGAGGGCCATCATGAGGACCGCGGCGAGGTGGTCGCGGAAGGACTTGCGGAGATTTGGGAAACGGCGGTTCATACCGCTACTCCCTCGTAGTAGGCAAGCAGGATCTCGTCGAGCGTCGGCTGCTCAGTCTTGAGATCGGCAACGTGGTAGTTGGCCAGCGCCTTGAGAAGGCCGTCCATCTCGCCAGTGACCTCGAACTCAACCTCCACGCGTGATCGCCCGATCTCCTTCACGTTGCGGAGTGTGAAGGCCGAAGGTGGCGGCGCCGTGTCGGCGAAGCTGACGACGACGTGGCGGAGGCCACGCGCCTTGAGTTCGGAAATGGGCTGGACCGTCACGAGGCGGCCCTCACGAAGGATGCCGACACGCTCACAGATCTGCTCTACCTCACTCATCACGTGCGAGGAGAAGAACACCGTTACCCCGCGGGCGGTCATACGACGAAGGATGTCCCAGACGGTGCGCTGCATAATCGGGTCGAGGCCCGACGTGGGCTCATCCCAGAGGAGGACCCTGGGGTCGCCGAGGAGGGCGATGAGGACGCCGAGCTTCTGACGGTTGCCTTTCGAGTATGTGCCGGTGTGCTTATCGAGGTCGAGATCGAGGTTGTTCGCGACGTCGTGGACGAATGCCATGTCGGTGGGGCGAAGGCGCATGGAGGCGAAGAGTTCCACCGTCTCGTGGCCGCGGAGGCCGGGATAGAGGCGAAGCTCGCCGGGGAGATAGCCGCACAGGTCGCGCACCTGCCGGGACTGGCGCTGGCAATCCAATCCCAGGATCTCGGCGCGGCCGGTAGTGGGGCGGATGAGGTCGAGCAGGAGGCGAATGGCCGTGCTCTTTCCGGCGCCGTTCGGACCGAGGAAGCCAAAGATCTCGCCCTGCTCGACCTGGAGGCTGAGCGAATCGAGGGCAAGGACGCGGCCATAGCGTTTGCCCAGGGATTCGGTGCGAATAGCAGGTACGGCCATGCCTGCATGCTACTGGTTGTGCGCGCGGCCAACGAATCGTCACCCGTGTCTGGCCTGGCTCATACGGCCGCCAGACCTTCCGGAGTCATTGGAGGAGGATGGTGTAGGCGTCGGGGATACGGTTCGTCACGACGTTGGTGCAGGGGGCCATGTCCTTGAGGCGGGAGAGGGCGCGGCTGACGGGGGCAGTCATCGCGAGGCCGCTACGTGCCGGGACCGCGGTGAGGACACCTCCCTGTGGCGAGACGATGAGGCCTCCGCCGGGCCAGGCTGTGGCCACGTAGACCCGATTTTCGTCGGCGCGGGTGCGGGCGAGCGCTTCGGCCATGGCATGCGGAGTGAACTGGGGCCAGGCGATGACGTCGGCACCTTCGAGCATGAGCGACCGTGCAACCTCGGGGACGAAGCCTTCATCGCCGCAGAGAACGGCGAGCTTGCCGGCGGGGCTTTCGATAACCGGCGACGATGCAGAGCCGGTCAGGATCCCCCGCCCGTGTGTCGCCTGGTGTTCCCATGAGCCTTCGGGGGTGACGATCACCGAGGACTGTGCGGAGGCACAGCCGTTGGCGTGGACTGCAAAGACAAGCACGCCACCGGCTGCTCTTACTGCCGATTCAATCCGGGGGAGGCTGACCTGCCAGCCTTCGGGGCCCGTGCCGCCAGCCGCGACAATCACGCCGGCATCCTGCTCGCGGAGGGCCTCGTAGCGACGGATGAGGACGTCGGCGTCGAAACCGCCATCGCCAGGGATGACCGCGACGCGCGCCGCCGATTGCGCCGGGACGAGCGGTTCGGCGAGGACTTGCATGATGGGAAGCGAGGCCGTGGGCTGTGCCAGGCGCGCGTAGTGTGCAGGGTTTCGAGGGACGAGTGCGATGGCGGGCGCCGATGCCGGGTCGAGGTCGAAAACGAGGACGGTCTCCTGGTCGGCGGGGGCCATGGCTCTCGTTGCGCCCGAAGGATCGATAACGCAGGACCGCCCGGCGTAGGCGATCGTCCCGCCTTCGGTCCCGCACTTGTCGGCCGCGATGACCCAGACGCCGTTTTCCAGGGCTCGCACGGGCATCATGTACTCGCGCTGGGGGTTATCGAGGTCGGCGGTTCGGCGGGCCCATGCGACCCAGGCGGTGAGGTCGAGGATGATCTCCGCGCCACCGAGGGTGAGCGCACGGGCAATCTCGGGCATGCGGCCGTCGGCACAGATGAGGATGCCGCAGCGCGCGAAGCCCATATCGAAGACGGGGTAGTCGCGGCCAGGCCGGAACCATGTGGTGTCGAAATGCCAGAGGAACGACTTGTCGTAGCGGCCGGCGAGGTCGCCGTTCGGATCGAAAACGAGTGCGCTGTTGGTGAGCGAACCATCATCGCCGGGGACAGCGATACCGGCAGCGAGCCAGTAGCCGTGCTGGCGGGCCTTTGCGGCGAGCAGCCTGCGGATCTCGCTGAACGACCGCACGCCCGGGCGGGCGTAGGGATTGGCGTCACGGACGTAGTAGGCCGGGTAGGAGACCTCCGGGAGGAGGGTGAGCTGCGCCCCGGCAGCTCCGGCCTCATCCAGGGCACGCAGAAGGTTCTGGAGGTTCGCCTCCGCATCCTCGATGTCGAAGGCGCGTACCTGGCAGGCAGCGACACGGAAGGGGGTCATAGCAAAGAGGGTAGCAGGCTCGCCCACGCCCGGCGTGGGCTTTCGTTTACCCCCTCGGCAGGCCGAGGCCGCGCATGGCGATGATGTTGCGCTGGATCTCGCTGGTGCCACCACCGATCGGGGCGGTGGTGGAGTGCATATAGAAGCGGGCGAGCTTGCCCCCCATGGCATGGGTGTCGTCGCGGTCAGTCGTCTGGCCGTACATTCCGGCGAGGTGCATGCCAGTCACAGCGAGGCGGACATCGAGCTCGCTGCTGAAGAGCTTGGCGATTGAGGATTCCTTGTTCGGGATCTCGCCCCGCTCCTGCATCGTGATGATGCGGTAGCAGATGAGCGATTCAACCTGGGCTTCGAGTGCACGGTCGGCGAGTTCGAGGCGGAGGCCGCTGTTCCGGGTGAGGTTCGCGCGTCCCACGGCGGATTCCTTCGCGTACTTCACGAGGTCCTTCGCGATGAGCTGATGGGAGACGCTGGTGGCAATGCCGCTGCGTTCGAAATCGAGCGTCGTGGTGGCGAGGTACCAGCCGCGGTTCTCTTCGCCGAGGAGCTGGCTGGCAGGGATACGCACGTCTTCGAAGTAGACCTCGTTGAACTCGTGGCTGTTGAGCATGTTGACGAGGGGCCGGACCTGGATGCCGGGTGTCTTCATGTCGACGAGGAAGTAGGAGATGCCGCGGTGCTTGGGGGCATCGGGATTGGTGCGGGCGATGAGGATGCCCATGTCGGAGTGGTGGGCGCCGCTGGTCCAGATCTTCTGGCCATTGACGACGTAGTCATCGCCGTCGCGGATGGCGCGGGTCTGGAGGCTGGCGAGGTCGGAGCCGGCGCCGGGTTCGCTAAAGAGCTGGCACCAGTTGTGTTCGCCGGAGATGATCTTTGGGAGGTAGTTCTTCTTCTGCTCCTCGGTGCCGTAGACCATGATGGTGGGACCGGCCCAGCCATGGCCTATGCCACCGGGGCGGGGAGCGCGGCGCCAGGCAAACTCCTCGCTCAGGATGAACTGGTCCTTCACGCTCAGCCCACCGCCACCGTGCTCCTTCGGCCACGCGGGTGCTCCCCAGCCGTGCTCATTGAGTTTGCCGACCCACTGGCGGAACCAGCCGTAGAACTCGGGCGCGGCCCGGCCACCCGCATTGAAGAGTCCCCACTCGGTTGGGCGCTCGGAAACCCACGGCGGGAGTTCGGCATCGAGGAAGCCACGGACCTCCTGGCGGAACGCCCGTTCCTGGTCGGTATCGCGAAAGTCCATGGCACGCTCCTTTAGGTGCACGTGTGGCGCGGCGGATGCGAGAGGAACGTTAGCGGACGGCGAAACGGTTCGCAAAGCACGGAGGTGATGGAGGTCGCGGCTGGGTTTGCGGGGCGGGGTGAATCAGTCACGCATGGCAGACGGCAGCTATACGAGAGAGCCTGGTTACGGTGCCGAGGAACACGTCGATATCCGGATTTCGGCAGCCGGGCGAGCGGCTACCTGCAACCGGCGGGCCCACAGGGCCGTTGACACAACGGCATCAGCGTCTTTACTTAGGACGCATGGAGCAACCGTACACGGCGTGCTGAATCTGCGTTTTGGCCTGCCCATCGCGCTGATTTGTGGCGCACTGGCGATCATGCTGCCGCTCCTGGCGATCGCCCGGGAGAACGAGGCACAGCGCGGGCTCGACCGTGCGCGCACGGCCGCCCAGGAGCTCGACCTCGCGACTCTCGGGGCGGTGAATGCGGAGACGGGCGAACGCGGGTACACAATTACGGGCAACACGAGTTTCCTCGATTCGTACACGTCGGGGCGCGAGCAATTTGATGCATCAGTCGCCAACTTGCGGGCACTGGGGCTCGGGTCCGGGATTGAGGACGAAATCGACGCGATGGTGGCTGCCTATGACCACTGGCTGATTAACTGGGCAGAGCCGCAGGTGCAGCTCGTCCGCGCCGGGGGGCTCGGGGCAGCACGCGTCCGGACCGGATCGGGCATTGGCGTGGACCTCTTCGGCACCCTGCGATCGAAGTCGGATGAGCTCGGCGCCTCAATCGACCAGGTGGTACGCGACCAGAAAGCGGAGTACGACAACCGGAACGTCCAGACCGATGTCTTCGTGCTCTTCGGCGGCGTGGCAGCGGCGATCGCGGCGGCCCTCGTCATCGCCGGTGGCCGCGCACGCTGGCAGGCGATGCACCATTTACGCGCAGCGCGGGCCGAACTCGAACGCGAACGGGAACTCGGGCGCCGCCGGGCAGACGTCCTTGCATCGGTCTCGCACGACCTGCGGAGTCCGCTGGCGGGGGTGGTGCTCCAGGCGTCGATCCTCGAAGAGCAGGCCGAAGAGGACGGCAAGCCAGACCTGGTGGCGACCGCGCAGGAAGTGTCGCGGGGGGCTACTCGCGCGGCCCTCCTCGTGGATGAACTGCTCGATTTTGCACGCCTCGAGTCGGGAGCGATGCAGCTCGAGATCGTGCCACTCGAACTCTGCGGTGTCGTGAAGGAGGCAGTCGAGGACGTGCGGATTGCGCGGCCATCGTTCGCTCCCGAGATTTGCGACGAGACTGGCGACGAGTTGGTGCCGGGCGACGAGGAGCGGCTACGTGCCGTATTCCGGAATGTGCTCGAGAATGCCGCGCGTTATGGCAAAGCACCGGTCCGTGTGCGGCTGCTCCCGGTCGACAAGCGCATGGAGGTCCACATCGAAGACAGCGGTGCGGGGATTCCCGAAGCCGAGCGTTCGAGTGTCTTTCGGAAGTACCAGCGCGGTTCGACGGCCGGCGGCAACAAGGGCACGGGCCTCGGCCTCTACTTCAGTCGTGAGCTCGTCTTGCTCCATGGCGGCAGCATGGATATCGCCTGGAGTCCGCTCGGTGGCGCCGATTTCATCATCTCGCTGCCCCGGGCTGCTACCCCCGCAGGCGGGTGAGATAGGCGCGGGCGAGATGGAGTTCCTCGTAGGTGACATCGTCCCCGAGCTGGTCGCGCAGGGGGCCGAGCGGCCCGACCGGGCCATCACCGATGATGGCGCGGAGCCGTTCGAGGACGCCCGGGCGGACCAGGTTCGAGACGTCCTCGATCTGGCCGCCAAGGATTAGCGACGCAAGATGGGTCGTGATCGTACCAACGGCGAGGCCGCGCGCCCTGGCGATGGCACGCGAGTCGAGGCCCTGGCGATGGAGTGCGAGGGTTTCCTGGAGTGACGGGGTGAGCGACGCGTGGCCAGCCAATCCCGATGATGGTGCGGGCCGGGGCCCACTACCCGTGCCAGGCGTGGCCGCGGGAGCCCGTACGAGCGCAGCGGCGCGCGTGACTGCGAGGAACGCCGGGCCGTACTTCTCGAACTTCGCCGTGCCGACGCCGCTCACGTTGAGCATCTCGGCCCGTGAGCGTGGGGTACGCCGGGCCATGTCGCGCAGGGTGGCGTCGCTGAAGATGACAAACGGCGGAACGCTCGCCTCATCAGCGAGCTGCTTGCGCAGGCCACGAAGCGACTGAAAGACGCGCTCCTCTTCATCGGAGCCAGCGGCGCCGTGGATAGCAGCCGGAGGTGCGACGCACGGTCCGCAGTTGCCACAGCTCACGTCGTGCTGGGTGTCGCCAAAGTATTCGAGGATGCGGGCACGCAGGCAGGTGCGCGAGCGGGCGTACCGCTCCATGTCGTCGAGCTTCGCGGTGGCGTGGGCGCGGTGTTCTTCGAGCCCGGCGGTATCAATCTCTTCCTCGCCATCCGGGCGAAGCGCCCGGACCATGTAGCCGCGGCGCTCGGCGAGGCCGGAATCGACGAGGCCTGGATGGCGGCGTTGATTCCTGGCTGGTCGTCTTCGTCCATGAGCTCACGGACGTGGACACGCTCACCCCGGAACTCGATGAGCTTGCGGTAGACACCGACGACCATCGCCGCTTCGGGATGGGACTGATCGATGAAGAAGTCGCGGAGGCCGCGATCGCGGCTGGAGTAGTAGAGCACGCAGTCAGCCGGTTCGCCGTCGCGGCCGGCGCGCCCCGCTTCCTGGTAGTACGACTCGAGTGAATCGGGCAGGTCGTGGTGAAGCACCATGCGGACGTCGGGCTTGTCGATGCCCATGCCAAAGGCGTTTGTAGCGACGATGATGCGGAGCGTGTCGCGAGAGAACGCTTCCTGGATCCGCTTGCGGTCCTGGTCCTCCATGCCGGCGTGGTAGCGAGCGCACTTGATCCGCTGGTGCTGGAGGTAGTCGGTGAGTTCTTCCACGTTTTTCCGCGTGCCGCAGTAGATGATGGCCGATTCGCCCTGGAGTTCGCGGAGGCGGCCGGCGATCTGCTCGGCCTTCTCTCGCTTCGACTTTGCCTGCACGACATCGAAGCGGAGGTTCGGGCGGTCGAAACCAGCAACGTGGACGACGGGGTCTACAAGCCCGAGCCGGACGACGACGTCGTCGCGGACGCGCGGGTCGGCGGTAGCCGTGAGGGCGACGATGGGCGGATCGCCGATCCTTCCGCGCACCGAGCCGAGTTCGCGGTAGCTGGGGCGAAAGTCGTGACCCCACTGGGAGATGCAGTGGGCTTCGTCGACGGCCAGGAGGGCAACCCGCGCGCTGCGAAGCGCCGCCATGAATGCCCCGTTCCCGAATCGCTCGGGTGCAACGTAGAGGAGTTGGAGGCGCCCCTCGGCAGCATCGCGCATGACAATAGCCTGCTGGTCGGGGGAGATGGTGGAGTTGACGGCAGCGGCGGCGACTCCGTTCGCGTGGAGGGCGTCGACCTGGTCCTTCATGAGTGCCAGGAGGGGCGACACGACCAGCGTCAGTCCCGTCTGCTGGAGGAGTGCCGGCACCTGGTAGCAGATACTCTTTCCGCCCCCGGTGGGCATGACGGCCAGTGTGTCGCGCCCGGCGATAACGGCGCTGATGACCTCTTCCTGGCCGGGGCGAAATGATGTGTAGCCGAAGACATCGCGGAGCGCCTGGCGAGCGGCGGAGAGGCTGACCGATGCGTTGTCATAGCCGCCGGTGGGCTCGCGAAGGGTCTTTGCTGGCATATGCCGCAGTGTAGAACATTTGAGCGATCGGATCGAGGGTGATTGCCGAACCGCCCGTGCTGCGCGCTGGAGGCACGAGGAAGGGTGAGCGCTGTCACACACCGGGGGCTCTCGTACTCCAAATTGTGAATGTCATCACGGACCGGGCACCGGGACTGAAGTCACGCTGTTACTGGCTCCTCCTGGCAGTTGGCGGCCGGGCCTGACGGGGCTTGATCCCCGGCCCGCGCAAGGTTTCGCACGCTGGCTGTCGGAGGAGCGCACACCACAGGGAGTATTTCAACGATGGCTTTCGGCGCTACCCACCGGTTCGCCCACGCGGGCCGCCGCCGCAGTTTCGCGTTCAATCTCTTCAATCGCTGTACCCACCGCTGGTCGGAACTCGCGCTCGTACGTGCGGGGAGTGCAACCGAGCCGGCGATCATGGGGTGGTTCTGCCTTGACTGCGGCCGGCGCCAGCCGATGCACCGGATGTGACCCGAATGCGCACCCTCGCATACCGGGGATGGGGCGTCCCAGGGGAGGGGCCCACCCGTTGCCATTGCAATGTTGATGTGTGAACCGACTCACCGACCCTGTCCCGCCTGGCGGGCACGATCACAGCGACAGCAAGCAGGAGCAGGCGCCATGACGGATCTTCCTTCCCTCGTGCACCAGGCGTTGAGCCGGTCAACCCTGTTCCGTGGACTTTCGCCGCGACAGGCCGAGGTCGTGGCGCGGAGCACGGAACCGGTGTTCGTGCCGGCCGGGTCGCCGCTGGCAGAGCAGGATCGGCCGGGGCCGCATTGTGCGCTCATCATCTCGGGTGAGGCATCGGTCGAACGAAACGGGTATATGGTCGGCCGTCTCGGGGAAGGGGACTTCTTCTGCCTCTCGGGGGCCGCGACGCTCGTGGCGGAAGACGCCTGCCTCCTCCTCATCGCCGCTGACGATGCGTTTCGCGGGCTGGTGGAAGCGATCCCGGCATTCGCGGGCATCGTGTTGGCAGCCGGGGGCGAGATCTGCGCCGTACACCCGCGAATCGGGCGTGAAACGGTGGTGTAACACCCGCGTGCTACGTTCACTACATGGATGGCACGGTAACCCCGCTGATTCGAACGGCCCGGGAGACCGACCTCCCCGGTATTCTGCGCATCTACAACGATGCCATCAGCAGCGGAGTCGCCACCTGGGACGAGGTGCCCTGGACGATGGAGGAGCGGTGCGAATGGTTCGCTCACCACGACGAAGGGCAGCCAGTGCTGGTCGCTGATATTGATGGCAGCCTGGCGGGCTTCGCCTCCCTGGCGTTGATGAGTGCGAAGTCGGGCTGGCGGTTCACGCGGGAGGACACGATCTATATCGACCCGGAGTTCCAGGGACGCGGCATCGGCCGGGCATTGCTGGCGGCGCTCCTGGATGAAGCCCGGCGAATCGGGTTGCGGCTTATCGTGGCCTCGATCACCTCGACCAATGTGGCGAGCCTGGCGCTCCATGGAGCGCTCGGGTTCGAGGTGGTTGGGACGCTCAGAAGTGCCGGGTTCAAGTTTGGAGAGTGGCACGATACGACGTACATGCAGTTCGACCTCCAGGGCTGATCACTCGCTCGGAGGCCACTCGAACACGTGGAGATTGTGACAGTTCCGCAATCGAGCGGGCATGGCATTGAGTGTAACCAGGGGGCGGGAATCCCACGATCCCGTCATGGATGCGCAGGCCAGAGAGACGGATTCGAACGAGTGTTTTACCGTCGTGTGCGCATGGTGCGGGCGCGAGCTGTCGCACGGAACAGCAGTCGTCTCGCATGGCATCTGCGCCGTCTGCAGCGAACGGCTCGTGGCGGAGGCGAAGCGGCTTCGGTCGCACTCCCGCGAGGCTACCGGCTGATTTTCGGCGCCATGCACGTGTGCCCGAGTCGTGCACTCACCACTCATGAAGGAGTACGGGACGGACAGCATGTGGGAGCAGATCGAACCAGAGCTTCGCGAGCACGCGAAGTGACGCCATGCCCGAGCCATTGACGCCTATCGCCATCGAGGATTATGCGGCCTCCGTCTCGACAGCCGATCCGGGCCTGCTCGCGGAGTTGGAGGCCGAGACACGTGCAACTTTCCCCGAGCGGATTTCGATGCTTACCGGCCACCCTGCCGGCCGCTTCCTTGCGACGCTCAGTGCGATGTTGCGGCCGCACCTCGTGGTAGAGGTGGGGACGTTCACCGGGTACTCGGCGCTTTCGATGGCCGAGGGCCTGGCGCCAGGCGGCCGTGTCATCACGCTCGATATCAGTGAGACCCATACGGCGGTGGCACGCCGCTATTTCGAACGCAGCGCGTACAGCGGCCAGATCGAAATCCGGCTGGGAGCGGCGCTCGAATCACTGGCGGGGATCGCGGGGCCGATCGATCTTGCATTCATCGATGCTGACAAAGTGAACTATCTTGCCTATTACGAGGCGATACTCGGGAAGCTCGCGCCGAACGGTCTGATCGTGGCCGACAACGTGCTCTGGTACGGCCGGATCTTCGACGAGGCGGACCAGACGGCGGACACGAGGGCAATCCGCGAGTTCAACGCGAAGGTGGGAAACGACCCACGGGTTGAGGCGGTGCTCCTGACGGTAAGGGATGGGATGACGCTGATTCGACGCCGGTAAGTGGTTCTGCCGGGCGCATGGGGCGTGGCCCTGCTCATAGACCACCGGCACCGCTAACGTTGGGAAACCACCCACCGGAGCAGCCTCATGACCGTCGTCTCACCCCTCGACCGGACACCATGGGCGCTACCTGCGGCCGGTAACCGCGGCGCGGTTCCGGTCACGCTCGAGGGCCGCCACGTGCGGCTCGAACCGCTTCGCAGCGAACATGCCGAGGCACTCGCTGCAGCTGCTGCGATTTCGCGCGAGACCTACGCCTGGACCGGGGTACCCGATGGGCTCGGCGAGGCGCGGAGCTACATCGCGAGCGCAATTGAAGACGAGCAGGCCGGGCGGGCGTTGCCATTCGCAACGGTCCTGCGCGAGAGCGGGCGGGTGGTTGGGACGACACGCTTCGGGAATATCGAGTACTGGGCGTGGCCAGAGGGCAACGCCAACCAGCGCGGAGCCCAGTTGCCCGATGCGGTGGAGATCGGCTGGACGTGGCTGGCGGCCGACATGCAGCGGACACCGGTGAACACCGAGGCGAAGTACCTGATGCTTCGCCAGGCGTTTGAGGTGTGGCGGGTGCACCGCGTCCGGCTGATGACGGACGAGCGGAACGTGCGGTCGCGTGCTGCCATCGAGCGGATCGGTGGCAAGCTCGACGGGATCCTGCGAGGGCACACACCGGGCTCCGACGGTACGGTTCGCAACTCGGCGGTGTACAGCCTGCTCGAAGCCGATTGGCCGGAGGACCGGGCACGGCTCGAAGCGCAGCTGGGCAGCTGACTCACTCGCTCCCCACATGGCATGATGCCGGCGATGGAATCAGCAGAACGCTACCGGGCGATGGTTGAAGCAGCGAACGCGCAAAGCGCACGGCTACGGGGTCCTATCGATGCAGAAGCACGATGGGATCGAATGGCAAACCGGTTCCGGCTGGACCCGCGCCGGCAACTCGACGCGAACATGCAGGCAATCGCGGAGTACGTGGAGCCCGGCGACGTGGTGCTGGACGTTGGCGGCGGCGCCGGGCGTGTGAGTCTCCCGCTCGCGCTGCGGTGCCGGGAAGTGGTCAACGTCGAACCATCACATGCGATGGCCCGCGAGTTTCGCGAGTCGGCAACGGAAGCGGGGATTACCAATGCACGGGTGGTAGAAGCAGGCTGGATGGAGGCGGAGGTCCATGGTGACCTGGCCATCGTCGCGAACGTCACCTACTTCATGGCCGATATCGCGGCGTTCATCGAGAAGCTCAACCGCGACATCGCCCGGAGGGTGATCATCTCGGTCTGGAGTGTGCCGCCACCGATGCGCAATGCTCCGGTGTTCGCGGTGGCCTATGGTGAACCACAGGCTCGATGCCCGGGGCACCGCGAGCTGCTGGATGTGCTGTGGGAGATGGGCCTGCTGCCCGATGTTCGCGTGCTCCCCGAGCCGTTCATGCGGCACCCTTCACGAAGCCGGGAAGCGGCTATCCAGGGGTGGTTGAACGACGCAACTCCTCCGAATCCTGATGAGTGCCGCACACGGCTGGAGGCCCGGTTCGAGCAGCTCTTCGAGGAGATGAACGGCGGCTACGTGGTGAGGAGGGATCTCCCGACGCGGGAGATGCTCATAACGTGGGAGACGCGCTGAGGTGGCTTACCACCAGCCGACTTTGTAGAACCAGCCCTTGATCTCGCGGCCGCGCTGGCCCGCTTCGTTGAGACGGCCGAGGTGCTTGCGGCAGAGAGGTACGGTGAGCCGCTCACGTTCTTCGCCGCGCCACTTGAGCACCGCCACCTCTTCGTAAGGCGGCTCGATGCACCAGATACAGCGCGGCCTCGGCATTGGCTACGCCTTCCCCGACGAACTGACTTCGAGCCGCTGGAGGTTGGCGAGCAGGTGGTTCACAATCCGGCCGGTGCGGTCCATGCCGGCACTGCAATGCACGAGGACGGGCTTGGGCAGTTCGAGGAACGACTGCCACGCGCGCTCGTATTGTTCGGGCGTGAACGGGTGGGTGAGGTGGTCGAGCGTGGGGATATGGGCGACGTGGAAGCCCTCATTCTTGTACCGGCCGACGAGCCCCTCGGGGAGGGAGTGCCGGTAGAGCCAGAGCTGGTCCTCATCGATGAGGCACATGATGGAACGGATGCCGAAGTTACGCGTGACCACTACCCAGTCGTTGACGACGCTGAGAGGGACGGAGTGTTCGGGTCCTGGCGAATAGCCGGGGCGAGGGCTGGTGGCGAGGAGGTTTTCGATGACCCAGTTCGGCATATCTTTAGTGTAGGGTGAACGTTCCGGTTCTGTCGTGTCACTGGGCGCGGAGGTTCGCCCAGTCGTTCTGCTTTGCGAAAAGGATGTCGTGCATTGGCCAGAACTTCCCCTGTTCGGCGGCGCACTGGGCGGCGAGGGCGGCGTTCCCGGCATTCGGATGGATCTGGGTAATGGGGAAATGGAGGAAGACGAACGCGACATCGTCGCCGAGTTGGGCGCGAACGCGGGTCATGTTCTGGTCGGTCCAACGCTTGCAGAAGGGGCATTGGAAGTCGCTGAACTCGACGATGACGACTTTGGCGTTGGGGTTTCCCTCGATCTCGCCGTCGGAGTATTCGGGCCGGGAGGCGACGATCTGGAAGTTCGGGGGATTAGCCTGGGCGAGGGCCTTGATGTTCGCCGAATAGGCATCGAGCGAGGTGGGGCTGCCCGCGAGTTCCATTTTCACGACTTCATCGAAGATCTCGGGTGGCTGAGCCCCAACGAGCATCTTGTTGTTGATGAAGAAGGTCGGGGTGCCGCTCACACCGAGTGCTGCCCCGCGCTGGAGTTGCTTGTTGATGAGCTCGGCGGTGGCCTTGTTACCAAGGCAGGTGTTGAACTTCGACTGGTCCATCCCGAGTTGCTGGACGTAGCCGCGGAAGACGGTGAGGAGGTCCTGCTGCTGGGCAGGTGCATTCGTGGCGGCGGCCGGAGCCTTGCTTTCGTTTGCCGGGGTGATTGCAGCGGCGGTGGTGTTGGAATCCGCGCCGCCGTTCGTGTACCAGACAGCGCCGGCGATAATCACCGCGCCGATGACCACGGCGAGCGGAGTAAGGAAATACGTCCAGAGTGGGCGCAGGCGGACATCGCGGGGGAGTTCGAACGGCGGTGGCGGCGGTTCGCGGTGTGCCTGCGGTTCGAGTGGTTCGTCGTTCACACAACCATGGTTACGCATTCGATGGCTGCGGGCGAACTGCGATACGCGGCACTCAACGCTGGACGTCGCGCCGCCGAAGAACGGCGAGGGTGAGGTCTTCGACGCTGACGAGGTTGGGATCGGCGGCCTGGGCCTCGCCGACCCAGCGTTTCGCCTCGCTGCGCGGATAGCCGAGGGCGGTGATCGCTTCAACCGCATCTACCACGACACGGCGCTGCTCGTACTGCTTCGGGTCGACCGGGCGTTCATAGCCGCCATCGGCCATGGCAGCTTCGGCGGCGACCTTGCCGCGAAGGGTGGCAATGATCTTGTCGGCCCCGCGCGCACCGATTCCGGGAAGGCGGGTGAGGGTGGCGCGGTCTTCCTGCTCGATGGCACGGGCGATGGTGCTAACCGAGACGTTCATCGCCTTGACGGCCTTTGCCGGGCCGATGCCTTCGACGGTAATGAACTTGCGGAAGAAGTCGCGTTCGGCGCGGCGAAGAAAGCCAACGAGTACCGGCACTGGCTGGTTGGCGCTGGCGGAGTAGTGGATATGGAGACCAAGGGCGGGACCGGGCAGGCCCTCTGCGAGGTCGCCTTCGCCCGCGAGCGCCTGTAGTTCGGGCCAGAGAACAAGGGGAACGAGCACCTCGTAGCGGACACCTGCGACGTCGACTTCGACTGCAGGGCCGGTTGCATCCATGCGGGCGAGTTGGCCCTGCAGATGGGTGATCATCTCGAGTTGCGAGTTACGAGTTGCGAGTCACGAGTACGGTGCACGCTGGCAGTATGCCGGGATGAGTTGCGAGATGCGAGATACGAGATGCTAGTTTGCAAGAAACGAGCGGTAGTTGGTACTGCTCGCGGGAGCAGGGCGGGGCTACGGTAGTTACATGGCAGCTATCACCGGTATCGCACATGTAGAGTTGAGCGTTCGCGACCTTGATGAGAGTTCGAGCTGGTATTGCGCACTCCTTGGCGCGACAGAGGTCTTCCGCGAGACGAAGGATGAGTTCGGCAGGCGCGACGCGGCGATTCGCGAACCAGAGACGGGGCTGATGCTTGCACTGACGGAACACCGCGAATACGAAGGCGCGTTCCAGGTGATGCGGGCAGGCCTCGATCACCTCGCCTTTTCTGTTGCCAGTGCCGACGAGCTGAACGCCTGGGCAGCAAAGCTCGATGAACTCGAGGTCCCACACTCGCCCATCCGCGATTATGGATACGCGCTGGCAATCACGTTCGAGGATCCGGACGAAATTGCCCTCGAGTTGTTCTGGGCGAAGCCGCGGGCTGGCACGACGTAAGGGGCGAGCGCTGGTTCAGATCATCATCTGTACAGGCACCTTCTCATTTTTCCGTGTCACAATGGTTCTCCGGCCACCGCGAAAGCCGGCGACCGGCACCCCCTGCCGGGAAGGATAGGAAGGCGCAATGGCTATCCAGGTAACACTCATCTCTCACAGCGAAGACCCTCTTCGCTCGCTCTACATGGCGTACCGCACGTGCTACTCGCAGCTCACGCCGCAGCAGGTGCTCAAGCGCATCCAGGATGAACGGATCAGCCGGGCGGAGATGGAGCAGTTCATCGAGGAGCGGCTCAAGACGGGGCACGCAAGCCCGCTCGAGCAGATCTCGTTCGAGTTTGGGATTTCGGGCGTGTCACGCGCGTTCAGCCACCAGTTCGTGCGGCACCGGGTGGGGATCTCGTTCGAGCAGCAGAGCCAGCGGTATGTCACGTACAAGGCAGGTGAGTTCCCCTACACCGTGCCCGAGACCGTGAGGAAGGCCGGCCTGGAAGACAAGATGGATGAACTTTTCGACCGCGTGAGCGAGCTGTACGAGGAGATGGTGGCGGCCGGGGTCCCCTCGGAGGACGCGCGGTTCCTGTTGCCGAACGCAACGAACACGAACTTCAAGATCACGGTGAATTTCCAGAGCCTCCTCCACATCTGTGATCTGCGGCTCTGCACGCGGGCTCAGTGGGAGTTCCGAAAGGTGGCCGCCCTCATGCGGGCGGAAGTGAACCGTGTGGCGCCGGAGCTCGGCAAGTACCTTCAGCCAAAGTGCGGGGAGTACCGGCTGGGCTATTGCGACGAGTCGGAGAAGGACTGGGAGGCGTGCCCGATCGGCCGCATTCGGCCGCACAAGCAGGGGCTCATGCGGCTCTACGAGCAGCACCGCAAGGGTGAACTCCAGCCGCTGCGGGATGAAGACTGGGCCGTGATCGAAGAACGGGAGCTTTCGCCAGAAGCGTAGGTTCCATGCCGGCCGCGGACGCTACGGCCCCGAAAGGATGGCTGCGAGTTTCTCCGCGGCCCCGGCAATAGCGGGGCCGGGGGCGCGGAGGAAGAGCCGTGCATCGAGCTCGATCACGTGGTTATCCGGGATGACGCTGCGATTCGCCCAGGCGGCTGATGCACGGATATCGGCAGCAAGCGATGGTCCCTGTGTGCGGGCGATGACGAGCACGAAGTCCGGGTTCTTCGTGGCGAGCTGGTTGATGTCGACGGTTGCGAAGCCGGGAAGCGGTGCGCCATCGGCCGCTGGCCCCAGGACGTTCGTCGCGCCGAGCAGCTTCGCGATATCGCCCGCGTAGGTGGCTTCGCTTGCGCCGTACACTTCGCGTCCCTGGCCGGTAACGATGAGGACGGCCGGGCTCTTGCCGGCGAGCCTGGCCCGGGCGGCATCGACACGTGCGCGGATCGCCTCTGCTGCCTGCTTTGCCTCGGCGGTCCGGCCGGTGGCATTGCCGAGGGCATCGAGAGCGCTGAGGACGGAGGCGTAGCTCGTGACATCGACAACGAAGACGGGATAGGTGAAGCGTTCGAAGTCGCGCGTGAAGGAACCCTGGTAGGCGGCATCGGCGATGACCAGGCCGGGCTCCAGCTTCGCCATCGCCGGGAAGTCGGGAGAGATGCTCGAGCCAACATTTGGCGCGGTATCGGGCCCCTGGGAGTCGCTCGCCTTGCCGATGATCTCGAGGCCCAGGGCGGTGGCGAGGTCAACCGCCGTGGGGCTGAGCGTGATGACGCGTGTGACCGTTGCGGGGAGGTCGACGGTGCGCCCGGTCATGTCGGTGACGGTGCGGCCGGGTCCGGCGCCGGTTCCGGCGGGGGTTCTCCCTTCGAGGGTCGGCGTTGGCGTCGGGCGAAGGGGCACTGGCTCTTTGGCCTTGCCACAAGCACCGAGTGCCACGCCGGTGATGATGACGAGGAGGATAAGGGGGATTCGCAGCATCAGCTCAGACGGGATGCTACGTCCATCGAGACAAGCAATCGACCGGCAGCCGTGGCGCGCCCCGCGCTGGTGGCGAGGAGGCGACGGAGGTCGGCGGGTGTGTCGAGGTCGAGGGAAAGGGTTTCATCGAGGAATTCGTGGACTGCGAAGCCCACGGCCCGCGCTGCCACCCGGTGCTTTTCGAAGCTGCCGGGCCCATAGGCGAGCGCGAACCCACCCGCGGGGCTGAGCAGCATGGCGTTCGTCCCTCCGTCGAGGCTGCGGACGAGGGTGCAGGAGGGTGAAGGCGGCGCCGAACCGGCAAGGCTCCGAAGGGCTCGCGCGGTGACGAGTGGGAGATCGGCATGAAGGATGAGGGCGTCCTCGCCGCGGAAGCGGGCGAGGAGGGTCTCGAGCTGGCCGGTGAGGCCGGAGGCAGCGGACGACTCGGGAACGACGGTGGCCTTACCCTGGAGGCGGTCAGCAACGTGATCATCGGCCGAGAGGAGCACGGGTTCGAAGCCAGCCTCGTTTACGGCGCGGAGGACCGTCTCGAGCGTCGTGAGGGCGAGTTGCTCGCGTTCGGCGGGGTCCAGGAGTTCAGAGAGACGTCCTTTCGCACGGTCGAGCCGGTTGACCGGGATGACGGTGCGAAGGGTCATATCAGAGCGACTCGAGCGCGGCCACGACATCGCGGGCGAGTTCGGTCTTGCGGATGGCGCTGGTCATCATGGTATCGGTGACGAGGCAGTGCATGCCGAGCGCCTCGACGGCGGGGGCAAGGGCGCGGTCCTGCTCGTCGATGACCATCAGGTCGATGAGCCCCTGGTAGATGCGTGCGACCCCAACCGCGGAGACCTCGTGGCCCATAGAGTGAAGCATCTTCGCAGCGGGGCCCTTGACGACCTGGCCGGCGATAATCGGGCTGATGGCGGCGCGCTTCGCGGGGGTGCATTCGAGTGCTTCACGAATGCCGCGGACGGAGAGGATCGGGCCGATACTGACGATCGGGTTGCTTGGGGCGAGGATGACCTGCTTCGCATCGCGGATCGCTTCGAGGACGCCGGGCGCGGGGTGAGCGGTGTCGGAGCCCGCGAAGCGGACGCTCCGAACCTCAACCTCGGTGCGCAGGCGGACCATGTAGTCCTGGAACGGAATTTTCCCATCGGGGCCGAAGATCTCGGTACTGATGGGATCGTTCGACATGGGGAGGATGGTGCAGGCGAGACCCCAGGCTCGCCGGAGTTCATCGACGACCTCATGCATCGGCACACCCTGGCGGAGGCGCGTGGTGCGGTGGAGGGCCATGGCGAGGTCGCGGTCGCCGAGATTGAACCAGCGTTCGTGGCCGAAGCGCTGGAGCTGATCGACGACATTGAATGTGTCGCCGGTGAGGCCCCAGCCGGTTTCGGGGTTGACAGCGGCGGCGAGCGCATAGATGACGATGTCGGTATCGGGGGAGACGTGGACGCCGTAGAGGCCGACATCGTCGCCGGTGTTGGAGATGACCGTGATGGCGGCAGGGTCGGCGGCGTTGACGAGGCCCTGGAGGAAGCGGGAGGCGCCGACACCGCCGGCGAAGACCGTATACATGAGGGATAGCGTACAGGGGCCGGGGGCGAGCAGGAATGGCGAGGACCACCGAACCAGCAAAGCGGGCAATTGTTACAAAATGATAAAGATGCGACCAAGGGTCTGGTAAAGGTTATAAAACTTGCCTAGTATCCGCCCGAAGAACTTCTGGCACATGGAGGAGAGTACTGTGCCCATCAGAATTCGGCGGTTTTTGCTTGCAGCGGGGGTGGCTGCGGTGGCAGCCCTGCCATTTGTTGCGACAGGTGAGAGTGCCGGGGCAGCGGCGACCTACAATATCAAGGCCGGGGACGGTGAGAATGGTTACGCCGTCAACATTTTCCTGCCTGCTGCCATCACCGTTAATACGGGCGATACAGTCCACTGGGATTTCCCATGGTTTGAACCGCACACGGTGACGTTTGGCGCACCGCAGGGCGATCCGACGCAGGCTACACCGAATGTCACAAATGCATCGGCCACGTATGACGGGACCGGTTTCCTCAGCTCCGGGCTCCAGGGCCCGGAATATCCTCCTGGTGGTCCGCAATCGCCAACGACCTTCGATATCAAGTTCACCAAAGCTGGCACCTACGATTACTACTGTGTCATCCATCCAAACATGAAGGCCACGGTCACGGTCACTGATTCGGGCACGCCCTCGAAGCAGGCAGACCTCGATGCGGCCGGCACGAGTGCCTACAACGACGCGCTCACTGCCCTGAAGGCTGTCGCTGCACAGGCGAGCAGCAAGCCCGCTACGGTGACGACGAACGCCAACGGTACGAAGACGTACGCGCTCGCGGTGGCCGGGGAGACACTGGCCGGTGATGTGCAGCAGTTCTTCCCGCCATCGATTGATATCACTGCTGGTGACACGGTCGTCTGGACAAACAACAACCACACGCCGCACACGGTGACATTCGGGCCCCCGGCCGGCGACCCGCTCACGGGGAAGCCGAGCGGCGGGCCGGTCTTTAGCGGGAAGGCGGATAGTGCCGCAATCGGGATCGACTTCCCGAACGGCCTGACCTTCCAGCTCACGTTCCCAAGTGCAGGCAAGTTCCAGTACGTGTGCATCCTTCACGCGAACCAGGGTATGGCCGGTGTGGTGAACGTAGCCGCTGCGCCGCCACCACCAACGGCGAGCCCGACGGCGCCCGCCGCAACGCCCACGAAGGCCCCAGGGGCGCCGAACACCGGTTCGGGCGTCGCACCGGCCAACGATTCAACGGGGCTCTGGCTCATCGCCGGCGCCGTGCTGCTGGCACTCACGGCGAGCGGGGCTGCCGTGGTGGCATTCGGCCGCAAGTAACGGGCCCAGGCACTCCCTTTCCGGGCGGGCGTTGCGGTAACCGCGGCGCCCGCCTTTCTGTGAGAGCAGTCACGTTCCGGGGTGCACATGGGACTCTAGTCCCATGCTCCCGGGATATCCCACGGATTAGTTTTCGATGGTCATACGGTTGCAGCCGCAAGGACGCTACCAGGCACGACCAGACTCGAAAGCCACAGAGGGAGAGGAACATGCACATCCAGATTCGCAAGCTCGTGCTGGGCACGGCGATCGCGGCGGTCGCCGCGATCCCGGCCTTTGCGGGCGCCACGGGGGCAAGGGCCGACACCGGCGACACCGTGAACGTTGCCGTTGGCCAGGGCGAGAGCGGGTATTCCGTCAACGCTTTTTTGCCCCAGAACCTGACGATCAAGACAGGGACCACGGTGAACTATGAGTTCAAGTGGCTCGAACCGCATATGGTCGCGATGATCAACGACCCCTCGATCGACCCCAACGGCCCGGAGCCGCCCGTTATACCGTCGCCAATGGTGTTCGACGGGACGCAGAAGTACATCTATTCGGGGACGATCTTCGGCCCGGACCAGGCGTACCAGGTCACGTTCGCCAGGGCCGGCACCTACGAGCTCCACTGCTTCATCCACCCGGGGATGGACAGCACCGTCACGGTGGTGGATTCGGGCAACGCCGATACCAACGCCACCATCACAACGCGCGGCAACCAGGAGTATGCGACGGCAATCGGGAGCCTGAAGGCGATCGCTGCCCAGCAGGCGGCGAAGGGTGCGGCAGTGACGTCGCGTGCGGATGGGACGAAGCTCTATGACCTGACAATGGACAGCGGCAAGCCGGGCGAACGCGACACGGTCATGCAGTTCTTCCCCGCCACGGTGACGGTGACGGAAGGCGACAGTATCCGGTGGACCAACAACGTGGCGGTGCCCCACACGGTCACCTTCAATCCCCCTGTAATGGGGCCGAACGATGACCCGTTCAGCATCCCGCCTTCGAAGCCAGCCGCAGCGTTCGACGGCACGGGCGGCTGGCATAGCGGCATCCTCGGTGCGAACCCCGACGACCCGACGGCGCCGACAACCTTCGAAATGACCTTCGCAAAGGCCGGCTCCTACCAGTACGTCTGCATCCTCCACGCGCCCCAGGGCATGGCCGGCACTGTCAACGTGGAGAAGCAGGTACAGGCCACGCCTACCGGCACGACCACGAGCACGCCAGCGGCGACACAGACTACCGCTCCCCGCCCGCCGTCGACGGGCTCCGGGGTGGAGACGGCCAGCGACGGACCGATCAGTGCGTGGCTCGTGGCGACGGCGCTGGCTCTCGCCGTGGCAGCGACAGGCCTGGGGATTTTCACCATCCGGCGGGGCAGCCTGGGCTAGGCGTGCAGCCGGAAACGAACGAGCGAGCGTCTCTTGCAAAGGGACGCTCGCACCAGCTTTGCACTGAAGCTACGACCGGGGAGTCGAGGAGAGAGATGATGAGGACGAAGATGATGTGGGGAGTTCCCCTGGCCGTTGTGCTGGCGGGGATGCTCGTGGCAGGCTGCGGTGGCGGCAATGATGCGGCAC
>WBZR01001508.1_pt1 | contig 28593 bp, 24 predicted proteins | sample 5204231 | NCBI WGS metagenome assembly WBZR01 (sample SAMN12412403, study PRJNA552823) | activated sludge metagenome | isolation source: activated sludge from anammox sidestream of wastewater treatment plant... | place: USA: Virginia | collected 2017-08
TGGACGGATTGTGCCCAAGCAGAATATGTTGTGCAACACAAAACCGGTTTTTTACGCTCCCGATCTCAAATTATGTTGTGTTATTGCAACACTCTTGCTATCGCTGTAAAAATCCTGCTTTTTTGTCATGCATAAATTAGAAAAGAACGGATTACTGCAGATTGCTGCGGCCCGACGGGCTTCGCAAGGATTGTATTTACCGGATTTCACATCTGTCCGGCGCGGATAAATCCGGATGTGCCTGCCGGTGGGGCGGGGCATGATGGCGGGATGAAAGCCGCAGTTTTACGCGGATTTCTCCACGTAGCAGGTTTCTGGCGGCAGGTGTCAGTTGCAGGGCGATCCGTTCCCCACCTGCACGATCTTCACCCGCAATGAGGTAGCCCAGTGCCAGCAGATGTCTGAATACAATTCGCCAGCCTTCGCTGCTTAATTCGCAGCCAATGCCAAATGTGCTGATGCGATCGTGCCCCCATTGCCTGATCCGGTCTGTCTGTTTTCCGGTCAGAATATCAATCAGATATTCTGTACCGAAACACTGGCCTGTCCGGTAAGCACAGGACAGCGCTTTCTGGGCGGCGATCGTCACATCCTGAACAGGAACGGTTGCCAGGCAGGCATCACAGTTGCCGCATGCCGATTCATCGCTCGAAGCAGGGGGTTCGCCAAAATAATCCAGCAATGATCTTCTGCGACACATAGTGGTTTCACACAGCGCCAGCAGGGCGTCCAGCCGGGTGGTCGCTGCCTGTCTGACAAGGATTGACCGCTGTTCTGTGGCAGATTCAATCTGTGACCGCAGACGGATAATATCGCCCGGTCCGTAAACCATCCAGGCGTTGGCGGGCAGCCCGTCACGACCGGCACGGCCGGTTTCCTGATAATAGCTTTCGATACTTTTGGGCAGATCCAGGTGAGCAACAAAACGGACATCGGGTTTGTCAATGCCCAGTCCAAACGCAGACGTGGCGACCATGACCCAACCTGTCTGCTGCAGAAACTTTTTCTGGTGCCGGGTGCGTACGGGTGCTTCCATACCGGCATGATAGGCAAGTGCCGGAATTTGATTGGTATTGAGCCACGCTGCTGTTTCCTCGACTTTTCTGCGGGATTGACAATAGACGATGCCTGCCTCTCCGGGATGCTGGTTGCGGATGAAGTTGAGCAGCTGCATCCGGCCGTTGGACCTGGCAGTGATGCGATAGCACAGATTGGGGCGGTCAAAACTGCTGATGAATGTGCGCGCCTGATGCAAATCAAGGCAGCGCAGTATGTCCGCGCGCGTTCTGGCATCTGCACTGGCAGTCAGGGCAATACGCGGCACTTGTGGAAATTGTTGCGGCAAAACCGAAAGCCTGCCGTATTCCGGGCGAAAATCGTGCCCCCACTGGGAAACACAATGCGCTTCATCAATGGCAAACAGGGAGATGGCGATGCGCTGCAGTAATGCATGGAAGCGGGCGGTCAGCAGTCTTTCCGGCGCAACGTAAACCAGATCGTACTCTCCCGCCAGCATCTTCTGTTCAACAGCTTCAGCCGCTTCCGGCACGAGTGCAGAATTGAGATACGCCGCCCGCACACCGCGCTCACGCAACACGGCCACCTGATTTTCCATTAGCGCAATCAGTGGTGAAATAACGATACCCACGCCGTTTCTTAACAATGCCGGAAGCTGGTAACACAATGATTTGCCACCGCCGGTCGGCATCAGTACCAGACAATGCCCCCCGTTTACGACATGGGTGATGATTTCGGCCTGCTGACCACGAAATTCGCTGTAACCAAAAATTTCCTTGAGCAGTGTCCGGGCAGGTGCTGTCAGGTGCGCGGTCATGGCAAAATCATGCTTCACCCGTGAAGCGATCCAGATTACGCCGGGCGCGCTTGGTGGGCCTGCCTTTGCCGGCATAACGCGGCGCAGGCTGCTGTGATTTGAGGTTTTCCGCCAGAATTTCCCGTGCCTGCCGGCTTTCTTCGGTTTCCTGATAAAGCACGCGAGCTTCCGTGGCAGATCGGCGCTGGTTAGACAAGGCCAGCACCCTTATCTGATGGTGATAAGGGCCAATGCGAATATTGAGCAGATCACCCGCATTCAGGATTCTGGAAGGCTTGGCGCGCATACCGTTGATCTGCACCTGCCCGCGTTCAACTGCATCCGCTGCCAGTGAGCGTGTCTTGTAAAAACGTGCAGCAAACAACCATTTATCAATGCGGAATTTCTCGTCCGTGGTTTGTACGCTCTTTTCAGTCATGCGCAGGTGGAAAAGTGGGATGCGTAAACCGTATAAGCCACTTTGACGATCATACTGAGTGAAATACCCCAGGCCAGCAAGGCAAAACCATGCTGTAACCTCGCTTCATCAAAACGGTGAGCATATTGCTTGCCAATCAGTGTGCCGGCGACAGTCCCGGCAGTGAAAGGTAACGCAAGCGGCCAGTTCATGAACCCCATGGAAGCAGCCGAAACAACACCGGTAACAGAAATCAGCGCGGTGATGGCAAGTGCAGTGGCTATCAGCGATTTCATGGGCAGATTCGATACTTTTTTAAGTGCGGGGATGGTGATGAACCCACCCCCGACACCAAGCAGCCCGGACAAAAAGCCAGTCGCCACACCTGACAGCAGCAATCCTCTGGCGCAGGGAATGGTCCAGATCAGGCGGCCACTTTCCAGATTGAGCAGACAGGGCGGATATATCGCCGCTTCCGATGGCGCTGTCTGCATGGCCCGTTTACTTTGCCGAAACATATACCCGGCCGCAAAAGCCAGCACTGCGGAAAATAATACTGTCAGCAATGTATCAGGCAGTTGCCGGGCAATCCATATCCCGGCCGGTGAAACCAGCATCCCGGCAGTCGCGATCAGACCGGCTGCCCGGTAGCGGACAATTCCCTGCCGGAAAGCGACGCAGGTGGCAACCGTTGCTGATACGGCGACTGACAGCAAGGCAACCGGTGCAGCCTCTGCAACGGTTGCCTGCAGACCAAAAACCAGCAGCGGGACCGCAATGATGGCCCCTCCCGAGCCGGTCAGCCCCAGCACGAACCCGGTAAGAACCCCAGGTAACAGGCCGGGCCACTGGATTTCCATGAAGGCTTATTTTGCCTCGGTGGAGCCGGTCAGCCATTCACGCCCTTTCAGCAGGCAATCCCAGTATACCCACGGAAAAAGCCTGACTTTGAACCACCAGTACAACTTTCTGGCAATCGTCGGGTTAAGCGGAAACGTTGGCAACAGTTTGCCGCCAAAACCAAATTCAGCCAGCACAACCTTGCCATTTTCAACCGTCAGCGGGCAGGCACCGTACCCGTCATAAATCGCACGAAGTTCACGGCCTTCTTTCGCTGCCAGCAGATTCTCGGCAACAATGACCACCTGTTTTCTGACTGCTGCTGCCGTCTTGGTGTTGGGAGAAGAACAGGCATCGCCCAGTGAGAAAATGTTGGCAAAACGGGTATGCTGCAGGGTTTTTGCATTGACTTCACAGAAACCGCTGGCATCTGCCAGCGGGCTGTCGCGCAGGAAATCCGGTGCTGCCTGCGGCGGTGTGATGTGCAGCATATCAAAAGGTTTATCCACACGCGTGACTGCCCCGGCTGCATCTTTAATTTCGAAAGTGGCAATCTTCTCCGGACCGTTAACCTTGACCAGATTGGAATTAAAAACCAGGCTGGCGTGATATTTCTGCACATATTCCATCAGTGGCGGTACAAAATCAGCCACACCGAACAGCACGGCTCCGGCTGAATCGAATTCCACTTCGATTTTGTCCAGTACACCCTGGCGCTGCCAGTAATCACACGATAAATACATTGCTTTTTGTGGTGCACCCGCACATTTGATCGGCATGGGAGGCTGTGTAAACAGCGCTCTGCCGCCCTTAAGATCCTGTGTCAGCGACCAGGTGTAGGGCGCCAGATCAAACTGGTAGTTGGACGTTACGCCATTTTTACCGAGCGTTTCCCTGGCGCCTTCGATTTTCTCCCAGGCCAGGCGAATACCGGGGCATACGACCAGCTGCTGGTAGCCAATGGTACGGCCATCAGCCAGATGAACCAGGTTTTCGCTGGGTGAAAATCCGGAGACTTCCGCCTGGATCCATTCCGCACCGCGCGGGATAACATCCGCTGTATTGCGCACGGTATCGTTAATCGCATATGCACCGCCACCGACCAGCGTCCAGGCGGGCTGGTAATAATGTTTGTCATTGGGTTCGATAATGGCAATGCGCAGTGAAGAACGCCGGCGCAGCAGGCTGGCCGTCACACCAAGACCGGCAGAGCCTCCCCCCACCACCACGACATCAAAAGCATTGCCCCAGTTACAGGCAGGTGTCACTGCAGATGGCCGATCTGCAGCTGCAGGCCGGGAAGTCTCCCCGGTTGATACCGGTGCTGATGCTGATCCGGCTGCAGCCTCATCAGCCGTATGTTCCCAGTCACAGGCGGCAGAAACGGGGGCGGGGGCAGCGGCTGTGCCTGCATCACGGTTATACAGTGCGCGGGCACGGTTGCCCGAATTGCAGAATGCCAGTACCGGCCCGGGTAAAGTTGCCATCAGTTGATGAAAAGCAGAGCATTTTTCATCTGAAACCTGCCCGATTGCCACCGGCAAATAAGCAAACTGCAACCCTGCTGCTTTCGCCGCATTTTCCAGCTCAGTGCTGGCAGGCTGGTTTTCTCCTCCTTCCCCGTCAGGACGATTGCAAATGATGGATTTGTAGCCGGCTGCAGCAATTGCTGCCACATCATCCACGCTGATCTGACCTGAGACCGCTATTTTTTCATCCAGCTTTTTCCAGCTTGTTTCAGAAGTACTGCTCATGGTGTTTTCTCCTTGTTTAGAGATGAAATTTCCGGGTGAAGGTTGCCGAACCGCCTGATTACCCGTTATTACCGGTGCTATCCGGTGACTGGCGATCTGCTTTCCGGCAGTAGAGACTAAACAGCGTATTCATGATCTGCACCGCTTCCGTACTGGCGATGCTGTAATAAATGTATTTTCCCTGGCGTTCTGTCGAAACCAGCTTTTCATCCCGCAAGATGGTAAGTTGCTGTGACAAGGTAGGCTGCCGGATGCCCAGCAGCTGTTCCAGTTCACCAACATTTTTTTTCCCCTCAACCAGTTGGCACAGAATCATCAGTCGATCTTCGTTAGCCAGAATTTTCAGTATGGAACAGGCTTGCGCTGCAGAAGCCTTTTTTTCCGGCATGATCAGAAAATCCGGTTGCACGTATGAATCCGTCATTTTGTTTCAATAACTTCCCGTTGTCGATGATTTGAATTCAAATTTGCCTGATGGCGCCTTTCCAGCAAATCAAAAATGAACATGCCGAGCAGCATGGCAAGTACGAAGATGATGCCGCCCGTCTCGCCTGATGCTGCCATGATCAGCCCCGGTCCGGGACAGATCCCCGACAGTCCCCAACCGATACCAAACAACAGGCTGCCGGTGACCAGACGCAAATCGACCGTGCGTTTTCCGGGCAGCTGGATCGGTGCTGAAAAAACAGTCTGACCGCGCTGCTTTGCTATCCTGAAAGCGAAGAACCCGACACTGACGGCACCCAGCATGACGAACATCAGCGTGGGATCCCATTGCCCGGTAATATCCAGAAAAGCCAGTACTTTCGCGGGGTCGGTCATGCCCGACAGGATCAGGCCCAAACCAAAAATCAGACCGGAAAACAGTGCGATGAGCGGTATAAGCATGATGTATTTACCCCAGACTGTGACGAATAATATAAACCACGGCCATTCCCGCGGTCATAAACAAAAACGTTGCCACCATCGAGCGCGGTGAAAGGCGAGACATGCCACAGACACCATGGCCACTGGTACAACCTGAACCGTAGCGGGTTCCGATACCGACAGCCAGGCCGGCCAGTGCAAGCAGTGCATCACCCGTTTCAATGCGGATCGGGGGTAATTCTCCTGCCCAGCGCCATAGCCACGGGGCAAGCAATAATCCGCTGACAAAGGCTGCTCGCCAGGCAATATCCCCCTTGCGCAATTCGATCAGCCCCCCGATGATTCCGGATATACCTGCGATCCGGCCGGCCAGAAGCAGCAGTATCGCCGTTGCCAGGCCAATAATCACACCACCGGCAAATGCACTGACAGGTGTAAACGATTGCCAGTCGACCATGAATTTTTCCTCCTTGACAGATAAATTGTATTAATACACTATACATTTTGATAGTTTAATATTTTACATATTAAGTTGTGTGAATACAAATACGGTAAATATCATAAGGAGCCGATGATGCAGCCCAATATTCAAGCATTTTTTGATCCGGTTACCTGGACAGTCAGCTACGTCGTGTTTGACAAACCGGGCGGGTGTTGCGCCATTATTGACCCGGTGCTTGATTACGACCCTAAATCCGGCCGGACGAAACACCATTCTGCCGATGTGCTGATCAGGTTTATCCGCTCGAAAAATCTGACAGTGAACTGGATCCTTGAAACCCATGCCCATGCCGATCATCTTTCTTCCGCACATTATCTCAAACAGGAACTGGGCGGAAAAACGGCAATCGGCAACAACATTCCCGGTGTGCAGCAGGTATTCAAAAAACTGTTCAACATGGGGCCGGATTTCCAGCCGGACGGATCACAGTTCGATCATCTGTTTGATGATGGAGATATCTTTAAGGTTGGTGAACTGACAGGCAAGGCAATTTTTGTTCCCGGTCACACGCCGGCTGATCTGGCTTACCAGTTTGAAGATGCCATTTTTATCGGAGATACAATGTTTATGCCGGATGTGGGAACAGCCCGTGCTGATTTTCCCGGCGGCGATGCGCGAGCACTTTACCGTTCCATCCGCAAGCTGCTGGATAACTATCCGCCGCAAACAAGGCTGTTTATGTGCCACGACTATCCTCCCGGCGACCGTCCGGTTCAGTGGGAAAGCACGGTCGCTGACGAACGGGCGCACAACATCCATGTGCACGACGGTATCAGTGAGGATGAATTTGTGAAAATGCGTACTGCACGCGATGCCACACTGGGGATGCCGGTACTGATCCTGCCATCGGTTCAGGTCAATGTGCGTGCGGGACAAATGCCGCCCGCCGAGGATAACGGTACCGTGTATCTGAAAGTACCGGTCAACATACTGTAGGCCGGTCTGCATGAATCCCCGGCACAGCTGTCCCGCGCTGTGCCGGAAGAAATGGGGGTTACCAGTAGCGAACGTTACCGGTATCGACGTGGATGAAATTCGATTCCGGGTAGTAGCCCACCCCGCCAGCGTGCATCGACATCGCTGCACGGCGCAACGTATGGAGCGGAACACCGGGCAGGCGAATGTCGATCGCTTTGCCCTGCATGTGCAGGCTATGCTTGGCCACACCGTGGCTTCGCGCTGAAAGGGCGGCATTGGTGGCCGGTGAACGATAGGCCGAAACAACCTGAAATTCCCTGGAACTGCCGATCTTGCCCTGCAGATGCTGTATCAGATCGAGCAATCTTGGATCAATCGGGTGGCGCTCACCGGAGCGGTGGTCGCGCAACACTTTTGCAATTTCCTTCAGCGCACCGGGAATATATCTTCCTTTTTCCCAGTAGGCGGTTCTGATTCTTTCGCCCGTGTGCATGTTTAACAAAGACACCCGTTTTTCGTAAATACGAGGGGAATAGGCAGCGTTAACTGCCGGCATAACAAACAGTGTGCAGGCACCTAAACCGGCCTGCAGCAGGCGGCGGCGGGTGGCACCCTGCCCGGTAAGCATTTCCAGATTATCAGCAATGATAAGTTTGGACATTGTTATTCTCCATGATCGTGCCAGATTAAAAAGATTGTGACAGGTGCGGCTCCGGCTGAAGCCAGCGGGCATAAGTCAGTGCCCGCCTGTCGCGCCCGTAGACATCAGATGAAAAATAAACTTCACCCTGCTCATCACTCCAGGCGGTCAGGTACAACAGATAAATGGAAACCGGTTCAGGCAAATGCACGGTTTGTGTCTTGCCGCTGTCGATTTTTTCCTGAATAGCAGCTTTTGAAAAAGCCGCCCCCAGCACAAACTCAGCCAGATTCAACGGTTTTTCCAGGCGGATGCAGCCCGAGCTGAAAGTGCGAATATCCTTCTGGAACAGTGATTTGGAAGGAGTATCGTGCAAATAGATACTGAATGGATTGGGAAACATGAATTTAATGGTACCCAGTGCATTTTTCCGGCCGGGTTCCTGGCGCAGGGTGTAGGGAAAAGAGCGGCCCGCTGAACTCCAGTCAATAGCGTACGGATCCAGTTCAAATTCATGACGGCTGTCCGAAAATACCCGGATTCCTTCGGAAGTAAAAAAATTCGGATTGTGCCTTTGCTTGGGTAACAAGTCCTTGGCAGCAATGCTCGCCGGAACATTCCAGTACGGGTTGAGAATCAGGTGTGAAATCCGGCTGCTGAAACTCGGTGTGGAACGGTAATCACGTCCAACGACGATACGCATTTCAAGCACACGCTCGTTATCGTGAACTGCGGTCAGGTTAAACCCGGCGATGTTAACCAGAATATACCGGCTGCCCAGTTTTCTGGGCAACCAGCGCAGCCGTTCCAGCGTAATGCGTAACTGCTGAAGCTGTTCAACTGCTGACATGTTCAATGCCTGCCGGGTATTTTTTCCGATGACACCATCCGCGTTCAGTCCGTACTGACGCTGCAGGGTTCTGATCGCCGTCTCCAGCCGGTTATCGTAAAAATCGCTGCTGTCATTACCGGCGATGTCGTACTCCGGTTTTTCAAAAACACCATATGCCTGGCTGATACGCCGGCGTATCAGCGGGATGGCAGCATGCCGGGTTTGTGGATGAAGCGAGGGAATATTGTCCGGAATCTGCGTCCACTTCGTACCGGCAGCCACCTGATTCTGCAGCCGGGAAAACTGCTGTTTCAATGCCCGGTATTGCGGCATATCAGGCGGCAGGCCTGCAAAGGCCCGCTCCAGCCCGCCCGGATTGACGGAAGCAACGCTTTGCTGCAGAAAATCTGCTGAATCGAACGGTGGTTGCGGAATGTACCAGTCCGGATCAGCTGACGTCGCTTTCAGCCGGCCGCGATACATATCATGCGCCAGTGCCAGCAGGGAACGGGTTGTACCCAGTTCAAGCGCAAGGGAAACAGGGGATTCATCGCGCAGACGGTGTAACACTTCAATGTGGTAATCGCCGCTGTCCAACCCTTCTTCGTCAGCTTTACCAATCAGGATCAGCGCCATATCCAGAAAAGCGCGGGCATTTTCAGCCTGACTCCAGACCGGCTGATAGTTCCGCTGCGAATAAAAACGTCGCAGTTCTGTCAGCTCAGCTTCATTCATCCCGTCTCCGGAATTTTTTCCCAGTTGCGCACGTATGGCATCGGCATTAACTGCCGCAGGCTGATTTTCTGCAGCAGCAAAAAAAACAGTAAAGATCAGCGTAAAAAAGACCAGATACCGGACAGCCAGCATTGGAGAAATATTAGGCAATAGCTTGCTAACACATTGACAGGACAGTAAAAAAACTTGTGTAATTTGCGGAGATGAAAATGTCATTAATCAGATGGAATTTCTCTGAAATCAGAGGAACTTTCCAGAATTTTTTCGTAAAGATTGCTTTTTATCACACCTTGCCCGTATGCATAAAGCAATAATCAGGCAAAACTGTATGGATATGGCAGATGATAATGAGATCAGTTATTGTTTTCAGAATAATTTTATTGTTAAAAAACCGGGTTTTAGTGATTTTAATGAATAAGGTAACCTTCATCAGAAAACTTCTTTATACTACCCGGCTGGCAGAAGAATAAATCCATTCCTGCCCTGACGGGCTGTTGGAATAAAACCGTATGCGCTACCGCCACACTTAACCGTTTGTTTTTCCTCTCAGGTTTTTCCAGGTTCACTGACACATTTTTGTAAGCTGAACCTGTTTCACGTATTCGTCATGCAGAAAATAGAAGCTTTCTGGCATTTCTGTCTCAAACATTTCAAGCAGGAACTGAACGGGCAGCAGTTCAATACCTGGATCAAGCCACTCAAGCTGGAAGCTTCTCCGGATGAGGAAAATATCCTGGTTTTGATTGCACCCAACCGTTTCGTATTGCAATGGATCAAGGATAACTTTATCACCCGAATCGACGAAATGGCGCGGGCTCATTTTAATGAAGAAGTCGATTTCAGGCTGGAACTGCGTGAACCGGCAGAAGCTGAAACGACTCCAGTCAAAACGGCAGCACGAAAAAACAGGGAAAATAAAGAGGACAGAAAACCGGTGGCTGAAAAACCACAGGGCATTGTCAGTAAAAAAGCCAGTCCCAGCCAGCTTAACCCCGGTTTCACCTTTGATGCGCTTGTTACAGGCAAAGCCAATCAGCTGGCACGCGCAGGCGCCATACAGGTTGCGGAGCGACCGGGTATCGCCTACAACCCGTTATTTATTTATGGTGGCGTCGGGCTGGGTAAAACCCATCTGATGCAGGCAATCGGTAACTGCGTGCTGGAATTAAATCCGGACGCCAAAGTCCGTTACGTTCATGCTGAAAAATACGTGTCAGATGTCGTCAGCGCTTATCAGCACAAATCATTCGATAAATTCAAACTTTACTATCACTCGCTTGATTTGCTGCTGGTGGACGATGTCCAGTTTTTCAGCGGAAAAAACCGGACACAGGAAGAATTCTTTTACGCGTTTAACGCACTGATCGAAGCACATAAACAGGTCGTCATTACGTCAGACTGCTATCCAAAGGAAATTTCCGGACTGGAAGAACGCCTGGTATCCCGTTTTGGCTGGGGATTAACAGTAGCAATCGAGCCACCCGAGCTGGAAATGCGTGTCGCCATTCTGTTGAAAAAGGCACTCGCTGAAAAAATCGGGCTGGATGAAAATACGGCTTTTTTCGTTGCCAAACATATCCGTTCCAATGTCCGGGAACTGGAAGGGGCACTGAAACGAATCCTGGCTTATTCACGTTTTACCGGCCATCCGATTTCCCTTGAACTGGCGAAGGAAGCATTAAAAGATTTACTGGCTGTCCAAAATCGGCAAATTTCGATTGAAAACATCCAGAAAACGGTTGCCGATTATTACAAAATCAAAGTAGCTGACATGTATTCAAAAAAACGTGTCAGGGCCATCGCCCGCCCCCGTCAGGTTGCAATGGCGATTGCCAAGGAACTGACCCAGTTAAGTCTGCCTGATATCGGTGAAGCATTCGGTGGAAGAGATCATACGACCGTGTTGCATGCCCACCGGAAAATCGTTGAACTGCGTACTTCCGATCCGGTAATCAACCGGGATTTCAACGCACTGATGCATATTTTGCGTGGATAGCGCAGATGAGACGGTTATGTAACAGCAGCTGTGTAACAAACTTGAATAACTTGTGGATAACCTGAACAATTTTCTGGTTGTGAAATTCCATTCACATTTTATCCACAGGCCATACTGGAATCATACAGAACTCATTTTCAGCATAACTGGTTAAAATATAAACTGTTTTTGACTTATCCCGATTAACTTCACTGATTAACTATTATTTAGTTCTTTAAATAAATGAAATTAACAATAACTGATCGTAATCTGCTGTTTGAACCGTTGCAGACAGTGAGTGGTATCGTGGAACGCAGACACACCCTGCCCATACTCTTAAATACGCTGATCGATATCAGAGACGGTAAGCTGACACTGGTTACCACTGACCTGGAAATCGAAGCCGAGGTCAGTTCCGGCATTCCCGAGCTGGAAAATCAGGGTACGCTGCGAACGACAGTTTCTGTCAGAAAACTGCAGGACATACTGCGTGCCCTGCCAGCCGGTACGGCAATCGAGCTGACCCAATCGGAAAACCGCTTACAGATTGTTTCCGGAAAAAGCCGTTTCAGCCTGCAACTGCTCCCGGCGGAAGACTTTCCAAGAATGGTCAGGGACAACGAACCTTGCCGCATTGTGTATACACTGCCCCAGCAGACTCTGAAAAAACATCTGCAACAGGTGGCACATGCCATGGCGCAGCAGGATTTGCGTTACTATCTGAACGGGTTACTGCTGCTGATTGAAGATAACAGACTGACACTGGCTGCTACGGATACCCACAGGCTGGGAGTCACTTCGATCATGCTTGATGAGCGTTTCGAAATGTCCGAGACCATCGTTCCGCGTAAAACCGTACTGGAACTGATCAGACAGCTGGAAGACAGTGACAGGCCGGCAGTAATCGAGATTTATCCGAAAAAAATATGTTTCCGTTTTTCGGATGTTGTGCTGTTTTCCAAAGTGGTTTCCGGGAAATTTCTGGATTTCAAACGCGCCATTCCGCAAACAAGCGCTTTCCAGTTTGATATAAACCGGCTGGATTTCCTGCATGCACTTCAGCGCACGGCAGTTATTTACAGTGGTAACGATCTGTTTCGTAACGTCCACCTGAATATTACAAGCGGAAAACTGCACATTTCAGCCAGAAACAAAGAACAGGAAGAAGCACAGGAAGAAATCGAGATTGTCTACTCGAATGAAACAATTGATACCAGTTTCAATATTGTTTATCTGATGGAAGTGCTGAATAACCTGGACAGCGAGCAAATCAGATGTTCATTTGAAAGCATGCAAAGTGCCGTTCTGATTACGTTACCGGATAATGATCAGTTCAGGCATGTATTGATGCCGATGCGCGAATGATTTAAGCCCCGGGAATTCTCTGAAAAACTGGCTGTACTGTCATCACCGACATTTTTCAGAAGATCCCTGATTGCTTTACCAGTATTTACCGGACATTAAAAAAGAGATAACTGCAAGCATGAATACAAATCAGTCTGAATCTGCTAAAAAAACCGATAACGGCCAACGTGACTACAATTCGGACAGCATTAAAATCCTGAAAGGACTGGATGCTGTGCGCAAACGCCCGGGAATGTACATCGGGGATACCAGCGATGGTACTGGTTTGCATCATATGGTATTTGAGGTTCTCGATAATGCCATTGACGAGGCACTGGCCGGATATTGCGACGATATTTCAGTCACTATCCACACGGATAATTCCATCAGTATTCATGATAACGGCCGGGGAATTCCGACCGACATCAAACAGGATGACGAGCTGAAACGTTCAGCTGCTGAAATTGTGATGACCGAGCTGCATGCGGGTGGAAAGTTTGATGACAATTCCTACAAAGTATCCGGCGGATTGCACGGTGTGGGAGTATCTGTGGTAAATGCCTTATCTGAATGGTTACGCCTGACCATTCGTCGTAACGGCCATGTTCACCAGATGGAGTTTCGCGACGGGGTGGCTGTTGCTCCTCTGAAAGTGATTGGTCAGAGTGAAAAACACGGTACTGAAGTCCATTTTCTTGCCAGCCAGTCTGTTTTTGGTGATGTTACCTACCATTACGATATTTTTGCCAGGCGGTTGCGTGAACTCTCTTTTCTCAATCATGGCATCAGAATCAGACTGACGGATCAGCGTGATAACCGGGAAGAAGTTTTTGCCTTTACCGGTGGAATCCGCAATTTTGTTGAGTACATTAACCGCAGTAAAACCGTGTTGCACCCCGGTATCTTTTATGCTAAAGGGTTAAAGGACAATATCACTGTTGAAATTGCGATGCAGTGGAACGACAGCTATGCTGAACAGGTACTATGTTTTACCAACAACATTCCCCAAAAGGATGGCGGCACCCATTTAACCGGATTGCGTGCCGCCATGACACGGACACTCAACAATTACATCGAGAAAAACGAACTGGCTAAAAAAGCCAGAGTGGATACGACCGGGGATGATATGCGTGAAGGGATGACTTGCGTGCTGTCAGTCAAACTGTTCGAGCCCAAGTTTTCATCCCAGACCAAGGAAAAACTGGTGTCATCGGAGGTGCGCCCGGTGGTAGAAGAAATCGTTACGCAGAAGCTCTCTGATTTCCTGGAGGAAAATCCGAATGAGGCCAAAATTATCTGTAACAAGATTATTGAAGCTGCCAGAGCGAGGGAAGCCGCCAGAAAAGCGCGTGAACTGACACGCAGAAAAGGAGTGCTGGATAGTATGGGATTACCCGGCAAACTTGCCGACTGCCAGGAAAAAGATCCCAAATTATGCGAGCTTTATCTGGTGGAGGGAGATTCTGCCGGCGGTTCTGCCAAGCAGGGGCGCGATCGCAAATTCCAGGCGATTATGCCGCTTAAGGGAAAAATACTGAATGTCGAGAAATCCCGTTTTGACAAGCTGATTTCTTCCCAGGAGATCGTATCCCTGATAACGGCGCTGGGAACCGGCATTGGCAAGGATGAATATAACCCCGATAAACTGCGCTACCATCGCATTATCATCATGACTGACGCGGATGTGGACGGCTCGCATATCCGGACACTGCTGTTGACTTTCTTCTACCGCCAGATGCCTGAGCTGATTGAGCGCGGGCATATTTACATCGCACAGCCACCGCTGTACAAAATCAAGCATGGCAAGCAGGAGCGCTACCTGAAGGATGATTACGAGCTGAAACGTTACATCCTTGGCCTGGCTCTGGTGGGTGCAGAGCTGCATACGGGGACGAATAATCCGCCAATTACCGGTGAAACACTGGCAAAAATTGCAGATGAATATTTGCTGGCCGAAGCAGTTATTGAACGGATGAGCCGCCTGATCGACCGAACTGTTTTACATGCGCTGCTTAAGCAGCCGGATATTGATCTGGGTTCAGAAGTTGTTGCACAGGAGAGTGCTGCCAGACTGTCAGTTCTGCTGGACGATGTTGAAATCCATGCTGAATATGATGAGGATTCAGAGTGCTACCGGCTCAGGATCATTCGCAGGCAGCACGGGAATCTGCGTATCAGCTATCTGGATGATCATTTTCTGCAAAGTGGTGACTTCACCAGAATTAAGCAGGCAGCGCAGGTGTTGCAGGGTCTGATAGGGGAAGGTGCGAAAATCAGGCGTGGTGAACAGGAGGTAGCCGTCCTGGAATTCAGGGAAGCACTGGAATGGTTGCTGGAAGAAGCCAAAAAAGGGATTTCTATCCAGCGCTATAAAGGGCTGGGGGAAATGAATCCCGAACAATTGTGGGAAACGACGATGGACCCGGGTAATCGTCGACTGCTGCGAGCACAGATCGAGGACAGTATCCTGACTGATGAAATTTTTACCACGTTAATGGGAGATGTGGTTGAACCACGCCGCGCATTTATCGAAAGTAATGCTCTGCGTGCAAAAAATATTGATATTTAGGTTTCCTGGGTTGTTTGCGGGAGGTGTATCGTGTCATCCGACTTTGATAAAACAGTAAACCGGTCAGCAGCAGGCATCCACTTGCTGCAGCTGCATGATTCGCCTGTTATGCGCTGGCTTTATCTCAGCATAGGCATAACCGCCCTGTTTATGGGAATACTGGGGATATTTCTGCCAATATTACCTACCACCCCGTTCATTTTGCTGGCAGCAGGCTGCTTTGCGCGCAGTTCCGGTCGGTTTCACGGCTATCTGCTCAGTCACCGTGTTGCAGGCCCGATTATTCAGGAGTGGTGTCAGTACCGCAGTGTGACACGCAAGGTTAAACACTGGGCGTATCTGGTGATGTTGCTTTCTTTTGGGAGCTCCATTCTGATCGTTCCTTCCTGGGGATTAAAAAGCATGCTGGTTTTACTGGCTGCCATCCTGTTCATGTTTATCTGGCGCCTGCCTGTAAGGGATAAACAGGGTTAGAACAGGTAGCTCGTCATTTTTTATAAGCAGCCTTCCAGGTTGATTGATGGAAAAAATCCGCTTGTCCAAGCTAATGTCTGCGCAGGGAATGTGTTCACGCAGAGAAGCAGATGTTTATATTGAACAGGGTTGGGTGTATGTGGATGGGCAGCAGGTCCGTGAACTGGGGACAAAGGTTTATTCCGGGCAGAAGATTACGCTTAACCGGGCTGCTCAGGAAAAACAGAATGAGCAGGTGACCATTTTTCTGAACAAACCGGTTGGCTACGTATCCGGTCAGCCCGAGCCTGGTTATAAACCTGCTGTCAGCCTGATCAATCATGATTCCCGCTTTCAGCAAGACCTTTCTGCGCGGAGATTTTCGCCGCAGCATCTTAAAAATCTTGCACCGGCCGGTCGGCTTGATATTGATTCACAGGGGCTGCTGGTATTTACCCAGGATGGCCGTATTGCCAAACAGTTGATCGGGGAGCACTCGCAAATTGAAAAGGAATATCTGGTACGAGTGGCCGGAAATCTGACTCGTGAGGGACTGGCTTTGCTTAACCACGGCTTGCGGCTCGACGGCCAGGTGCTGAAACCGGCGAAAGTGAGCTGGCTGAATCAGGATCAGCTCCGTTTCGTTTTACAGGAAGGAAAAAAACGGCAGATCCGGCGTATGTGCGAGCTGGTCGGGCTGAATGTAATTGGGCTGAAGCGCGTACGGATTGGTAAAATCCGCTTGTCTGACCTGCCGGAAGGAAAATGGCGCTATCTTGGAAAGCATGAATCATTTGAATGATTTGAAACAGTAAAATACACTGCTTTACGCTAACAGAAACGACAAACCATTATTCTTGACAAAATCAGGAGGGTCTCTATAATCGCCTCTTCTGTCGAGAGGCAAATCCGGGGTTAGGCCGGTATAAGTTGCGGGAATAGCTCAGTTGGTAGAGCACGACCTTGCCAAGGTCGGGGTCGCGAGTTCGAGTCTCGTTTCCCGCTCCAGTTTTTATGTCGTATTCTTCGACATTTCTTAGTCCACGTTAAATTTTCAGTTTTGGCGTCGTATACAGGCGACGTTTCAATTAGTTTATGGCGGGGTGGCAGAGTGGTTATGCAGCGGCCTGCAAAGCCGTCTACGCCGGTTCGATTCCGACCCCCGCCTCCATTTAGCAACGTTAGCCTCCAGCTTCGCAATAGCCCGGGTGGTGAAATTGGTAGACACAAGGGACTTAAAATCCCTCGGACCTCAACGTCCGTGCCGGTTCGATTCCGGCCCCGGGCACCATTACAGCAAACCCAGTTAAACTCAACTGGGTTTTTTATTGCCTGAAATCCGTATAAAAGCCGGAACCGGAATGGCTGCCTCATTGCAGTTGAACAATGAGCTTCATTTATCAAAAGTCGAGTTTTACTGCGACCTCATAGCTTCTGGGAGCGCCGATCAGATACATAGGCGTGGAAGTGGCCCATTCGATGTAATCGGTATTGGTCAGATTCATGATTCGGCCAATGATTCTCGCGTTGCGGTGCGCCTGCCAGGCAATTTGTGTGTCCAGGCGAATGTGAGGTTTGACGGGTATGGTATTTGCCGCATTGGCATAACGATCACCCACGTATCGTGTCGCCAGCATCCACTGGAAATCCGGATGAAAATTCCAGCTCAGCCAGGTATTGGCTACCCATTTGGCAACATTTTCCGGCCGGTTCCCTTTACGGGAAACACTGATACCATTTGCCAGTTCGTTGAAATCGTCGTAACGGGCATCAACATAGGCCATGTTGCCCTGGAAATGCCATTGCGGGGATAAACGGACGCCAAGATTGATCTCCACGCCGCGTGAAGATTGTGCCCCGATGGGGATGACACTGGCCGGATTATCAGGGTCTCTGGTCGATATGTTCCTGCGCTGCAGGTAATAGCCGGCAATTGTTGCAGTTCCACGCTTTTCCCAGAAATCGAATTTCATTCCGCCTTCAATTTGTTTACCCGTGCTCAGGCTGAAATCACGAATGCTGCTAAAGTTGGAGGTGGTCAGAATGCTCCCGGGAGGGGAAGCGGCCGTACTGTACTGGGTATAAAAGTTGAAACTGTCCGTGACATCGTAGACAAAACCTGCCCGCCAGGTAACCGGTGTCCAGCTGCGTGAAAAAGAGACAGGTTCTGTAGCTGTTGGCGGGGTGTATTTTCTGGAATCCAGTTCAATATGATCAACTCGGATTCCACTTACAAGATTCAGCCCGGAGAGCAGCGTCAACTGGTTTTCGGCATAGCCCGCAACCGTAAACAGCTTGTTGCGGCGATCCTTGATCGGACCGCTTGCCCTTGGATTATCGAAATAATCGCCAACAGTAAAATTGTAAGGATCGATCGTATCGACGGCCAGTCCACTCTCCGTGCTGGGGAAACGGGTCTGGTCATTGAATGCAATATCAGTTCCTGCCAGCCATTTTGCAGGGAGCCCGAACAGATTCTGCTGATGAGAGAGCTCCAGGCGATTGCCGATCAGATTTTGTTTGTGGTCGGTTGCGAAAGAAGCCGATCGGTTGATACGTGTATTGGTGGCGTTCCAGCGATAGACTTCCACGTTTTTGTACTGGCGGCCGGCGTCATACCAGTAGAAGGTATTTCGGGCCTGTGTCGCCTCACTCAGGTGAAAATCCACAATATCCCGCACCCAGATGACCTGCTGATCAAAAACGGGGTTTTCGGCGTTATAGTTTTTGAAACGGGTTTCCGGATCATATTTGCCTGCTGTAACAGGGTTTAATAGCGGTGTTCCCCAGTATGCCTCGCGTGCTTCTTTCTGATATTCGATGGCTATCGTGTTGGAAATCCGGCTGGTCAGGTCGCTTAACAGGGAAAATGAAAAAACACCGGAATTATGCTGCGTTTTGTCGACATAGCCGTTTGAACCCTTGTAACCGGCATGCACCTGCAGCCAGTTATCCGTATCGCCGATACGTCCGTTATAGCCGTAAGCTGCACGCCGGTTCAGCCACGATCCGAGCAGGATGAGGGATTCATGGCCCTGCTGATCACGATTGGCAGTCCGGCTAATGTAATTGACGGATCCTCCCACGGCTCCCTGGCCATAGAGAAAGCTCGATGGCCCGCCCAGGATCTCCACGCGTTCGGTAAGCCAGCTATCGATCGGGCGAGCGGCAACGACGTCGTACTGCACAGTAATTCCGTTGAACAGCTGGGTGATTTGAGTACCGCAGAAGCCGCGCATGCAAACGGTTCCGGCAGAGCCGGGCTGATCGGAGACGGTTATCCCGGGAGAGCGCTCCAGGATTTGCTGAGTCGTTTGCGCCCCGCGTAACTCAAAGGTAGCGCGATCAATGATATTGATGGAGGCAGGGGTTTCACGCGGGGTCAATCCAAGACGGCTGCCGGTAGTCGTGGGCGTGTCCAGCAGCAATCGTTCGTTGGGAACGGCGAAGGCCTCACTGCTGACCGTGATTTCCTTCATTCTTACGCTTGGAATATTCCTGTTATCTGTTTGTTCCTCTGACCGGGCAAAGGCTTCATTGCAGGCGAACAGTGCGATTCCTGTCCATATGGCGTATGTTTTGTACATGCTTGTTTCCTCTGTGTAATGGACTGCAAATTCTTGCATACGCTTACAAGCGCGCAAATGTGACAAATTGCCGCATCTGCACGGAGGGGTTGCCCGGAACCCGGCAGGACCGCGGGCTGGTTTCTGCCATACATTGCTTGCAGCGCCGGAAAAAATGCGGAAAACTGTCAATCGCGAAAGCAAAAGCGTTTTTTATGAGAAACAGGGAGATTGCGGTTTATGAGCGGAGAAACATTCGATCTGGATAAGCGGCAGCTGATGCAGCGTGAGTTTGCCCAGATGGAGAGTAAGTTGCCGGGGGCGACCTACTCCATTCGTCAGAAGGTGGCGTTGACGTGTCGTATTTTATTCGATAACGGCCATGATTCCGGTCTGGCCGGGCAGATCACGGCACGTGGAGAGGCACCGGGTACGTTCCTGACCCAGCGCCTGGGATTCGGGTTTGATGAGATCAGCGCAGGGAATTTGCTGCTGGTTAATGAGGATTTGCAGGTGCTGGAGGGAGAAGGTATGCCTAATCCCGCAAACCGTTTTCATTCCTGGGTTTATCGTGCACGCCCCGATGTGCGCTGCATTATCCATACCCATGCGCTGCATACGGCGGCACTGAGTATGCTGGAAGAGCCGCTCGCTGTTTCTCACATGGATAATTGCGTGTTGTATGACGATGTTGCCTTTTTACCCAAATGGCCGGGTGTGCCGGTGGGGAATGAGGAAGGTGAGCTGATAGCAGGCGCGCTGGGCAATAAACGCGCATTACTGCTTGCGCATCATGGTTTACTGGTGGCCTGCAGCAGTATCGAGGAAACCTGTCTGATTGCACTGGCGTTTGAGCGGACTGCACGCATGCAGTTGCTGGCAGGTGCCGCCGGCCGGATTCAGCCGATTGATCCCGAACTTGCGCGGGAAGCGCATGACTGGATTTTGCGCCCGCAACGTAACGCAACTGCCTTTGCCTATTACGCCAGGCGTTCCCTGAAACATTCTCCTGATTGCCTGCTGGAGTGATGATCCTCACATCGCTGACTCAGCGGTTTGCCATCTGGTTTGCGCTGGTGGCGTTATTGCCGATTGCACTGGTTGGCTACGGTTTGCTGCACATTTTTGAAGGTGAAATCCACAAATCAGCAATTCAGCAGGTTTCGTCAATTGCGGATAAAAAAGTCGAACAGATTGATTCCTATTTGCACGAGCGAATACTGGATGCAACGCTTATCCAGTCAAGTGACACCACCCGCCAGGCCATAGATGAATTTTCACAGGTGTTCAGCCAGTCCGGCGCGGATTCGGAAGCCTGGCGTGCGCTGGATGCCCGTTATCGGGCGCATTATGAACGCTATCTTGAAGGTACAGGTTATTACGATCTGTTCCTGATTTCTCCTGATGGCCAGGTTGTTTTTTCCACTGGCCACGAATCCGATTTTGCCACCAGTTTGCTGACCGGCCCCTACCGGGACAGTGGATTGGGCCGGGCATTTCGTCAGACAAAAGAGACACGGCAGAGCAGTTTATCCAGCTTTGAATACTACCCGCCATCGCATGGTGCGATTGCTGCGTTTGTCGTTGTGCCCATCATAATAAAAGGTGATTTCCATGGCGCGCTGGCGCTGCAGATCTACAGCGAGCATGTGTTTCGTGTACTAACGAACAATGTTGGGCTGGGTAAGAGTGGCGAGACCATTGTCACCCATATGGAAAACAGTCATTCAGCACTGGTTATGGCGCCACTGCGGGAAGATCCTGATGCCGCTCTGAAACGCACGATACCGCTGGACGAGCCGTTATTTTCTCCGGCGATCAGAAACAGTCTGAGAGGTGAGCGCGGTGGGGGGATTGTGACGGATTTTCATGGAAACCCGGTAATTGCAGCCTGGCGGTATCTGCCGCGCATGGACTGGGGAATGGTGGTGCAGATTGATACCAGGGAGGCGTTTGCATCAGTGACACAGATGCGTGCCATGGGATTAGTGGTGCTGGGCCTGACTTTTCTGATGGCGATTCTGGGGGCGCTGTTATTTAACCGGCGGGTAGTAAATCCCCTGAAAAACCTTAACGAATGTGCACAGGCAGTTACTGCCGGCAATCTTCAGTACCATATTCCGGGTGAGGGATGGGATGAAATCGGGCAACTGGCGAGCGCTTTCAATATGATGACCGAACGTCTGGCGGTCAGTTATCAGCATCTGGAGGCACGCGTCGCGGAGCGTACCGCCCGGTTGAAGCAACTTAACACTGAATTGGCAATCAAGGAGAAAGAAACCCGTTCAGTCGTCGAGCATCTGGTGGATTGTGTAGTAACAACGGATGAACGGGGCGTTATGCTCTCGGTAAACCCGGTCATGGAAAAACTGTTCGGTTACACCGCAGAGGAGGCAATTGGGCAGAATGTGGCTATTCTGGTACCGGAGCCGGATCGGAGCAAGCATGCGTACTATATGCAGCGGTATTGTGATACCGGGTATGGTCAGGAATACGTGGGTCGTCCGCAGCTGCCGGGCGGGCATAATGTCGGGCTGGGGCGGGAAGTGGAAGGCGTACATAAGGATGGAACAATCATCCCGCTTTATCTGGCCGTGAGTGAGTATTTCGTTGGTGAGAAACGACATTTCAGTGGAATCATGCGTGATATGCGTGAACACGTGAAAATCAGGCAGGATTTAGAGCGGGCGCGGCATGATGCTGAACTGGCCAATCAGGCTAAATCGGCTTTTCTTGCTGCCATGAGCCATGAAATCCGTACACCGATGAATGGCGTGATCGGCATGATTGATATACTGAGCCAGACCAGTTTGAGCAGTTATCAGAAGGAAATGACGGATCTCATCCGGGAATCCGCCTTCGTATTGCTTGAGATTATCGAGGATATTCTCGATTTTTCCAAAATCGAAGCCGGCAGGCTGGAAATTGAACAGACACCATTATCTCTGGAAAGAGTGGTGGAGCGGGCATGTGGCACACTGACTCACATGGCTGCCAGCAAGGAAGTTGAATTAACCCTGTTTATCGATCCGGCTTTACCGGAAAATGTGCTGGGTGACGCATTGCGCTTGCGGCAGATACTGATCAACCTTATCAATAACGCCATCAAATTTTCCAGTGGCATGACACGGCCGGGACAGATTGCTGTAAAGGTATTGCCGGCAGACAGGGTCGACAGCGATACCACAACCGTTCTATTTCAGGTTATGGATAACGGCATCGGTATGGACGATACGGCCCGGGAGCGTCTGTTTACCCCCTTCTCCCAAGGTGATACCTCAACGACCCGCCGTTTTGGCGGAACTGGTCTGGGGCTGACAATCAGCCGCCATCTGGTTGAACTGATGAAAGGCAGTATTGCGGTGGAAAGCAGGCTCGGTATTGGCTCCACATTTGTTGTGCGCATCCCGTTCAGGGTGATTCAGCCGGAAACCGCTCAGCAGCAGGAATCAGTACCGGATCTTGCCGGACTGTCATGTCTCGTAACGGGAAAAGAAGATGGATTAAGCTCCGGGCTGGCGGCTTATTTGAAATACGCCGGTGCTGCAGTTGAGCACATCATGGAATTGCCAGCCGTTCGTAAACGGATCAGCCGGCTTCCGGCTGGCCAGTGGCTGCTGGTGGCGGATACGAACGATGGGGAATTTCCTGTTGGCGAGTTGCGTGCGCTCTTTGGCAATCGGCCGGATTTCAGCGTGGAAGACAGACTTCAGTTTGTGATTGTCAGGCGTGGACGGCGCCATCGTGGCCGTATGGAGGATGAGGGGGTGGTAACGCTGGATGGAAATGTGCTGTATCGCCGGGTTTTTCTTCATGCAGTAGCCGTTGCGGCTGGCCGGGCAACACTGGAGGAGGGTCAGATCGCTCCTGCAGAAGTTATCGGTAAAATTGTTCCTCCGTCGAGAGAGGAAGCATTGCAGCAGGGCAGGCTGATTCTGGTGGCTGAAGATAACGAGATTAATCAGAAAGTCATTCGTCAGCAGCTTGCTTTACTGGGGTTTGCTGCAGACATCGTTGCCAACGGAAATGAAGCATTGCGCAGATGGAAAAGTGGAGACTATGCACTGATATTGACGGATTTGCACATGCCGGAAATGGATGGGTACCAGTTAACACAGTCAATCCGCTCCGAAAAAAGAGATCAAAGCCAGATTCCGATTATTGCGCTGACAGCAAATGCGCTCAAGGGTGAGGCGGAAAAATGCCGTGCACTGGGAATGAATGATTACCTGAGCAAACCGGTACAACTGGAGCAGCTTAAACCGGTATTGGAAAAATGGCTGCCGGGGTCAAAGCAGGCAGAAGAGCGGAAGGAAGATATACAGCAATTGCCGGTTGTCGCCACAAAAGCGGTAATGGAGATTGATATGCTCAAATCTTTGGTTGGTGATGATCCGGCGGTTATCAGAGAGTTTTTGCAGGATTTTCTTGAGAGTTCTCGCAAGATTGTTGAACAGTTACGGAGTGTGATAGCGAATAATCAGGCAGATGAAGCAAAGTTTGCGGCACATAAACTGAAATCTTCAGCACGTTCAGTCGGTGCGCTGTCCCTGAGTGAATGGTGTGCGCAAATGGAAACTGCTGTGAAGCAGGGTGAGGTGGAAAAACTGGCCGTATTGCTGCCGGATTTTGAGCGGGAATGGGTTCAAGTGGAAAGATATGTCAAATCAGTATTGGCGCAGCCTGATGTTAAGGCTCAAAAGGACGAAATATGAAAATTCATGAATACCAGGCTAAGGCGATACTGTGTCGCTATGGCGTAAGTGTGCCGGCCGGGATTGCCTGCTTCAGTGTGGAGGAGGCGGTGCTGGCCGCTGAAAAGCTGGCTGGAGACAGGTGGGTGGTTAAAGCCCAGATTTATGCGGGGGGGCGCGGTAAGGCCGGCGGGGTGAAGCTGGCAAAGTCGGTTGCGGAAGTTCGGCAGTTTGCTGAAGCGATGTTGTTTGCGCCGCTGGTAACACACCAGACCGGCCCGCAAGGCCGGATAGTTCACCGGCTGTATATTGAACAGGGAGTCGAAATCAGTCACGAATATTACCTGGCGCTGGTGGTGGATCGTGCTATGCAATGTGTGAGTTTGATCGCCAGTGAGGCAGGGGGAATGGATATTGAGCAGGTTGCTGCCGGTACACCGGAAAAAATACACAAAATACGGATCGATCCACTTACAGGGCTAAGTCCTCAGGATGCTGAAAAAATTGTGTGCGAGATCAATCTGCCGGAATTATGCAGGTCGGCTGCAATAACCATGCTGGGTGAGTTATATCGGGCATTCGATGAAAACGATGCTTCATTGCTCGAAATCAACCCGCTGATTGTTACACCGGATAATCGGCTGATTGCACTGGATGCCAAAATAAATTTTGATGATAACGCCCTGTTTCGCCATCCTGAAATTGCCGCTTTGCGGGATCCGGATGAAGAAGATCCGCTTGAAGTGGAGGCATCAAAATATGGACTTTCCTATATTCCGCTGGATGGTGATATTGGTTGTCTGGTTAACGGGGCCGGATTGGCAATGGCAACGATGGACATCATCAAGCTCTATGGAGGTAATCCAGCAAATTTTCTGGATGTGGGCGGCGGAGCGACGGTAGAAAAAGTAACTGAAGCATTCAAGCTAATGCTGAAGAATCCTGATTTACAGGCAATACTGGTCAATATTTTTGGTGGGATTATGCGTTGTGATGTGATTGCTGAAGGAGTAGTGGCAGCGGCACGCGAAGTGGAACTGGCTGTGCCATTGATTGTTCGTTTGGAGGGAACCAGCGTGGAGCTGGGAAAAAAGATTCTGGCAGAATCAGGGTTAACGGTTATTTCAGCCGGCAATATGGCAGATGCCGCCAGGAAAGTGGTGGATGCGGCTGCCCGGCATCGTGCTGAAGCAGCAATCAGGGAGGGATGACCATGGCTATTCTGATTGATCGCCATACACGTGTAATTACGCAGGGGATTACCGGTAAAACCGGACAGTTTCATACTCGCCAATGTCGCGAATATGCTTTTGGTAAAGATTGTTTTGTAGCGGGTGTCAATCCTAAAAAAGCGGGAGAGGATTTTGAAGGGATCCCGGTGTTTGCAACGGTAGAAGAAGCAAAGCGGATGACGGGCGCGACTGTATCGGTGATTTATGTGCCCCCTGCTTATGCGGCTGCGGCGATTGATGAAGCGGTGGAAGCCGGATTGGATTTGGTGATTTGTATTACGGAAGGAATTCCTGTTCGGGATATGTTACGGACACGGGCGCGGATGCATGGAAAAAAAACCTTGCTGATCGGGCCCAACTGCCCGGGAATTATTACGCCGGGTGAATTGAAAATCGGCATTATGCCGGGAATTATTCATCAGCCGGGCAGAATCGGGGTGGTTTCAAGATCAGGCACACTGACCTATGAGGCAGTGGCACAGCTGAGTGAGCTTGGGCTGGGGCAATCCACCTGTATCGGCATCGGTGGTGATCCCATCAATGGCCTTAAACATAAGGATGTTCTGAAGCTGTTCAATGAGGACAGCAGGACAGATGCGGTGTTGATGGTTGGGGAAATCGGCGGCACTGATGAAGAAGAATGTGCTCGCTGGGTTAAAGCATATATGAAAAAACCAGTGGTGGGTTTCATTGCGGGGACAACGGCGCCGCCCGGCAAGCGGATGGGGCATGCCGGTGCCATTATTGCCGGGGGTAAGGGTACAGCTCAGGAAAAAATCGAAGTAATGGAAGCGTGTGGAATTCGTGTAACACGTAACCCGGCTGAAATGGGTAAATTATTGAAAAGTATGATTTAGTACAGTGAAAAATAATCTTTAGCGGATAACAAAAGAATGAAAACAGGGCGAGTTAACATAGTTTTAATAATGATTGCTTTATTGGTGGGCTGTACGACGATCAAGCGGTCAGATCCGGCGCAGCCGGTACCTGTACCGGCACCCGATCCGATTGTCCGGCAGCGGCCTTCAGGCCCGCTTCCTCCCAGCACCCGACCGGTCTATAACCTGGCTGGCTACCCTGAGGCAGCGCAGCAAGGCTATATCGATGGCTGTGAGACAGCGAAGCAATCAGCTTACGGGTTTAAGGATAAAAAACGTTATGCAGCCGATGTGCAATATCAGATGGGATGGAATGATGGATTTTCGATCTGCCGTAGCAAGCGAAAATAAAATGTTCCTTTAATCTGATTATTTGCTGTCATGAAAAATTTGCTGAGACTGTTGTTGTTGTTGTGTAGTGCGTTGATTTTTCCCGCTAATGCTGTTGATTTACCGGACACCGTCCGACAGGCGCTAAAAAGGGCGGCCATTCCTGAATCCGCTGTTGGTATCTACGTAAGAGAAACTGGTGCTGATCGACCGCTGATATCGCTTAATGCGGATGTCCCGATGAATCCTGCATCAGTCATGAAGGTGATAACAACATACGCCGGGCTGGAGATGCTAGGACCAACCTACACGTGGCGTACAGAGGCTTACGCAGGTGGCAATCTGGAGAATGGAAAATTACAAGGTGACCTGATTATCAAGGGTTATGGTGATCCCAGTCTTAACCTGGAAAATTTTTGGCTATTGCTGCGACAAATTCGTCAGACAGGATTAACGGATATTAGTGGTGACCTGGTCCTGGATTACAGTTATTACAATTTTCCGGCAGAAGATTCTGGCGCATTCGATGGTAAACGCTATAAAACTTATAACGTTGCCCCGGAAGCGTTACTGGTGAATTATCGAACTTCAGCATTACATCTGTTCCCTGAGCTGCAGCATGGTGAGGTTCGGGTAGTGGCTGATCCGGATGGTCAATATTTGAATGTGCAAAATCATCTCAAGCTGACACAAAAGAAATGCGGGGATGGTGGAGTACATGTGAACATCCGCGAAGATATTCCACAGCATGGGCAGGTGACGGTTGGGCTTGAGGGTGATTATTCGGCACATTGCGGACCAACAGCATATTACGTGAGCCTGCACGAAAGTTCAGCATATATTCACCAGCTATTTACAGAATTATGGAGGCAATTGGGAGGTACGTTTAATGGTAAAGTCAGGCGTGGGGTGGTGCCAAAAACAATGTATCCAGTCAGTGTTTATCAATCACCTCCCTTGGCTGAAGTAATTCGGGGCATAAACAAGTTTAGTAACAACGTAGCAGCTAAGCAGTTATTTCTGTCTCTTGGAGAAACTCAATCAAAAGGGAGTGGCTATGTTTCGCCTAATCTGGCACGAGCGGGAATAAGACAGTGGCTGGTATCAAAAGGGATGAATTTTCCGGAGCTGATAATGGAAAATGGATCGGGGCTTTCGCGTAAGGAGCGCATTAGCACACGCCATCTGAATGATCTGTTAAATGCAGCTTATTTAGCACCAACAATGCCGGAATTCATGGCTTCTTTAGCAGTTGTCGGTGTGGATGGCACGGTGAGAAAGCGTCTTAAAAAATCGGTGGTTGCTAAAAAAGCACATATAAAAACAGGCACTTTGAAAGATGTCTCTGCAATAGCCGGGTATGTATTGGATCACAGAAAAAAGCGATATGCGGTAACGTTTATCGTTAACCATCCAAGATCAGGCGGTGCCAGACCTGCAATGGACGCGCTGCTGGAGTGGATATATACCAGGCTATAAAAAGATAAAACCAGGAGTGGCGGAAAAATTCGTTAATAAAACCATTAATGGTCGTAAATCGACAGTTTTATGCTGCCAATACAATAAAAAATAAAATATGAATAATCAAAGTGTTGATGAAAAAAAGAGACTGGTTTGAAAAAAATTAACAAAACCGCTTGACTCAATCAGCTTAATCTTTATAATGCGCATCTCTAAAGCAACGACGCAAGTCAAAGCAAAGATCTTTAAAAACAAATAACCAATAAGTGTGGGCACTTAGCAATAAAAAATTGCAAGGCTCAAAGTAGTACAAGTTGAGCAAAAAAGTTTAAACGTCTGCATAATAATCTGTAACAAGATAAAAGCAAGATGAGAAAGAGATAAAACTGAAGAGTTTGATCCTGGCTCAGATTGAACGCTGGCGGCATGCTTTACACATGCAAGTCGAACGGCAGCGGGGGCTTCGGCCCGCCGGCGAGTGGCGAACGGGTGAGTAATACATCGGAACGTGTCCTTGAGTGGGGAATAACGCATCGAAAGATGTGCTAATACCGCATATCTCTGAGGAGAAAAGCAGGGGATCGCAAGACCTTGCGCTAAAGGAGCGGCTGATGTCTGATTAGCTAGTTGGTGAGGTAAAGGCTCACCAAGGCAACGATCAGTAGTTGGTCTGAGAGGACGGCCAACCACACTGGGACTGAGACACGGCCCAGACTCCTACGGGAGGCAGCAGTGGGGAATTTTGGACAATGGGCGAAAGCCTGATCCAGCC
>WBZR01001512.1_pt1 | contig 28556 bp, 16 predicted proteins | sample 5204231 | NCBI WGS metagenome assembly WBZR01 (sample SAMN12412403, study PRJNA552823) | activated sludge metagenome | isolation source: activated sludge from anammox sidestream of wastewater treatment plant... | place: USA: Virginia | collected 2017-08
TGCATGCCGCGGCCTGAAGACTCCGGCGGATCTTCGCATCCTCGCCATTTCGGATGTTCTTGTATTGCCTTCGGTAAACCTTGAACCCCTCGGCATCCGCTTGTTAGGTCATCTCGAAGCTGTACCATCTCTTCAGGGTGCGTGACCACCCCTACGGCCTGCAGAATTCTCTGTCTACGCCTCATCCAATCTTCTTGTTCGCGTTTACACGCTCCGCATTGGACGCAAGACCCGATACGGGTGGGTGGCTATCCCTTACCCGACAGGGACTTTCACCCCGCAAAATGTGCCTAACTTTCCTTGGCGCGACAAGGTCTGACCACAAAATAGCCCTTTAAGATTTGGCCATTGCTCCCTTCATGGATAATCGTAAGGCTACGCCTACTATTAGCCACCCCACGTTATTAAAATCCACAGATCCGTCATTGACCGGTCTTCAAAATAGAGCTTTATTAATTCACCTTCGGGTTTTACCGGCAATGCAATACCGGTCGCTCCTCCGGTAAGCCTCCCGACCAGTAGGTTGCCCAGCGCTGCATCCTTGGTCAAGGTATCCTTCTTGCCTGTTGGGTCGTTTTGATCAGCCTTATCGAAAACATCCAGACTGCCGGGAACCGGGTCCTTGGAGCTGCGCGCAAGGATATCGACGCGCGATACACTTTTCAGGCGACCCTGGCTCCAGAACGGATAATGCGCCTCTTGCAAATTGAGCGTCAGCTCGAAGCGTTGGTTGGCTCCCGGCGTTTGCCCATGGAACTTCGCCCACTCGGTCGGAAACTCATGACGGACCGAGAACAGTCGCACCGATCCTGCAGCTTGTGCTCCGTCAATCAGCGTCGTGAGGTTGTCCAATGCGCCTTTGCCCAGCAAGTCGCCGCCTTCACGTGCGGTGTAGCGGAGGTGCAGGATGATATCGCTGATCGTGTTGTAGTCAAACTGGGCCGGTTCTTTCTTGCTGGGATTGGCCGGCAGTTCCAATTGCCATTCGCTGATCACCCCGGAGTTCTCAAACGGCAGATAGCGTTCGTCGCGCAGGTTGGTCTCGAACAGGCCGCTGTCGTTCTGGGCTGAACTTGTGACAATGGACTGCAGGCTGCCAAAATAATCGCTGAACCGAATGTCTTCCGCATCAATACGGGCATATTGGTCGCCAATGACCGGCGTCTTACGGATACTACTCTTGAGCAGCGTTAGCGTGCAGTTGACGCTGGCGTAGGGGCCTGTGACACAAGGAATGCTTACCGACACGGTCTTGATGCGCCGGAAGTAATGGCCCGGGCCGTCCATGTCGAAGAGCGACTCTGGCAGCCGCACGGTGCAGCGGCCGGTAGTACGCAGTTGGATTAGCGCCAGCGGGTCCACCTGAAGCAAACTAACGTGCTTGGTGAGCTCGTATTCCCTCTGGTTCAGTTCATGGTAGGCCATCTCCATCCGCTTGACGTCCAGGTAGAGCTTCTCTCCGGCCAGCAAACCCTCCTTGCCGGCGAGATATTCAAACTGCAGATAGCTCAACTCCGGGTTACCTAGCTCATGCTGTAATGCGCGTTCGGCCTTTTTGGCAATGTCGAAGGCGAACTGAAAACACTGGGAATACAGCCCCTTCACCTCGCGCTTCATCCAGGCATAAAGCGCCTTATTGGTCTTCTTGCCTTTCTTATCAGTGCCTTCTTCGTTCAGAAAACGCTCGATCTCCTCGGCATGCTTAATCTGCTGGAGGTGGTTCTTCAGCTCGCGCTCGGCAATAGCCTCACGGATTTGAGCAGCACGCAGTTGCTTGAAGATCTGCGTGATCTCTCCGGCAGCCAGGTTGCTTTGGAATGCCCATTCTTGCTCGCGGCGAGCGTAGGAACCGATCTTGGCTGACTTGCCGGCTTCATAGCCTTTCCTCTCAGCTATTGCTGAAGCAACATTCGCAGCAAACTGAGCAATCTTGCCGAGATTGAAGCCTCCATAGCTTGCATCACCACCTAATCCCCAAAAATGAAACTTAATGCCGAATTGCGGCAACAATGAAATAGCTTGCCCTCCCAGCTGGATGTATTGGACAACATCTTGTAGATCGCGGGCTTCCGCCAGCATTTCCATTTCCAGCATTTCGTGGCTGCTGATGATCTTGCCGCCGGATTCGCCGAGATCCTGTGCAATATCCACATCAATCTCCCGCGGCGCCATATCCGGCTCTTCTATTTTGGGATTTTCCGGTATCTTATCCTTTATCTTATCGAGAATGCCTTTGTCAAAGTCAACCAGTTCAGGAATAGACTTTTCAATCTCGTCTGATTTCTTGCCGAGCTGACGCTCATAATAGGTATAGCGCTGCACGGCCAATGCAAGCGATTTAATCAAGCCTTCCTTCGACTTGGTCGCCTCAAGAAGCTGGCCATAGCGCACGTGTTTGACCATGTCCATGACCACACGTTCGTGCTTTGCGCGCAGGATGGCCATGGCTTCGCCATCTTCTTTCTCCATAGCCGACAACAGGTTATTGCCCAGCGACTTCACCTCCTGTACGATCTCGGCGGCCTTCTGAACCAGGAATGCAAATCGCACCAGCGGCAGCGGCTGATTGAGTCCGTTGACAATGGCGCCTACGTCCAATCCGGCAGCAGCGGCCCGTGCCAGCATTGCTGGGTCGATGGGCGGCTCAAACAGGGCAAGCTGGCGGAAGATGCCCTTGAGGTTCAGACTGTTGCGGATCTTGAAGAGTCGGTCGGCTACGGTATCCCAGTAGCTCAGCAGTTTGTCGTTACGCGGCACACAGAAATAGAGCGCCTTTCCGATGCTGCGCAACGTCGCCAGACGATCGTTGTTGCCCTGATCGTCGGAAGGAAACGGCATCAGATCGAATGGTATATCTGCCTCTACGTCGCGCATGACCGTTCCGAATTGCCTGAGGTCTTGGCGCAGGTTGTCATAAGTCTGAGGACGAACGGTTCCTTTCTTTGGCACCGGCAATGGCCGCGGGCCGAGGATGTTGGCTGCCAGTACGTACAACTGTAACGCCTCGTCGATGGCCTCTCCGGTATCCTGGCGAAACAGCGAGTCGCCCCAGGCGATCAGGTTGTCCAGGTATGCCATCACCGTCTTATACATGTACGCCTGCTGCCGGTAACGGGCGATGACGTGCGGCCGGAACGGCGCGTCCTTCCATGCCTCGATGCTGCGAATGGTCTCGTTCCGCAGCATTTCATCCGCGCCAGTCACGAGGTTAACCAGGATCTCCTCGACCTTTTTTACGTCGGTGTTCTGGAAAGGACGCACTTTCCAGAAGCGCTCCGGGGTGGGGCCGTCGCTGTCGTCGGTTGGATCGAACAAGTAGTGAAACCAGCGCTGCGCCTCAGCGAATCGTTGATTCTTGCTCAGGTGGATGGCTATTGTGATCGGCACATGGTAGAATAGCTCCCAGTTATAGACAGCATAAGCTCCGCTCGAAGTAAAGTCGAGATCTTTGACCGGATAGGGCCGTTGCACCAACTCCGATGGGTCATAGCGTGTCGATGTGAAGATGTCTGCATACAGCACAGGCAATGGCACACCATCCACCAGTGAGGCAGCCGCATTGGCATCCAGTGTCACACTATCGCCGCTACTTCGGCGAACTACCGCCCCGGCGAAAATATTCACTGCCTTGTTCGCGGCGGGAGTCACGGATGAGTTGTCGGATAGTTTGAGAACCTTGCTGCCAGTAAATCGAACAGCACTTCCGTCCAGTGTGGCCGTAGCGCCGTTTGCCAAATACACCTGTTCTCCGGCTACCAGTTGGATTGATCTGCCGAATGAATCCTTTGCTGGCACTGCGTTTGTGAACCGGATACGCGTGTTGTACTCAGTATCGGCCGCCTGCAATCCGGTCGTGCCCTTGCGTAGCAGCCGCTGTACCAACGGCTGCACGTAGGGATGCTGGTGCAGGTAGAAGCGGTAACTGAGTTCGCGTTCCTGGATGATAAAGTACTTGGTTTTTTTGGTCTCAGTAACATGGCCAAAAAAATGGAATTGTAACTCGCTATCCTGATGGCTGTGAAACTTTTCAGCACTAAATTTGTTCAGGTTGTTCATATTCTCCTCCCTTATTTAGCGTCCCATGCGCCCACCGCCGGGCGCACTTGCGCCGAAACCTGAGCGGTTCCTTTCATTAAAATTCTGTTTCAGCGCCGAGTTGAGGCCGGCGACTCCGACTACATTCAAACCACCGGAATTATGCGTCAGGCCGGTCTGTTCGAGCTTGGAAGCACCAGTAAGAATAACGGTGCTGCCCGTTCCAAGGCCGCTACCGGGATTCACGTTCACCAATAAACCGCCCTCAGCGATACTCCCTGCTGTGTGTATCTCCAATCCTGATTGGCCATCAGGGCCGATTAAGCCATCATCAAACTTTAGCACTGTGGCCGGATTCACCAGCCAATCAGAGTCCGGTTTCGGTTTGATGCGTGACTCCCCCGGGTCAATAGAACCGTACCCATTATCTTCTGGGACGGGGATGGGCCCTATCCCGGGTGGCTTTGATTTCACGCTAAGGTCATTCCACCAACCCGGGTCCGACCAGCCCCGCTCTGGTTGCTCTGTTCTTGTGACCCATTCCTTCCATTCCTCAATCGTCAGTTCAGTAACGTTGGGCTCGACAAACAAGGTGTGCCGATTGTCCTGATAGAACACCGGTTTTATAAGCGAAGCGATCTCACCCAGGCCGCTCTCGATGGCTGCCTTAACGGCGTCTGGGTTCGCTGCATCCCGATAAGCATCCTCGGAAACGCCGAGTGCCGTGAGGTTGTTGTTGCACGGCAGGAGGATATGCCCCCCGGCCTCATGAAGAATACTCGGAGTGTCCTTTGTTACCGTTGGCGCTTTGCCAGATTCCGTGGCGATACGTTGCGTAAACGTAACGTTGAGTGGGTGGTTGCCGTAGTAGCGCGTGGCACGCACAGTATTTGCGTTGTACGGATTCGCGGGCTTGTCACCCTGGGGACTGTTCGCATTATAGCTCTCGCTTTCCGGGCTACTGTTGCGACCGGCAAGATAGAACGCTCGGCCTATGTCACCACCCATGTGTATGTAAACGCCGCGCTCCTCACCATCTTCATATGGCTCTTTGGAGACATGGATGAATACACTACTTGGTGTGAAACTCGCAGGTACCGTTTTGGAAATCACGGGAAAAAATCCCCCTGACTCACGCGTGGTCCACTCCCCTTGCAGGTATTCACTCCAGTGGAGTTGCACGTCAACTTGCTTGTTGGCGAGTACCGCCTTCAGAGATGTTACCACGTCCGAAACCTTTGCTTTGGCAAGTTCATTAGTAGGCTGGAAAAATGAACCAGCAGGAGTAGTTACCACGTCCGAAACCTTTGCTTTGGCAAATTCACCTGTTCCGGACATTGGTCCAGGAGACGTGTTTTGATCGACCTTTTCCATGAACGCCACCCAGAACAAGTACAACCGATCGCGCCACACCACCGGCGCCAGGTGGTCTCCCTCTATCTCTGCGCTCACTGGTTCCCAGGGCGTCCACTGCTGGTGCGCGTAGCGGCGGTAGAAGTATTTATGCGGTGTGCTGTAAGTACGGCCAAAGACGTGCAGGATACGCCGGGCAGGATCGGGGTTGTCCTCGATGTGCATGGCAACGATGTCAAGACGCGCCAGCTCGTCCAGCTTCTTCAGGTAGTTCAGAAAGGCATCTTCTACCAGGTCGCTGGAGACGTCACCCTGGAGCAGTGCGCCTTCGAGTTCAGCAAACAGATGCGTCTTGTCGTCGCGGAACTCTGGTTCGAGCCAGTTCTCCGGAAAGAGGAATATCTTGCGGTTGGCTTCCCAAACGCGGTAGCGCTTCATCCACTCCCACTGTTTGGCATTGATGGTCGAGGGATGGACTTTCAGTTCCAGATTTAAGAGGCAGCGCTGGATAAATAGTTGCAGCGACGAGATCGCCAGGCGGATGCGCGAGGTCTGCACCACCGGCTCCATCCCGGGATCGATGAGGAAATACTCGTAGAGCTGTTCCATGCGATCGAAGCCATGCTGGTGCATGACGTGCGACACCAGCGCATCGCGCTGGCGCTGGCGCAGCTTGTCGAAAATCGGTTGGGCCACGCGCTGCCAGTTCTCCGGCTCGGAGCGCGCCTTGATCGTTTCCTTCAAGTCGCGGGCGATCTCGAAGCGCCGGTCGGCAGTCGTAGCGCTGTTGACAATGCCTGTCCATCCCAACAGCGACGCCGGCGGCACACCGAAGCGCTCGACTACCTGCAGCGCTTCCCATAGCCGACACAATGGTTTTTCGCTTTCAAATGCCGGAATGGCGGGCGCCTTAACCAACGCCTCGGCGGCTGCCTTGACCATCGCATCGTTGCGTCGGGTCACTTTGGCTATGAGCGGATAGACCCGATTTTCCAGCCTGTCCTTCTTTTCCTGGTCGGTTGAAGCGACTGGTGGGTTGGCCTCGAAGATGCCAATCAGGTCGTCTGTCCCGCTGGCCAGATCTCGTTTGAGCCTGGCATAGGCAGCCAGTCGCAGGTAACGCGCGAAGCGTTGTTCCGTGGCAGTCTTCTCTGCGGCCGTGTCGCCGACGGACTGGGTTGGCAGTTCACTCAGGCTCACGCCGCCGAAATCTCCAGCATGAGTGAGCAAATAGCGGATCTCTCGTTCGCTCAGGCCCAGGCCCTGCACAAGTTGCAGCGCCTTGTTCAGCAACGTCGATGCACGCTCCGACGCGTCCATGGCGGCAGCGGGGTAGAGCGTCAGTTGCGTCATCGGCCCCTTGGGCAGGTTCTCCCCTTGCACCTGCAGCCTGGCTTCTCCGCCGTTCAGCATCTTGAGATCCAATCTGAAGCGATAGGGAATACCAGGCTTCAGTTCCAAAAACTCACTCGGCTGGTCGCCGAGCACGTCGTTATCGACTGCAGCCGCACCCTTCCAGAACAAAAGGTCAGGTAAATGATCGAAACGCAACTCAGCCTCGGCGTTCTGTTTGTCCAGTGCGACATAGAAGCGGTACGCACCGGGTGTCTGCACTTCAAGGTAACCCTCAAAGAGCGCACTGTTTGTGTTGGCAGGCTTGAGTGGGTTACCGTCTTTGTCCCTGGAGCCGGTATCGGCATCGGTAAGAGAGCCAGTTGCTAGCGAAGCGCCGGTGCCATTGGTAGAAGCAAAGAACGTTGCAGTAACACCACGTTCGCCAGTGTCGGCAAACACATCCAGTAATGGTTTTGGTCCAGCTAGCAGCCGTTCGTCAGTGAGCAAGCTTTCCACCAACGTCGGATCGGCACCTGTCTGAGCTGTTATCGTCTGAACGATGAACTGCCGGATCAGGCGTTCTTGCAGAAACGGCAGAAAGGCCTGCGCCAGGCGGGTGCGTTGCTGTCGCGCCCTCGCCTGCTGCTGCGCCTCGGTCAGGCCGGCGGGCGTAGGCGCAAACAGGAGATCGTAGTCTGCTGCATCCAGAAACCCCGATGCCGGCTGCACGCCAGGTGACTGCTTTAGCAAGTGTTTGTCGAAGAAGGAACGTGCCTGCGCCTGGACGTCGTCAAGCAATGCTTCAAAGACGGGTGACGGCGCGTGCGGACTGGGTGGCGCCGGCTTGGGGAGTCGTGCTTTCAAGGCATTCTTTTGGGGTTCGAATAACACGCCGCGGAAAGTCAGTTTTTGTTCCTGGCGTGTGGCGTTGTAAGTGAGCTGGCGAATGGAAGGCTCGTCCTCAAACGCTTTCGGATCCAGCGCCTGTGCAATACCGGTTCTGGTGGCGGTGAACTCCGCCGTGCCGTTCATCATCGCCAAAAATGTCTCGACGACATCGGGCGGCAATGCCAGCCCCAGTTTCTGCCGCAGCACCTCGTCGCTCAACGCACCCGGATCCTCCGGCACGGCATGCTCGGTGCGGATGGCCCGGATACCATCGGACAGTGACCTGAGCAATGCCATCATACCTGCGCGATCAGGCCGGTACTTGCCGGTTTCGTCGAATCGATGGCGGAGCAGGTATTCCAGGTCTTCGATCTTCAGCCCGCTGTCCTTGGCCTCTTCGGTTACCTTGATGAATTCCATGGTCTGCAAGAACGGATAGTCCTGATTGAGATTCGCAAGCGGATCGGGATGCAGGGACTTGAACGGATCGAGGGCACAGAGTTGCTTGAAAGCGATCAGTTCGCGCACAGTCAGTCTGAGCGCCTTCGCCAGCAGGCCGTAGCGGTACAGCAGCGACACGTGCGGTAGTGACAACTCAGCCGTGTCAAGTGACTTGCCTGCATCTGCGAGGATGCTGCTTATTTCATCGGCGGTGAGACTCAGAGCTCCTTGTACAGCGAGCAGGTGATCCTTGAGTTTGACCCCAGCCACGGACAGATATAGACCGAGGGGATGGTCAAACATCGGGGCGCTCTTCAGCACACTGCGGGTAAGAAAGAGCTGTGCATAGAGAGGCTTCTTGCCGGTTGTGGCGATGTCCGACCAGAGGGTAAGCAGTTTGAGACGGCTCTGCTTGCCGACCTTCAGCTTCTCGTCCAGGACCTTGAGGTGTGCCAGGTAAATGAGTGCGGTCTTGAGCGGCTGTTTACTCATATGAACCACCTCAAATGGTGCGTTTTTCGGCACAAAAGTTTGCAGAGCACGGTCGGTCTCCTCGATACTCCAACCCAGTTTGCGCCACAGCCGCACAAACAAGTTGATACGCAGAAAGACAATCGGATCGGCCTTTGTGTCATTGGCATATCGGAGCGTGGTCAGATCGAAATTGCATCCGGCATCCGGATCAGCCAGGACGAGTACCTTATGAAAGGAAATGTTCTGTATCTGTGTTCGCAGATCACTCTGCGAAACACCATATTCTGCAGCCAGCAGCTCCATTCGCTGCTCGAAAGTCTCTAACTCGTTGACAATTTCCCAACCGGTCAGCTGTGTGTTCGGAATCTTCTTTGAAAGGTCATCAAATCTTTGTCGATCAGCGGGAGGCAATGCACTGCGTTCCTTTCCAATGAGATCTTTGTTCTGATCGTAGAACAGCTTGTGATCCTTATAGAGCCGTGCGTCGCGAATGTTTACCCCCAGCTTGTAGATCAGGCTCAGTTTGCTCAGTTCCGGATTAACGAACCCGGTCTCCACGATTTCCGTAATCTCCTTGTAACTCACGCCGAGGCGTCGCGAGAGGGCCTTGGCCGAGTTCAGATCGATACGCTGGCCACTCGTCGTATCGGTTGCTTCTGTCGTCGCTTCCGCAGCGGTCGAGAAGCCGTACAATTCGTGCCATGTAGCAAGCGGATCGGTGTCGGTGAAGATAGCAACTTCTGCCGGTGAAAGACCGAGAGATTCCAGGAAGATCGACGATCGGTCGAAGGGCATCGCCGTTGAGAAAAGATCATCGCCTGGGCGGAGCACCTCAAGCACCCGGTGCAAGGGCGTCTCGAAATAGTTGCAGAATTGCCGCACGGTCTCGATCCAGAGATCGAACGGCAGCTTCAGCGGGTAGCGCGAATCGCGAAGCGTGTCGTAGGCTCCGCGTATCACGTTCTGCGGCTCGGCCAGCAGCTCTGCCGTGGTGGCGTCACCGGTGTTGTGGGCAGCCGCTTTCTCCAGCCTGCCGTGGGCAACGTAGTACTCGAGGATCTCGTTGACGATATCGATGTAGGGTAGTGCAGTGTGGGTGTTTTTGCAGGTGAGCGCTATATGAGGCAGGTCGGGACGTCGCTCCACCAGAACGTCGTATGGCTTCATCGGTGTCCCGTTCTTGTCCTTATGCGGGTAATCCTGATTGCCGTGGGTCGCTTTCCACTGCGCCAGGAAATTCCCCCAGACACCCGGCTCGGTATCCACAAATTGCAGCAAATCCACCAGATACGCCGCCGGGCTCAACACTGAGCGGCAATGATCGCACTCGCAGAAGTCCATCGAGCCGAACAGCGACTCCATGGTGGGAAACTGTTTGATCAATTCGTTGCGAACGCTTTCGCGTACCGCCACCGGCGCTGACATCCCTGCAACCGGCGGTTCGCTGTCTAGTTTCTTAGCGATGGTGAACAGGTTATAGGTCACACTGCTCACCTGTTTTGCCTTACGGTAGATCTGCCGGGCCACTTTTTGTTGATATGATCTGGATATTACGTAATAGTTACGCATTTTTATACACCTCCATGTATTTAGCAATATAGAGTTCCACAAACGCCTCTTCGGAATATGCCATCACGTCAAATGCTGAGGTCATGCCCAGAGCCATAAGAACCGGCATCGCTTCGTTGCCGGGGGTAATCTGATAGACACGCTGTAGCGTCTTCATTTGCAGCTGGGCAGCCTGAGCATCGTTTACCGTCATGCCAGCCGTGACGCCTGCGTGTGTTTTGAGAAACGCAGCCACCGGCGTTTCGCCCAGACGGAATCCTTGACCGGCGGCATTATTTATCAGCGTCACCGTGGCATCGCGTGCCGCAGGCAGCATGATCTCATCCTTTTCGATCATCCGACCAACCACCTGTGTGGGATAACTCAGGCGCACCTTGCGCGCCATATCCTCGGCGTAGGCATTGAGACGCGCTTCGACTTTGTCACCGGCATAGGCGGTTGGAATCACCGCCTCCAGCTTCTTTTTGTCATCTTCCGTCAGGTTAGCCCTACGGTCTTGCGGGATACCTGCCAGATCGAATACGTCGTTTGCCCATGTGTCGGAACGATGAAAGTCCTGTTTGACCAACTCCGCGGGATCTTTCAATCCCTTGTTGAGCAACCGCGTGGTCATTGCCTCGCTGTTGCCAGCCAGAAAGGCCAGTTTGCCCTGTAGTTGCAGCTTGCTGATCTGTGCGTTGTCCAGCCCTGCCTTGCGTGCCTCGTCCCACAATTGTGCACCATTACCACGATGACGCAGATACACGGGTGCGAACTTATCCTGCGCGTCCTGACTCAAACCAGATGCCTTGAGCAGTTCGCTATAGGTAGAGCGAGAGCCAGGCGCCGGGATGTTCAACCGCGCCTTGGTTGCGAAGGTGGAAAACTGCTTCTTGAAATCTCCGATCTGCTGGTCGTTGAGTTCAACAATGCCAGCATCGCGCACGGTCTTGAGCGCCTGCTCGGCCACATCCGGCTCCACCTGCGCCAACATCAACTTGTCGGAGGGCAGGCCTGCGCGTAACAGACCATAAACAGGCTCCTGCGGCAACTGCACGTTCGCATCTGCGCACAGCCTCTCAGTCATAGCCGCCAGTGCAATGAGCCGCGCATCCCAACCGGTAGCGCGGTTGAGCACGGTGAGATCCTGCTGTTTGTCGTTCTCCTTTGCTCCGGCCAGGTTTTTCATCTGCCCAACATGCGGCGTGAGATCGGCTGCAAGACGGCGGTATTCAGCGGTGAGCGGCTGCAGGCTGCTTGGCGCCACGAGGTTCAGGTTTGTACGGGATTTCACACCTAGTTCGTTCAAGTGTTTGGACAGCGGAATCTCACTGCCATCGCTCTTGACTGCGCGCACTTCTAAACTGGCTGCTTTGCCATTCGGGTTAAAAGTAAATGCGTAGCGCCCGCCTGCAAGCGTGGTCGTCTCGCCGAGGAGGGTGGCTTTGCCGCCAAAGTCATAGCGGTACAGTCGGAGCTTCAGCCGCTCTGCAGGTAGCCAGTGCTCCAGCACAATGGCTCCCTCGATCGTTAGCCGACCGACCGGGGCTGCTGCCATCGGCACCGTAAGGTCGATGGTCTCCAGCGGTCTGGCATTACTAATCAAGTCAGAAGATTGCAGCGTCTTGCCATCTTCGCTTATTGCCGATACACGCAAATTGATACTATCGCCCACAGGCAACATCTCGTAGCGAATGGTATAGCGACCCTCGGCATCAGTGACGTCCTCACCCAGTCGAATGGTGAGCTGTTTTGTCTCATGTGCAGCACGCACCCGTATACCCTGTAGTGGCAAGCCGTTCTCACGGAGAACCTGACCGCTCACCAGGCGTTGTTTATCCGGCGCTGCCGGGTTAAATGCCCCCAGTTCCTCCAGCACGATATTGAGCTCTTTGGCCGTTTTCTCATCCACCACGCCGCTGGATTCTAAATGGCGAATTTTCTGAAACAAACCAACCAGATTGCCGGTTGTTTCACCATAGATATTATCTGTGCGTTCTACGCTCAGTTTATCTCCTAGCTTCTTCCGGTCAGTATCGTTCAACTGAAAGACGCCTTTGTCTAACAATAGCTGCAGGCCTTCCTGTAAATCGGCAACGCCTTCGCCCCGCATTTCATATTTCAACGGGTAAATGATCTTGTTCATAGTTATCCTCCTTGTAAAATTGGATATTTACTATAATTGAAAATAAGTATATTCTCCTATCCTTTAAGCTTTATAAATAATGCAGACCATTCCCGGTTTCTTGTTTTTTGCCTTGTATCCAGGTAATAATAAGTTCTGTTCCCGGTATAGCAACATCTTTCGCCAGCTTCGACATGGTAATTATTGCTACCGGCATAGCCACCAATGGGGTGGTAGTAGCAGAAATCACGGTTGCTACCCCACCGGCAACGAAACCAGCAGTCTTGAGCCACGAAACCCATGATTCTTTTACAGGTTCGAGTTCTTTATGTTTTTCCACTATTTCATCAATTGCTTGATTTTTATTTCTTCTCTACCAATGTTTTTACCATGGAATACAGCTCCGTCAGCCTTGAAACCAGATGCAAAAATTTTCATTTTGAGTAACTGCTAAATAGCCAGACTTACTCTCAATAAACTGTTCAATTTTACGCTCAGTTTTCCACCTCTCATCTATACTCTCTTTGTATAAAACCGGCCTGAATAACTCTTCCAGCCGGACAAGGTTGATCTTTTGTGGCTGTTCCTGGCTTTCCACCTTTGCTCCAAGGTCAGAGGCAAGCAATTGCTCAGCAAACAGCATGTTCGGTAATCCTGTGCTATCAAAAGCCATCCATGGATACTGTGTTGCAAGCCCTGCCTGTATCCAAGGAGGTGGAGGGGCTTTATCCCGGAGCCGGAAGGCTCAACCAATTCCCATTGACGCGCAGCGGCCATAGCCTTGTGATAACTCAGTGGGTATTGGGGATGGGCTTCAACAGATTCTGTTTTACTCATGATAGATTTTCTCCCTTACCCACTTGCCGTTTGATATCTATACTGAACGAAAAAAACCTGTCATTGCGAGGAGCAGAGCGACGAAACAATCTGCCTCCTACGCCTTGAGATTGTTTCAGTCGTTCCTCCTTCGCAACAACAAATAAAACCACTTGTAGCACAAAGACCTCCCTCCTTTGTCATTGCGAACGACTAAAAGGAGTGAAGCAATCTCCCTGATGCCATAGGATTGCTTCGGGCTATCGCCTTTGCAATGACAAATAACACGTTTATCTGTCAAGACCTTAGCACACTATCATTGCGAAGGAGGAACGACTGACGCAATCCACCCCGTTAACCTGGCCCCCCTGACTACCTTTATAGAGATTATATCCTTGTAACTTCATGGTTTTCTCCCTTATATTATTTCCTTTTACCTTCCCAATATTTGCACTGTTCTATTGCCCTGGGAGTTCCAGGTTCTGCGTCAATAGCCATTCCGGTCTCACAGAGTGGCCACAGTTCCGGAGTTATTTTCTTTTCCATCATGTGCTTGTGGACATAAGGGCAGAATAGTGATTGCACCCCTTTCAGCATTTCCCCGACAACTCCTACGATATCGTCTTTTTCTAACGGATACGGTTGTCCAAAGATATTTTTATGGACTCGGTTCAGATCAAGACACAGAGATACAAGCGCCGTTTTAACGTGGGTTAAGTAGTGGTTAAAGTACAATCCCCTTTCATAGTCCTGGCTAACGAAGAGATTCTGTTTATATCTTCGTGTTAGTTTTACGATTGCCATATTAATGATATAACCTGCCGCGGCAAGACCTGCGCCTAATCCCCATAATTGCCAGCTATTCAATTGAATTCCCGATCCCTTTAAACTTTCTATTAATGTTATGCCTCCGGCGCTTGTTATACCCATGGTTGGTAATGATTTCACAACATCCTTTGCCTTAGTCCCGAATTCTAAATTCTCTGTTACCTTATCCAAACAAGCCTGCCTTAATTCATTGTTTTCTTGAAAATCAAGACTTCGTTTTTTGTGTATGATATCCATATTGCGTACACTGGCATCCACGAGGACAATCGCATTCCTGACATATATCTTTTCGTTTTCGTCTGTCTGCTTTTCAGCCTCGTCTTTTATACTTTTTATCTGATCCTCCACTAATTTTGCATTAAGCTTGGAGTTTTCGTCATCCGAGAACGCTCCCGTAAGCGCCCAAACTATCCGAACAACCGTAACAGGTGGTAATAAATTCGTCTGCGTCTGTGCCATAAATCCTCCTCCTATTATTTTGAGTGTTGTTAGAAGTCAACCACAAAGTACACAAGAAAAAAACTTTAAAAATATTCACCGTACAGCCGTAAAGAGCGTAGAGATCAAACAATGCCTTTCGCCCGCCGCTTTTAAATAAGAACAAAAGTATTAACTTGTCATTGCAAAGGCGGGACGACTGGAGCAATCCCTCTTCCTCTGCCTTGGGATTGCTTCGGGCTAATGCCCTCGCAATGACATGCAACGAGGACGTCATTGAGAATGACTCGTTTACTCGCCATTGCGAACGACTGAAAGGAGTGAAGCAATCCCCTTTTTAAGACTGCCACGATCTACTGCACTTGCAATGACGATTCTCTTTCGCCTGTCATTGCGAGTGAAACGAAGCAATCTCGCTTTGTCATAATTATACACAGCCATTATATCCATTCCACATCCGCATAAATTATCCCACATAAATTCAATCCTTAACTTTTAATGGGTGACCCTCAACACTCTCCGTTAGCTTCTTGTATCCCTTATTGACTATTTCTTATTATCAGAGTAAAATTCAGATGGTTTTATGAAGCGTCATTATGACGATATTAAATTTAAATCTGTTAAAGAATTTAAGGATGACCATTATGTATAAATCAGCTTTATTAAACGAAATCAAATTGATGGAACTAAAGCTCCAGGCCCTTAAAACTCAGGTGAAATCTAAAAAACCTAAAGTAAAGACTCATACCTCAGCAACTCTTTATGGCCTGCTCAAAGGAAGTCAGGATATTACCCCCGAGGATATTGAAGCCGTTAAGATTAAACTCAAGGAGTCTATTTAGTGTATACAGTAACGGATACACACCCATGGGTATGGTTTCTTACAGCAAATTCTCGGCTAAGTTTAAAGGCTAAATCAGCATTATCAGACTCTTCCAATATCATTGTCATTCCATCAATAGTAATGATGGAAATAAAATACCTCTACCACCGCAAACGCATACCACTGTCCTTTGAAGAGGTCTTACAACAAGTCGAAACTGCCGAAAATATCCTTTTCCATCCCATGGATCTTTCGATTGTATCAAACGCACCCACCAGCTTTGACATACATGACGCCATTATTATTGGCACAGCAATCCAGTCTGCTGAAGAGTATGGACAAGGAGTGTCACTTGTTACAGCAGATAGGGCAATAACCGGTTCTCATCTCGTTCCGGTAATATGGTAAACACCCTTCCCCTCTTATTCTCTAACCTCAAATCACAATTTCAATTCTTTCCCGCATATCCTCTATCCAAGTCCAGCCCACAAAAGGCTTGAATTCTGACTCCTGACTCCTGACTCCTGTATTCTCTCCTCTGCCTTCTCTCATCTCTCGTCTCTCATCCATCTTCCGCCTTCCCCCGTCTCTCATCTATCTTCTGACTTCTGTTTTCCATCTTCCTATCTCCCTCTCCAAGTTGTCAGTTATCAGCTATCAGTTTTCAGTAATCAATTTGCCCTGTCCCCTGCCAACTGCACCCTGACCCCTTTTTCATCCATTCCACATCCGCACAAATTGCCAACATAATTTAAAATAAATGGTGGCGATGCATACCTTACTTCTTCAATATTTTTAAAGTTCCACATTGACACTAATATCTTTGTAAATCTATAATGATAAAGTATCTCATTATAGGAGGATAGATTATGAGTATAGAACTTTCTTTAAAAGACTTAACAGATGCCATTGAACATCTTAATCAACAGGAACAAAAAATTCTTTTGTCCAAATTATTATCTCTACAAAAAATCTCATTAGACGATTTAGCTTTACTGAAGGTAGCTGAACCTTCTTTCGACTTCTGGGACAATCCAGAGGACTCTATATATGATTACCTTTAATAAAGGTGATGTAATATTAATCCCTTTTCCCTTTACGGATCTTTCAGCTACAAAACAACGTCCTGCTGTAATAATTTCCTCCGATCAATTTAACAACAACCATAAGGATATTATTGTTATGGCTATTACCTCGCAAGTCCCCTCTCAGATTCCAGAAGATGAATATCTCCTTTCCTCCGCAGATATGAAGACTTCGGGTTTACCCAGAAAGTCTGTAATTAAATTGGGCAAGGTAGTTACCATGAACCAAAGTCTGATTATAAAAAAATTGGGTAAAATACCGAATAACACGGTGACGTCCATTTTGAACCAATTTAATGTATCCATTGTCAGGCATCAGCCTGTCCCCTGATAACTGCCTCCTTTTTTAACCATTCCACACCCATACAAATTATCCATATAAATTAACCCTTAACTTTTAAGATGTGACCCTCAGCAGTCCAAGATGTGACCCTCAGCAGTCCAAGAAATAGGTTATCCCCGGTATCCGCACCCTCCGATAGTTAGGCATGTTTGTACATTTCCATCCATACAATTTTTGTAGGGCAAGGCATCGCCTGCCAGATCAAATACGGCAATGTGATGTAATGCAAGCATGGCACCACCATTGCAAGAAACCGTTCAACGTCAGAGCGTTCCCATCTATTTCATTCATTCCCCATCCGCACAAATTTCCCGCGTGCATCAGAATCAAATGGTGGGCGATGCCCACCCTACCCGACTGACATTGGCCTTTATGCTCCCTATGGATTGGTGCGTGGGACGCACCCTACTTGCTGAACATCAGATGATTGACAAACCCCACAAACATCGTTATACTCCACAAAAATAGTAAAAACTTATTAAGGAGGTAGGTCTATGCCTGTAGCAACTATATCATCAAAAGGACAGTTAATAATACCGAAAAAAATAAGAGATATCCTTGGTTTAAAACCAAAGCAGAAAGTTTTATTAAAGATCGTAAAAAACCATGCGGTGATAGAGCCGCTTCCGGAGAAGCCAGTAGAAGACTTTTGCGGAATCTTCAAAGACGGAACCTCTCTTACCAGGGCATTATTAAGACAAAGAAGGGAGGATAAAAAGCATGAAGAAAAAGTACCTATTGGACTCTTTCGCCCTTCTCGCATATCTAAAAGAGGAAAATAATTATGAAAAAGTAAAAAATGTTCTTTCATCACATAATACCCACGTCTTAATGAACGACATAAACATAGGCGAAACCTTTTATATCCTGGCACGAGAACGTGGCATGGAAAAAGCAGACTACTTTTTGCATGTAATTTTACCCATTTTGCCCATAGCTCATATCGAAAATACCTTACAGGAAGTAATTGAAGCCTCTAGAATTAAGGCCAAATATCCCATTTCTTACGCAGATTGTTTTGTCGTTGCCACTGCGTGTAAGGAAAGGGCCACTGTCATTACTGGAGATCCAGAATTCAAGCTTGTTGAAAAGCTCGTAAACGTTGAGTGGTTATAAATTAACAGGTTGTCCTACAAACTTCATTCTATCTCCCTCTTCAAGTTATCAGTTTTCAGGTAAAAGATGCCAGCTATCTGTTGACAGTCTGCCCCCTGCCATCTGTCCCCTGAATCCTTTCTTTTCTCCCCTTTTTTCATCCTTTCCACATCCGCACAAATTACCCATACAAATCAACCCTTAACTTTTAAGATGTGACCCTCAGTGCCCCCCTACAAAAAATCTCATTAGACGATTTAGCTTTACTGAAGGTAGCTGAACCTTCTTTCGACTTCTGGGACAATCCAGAGGACTCTCTATATGATGCTCTTTAATAAAGGTGATGTAATATTAATCCCTTTTCCCTTTACGGATCTTTCAGCTACAAAACAACGCCCTGCTGTAATAATTTCCTCCGATCAATTTAACAACAACCATAAGGATGTTATTGTTATGGCTATTACCTCGCAAGTCCCCTCTCAGATTCCAGAAGATGAATATCTCCTTTCCTCCACGGACATGAAGACTTCAGGTTTACCCAGAAAGTCTATAATTAAATTGGGCAAGGTAGTTACCATTAATCAAAGTCTGATTGTAAAAAAATTAGGTAAAATACCGAATCAAACAGTGACGTCCATCTTGAACCAATTTAATGTATCCATTGTCAGGCATCAGCCTGTTCCGTAATAACTGTCCCCTGCACCCTGGCAACAGCCCGTTTTTTAAAAAGTTGTCAGTTATCAGCTATTAGTTTTCAGTAATCAACATGCCCTGTCTCCTTTTTCCCTGCACCCTGAACCCTTTTCCACTGACTCCTGTTTTCCCCCTCCCTTCTATCCTATCTCTTAATCACAAATCAAGGTTTGACACCAATGCCCCAATGCCCACCCAATTTTACATGTGCCACTTCCAATGCAGAAGCACCCTGTAAGTAATTCATCTCACTTAGCTTGTACGGCAAGTAAATCACTGCCGTCTTTGCCTCACTGTATGCAAGGCGAGATTCTTTAAGGCGCTCAAATCTGTCTTTTTTCTCGGTATAGACTTGCGGAAGAAGGGCTACCAGTAATGTGACCAGGAAACTGACAAAAATCGTCTTGTAAATACCGAGATAGTAATTCATGTATTTTAGCTTGAGAACTTCATCATCAGGAAAATCGTAAGTAATATGAAAGATAATAGTAAACCCCAATGCGACAAGTCCAACCGAAACAATGCCCAAAATAATGCATAGAATCAAAGAGTTCTGAAAAATGGAAAATCTTCCCCTTTCTTTTTTTATCGTAGAATTTTCTTTCAGAAGCTTCTCTTCTTTTCTCACCTCATTCCCCTTTTCCTTACCCGAATCATAATCTTCCAATGTTTTTATTTTCCCGTTTATCGTGAGTTTGCATTCCCAAAAGCTATGATATCAATCAAATAGGAGAGGCATTGCCCTGCCCTACGTGAGTGAGTAGGGTGGATCAAGCGAAAGCGGATCCACCATTAATTCGATTCACAAAGGTGGATTTGGCGTGAAAAGACACACGCCTTAATCCACCCTACCAGAATGCCCTACCAGGCTTAATATTTAAGATGTGACAATCAGCACCCGCGACGCTAACCACACTTAATCACAAATCAAGGTGTGACACCAACACTGCCATTTAGCGTGCCTCGAGCGGCGCATGTCTCGCAGGCCCAGACTCGGTCGGTTGTGTTCGGCTCGGTGATCCAGCGCTTGCCCGCCTCGACGCCGCACGAGTCGCATGCAGCGAGGGTCACTTTGGCCACGGACCAATTCCATTCGTCGCCAGGGAGAATGACGGCAGTGATTGGAGCTTTCTGCCATCGCCGTGCGCGGCTAAGATGCATCCAAGTTAGCTTCATCCCCGAAACTTCCTGCGCGTCGGAGAGAATGCGGTTCTCGTCGAGTTGCCAGGCCCCCTTGTCGGACACCGCAACCGGGATGTCGGCCTCGCTACGCATCGCGCCGCCGTGTGGGAGGTCTTGCCATTTGTCGCGCCGTGTCTTCATCAGAAGTTCACCTGAAGTTGGAGAGCAGGAACAGGCGGTGGCAAATCGTCACGCTGCGGCGGAATGAACCTGTCGAGTGCGCCCGCCGCACCGGCCGCCGGCGAGGGCATATCGGTGATGATCTGTAGTCCTGGGACGGCCGCACGCGTCTGCCATAGATTCGCACTGCAACTCGGACATATCGGCGCCGTAACGCCGAGGTAGAGTCGCCCTGTTGCATTGCGCGGAGTACCAAGCAGAGTATGTCCGAAGAGCTTGATTTCCGCGTCGGCACCGCGGACGAATGTATTTCCATTGGCGCCCGGAACCTTCAATGGTTCGAGCGGCTGAGGAAGTTGCTCGAATGTAGGGGCCTGGACTCGTCCCTGCGGCGTCTCAATCGCGTTGAGGCCAGTGCCGCTACGATCGACGCCACTTCGAGTGGTCGCGTTCACCGGCTGTCCATTGACTTCGCCCTGCAATGTTGCCTGCACGCCGCTTGTTGCACGCGCCTCGGCATCGGCTTGTGCTGCGGCAAGTCCAGCGCGGCGTTCGGCTTGTGCCGCAGCATTGCGCGCGAACGGCCCGCCCATACGCCTTCCGGCCGCTTCTCCGGCTTCTTCCAGTGCCTCCACGCCGCGGCGGACAACGGCGCTACCGGCACGTGCGGCCGCTGCAGCGCGTGATTCCGAAGTAGCGATGCGATATGCAACTCGAGCGACGGCCTGCCCTACTCCCGAGGTAGCAACACGCGCTGCTATAGCGCGTCCGATGCCGGTGTTCGCGATCAATTGCCCCGCGCCGGCGAAGATGCCGCCAGCAATGCCACCAATTGCGGCGGAGGTGGCTACATTACTAAGCGTGATCGGTTTGCCTTCGACGGCCGCCTCGACTATCTCTCCTGCGGCGCCGGCTGCCATGCCGCCGATCACCCCAGCGACAATGGGGCCGGCGATTCCACCAGTCAGCGCCGTTACGGCGACGCCAACAACAACTGCAGCGGCGATGCCGAGGACTTTTCCCCAGCTCCAATTTCCGCTCGGATCGGTCATTATGACAGGCCGGTTACGCACGTAACCGTACATGTTCAAACCATCGACAGTGCCCGCGGGATCATACGCAGTCCATCGTCCAATCCACACTGCGTAGTATCTCGCCCCGTAGTAATGCAACCCACTCTCCTCGTCTCGCTCCTTGCCCGTGTACCGATACCGCTTCGCCGTCTCGGTCTGGCTGCGCACGGCCTGATAGGTCGAGCTACCGTAAGGTGCGTATTCCTCGTAGGAAATGATCTGCGCCTGCTCATCCAGCTCCAGGCTGCTTAATCCGAGATGGTTGCCGAACTGGTAGCGAATCAGTTGCCGGGGCGCCGGGTCGTCGCCTGCCGTGTCGAGCGTGCGTGTCTCCACCAGGGCAATGCGCTGCTTGTCGTCCATTACGTGGAGCGTTTCGCGTTCCAGCGTGGCGGTGTTCGCGCCGATGGGGCCGCCGTGTTTGCGGAAGATCTCGAAGCCGCCGAGGTAGATGCGCTCTTCAATGATGCCCGGCGCCTTCTCCCACACCTTGCGCACGCGCTGGCCTGAAGCGTCGTAGACGTAATGCGCCGTGCCGCCGCCACCCAGATCGGTCTGCCGCATCTGGTCCTTGTAGTTCCAGTGCATGTTCGGCCCAGGCAGTCCACCGCCGAGGTGCGGCATGCGCACCATGTTGCCGTGAACGTCGTGAAGGTAGGCCTCGGGAGCAGAAGCAATCTCATTTCCCACCTGGGTACTGCTCAGACGGTTGCTCTGTTTGCTCCCTTCGATCAGGCTGGTTTCGTTGTACGTGTAGCGACGCGTCCAGCCCGGATGTGCCGGGTCAGTGCCACGGTGCTGCATCTGCAGGAAGTTGCCGACGGCGTCGTGCACGTAGCGCTCGATGTACGTGCTCATGGCATTGCCGTCGTCGGGGGCGAAGCGTCCGGCCACATCGGCGCTGACGAGGCCCACGCGCCCTGCGTCGTTGTGCGAATGGGCGATGGGCTCGCCGCCCTGGCCCAGGTGTTCTCGGCCGCTCGCCTGGATCAGTCGATAGAGGGCGTCATAGACGTAGTCATTGCTCGGCTCGACGCGCTTGTTCCTGAAATAGACGGTCTGCTGCGCGTCGTCCCGGATGTGCGTGATGTTGCCGGCGGGATCGTAGGCGTAGTGTAGGTTCTGCACTTGCTTGCCCGGCCAGCCGGCGATGGGGGGCTGCGGGTCGTCGGCGGGGAAGTCCGCCGCCTTGCGCTTGGTCAGCAGTTGGGTGAGGCGGAAGGTCAGTGGGTCGTAGCTGTAGAAGGTGCTGGCGCCGTTCTTGTAGTTGATGCGCAGGCGCTGGCCATTGGCGTCGTAGTCGATGTCGGCGACGCCGACCGGTGATGCCGCCTCGTTGTTTAAGTCAAGCAACGTGGCGGGCTCGGCTGCGTGCTCCAACCACACGTCCACCCGCTCCAAGAGGCTGGCCTCATTGAATACCGGCTGGATGACGTTGAACTTGTTCGGGTGCCCCGGACGCGTCACGCTGCTGTACGGGGCGATGGACTGGATCGGGCGGTTGAGGGCGTCGTAGCGCGTGCTGCCCTCGAAGGTCTCGGCGTCGAGTTGTGGGTTCAGCAGCCAGTCGGGAATGGCTTTGTAGTCGCTGACGAGCCGCCGTGTACTGTGCAGCAGATTGCCCTTGAAGTCATAGGCCTCCGTCGGGTTGCCGTTGGCATCGAGCCGTGCGTTGGTAACGACGCCGACGGAATCAAAGTGCCTGTAGATGCGGGTGCGCAGATTGAGCGCTTCGGTGTTGGCGATGCCTTCGCCGTACTCGATCTTGTCGACCAGGATGTCGCGGTTCAAGGTGCGCGGATCGGACTCTGCGCTGGTGCCGTGCACGGTCTGCTCCACCGGGCGGCGCAGCGCATCGTAACTGGCAGTGAAGTTGTGGCCGCGGCTGTCCCAGGCGCGGATGGGCTTGCCGGCCACGTCGTTCAGCATCCAGCGGGCGCCTGCTTCCATGCTGAGCTGGTGGATGCGGTTGCCGAGCATGTCGTAGGCGTAGCGCATGACGATGCGCTGCTCGATTGCACCGGTCGGCAGATAGTTGACAGGCAGTTTGCGCTCATCGCGCACTTCCCGTTGATTGCCTTCAATGTCCAACTCGACGCGGGTGGCAAAACTTTCTTCAGTACCGTCGAGATCGTGGCCGGGACAGACGACGCGATTGCGCGCCACGGTCAGGAACGGGCGACCGAGGGCATCGAAATGCGCCGTGGTCGGCGTGTCGGCGTGCGCGGCAGCTCTCTGGGCCGCGTCGCGCTCGTGAGTTCCCATGGCGCCGCCGATGCGTTGCGCGTGCCAGGTCTGCCAAGGCTGGGCCGGATTGGCCGGCAGCGCATTGAAGTACTCGGCCACGTAGCCCTGGATGTCGGGATCGGTGCGCGGGTCGCCGGTCTGTTGATTGCGCGGTGCGCAAGTGTCGTTGACGTCGTAGGTGGTCTGCTGCCAGGGGTCGAACACCACATTTTCATAGGTGTGGTTCGGGTGCAGCGTGGCGATGACGCGCTCAGCCGGGTCGTAGAACAGCACCGGGCTGACGCCGATCTTCGTATCGAAATCGGGCTTGTGGGTATCGCTGAAGAAAGGCTCAAACTGGCGGACGGGCTTACCCTTGTTGTTAAAGACCGTCCAACCGCTCCCTACCCAGCGCGGTGCAACTTCATTTGCAGACATCACGGGCTGGTTATCCGGCCCAACAAGAATCCTGCCGTTACCATCACGCATCGGAACCTTGCCTTTTTCGGCTTGTATCTTTTTCTGTATCTCGCGGCCGAAGCCGTCGGAATAGGAAAAGCTGAGCTGAATCTTCAAACCCTGGGGAGGCAGAGGGCTGCTCACATGGGTCTCACGGGCGAGCGTGGCAGCGAATGGCGCTTCCCATTTGTCCGGCTTATCCGGATTGGCATCGCGACTGCGCCAGAAGCGGTCGAGGTCGTAGACGATGCGCGTCGTGGCGTCTTTCAGCAGCGCCGCCGCGGTGGCGTGCGGGTCGGACGCGTCAAAGAAGGCGTCGAGTTGGGCTTGCGTGAGGTCGGCAACAAAGCCGGTGAGCGTGTCACCTTCCACCGGCGCGGGTAGCGGCTTGCCCATCACGGCGGTGCCAACCACCATGCCGAGCGTGTCAAAGGCGACTTCGGTCCGGTTGCGGTTCGGGTCGCTGACGAGGCGTGGCTGCAGGACGCGGTAGTCGTTGACGTTCACCGTCACCCGGTTGCCGAGAGCGTCACGTGTTTCCGTCATCAGCAGGTCGTGGGCGTCGAAGTCAACGAAAGCTTCCTGAGCGAAGGGGTCGCGGTAGCGTCGCGGCAAGAAAAAATGCTGCCGCGCCTGTGCCAGTTCAGTGGCTGCAGCATCGAGCGGGTCATTGGTGAAGAACGACTGCCCCGACGGGATCCACCAATGATCATCGGCATCGGTCGCAGGGAAGCGCCCGTCGGCTTTCATTGTCTGGCTTCGCAGATAGCCACCCTGGTTCCCGGCCTGTCCGCCGAGCACGGCTGCCGGGTCGGGCAGCAGGGGCTCGGCGGGTTGACCCGCACGGAAACGCTGGAAGACCTGGGTCAACAATCCGGGCGTGAAGGCGAGCTTGTAGCTTTCACCGGGCAGGGCGAGTGAGTGCAACTCACCGAGCAGCAACAGTCCGTTCAGATCGTCGCGCCGGTAGAGGGTACGCAGCCATTCGATGGGTCGGCGGCGCTGGCTGCCGGTGGCCGTAGCTTCGTAGGCGACTTCAGGCACAGCGAACTTGTGGCGCAGCCGGCCGGCAGCGGTGGGATCCGGCTCTACGAAGTCCGAGGCCTGGAAGCGACCAGCCGCCCCTGTAGCCGCGTAACCGGTCAGCTCAAAGGTGATCGCCTCGCACGGCAGGGGGTTGCGGTGCGTGTCGGCCAACTCGATGGCGTTTGTGACGTCGTTTTCGGTGTAGGTGAGCAGCGGCGTTGTTTGCCGGTCGCGATCCCACTGCGTCGACAGGGGCGAGACGCGGCGTCCGTAGCCTATGGCTGCTTGCTTGAGCACATTGCCAAAGGCATCGACCTCCAGCGTCAGCGCGTGCTGAATGCGCGGATCGGCGGGATTGCGCTCGTAATGATAACTGATGGCTTCATGTGCATGAGTAAAGAATACCCCATGGCGGTTACCTGCCCTGGGTTGCAAACGTTTGATAGTAAAATTCTGCTCGGTGACGGTGTAGGGATGTTGCTCTTTTTCCGTGCCGTCCCGGGCGTAGACCTCCTGTCGCAGCATCGAACCTTTTAGTGCACGGCAGGCCTCGCGTTCTTCGTCAAGTGTCAGGTCGGATGGAAGAATGGTGTCCAGCAGCAGCGTTTGGAAGAATGCATCGAAGGCAGCATCGTAGTTTGGATCGCTCTTCTTGGGGGCGCCGTAATACTCGGCCGCGAAGTGCTGACTGACCTCCTCGACCTCGTCATAGACACCGGTGTGGAACCAGGTCCTTGTGAGGACCGGCGGTACATGAGAAGGTGCATCAATGTTGGTGGCTGCCCCCTCACCCCAACAACCCTCTCCCACCAATGGAGCAAGGGCGGTGAATTGTTCGGTATCCCACTGCTCCACCATGCCGAAACCGCGGAACTCGCGTTCCTCGCCATCAAAGTAGCCGTGATGATATCCATAACGCGTGACGAAACGGTTGCGGCTGATGTGGTCGCAGGTCTCTACCCGTTCCACGACATGGACGGGGAAGGGTATCCGGGTAATCCAGGGCATTCCCGCTATTTTATCTGCCACATAGAACCTGGTGGATGGGGCATAATGCACATGCGTCTCGGCGCCGAGGTTATTTACCGACTTAATAAGCAGATGCGGTTTTTGGCCGCCCATGAGATCAATGTAACGCATCGGTCTGCATGCATCACCAGGCAGGGGCGACGACCAGACGAGACAGGCCGTGCCGTTGCCAAGGAGATCCATTGCGGTGACCGAAGTGAGATTGTTGGTCTGTGGAAATACACCGAGCCGGTACGGATTGCTCCAGCTATTGCCCGACTGGTTAAAGTATAAATCAACACCTGCCTGCCCGATATAGATAATATCCGTGGTGCCGGTGCCATCGATATCGGCAAGCTGAATACGCCGGGGATCGAATTGATCAGGACGGTCAAACCATGGCGACCTGTCCATAGTAACTTTGGCGCCGAAGCGGCCGTAACCGAGGTTGGGCCAGTAACAGACTTCACCGTTCCGGATACGCACCAGATCGCTGAGGCCATCGCCGCTTATATCGGACAGATAAATGGATTGGGTGCCGTCGGTGAAGACGAGCCGGGGGCATTTCTCTTCGTCAAGGGCCTGACGTACCTTCTCTGCCGGGCCAAACCCTTCTTCGGCCAGTGACCGATACCAGGTGAATGCCTCGTCTTCCGCGATCAGGATATCGGCGTGACCATCGCCGGTGAGGTCAACAAATTTCAGGTTTTGATTACCCCACTCAAGATTGGGGAGTGATACAAAGGGCCGAAAGTACTCCCAGCTTTCATCCTGAGTGCGTTCGTAAAAACCGGGGGTTGGCCCGTTCAGCGCAACTAAATCGAGCTGGCCGTCGCCGGCGAGGTCCAGAAATTGCTGTTGCCCGCTGCTGATCGCAGCCAAAGACGGCTTTCTGGCCACAAGCTCGACTGGAGCGAAGTTTGCCTCTGTGTGCCCGCTGCCATTGTCACGAACGAGATTGACCGGACTGAGGTTGCGTTTGTAGAACCAGCCTTCTGCCTGTTCTGTGAGGATGCCGGAGAGTCCTTCACCATCGAGGTCGACCCACTGGTACTTCGCACCATCAAGACCGTAGGGGAGGTTTTCGAGGCTTTGGGGATCCACCTCGCGAACTTCGGTCTGTACTTCAGGCCTGGTGTATTCAAATTCCAGGGGTGGCAGAGACTTTTTGAGATATGTGCCATTGGGCTGGCGCACGTAACCGGACTGGCTTACCGAATCCAGAAAGGAATAGACCGGATTACGTGAGTCACCTGGGTTGTTTTCGTAAGAGTAGGTAAAGTCCGTGGAACGCACAAGATAGTCTGGTGTGCCAAGCTCATCAGGGAAATGGTGAAACATGAGGACACGCTGGCACAGGCGATAGGTGCGCACCTCGAAACCGGCGCGGTACGTAGAAAAGGGATCGACCCGCGCGGACCACTTTGCATTTTGTGGCGGGGAGTAGACCGGCCTGGCAAAGATACGGCCTTCGGTATCGGGGTTGTCCTCGGTGTAATGGCCGTCCTCATAGTCAAATACCACTTCGAAAAAATAATTGGGCGGGTTGACACCCGCTGTTGAGTCAGGCGGCTGCGGCCAGCCTGTCGGCGTCAGGCCAGGAAGATAAGGCACGCGATTCCCGTACAAAATTCGTTTCAGGTATCGGTTGGCCGTCCGATTCGATTTGTCTTTCTCATTGATGTTATCAGTACGGTTACGCTCATGAGCCTGTGCGAGGTCTATATTGTCCGAAGTTTCTTCTTTATACCTGTAGACAATGACATTGCCCTTATCATCGTAACTCTCGCAAATGAGCCAGCTGAAGATGCGACTTTTATCAACAGGGTCGAAGATGCGACTTTCTTCAGTTTTGCCATACCAGGTGGTAATGTTGTCTTTGGAGATGGAGCGCCAGAAGGTGTCTGTGAGGTCGTTCTGGTTGGTCCAGCGCTCTATGCGTGCGAACAGACCTTCGATGCGAGGACGGTAACGCTGAATGCGGTAGGTCTTGCCATCCACCGCTCGCGGGGGCAGCGTTTCGCGCTCCCATTTCCCATTAACTTCCTTCAGAACCGGCACAAGGTCTTCTGCGCCGGAGAGGATGAATACGTCAGACTCTTCTGCATCCTGGTATTTGGGTAATCCCTTGTCTGTTTTTCTTGTGATGGAAGGGAGTGATAGGTTCCAGCCGAAACCAAATGGTCCATTACCAGCGCCAGAATCGTAAGAAAGAGATAGTTGCGGGCCAAAGCCGGAACGGCCTGGGCTGGTGGCGATGGGCACGGTCATGGAGCCGGTGCCCGTGACCGGATTGGCAGCAAATTTTTCTCCAATCCCGCGTATGGCGCCGCCGCCCTTGGGCAATTGTATAGCCGGTGCGGAAAAGGGGCCCTTATCCTGAGATGCTTCTTTCGTGTCGGATGGTTTTTGTTGCTCTTTGGGCATAAACAACTCCTTTTATTTATGTACCCTTATTTATGGCTAAATTACAGAGCGTAGAAAGATAATTAGATTAAGCCTTCGAAGACTTTCATCTTGTATTCAACCACTACAGTAGATTAAACATTCCGGCAACTTTTTAATGCAAATTTTTACATCAGTAGTCCACGGAATATGTAAGTTGACAAGCGATAGTCATTGCAAGTGACAGCGAAGCAATCCTACCCTTGAGATTGCTGCAGGTTAACGCCCCCCGTAAGGACAACTTTCCTTTTGAGTTCACGATAAATAAACCAAAAAGTATGTCTTGTTTTTTATTGTGTATCTTCAAGGAATTACTATTTTGTTAATGTAATAAATCTCCGCAAAATAAAAGCCATGATATTGCTGAGCAAAAAAATTTTTTGCGAATTGTTTTACAATGCTTTGCATGGTTACCACTTATGATCAAATAGAAGCAAATAAAACGAGAAATGGCTTTGCTCAAATACGAGAAAAAAGTGTGTCATGACACACTTTTGTAACTGTCACACAATGTGCCATGACACACTTTTATAGTATTGGTACAAAAAATACCTCCCATCCAGACAGTGTTATAGTTCGTTGCATTGATTATGTTAAATAATTCTCAAAGAATTTCTTGGTCAATTCAGGGTTCTTCTGTATTTTTCTAAGCGCTCCAATGACTAAACGTCCAAGTTGTTTTTTGTCCTGTGCCTGG
>WBZR01001514.1_pt1 | contig 28518 bp, 24 predicted proteins | sample 5204231 | NCBI WGS metagenome assembly WBZR01 (sample SAMN12412403, study PRJNA552823) | activated sludge metagenome | isolation source: activated sludge from anammox sidestream of wastewater treatment plant... | place: USA: Virginia | collected 2017-08
CGTCTCTCGGATCGCTACTTATTACCTCTTATCTTCTCGTTTCTTTGCTACCGAGAGTTTTTGACGCCGCTGTAGCCGCTGTCCTTCTCACTTTGTTTTATTTGAAAGTCCCTAGTCAATGGATAATCATCTAGATTCAGCCTTAGGCTTCCTCCTCCATCACTAAAGGCATTATCTAACCCAAGTTTGTAGTGGCGATAGCGATTCCAGCAAAAGAGCAAGCCGCCAGCGCTAATTCCTAAAAGGATAGCGGTAAGTAACATCACGCCAATCCAGTAGAAAGAGCGGAGCAAGACTTGAACTGTTCTAGTCGCCTCCTGGATTGCAACCGGATCAGGTGGCCGAAATTCGAATGGAATATCACTTGCTTTTCGCCCCGCCCAATAAATTTTTGTTTCGTATTTAATTTGGTTGATAATGTTTTGTGCCGCCGGCAGGTCTTGAATATTTACCGCAGTGATAACGTAATTACCAGTACGTTTAAGTATCCGCCGGTCTTTCTCGGACTGAGGAAGTGCGCTGAAGTAACTTTGTAATTTAGTGTATCCGTCTGAAGCTGATTGTGGCGTGTGATATTCAATGATGACCAAGCTCATTCGCCCACTACCGTTATGGTAGTCTCCTGTCGTTATCTCCATCCCAGCGTCAAAGTTGATCCCATTCTTCAGGTCGCTGAAATTTTCCAGCTTGGAAAAAGCCATCGGCCCAACAATATATTTTTCGCTTTCAGCGATTTTGTCCTGATCCGGCAAATGCGATGGGAGCGAGGGAAGCTGTTCTTTATCATCAGTCAGGTTGGCTTTTATCGCTTCGAGAAAAGATGGATACTCCTGATTGTCCAATAAGGGTTTTGAATATCTAACTACATAGCGGCCTTTGTAAAACTCATAGAAGTTATGGGGAAGGCGTCCTCGGTTGAGCGTGAACAGACCATAGGCATTGGGCGCAAAATTCAACTCGAAAATTTCAATTGAAATTTTGATCTTGCCATTCGTGTAAACACGGCTGATAGCTCTTTGCAGCCCATACTCTACATAGATATCAGCGTCGGAGGAACTTGAAATTTGCTCAGCATTTAGAACCCGTATTTGACTAATAGCGCGCCAGTGATCGCTAACGCGATCAGGCAACAAAATCTTGGCTGATTGAGAAGGCTTGGGGCTGTGAGTGCTGTTAGATGCGTTATTGCTGTTTTGGCCTTGAACACAATTGAAGGTCAAAAACAATATGGGGAAAATTGCTATGAAGTTACTTTTACCGAGGAAAGTAAATATTCGCAGAATCATGGGATACTTCGACATGCAACCTCCTGTGATTTTTGTATCAATGGGATGCTGCGCTGACTGAATTAACAGGGAGTGTTTGAGATTTACAAAGTAGCAGTAGTTTTTCAATTCCAGTACTGCAACTGATCCAGAATCATATCCGCATACTTACGCGGATTTTTTATGTTATTCATTGCTATTTTACCTTCTATGGCAGCGCTATCAATGAGTATATCTCCAATACCGATCAAACGTTCTTTTAGTGTTTCGCTAACAGTCACATCTTGTATATGACGGAGTGGGATATTGCGGGCCGACTTTGAAAATATCCCTGACCGAATTTCAACCTTGATGTTAGTCAGCGTATATACTGTGTGTTTGAGTCGGATATGTCGAATAACCGGCATCACCAAAAATATCGTAGCGCTGATAACTGCTAACCACCAATCGCCGCGCGCATATGCAATCGCTATCGTTACGATCAGCGAAAGCGCTACAGCCCACAGGTAAGTCAGGCCGACTTCGTAAAACACCGGAGTAATGCTGAAAATTATTTGCTCTTTACCATTCGATCCTTCCTGACCATCTTCAGTGTCATAGTCAGAGTAATCTTCCTCGTAATCCTCAAATGAATCTGGATCAGACAATGAAGGGACCGTCGGCGCGCGTCGAGCGGGACGCGGGGGAGGCACTTCGAGATGCGCGGCCCGACGCGGCGCGACTTCGTCTTTTACCTTTGAGCCACATCGGTTGCAGTACAGGCTTTTAGGCGCCAAGCTGTGTCCACAATTCTGACAATGCATAATCAGGTAATCAAAAAACCAAATCCGAGTTGAACTTTGTCGTCATAACGCTGTTATAAATTTTGTTATGACGAAATTGAAAGCGTCAGACTGCTCGATGTTAGCCAGATGGCCTGCGCCAGAGATAACCTCAAACTCGGCATTGCGAATCATGCCGCTCATTTCTTTAGCTTCACTTTGAGGAATAAGTTTATCTTCAGCTCCGACAACCACCAACGATGGACAATCAATGCGCTCAAGCAAATCAGTCGAATCTCTCCTCGCTGACATGGCAAGCGATGCCTGGGCAATGCCTTCTGCCGCGTTTGATTCAATCATCTTTCGTATACGCTCAGCAATTTGCCGATTACTATGCAATGTTGTCGCGCCAAGCAGCCTGGGGATCATCATTTCAACCAATGCCGACGGCCCCGACTTGCGCACAAGCTCTGCCAAGTCGTATCTGGCCTTCTTTCCTTCATCACTATCAGCTTTAGCGCGTGTATCAGCGAGGATGATCGCGGAAACCTTTTCAGCGTATTTTCTGTAAAAAGCGAAAGCCGCGTATCCCCCCATAGAAAGTCCACAAACAATCGCCCGCTCAATTCCGAGTTGGTTCAAAAGGCCAGCGAGGTCATCGGCAAAACGATCAATTGTCGTGCTTTCAGAGCCAAGCGCACTCCCGCCAAAACCTCGCCAATCAAACGTAATCACTCTATGCCTGTCACGAAGGGCTTTTACCTGATCATCCCACATAGATTGATTAAGCGGGAAAGCATGCAGGAAGACAATGGGCGCTCCAGATTCCTCACCAGAATGCTCATCGCGATAAGCAAGCTCAAAGCCATTAACCCGAAGTCTTTTCATTGTCTGATCACCTCGGCGAGTACTCTACCGCGAGCCGTTTTCATTTCCAAACCAAGCAGTTTTGCTATTGTCGGCGCAACGTCAATTAACCGCGCATATTCCATCTTCGCGCCGGATTTGATTCCTTTCCCAGCGACGATGAATACAGCCCGCATTTCTGACCGTGAAGGCGAGTATCCCTGAGCTGTGCGATTTGCTGACCTGGTAATGGACGATCCGGTTGTTCTGGACGATATCGCATAAGAAGGGGCTGCATCGAGATAAAGAGCCACACGGGGATCAGCTCCGAGTTTTGTCGCATCACGCTTGGGTATAACTCGCCATATCGGACTGTCCGGCTTCTCAGCCTGCTTATGAAAGAAAGTCTCAACCTCACGAACGAAGACTTCATCTTGCGGATTTCTGACAAAGATTGCCGCTGAACCTCCAAATGACTCTGCGATGGCCTGCCAGGAAATTATTCTCCCTTGAGCGTCGGAAGTCAGCCACCCTTTTTGAGCCAATATAACATTGGGGCTAAACTCTTTTTCAATTTTCGCCGCGCCGGAATCGGAAATTATGATAAAGGTTGTTTCCTCGATTATTCGCGCATGCTCAGCCGCATGAATAATCTTTTTGATCAACTCATCAACCAGTTCCAAAGACCTCACAGATTCATCTGAAAGCAAGCCATAACGTCGCTGGGCAGCATCGAACGAAGTGAAATTGATCAGCAGTAAGTTGGGGCGATATTTTTCAATCAGGTATGCGCCTGCTGAAGCTTTGAATAAATCTTCTGGAGAACTGAGAAGCCTCTCGCTTTTGCCAATCGGCGTTGCTTTCGATTCCGATTTCAGCGCCGATAGAATTTCATTTCTCAATCCTGAGGAGTGGGCGTCCCGATCTCTGGCTGGTCGGTCTGATAAGCCATCCTTTTTTTCCTCAACGGTATCTGGCAGATTGAAATCTATCACAGCGTCAGTTGTGAGAGGGAAGCCGACAGCCGCTGTAACTAGATTCCCACGCCTGGCCAGGTCACAAATAGTGTCGGTTTTTATAGACTTGGCCGACCTGTATGGCTGCGGAGACTGAAGCGAGCCTTTCTCGTCAAAAGCATAATCGGCGGTAACGCCATGATCTGCTGGTAGAGATCCAGTGATTATTGTTGCGTGAGATGGAAGTGTCTGAGAAGGGAAGACACTTTCGATTCCCACCGCATATGAGCCTTTCGCTCGCAATGACAGAATGGTTGGAATGCGCAGGCGATATGATTCCGCATTAGTAACAAAATCAGATCGCAAGCCGCTGATGGTAATCAGAACGACATGAGAGCTAATGGGAAGAGTCTTCGTTTTGCTCTCCTGCTTTGAAGAATTTTGCCTGTGAGGCTGCCCAGCCAAAGCGGCGAACAAACACGAGATCAGCGCGAGCGGTAATAAAAGCAGGATTTGGGGCCGAGTTTTGTCCGGCATATTTTCTTTTAAAACTCAATTCGCTTACTTCGCCTGCGCGATACGAATCGCTTCGATCATTTCGCGCACCGCGCGATCAAGCCCGACCAACGCCGCGCGCGCAATTATATTGTGACCGATGTTAAATTCCTCAATCTCAGATATGCGAGCGACCGCGCCAACGTTTCGATAGGTCAGGCCGTGTCCGGCTGCGACCTTCAAACCGGATTTTGTCGCTGAACGCGCGGAGGCTCTGATACGCGCGAGTTCTTTTTCAATCGCTTTGGTTTTGCGGACGGTCGCGTCTCCCGGATGTTCATTCAGTTGCGCATAGCTCGCAGTGCAAATTTCAACTTGATAAGCTCCCAGCTTTTCCGCCGCCTTGATTTGCTCAATGTCGGGATCAATGAAAAGGCTGACGAAAATGCCGGCGCTATTTAAACCTTTGATCGCTGACTTGATTGCTTTTTTGTTCGATAAAACATCAAGTCCGCCTTCGGTGGTGATCTCTTGTGGACGCTCAGGCACTAGCGTAACGACATCTGGCTTGACGCCAATGGCAATCTCTACCATTTCGTCAGTCGCGGCCATCTCGACGTTGAGATGAGTGATCACAACCTGCTTAAGCGCGATCAGATCGTAATCTTGAATGTGGCGGCGGTCGCTCCTGAGGTGAGTCGTGATCCCGTCAGCGCCGGCGAGTTCGCAAATTACGGCGGCGGAAACCGGATTTGGCTCATTGGTTCGCCGAGCCTGGCGAATTGTCGCAATATGATCAATGTTAACGTTCAGTCTGCCCATAGTGATTTGATCAGGTAGTGTCTGCGCTTTCTTCAGCCTTTACCGAGTCGTATTTGCCGATCAGATTATTCCAGCCAATGGTTGATACTTCCATCAACACTTTGATCGGCGAAAGTATCGGATTCAGTTTCGAGCCTTCGACATGATTCCAGCGCACTGGGGTCTCCAGCAATCGCCAGCCTTGTTTTTTAGCAATGAAAAGTATTTCCGGATCAAAGCCGAATCCGTCAATCCGCTGTAATTTGAAAACGGCTTGCGCGGCTTCTTTTCGGAACGCCTTGAATCCACATTGCGTGTCTTTGAATCTCAAACCTGTGAACGCGAACTGGATCAAATTGCCGGCTCGTCCGATGATCTCACGAGCAGGGGATTGATGTGTTCCGATCAAACTGCGATCTATTGCGCGAGACCCGAAGACGACATCGTAGCGCCCCCCGGCAATCGGCTCGACCACTTTGACAATCTCACTGGTCGGCGTCGCCAGATCAGCATCGAAAAAGAGAATGATCTCGCCTGCGGCTTGAAGCATTCCATTCCGCACTGAGTAGCCCTTGCCTCGATTCCCAGGGTTTTCGATCAGTCTTAACCTGCCAGTCGCTTGACTCTCAAAATTGCGCGCCGTTTCAACGGTCCGGTCTGTTGAACCGTCATTAACCACGATCACTTCGCTGGTGTAGTTCTGTTTGTCTAAATAACTGAATGTTTCTTTAAGAGTCCAGCCAATGCGATTCTCTTCGTTGTATGCAGGAATAACAATTGATAAATGAGGCATAGTGAATGTCCCGTCCACTGCGCCGCAAATATAGCATGCGATTCATAGGGACGAAATTGGGCGTGTGATTTTACTGTCGGATTAGCTTTGCTTGAACGGGGTATATGCCGATGCTAAGATGCCGCTTCCTCAAACATGCCGCATCGCCCGAATAAATCTATATGAGCGATTCCAGTTCCAAGTTGCTTGCCGCGCTCTTTGCTGAGCAACGCGTGCTCTCCGTCACCGAAGTGACCGAGAAGGTCAAAGACACGCTGGAATCGGAGTTTTTCGCTTTGCATGTGCAGGGAGAAGTTTCAAATTACAAGCGGCATCAATCGGGCCACTGGTATTTCACTTTGAAAGATTCGTCATCGCAACTCCGCGCGGTCTTTTACAGACAGTGGAATCGGCTGATGCGATTCGAGCCTGAGAACGGGCTTGAAGTTCGCCTGCGAGGGCGCTTGAGCGTTTATGAGCCTCGCGGCGAATACCAGATCATTGTCGAGGTCATGGAACCTCTAGGCGTCGGCGCTCTGCAACTCGCCTTCGAACAGCAGGTAAGGAGGCTCGCCGCCGAAGGCTTATTTGACGAATCTCGGAAGAGGGAATTGCCGTTGCTGCCACGGCGTGTCGGAATCGTGACTTCGCCGGTCGGGGCCGCGCTGCGTGATATGTTGCAAATACTCGAAAGGCGCAATCGGGGAATTGACGTCATGATCGCGCCGGTAAGAGTGCAGGGAACTGGCGCGGCTCGTGAGATCGCAGACGCGATTCGGTTGCTCAACAAGCAGGCGAAAAAATCCGGTCACGAAATTGATGTGATCATCGTTGGTCGCGGCGGCGGTTCAATAGAAGACCTGTGGGCGTTCAATGAAGAGCAAGTCGCCCGCGCGATCTATGAATCTGAAATCCCTGTGGTTTCGGCTGTCGGTCACGAAACCGATTATACGATTGCGGATTTCGTTGCGGACCGTCGCGCTCCAACGCCTTCTGCGGCAGCCGAGATTGTGGCTACGGAATTGAATGATCTGGATTTGAGAATAGAACAGTTACAAAATTCGCTGACTCGCGTGATGAATTACTATTTGCTTCTGCGCAGATCGGAATTGCGCGATCTGATCGAGAGTCAGGGATTCGTAGAGACGGCAAAGGTGGTTTCATCGCTTTCAGCAAAATGTTGCGAGCTTGAAAAGCGCGCGGCTGACGCTGTTGAGAAGCATTTGAGAAATTCAGGGACGCGCCTTCAAAATGCGAAGCGAAGGCTTGAGGCGACTGACTATCGCGCTCTGCTCGCAATCAAATCCGCCCGGCTGGATGCGCTGGGTCAACGAATCAATCGTGCGATTCAGAAAAGATTGGAGTTTCAACAACACAATCTGGCTGTAGCCGCTAGTAAGCTTGATATGCTCTCGCCTCTTTCAGTGCTGGGACGCGGATATGTTTTGGTGAAAGACGAATCCGGCAATCTGGTTTCGCAGGCGGCGGCAGTGAAATCCGGACAGAGACTAACGCTGCGTTTTGAAGACGGGGAAGTCGGCTGCCGGGCAGATTGAAATGGGGTTTGGTGAAGGCTTATGGCTAAAAACAAGGAACAAGAAATGAGCTTCGAGTCCTCGCTGGCTTCGCTGGAGCAGGTGGTCGCGCAGCTTGAGTCAGGTGATTTGCCGCTTGAACGCGCGCTGGAACTTTTTGAGGAGGGCGTGGGACTTGCGCGCCGATGTCAGTCTCAGTTGCAAGACGCTGAGCGCAAAGTCGAAATGCTATTGCGGGAGCGAGGCGAAATCAAAGTCGTTCCTTTTGAGGTTTTAAAAGACATGCAAATGAACGCCTCTGAAACTCCTCAAGCTCATTCTGCAAACAACGCCACTTCCGGTCCCAAACGCATTCAATCTGAAGAAGAACACCAGGAAGGTCCACTTGATGACGCAGTCCCCTTCTAAATCCGAGCCAATCGTGAACATTACCGAGTATTTCGAGCAAAAAGCCTTTCAGGTTGATCAATGGCTTGACCGGTTGCTTCCATGTGAATCGGTAACTCCATCCATCATTCATCAGGCGATGCGATACAGCGTCTTCGCTGGCGGTAAACGGTTGCGCCCAATTCTGGCCATCGCGACAGGCGAGATTTTTGGCGCAAACGAAAGTTCGCTCCTGCCTGCGGCTTGCTCGCTTGAGATGATTCACACTTATTCGTTAATCCACGACGATCTGCCGGCAATGGATAATGACGATTTGCGTCGCGGACTGCCTACCTGTCACGTCAGGTTCGGTGAGGCGATGGCGATTCTTGCCGGCGACGCGTTGCTGACTCAGGCTTTCCTGACGCTGGCTGATCACGAGGCGTTAAGCCCGGGGACGAGAGCGAGTGTGATTTCAGAAGTGGCGCATGCGTCTGCAACGACGAGAGCTTTGATCGGTGGTCAGGTGTTGGACATTCAGTTTGAAGGTCAGCCTGTTTCAGGCGCGCAACTTGAAGAGATTCACCGCGCCAAGACGGGAGCCTTGATTCGTTGCGCCGTTCGTATTGGCGCGATCATCGGTGGCGCAAGCAATGATGAATTGAACTTGGTGACTGAATATGGAGAGAAGGTTGGACTGGCTTTTCAGGTCGCCGACGACTTGCTGGATGAAACCGCAACCAGTGAAGAGTTGGGCAAGACGGCAGGCAAGGACGCCGCCAGTCAAAAGGCGACTTACACCGCGCTTTATGGAATTGATGGAGCAACGCAGATGGCGAATCGTCTCTGCCAGGATGCTATCAGCGCGGCTAAACGATTGCGCTGCGACACCTCAATTCTGGAGGCGATAGCGCGATTCATAATCGAAAGAAGATCCTAAAAAGCCTTTGTAAACCGTTGAATTCCCCAACCCCGCTTCCTTGACAGAGCAAAGGACGATTGTTAGTCTCGTCGCTTTCAAATACACGTACTTTATCAACATGTCATCCAGGGAGAGTCACAATGAAGCGAACTTATCAACCTAACAATCGTCGTCGCGCCAAAACTCATGGGTTCCGTGAGCGCATGAGCACCAAAAGTGGCCGTCTTGTTCTCAAACGTCGTCGCGCCAAAAGACGCAAAAGGCTGACACCAAGTCATTATTGATTCATATTGATCAATTCCCTTTCCAGCCTGGGATAGTTCCTATTCTCGGATCGAATGCGTGATAGAAGGCTATTAAATGAGAGCCTCTTCAAAGCTCCAAACATTGCGCAATAGCCAGCAATTTCGCAGGGTTTATGAGCAGGGCCACAGAGTTCATACGCCTTTCTTTTCAGCTTTCATCCTGAGAAACGACTGCGGCGAACAGCGGTATGGAGTTACCGTTACCCGGAAAATCGGCAACGCTGTAGTTCGCAATCGTTGTAAAAGAAGGCTGAGGGAAATCATCCGAAGGTATGAATCTGACGGTTCATTCCCCGTAGGCTTTGACTTGGTTATCAATGCCAAAGCCGGATTAGCTGAAGCCGACTTCAAACACCTTCAGGAAGCGTTTTCACGAGTGATGGACAGATTCCGCGACCTCATAGGAAAGCATAAACCTTGAAGGTAATATGGGCAGCATGAAGTGGATAGCGATTCATCTCCTGAAGCTTTACAAATACGCGATTTCGCCAATGCTTCCCCCGGTCTGCCGCTTTACTCCGACATGTTCGGAGTATACTGTTGAAGCGATTGAGAAGTACGGTTTTATCAAAGGCTCGTGGCTTGGCGCGAAACGATTATTACGCTGCCATCCTTTCTGCGAAGGCGGCTACGATCCAGTTCGATGAGGATGGGTGAGAATGGATGAAGGTGTGGCGTACCTTGCTGACTTATATTTGCGGTTTGAATTTTGTAGATGGAAAAAAGGTTAATTTTATTTCTCCTCCTTTCTGCGGCGATATTTCTTGGTTGGTCGTATTTCTTTGCGCCTAAACCGGTTGCGCCTAACCAGAATAATCAAGTAGCTTCAACAACAGCTTCCCCCTCTCCAACAGTCGCCGCCATCCCAGGAAACCAGAGCCAGACGCAGTCCGCTCCTCAACCGATGCTGACTACTCAGGCGGAGCCTCGTCAGGTCAGGGTCAAGACTGATCACTGGGTCGCCACTTTATCCAACAAAGGAGCTGTGGTGACCGAGTGGACAATGACCAGTTTCACTGATGGCAAAGCGATTGATCCGCCCAACGGAGTCAATCTGGTTTCAAGCGCGCTTAGTCAGAAGGTCGGCGCGCCGTTCCGCTTCTACATTCCGTCCGATTCTTCTCTGGAAAGCGAACTGAATTCCGCTGTCTACAAGATTGAAAATGCGCCGGAGCAGGAACTCACTATCAACGACGGTGAGAAAAAAGAGATCGCATTCTCCTATGCAAACAATGGCGTAGAAGCGACCAAGACAATAATCTTCAAAGGGCAGGGTTACGAAAACAGTTCAGGATATGATTTTGATTTCAGCGGCGCAGTGAAGCGCAATGGCAATCCGGTTCAGGCTTACATCGTTATTGGCCCGAACTTCGGCGACCAGAGCGTAAAGGAAGTGAGCACGTACAAACACGCGCCGCAGTTGACCTTTGCCACTCTTGATGGCTCTGTGAAGAGAGAGTCAGCCGACAGCCTTAAAGGCGCGCCCGCGCATCCGGCATCTTCGCCTGTCACCTGGGCTGCGGTTGATGACAATTACTTCGCAATGGCGATTGTGCCGCCCCAGCCTGCTCCCGCGATCAGTCTTTTTCATCCTCGAAATAATGTGGATGGTGGTTCCGAGAGTTCAAAAGCAGGATATGTTTCAATAGCTGTCCTGCTTGATCAGGGCGCGATCAATCACATCTACGCGGGGCCGAAAGACATCAATCTGCTTAGTCAGGTCAGCGCCAATTTCGGCATTGCTGGAAAAACACATCCGCTGGAGGACATGGTCAGCTACGGCATCCTGGACTTCATGCGCGGCCTGATCAAGCCGATCGCGCAGTTCATGCTCAAAGCTTTGCGCGCTATAAACCAGTTCACTCACAACTTTGGCTGGTCAATCGTCATTCTGACCATCGCGCTGAACATGCTCTTCTTCCCGCTGCGCTGGAGAAGTTCTGTTACGATGAAGCGCGCCGCCGCTTTGCAACCGAGAATGAAAGACCTGCAGGAGCGGATGAAGAAGCTGGACAAAAATGATCCGCGCATGCTCGATCTTCAAAAAGAGCAGATTGCCTTGATGAAGGAAGGCAATCCTCTGATGGGTTGTCTGCCGCTGCTGCTGCAAATGCCATTTTTCATAGCGGTGTATGCGATTCTCACGGTATCAATCGAAGTTCGCAACGCGCCTTTCATCGGCTGGATTCATGATCTCTCCTCGAAGGATCCTTACTACATTCTGCCGATTGTCATGTGCGTTACGATGATCGCTCAAACAGCGCTGACACCCACTACTGCCGATCCGATCCAGAAGAAGGTTCAGTACCTTATGCCGGTGATTTTGACTGTGGCATTCTTCATTTCCGCTCCGGCGGGACTGGTTTTGTACTGGATGGTCAGCAATCTGGTTGGCGTCGCACAGCAATACATTATCAATCGCATTAACCCGACAAATCCGCCTGCCGCTGCGAATTCGTCCGATTCCGACAGGCCAAATCAAAAGCCTCCGAAAGGGAGGAGAGCCAAAGAGGCTCTTGCGAGTTAAGAATTACTCTGAAGTTTGACGAGATGAGAGCTATGACACAGGAAAATACTGAAGAATTGAGAGGCAAAGTCGAAGACTTCGTCAAAGAATTAATTGACAGGTCATCACTCGATCTGCGCGTCGAAGTGCAGGAACCGGAGCCGGACAACATTGAAGTCATGTTCCAGGGCTTCGATCTGCCACTGCTGCTCGGACACAACGCCGAGTTGCTCGACGCCATGCAATACATCGCTCGGCGCGCCTTTGCTGAAGCGGTCGCATCAGGCGTGCAGATTGATTTCGACGCAAACGGTTACCGCGATGCGCGCAAGCAGGAGCTTGAATTGATGGCGAACAAGGCGGCCGAGAAAGTGAAAGTGACTAAAACGCCATTCGTGTTTGATCCGATGAACGCGCAAGACCGCAGGATCATTCATACGGCTTTGGTTGATGTTCAGGGGATCAGGACCGAGAGCGAGGGAGACGGGCAGATGCGAAGAGTAAAAGTTCTTCCCGCCTGAGGATTTCCGGAAAATTCCCTCTTCCCTCTCCCGCCTTGCTCATCGCCGACCAACACATCAATTTCGATGTCTTCACCGCGATTCAAGACAATTGCAGCTATAGCCACGCCTCAAGGTTACGGTGGCATCGGCGTCATCAGGCTTAGTGGAGATCAATCAACCGATTTCGCTCGCAGGTTGTTGCGCAATGGCGATCAAACGATTTTCGCGCCAAATCAGGCTTCATTCCATCATCTGATCAATCCTGAAACGGGCGCGACTGTTGATGATGCGGTGATCACGTTCTTCAAAGCGCCTCATTCGTTCACTGGCGAAGATGTGATCGAAATATCCTGTCACGGCAGCCCGGTGGTCTTGTCCGAAGTTCTTCGATTGCTGATCTCATTTGGAGCCGAACTCGCCCAGCCTGGCGAATTCAGCTTGCGCGCATTTTTGAACCAGCGCATGGATTTGACCCAGGCCGAGGCGATCAAAGACCTCATTCACGCGCAAACCACGCATCAGGCGCGCATTGCCGCAAGGCAGTTGCGCGGGGAACTCTCGAAACAATTGCAGCCGATAAAAGATGGACTGATCGAATTGATTGTCCACTTCGAATCCTCAGTCGAGTTTGTCGAAGACGATCTCGGTCCGCTAAACACCAGTCTCTTCCTCGCGCGCATAGATCAATTCATCGAGAAACTCAACGCCCTAGCTTCGAGCTACCGTGTCGGAAGACTTATCCGCTCCGGCATCAGGCTGGCTCTGATTGGGCGTCCGAACGTGGGCAAATCGTCGCTCTTTAACGCCCTGCTCGGCAGAGAGCGGGCGATTGTGACTCATCTGCCCGGCACCACGCGCGACACGCTGAACGAATCGTTTGTAATCAACGGCATTCCCGTTGACCTGATAGACACAGCGGGAATTCGAGAGACGGCGGATTTTGTCGAACAGATCGGCGTTGAAAGAACGAAGACTGCGATCAGCGAGGCTGACCTGATTCTCGCAATCGTCGAATCAACCTCGACTCTGCCTACTGAAGAAATCGAACAGCTCGCTCAGTTCCCTGTCGGCCTCTACGTCGTCAACAAGTGCGATCTCGGAGTTGTCGTGTCCGAAGAAGCGCTAAGCGAATTGTCTGAAAAAATCCCTGTCGTAAAAGTTTCAGCGATGACTGGTGAAGGGATTGATGAATTGAAGCAGGCAATTCATCAGCGAATCATCGCTGAAGCTCACACCAACATCGAGGATGCTATAATCACTAACGAACGTCACTATTCAGCGTTGGAACAATCGCTGACCGCGCTGTGCCAGGCCAGGGAGGATTTGACCGCCGGCTTCACTGAAGAGGTAGCTTTGACAAACCTTCATCAAGCGCTTCGGAGTCTTGGAGTAATAACTGGCGAGACACTCATCGCGGACATTATCAATCAGATTTTCTCGACATTCTGTATTGGAAAGTAGGCGCTACCAGAAAGCCACCGGAAAGCTATGTCGTACTTTGACGAACAATTCGACGTGATAGTGATCGGAGCGGGACACGCTGGGTGCGAGGCCGCAAACGCCGCCGCTCAACTCGGCGCGAAGACCGCAATCGTCACATTCAATCTCGATCTAATCGCACAGATGTCCTGCAATCCGGCAATCGGGGGTATCGCCAAAGGCCACCTCGTTCGAGAGCTTGACGCGCTTGGCGGATTGATGGGACGCGTGATTGATCAGACCGGCATACAGTTCCGAATGCTCAACCGCAGTCGAGGCCCCGCCGTGCAAGCGCCGAGAGCGCAGGCTGACCGCGCCCTCTATCGTCATCAAATGAGACGCGAGCTTGAAGCTATCCCGAGCCTCTACCTGCGGCAGGGCGAGGTCATACAGATTCTGACCGAAAACGGGCGCGTCGCAGGCGTTGAATTGATGGATGGACGGTTGCTCAGAGCCGGAGCCGTGATCATAACGACCGGGACTTTCCTGAATGGTCTGATTCACATTGGCTCCAGACGTTTCTCCGCCGGACGTTCAGGCGAACCGCCATCAATCAAACTTGCTGAAAACCTGCGCAACCTGGGATTCAGAATCGCCAGACTCAAGACGGGAACCCCGCCAAGACTCGATGCTCGCTCAATTGACTTCAAAGCGTTCGAGGAGCAACCGGGGGATGAGTTCCCTACGCCATTTTCATTCACGACCAGAGCGATCACTCAACGCCAAATTTCGTGCTTCATCGGATACACGACTCAGAAAGTCCACGATGCGATCCGCGATAACATCAGCCGGTCTCCGCTCTACAGCGGCCAGATCGTCGGCGTCGGCCCGCGTTACTGCCCTTCAATCGAAGACAAGGTGGTCAAATTCCCTGACAAAAATCGCCATCAACTTTTTCTCGAACCTGAGGGTTATCACACCTACGAAGTCTACCTGAACGGCTTTTCGACCAGCCTTCCCGCCGATTTGCAACGAGAGTTGGTCAACCAGATTCCCGGCCTTGAGAACGCAGTGATGCTCCGCCCCGGCTATGCCATTGAGTACGATATGGTTGACCCAACCGAACTCTGGCCCTCTTTGGAGACCAAGCGAGTTCGCGGCCTCTTCAATGCTGGCCAGATCAACGGCACTACAGGTTACGAAGAAGCGGGCGCTCAAGGAATCATCGCTGGAGTCAACGCGGCGAGATACGTTCACAAGCAGGAGCCGATTTCGATTGATCGCGACTCCGCCTACATCGGCATTTTGATTGATGATCTCGTCACTCAAGGCGTGGACGAGCCGTATCGTATGTTCACTTCCCGCGCCGAACAGCGGCTCAAACTGAGAATAGACAACGCCGACGAACGCCTCAGCGAGATTGGGTTTCAACTTGGAATGCTGCCAAAGGATCGCTACGAAGAGTTCATCGCCAAGAACAATCGCAAAAATGATCTGCGGGAACATTTCCGCCGCACAACCATATCTACTCGCACGGATGGGTATCAGCAGTTTGCCGAGTTTTCAGGCATCAGCTTATCCGAAGCGGTAAATCTGGGTCAGTTGGCGAAGCGTCCGGAACTCGCAGCCGAGCATCTGGTGCGCCTGCTTCCCCAAGCGCTGCACGATGGTTGCAGCCTTGAAGAGATAACCACCGTCATCACAGATTTCAAGTACGAAGGCTACCTAGCCGCGCAGGAGAATTTTGCGAGCCGTTTGGCGAAAGCGGCCAACAGGACAATCCCTCCCAACCTGGAATTCTCCCGCATTCCAGGTCTGTCTCACGAGATGGTCGAGAGACTCAACCGTGTCCGACCTCAAACACTTGGGCAGGCAATGAGAATCCCAGGGCTTACCCCAGCCGCTCTTTCGCTACTTACCATCCACGTTGAATTGCTTTCTCGTCAACAAGCGTCGTTATGACTACGCAGGCCGAACAGATAAGCGACATTCTCCATAAATGTAAAAGATGGGACGGGAAAGAATTTACCGGCGCAGAGGCTGATTTGTTGTCGAATTACTACAATCTGGCGCTGAAGTGGAATAAGCGTCTTCACCTGACAACCCTGATTCAGCCGCAGGATTTTTTTGAACGACACATTCTGGAATCCGCATTCTCCGAATCGCTGATCCTTCCCGCTGTAAATCAGGTTTGGGATTTGGGATCAGGTCTGGGCATCCCTGGGATGGTGATAGCCGTCTTGCGCCCTGACCTGACTGTTCATCTGGTCGAGGCCAGCCGGAACAAGGCCATCTTTTTACGAGAGGCCGCCGAAACTTTGGGTTTGAACAATGTGAAGGTCGTTAAATCCAGATTCGAGACCGTTGAGCTATTCCCTGTGAGGTCGTGTCTGACAGTTCGCGCGATTGAAAGCATGGAGAAATTGATCCCTGAAATCTTAAAATTGGGAAACAGCGCTTCGCAGATTCTGATTTTTGGCGCGAAGGGACTTGAAGAAAAAGCGCGCAAACTTTTAAGTGGCCAGCGACAGATGGAATGCCTGCTGATCCCAGGTTCCAACCGCAGATATTTAATCAACATCTTCCGTTCCACGTGAAACGCGCTCGGAATGAGCCTTCATTCCTTATCCGCCCGCCTTCTCCCGTTCCACGTGAAACACCCTTCCGCGCTTTTACTTGGCATTTCGGATATGATAATTTGCGCCTCGTTCTTATCTCTTTTATCTCTCACTTCATTGCGCATCGAGTAGAAACACATGGGAAAAATCATTGCGATTTCCAATCAGAAGGGTGGGGTTGGAAAAACAACGACCGCTATCAACCTCTCCGCCTGCCTTGCTGCGGCTGATATTCCGACCCTGATAGTTGACATGGACCCGCAGGCAAACGCGACGAGCGGAGTTGGGATAAGAAAAGGTTCGTTCAAGCGCAGCATCTATCATTCGATGGTTATGAACGAACCGGTCACCAACATACTTCTCAACACCGAACTGGAATACCTTAAACTCGCCCCATCGGATCGCAACCTGGCTGGCGCGGAGGTCGAACTCATAGATATACAGGAGCGGGAGTTCTATTTGAAGAAAGTTTTGGAAACCCAGCGCGAGGGATTTGAATACATCATAGTTGATTGCCCGCCCAGTTTAGGCTTACTAACTTTGAATGCCCTTGCCGCCGCAGATTCGATCATTGTCCCGATTCAGTGTGAATACTTCGCGCTGGAAGGGGTGACTGATTTATGGGACACGCTGGTGAGAATTCGCAGAAGCCTCAACCCCAGCCTGTCTGTTGAAGGGTTCCTGCTTACGATGTTCGATGAGAGAACCAATCTTTCCAATCAGGTCGTTTCGGATCTGAGGGATTTTCTGGGAGCGCAGGTTTTCCAGACGATGATCCCGCGGAACATCCGACTGGCTGAGGCTCCGAGCCACGGCAAGCCAATTATTCTCTATGACATTAAATCTCGCGGCGCTGAAAGCTACTTAAACTTAGCTAAAGAGGTGTTGGAACATGACAAGAAGAGCGTTAGGGAGAGGCTTGAGCGCCCTGCTCTCTGATTCGGCAACGCAGGGTGACGAATTGCTGGAGGTAGACATTGATTTAATTGATCCCAACCCGGATCAGCCGAGAGTGCGCTTCAACGAAGACAAGCTCAACGAGCTTGCTCAATCCATCAGATCAAATGGCCTGGTTCAGCCGCTGCTGTTGCGGCGAATCTCGAACGGACGGTATCAGATTGTCGCCGGTGAACGCCGATGGCGCGCGGCGCAACGCGCGGGTTTGCACAGAGTGAACGCTGTCATACGCAGCATCCCGGATTCAAAGTTGCTTGAACTGGCGCTGATTGAAAACATTCAAAGGCAGGAACTCAACTCGATTGAAGAGGCTCTGGCTTATCAACGCCTGATTCACAATTTAGGGCTAACTCAGGATGAAGTTGCGCAACAGGTCGGGAAAGACCGGTCGTCCATAGCCAATTACCTGCGGCTGTTGAACCTGCCTGACGATGTTCAGAGAATGCTGGAAGACGAACTGATTTCGATGGGGCATGCGCGAGCATTGCTTGGGTTGAAAACTAAAGATCAGATAAAAAGGCTGGCCAATGAAGTGGTCGAGAAGAAATTGTCGGTTCGGCAAACAGAGCAAGCGGTGAAACGCGCCACTTCTCCTCAATCGCTCAAGGAAGACTCGACACCCTCAGGCAATGATGCTAACATCCGCGCCGCCGAGTTGAAGATGAAAAGATTCCTCGGGACTCAGGTGCGAATTCATCAAAGTCATAATGGAGGCAGGATTGAGGTCGAGTTCAGTTCGGCCAGCGAACTGGACAGAATCTATTCAATCATCATGCGGAAGTCAGACCCGTAACCCTTCCCCCGCAGCAAGCGATCTGAATTTCCAGATTCCACCACCACTGGCGCATTGCCCCAACTCACATTTCAACAGTTTCCAGAAAATCCTTAACCTTTGGAGGGCTTAGTTATGAAGTTTGGCAGCAATAAATCGGCGTCGTCTTATATACCAAACGATGCGCCGACGGATCTCCGCAGCTTTTTGGGCGAAGGCACTGAAATCACGGGCGAGATCAAATTTTCGGAGATTATGCGGGTGGACGCCAACATATCCGGCACCATCGCGTCGGATTCGGGCAGTCTGCTTATCATGGAAAGAGGTCGCGTCAAGGCTACGGTTCAGGCAGGCATTGTCGAAGTCAGCGGAATCGTGGAAGGCACGATCACAGCGAAAAACAGCGTGAAGATTCACTCGACCGGACGTGTTTACGGCGACATCTACACTCCGGCTTTGATCATTGAACACGGAGCCGTTTTCGACGGGAAGTGTCATATGCTCGATAACAAAAACCATGCGACAAAGGATTTCGCCAAGGCGGAGCCGAAGCCGTTAGCCGATACAAAAAATCTGAAGATGGCGGATGCGGTCTAATCGCTGAGTCTGTTCACCCGCGTTCATTTAACGCCTGTTCAGTTTGTTTCTGGCAGATTCAACTTAGAATCGCCAGTTGATTTTGATCCTTTTTTCGCTGTGTTTTTTGAAAGCGCTAAGCGCTTGTCGCCAGAAATACGTTGAGGGCTATATTGGCGTGATTTTCGCCAGCATTATTGAGTTCGGTAAAATAAGCCTCCAGATCACGACCAAACACCTGCGCGCCAGGTAATGTTGTTTTTCCGCCTGACTACAATTCAACCTTCAACGTATTTCTGTCGCCTTATAGTTAGCAAGTCGGCGCTCCTTCCTCTACAATCCACCTTCACCAACCGATGTACCGAAACAGATTACGGAGAGATCAAAAGATGAAGCCGACCTTCGCTTTGATAAGCCTGCTGTTGTTAAGTACCAACCTGTCAATGACTATGCCACGCACACAAAACGATCAATTAAAATCGCGCGCCGAGTTGACCAATTACGAAGAAACCAGCCGTTACGAAGACGTGATGCGATTCATCGGCGAACTCCAGAAACGAACCGACAAATTGCGCGTCGAATCTTTTGGCAAAACTGAAGAGGGGCGTGAGTTGCCGCTGATGATCTTCGCCGACCCGCCAATTTCGCAGCCGCGCGAGGCGCGCGGTTCGGGCAAGCCCGTCATTTTCATTCAAGCCAATATTCATGCGGGCGAAGTCGAAGGCAAAGAGGCGATGCTCCATCTTTCGCGCCGCATCGCGACAGGCGACCTGCGAACGTTGCTCAACAATCTGATCATCTTGATTGCGCCCATCTACAATGCCGATGGCAATGAGAAGATCAGTCCGAACAACCGCACGGCGCAGAACGGCCCTATTGGCGGTGTCGGCACGCGCGAAAACGCGAAAGGATTCGATCTCAACCGCGATTACATGAAACTCGAAACGCCGGAAGCCAACGCGCTCGTCGGTCTGTTCAATCGCTGGGACCCGCATCTGACGGTTGACCTGCACACGACCAACGGCTCGTATCACGGCTATCATCTGACCTACGCTCCGACCTTGAATCCGAACGCCGACGCGCGATTGATTGCGTTCGAGCGGAGCAAAATGCTGCCCGCGATCACACGCGCGATGCTCAGGCAACACAAGTTCCGAGCTTACTTCTACGGCAATTTCGCCACGAAAGAGCGGATGAACCGCGAGATGGATACGTTCGAAATGCAGCGGTCCGGGAGAGAAGCTCAGCCCGCCGGCAAACCAGAAACCAAAATCTGGCGCACGTTCGATCATCGCCCGCGATTCGGCAATAACTATTGCGGCTTGCGAAACCGGCTGACAATTCTTTCTGAGGCGTACAGCTATCTGGATTTCAAAGGCCGCGTCGCCGTGACCGAAGCCTTTGTCGAAGAGATATTCAAATACTCGGCGCTGCACGCGGCTGAGATTGCTGCGTTGATCAAGCGCGTTGACGATGACGCTGTTCGCGGGCGCGTCGCTGATCAAGGCGTCGCATTTGAATTGAAGCCGCTCGACAAGCCCGTTGACATCCTGGTCGGCGAGGTCGAGAAAATCAAAAATCCGCGATCAGGCAAAATGATGACGGCGATGATTGAAAACAAGTACACGCCGACGCCGATGCTCGATTACGGCCTCTTCGCTGCGACGAAGAGCGTTGCGGTTCCGCGCGCCTATATTTTCCGCAACGAAGATGGGATGAAAACTGTAATCGCAAAACTCCTCTCACATGGAATTGCGGTCGAGGAATTGACCGAGCCGCTGACAGCCGAAGTCGAAAGCTTCCAGATTGACGACGTGAAGAAAGCCGCGCGCGCATTTCAAGGCCACGCTGAAGTCAAGCTCAAAGGCCGCGCGCAAAAGGAAACCGTTCAATTCCCCGCCGGCTCAATCATCGTCCGCACGTCTCAACCTTCGGCTTCGTTGATTTTCTACCTGCTTGAAGCCGAGAGCGATGATGGTTTTGTGAACTGGAATTTTCTGGACGCTTATCTGGAAAAAGGAAAGACGTACCCGATTTACAAACTGACAAGTGAGGTGAAGGCGGCGAGCAGGTTGAAGTGATGACCCATTTCAACTGATTGAAATCCATGTCCGGCAGAGTTCTCATCAAAGACGCAACGATCATCACGCTCGACGCAGCGAATCGAATTTTCGAGGGCAGCGTCGTTATTGATCGTGGTCGCATCGTGGCGATCGAGTCTTCCGCGCAGGCGCAGTCCGACGCCGCGGTTGATGAAGTGATTGACGGGCGTGGGCGCGCGCTGCTTCCCGGCTTCGTACAAACTCACATCCATCTTTGCCAGACATTGTTTCGCGGCGCGGCCGATGACCTGGCGTTGATTGACTGGCTGAAACAGCGCGTCTGGCCGATGGAAGCCGCGCACACGCCCGAATCGCTTTACGCTTCGGCGCGACTGGGCATCGCCGAATTGATCAAAGGCGGGACGACTTGCGCGTTGACGATGGAGACGGTCAATCATACCGAGTCCGTCTTCCGCGCGGTCGAAGAATCCGGCTTCCGCGCGACGGTCGGCAAATGCATGATGGATCAGGGCGAGGATGTGCCCGAAGCTTTGAGCGAAGAGACTGAAGATTCAATCGCCGAATCGCTTCGTTTGCTCGAACAGTGGAATGGACGAGCCGATGGCCGCATCCGTTATTGCTTCGCCCCGCGCTTCGCTGTCAGTTGCACGCGCGAACTGCTTGAACGAGTCGCCAAACTTTCGCGCGAACTTGGCGTGATGATTCATACGCACGCTTCTGAAAACCGAGACGAGATTGCGATGGTCGAAAGGTTGGCGGGTGAGCGCAACATCGAATATCTGCGCAATGTGGGATTGACCACGCCCCGCGTCGTCCTGGCGCATTGCGTTCATCTTGACGATGACGAGATGGAGATTCTGCGCTCGACCGGCGCCCACGTCGCGCATTGCCCTTCCTCGAATCTCAAACTCGCCTCCGGCATCGCTCGCGTGACCGAGATGCTTGATCGCGGAGTTTCAGTTTCGCTCGGCGCGGATGGCGCTCCGTGCAACAACCGGCTCGATATGTTCACCGAGATGCGCACAGCCGCGCTGCTGCAAAAAGTTTTGCACGGCCCACGCGCTCTGCCGGCGTTGACCGCGTTGCAACTGGCGACCATCAACGGCGCGCGAGCGATGGGACTGGCTGATCAAATCGGCAGCATCGAAATCGGCAAACGCGCCGACCTGCAGTTAATCAACCTGAACCGTCTGCACACAACGCCGCAGCCCGATCCAGTCTCGACGATTGTTTATGCGGCGGAAGCGAGCGATGTGGAAACGGTGATTATTGATGGACAGATCGTGATGCGCGATGGAGAATTGCTCACGCTCAACGAACAGGATGTCATTGACCAGGCGCGCGACCAATCTCGGAAGCTCGCGCAGAGGATCGCCGGCGCAAACCAATCATAGGTGAATCGAAATGGCTGTCGGACAAAACGTCTTACGAAAAGAAGGCTACGAAAAGCTGACCGGCGCGGCCCGATACATTGATGACATCACGCTCGATGGGATGCTTCACGGCAAGACCATTCGGAGCAGCATTCCGTGTGGCCGCATCAAATCAATCGCGTTCGATCCTGATTACGACTGGTCGCGCATCGTCGTCGCTGATTACCGCGACATTCCCGGAAACAACTACGTCGCGCTGATTGAAAACGATCAGCCGCTTCTCGCCGAAACTGAAATTCGCCATTGCGAAGAGCCGATCCTGCTAATCGCCGCCGAAAGCAAACACGAAGCCGAAGTCGCGGCGCGCCATATCCGCATCGAGTACGAAGAATCGCCGCCGGTTCTGACGATTGAAGAGGCGCTCGAAGGCGACCGGATCATTTACGGCTCGGATAACATCTTCAAAAGTTTTCTGATCGCGCGCGGCGACGTTGATGAAGGCTTCAAACAAGCGCACACAATTGTCGAAGGCGAATACCGCGTGCCGCATCAAGAGCAGCTTTACATCGAGCCGCAGGGAATGATCGCAATTCCCGGCGACAACGCAATGACCGTGATGGGTTCGATGCAGTGCCCTTATTACATTCACAAGGCGATCAAGCATGTTTTCAATTTGAGCGACGAACAGGTGATCGTCATTCAAACGACTACCGGCGGCGGCTTCGGCGGCAAGGAAGAATATCCGTCAGTGATCGCGGCGCACGCGGCGTTGCTGGCGCACAAGGCCGGGCGGCCGGTCAAGCTCGTTTACGACCGCGCGGAAGACATCGCCGCGACTCCGAAACGACATCCTGGAATCATCCGTCACCGCACTGGCGTGACGAAAGAAGGACAATTGGTGGCGAGCGAGATTGACATCCTCTTCGACGGCGGCGCTTACGTGACGCTGTCGCCGGTGGTGCTTTCGCGCGGAGCCATTCACGCGCTGGGGCCGTACCGCTGCGACAACGTTCGCATCACAGCGCGCGCGGTCGCAACCAACACTCCGCCCAATGGCGCTTTTCGTGGCTTCGGCGCGCCGCAGGTGACATTCGCTTACGAAATGCAGATGGAAAAGGTCGCGGCGAAGTTGATCCTGGATTCAGTCACAATTCGGCAAATCAACATGCTGCGCGAAGGCGACATCACCGCGACCGGACAGCGGTTGAATTGGAGCGTCGGCTCGGAGGATGTTTTCAACGCGGTGGTTGATCGCAAGAAATTTTTCGAGAAGAGAGGAAATGCGGCGGACAAGAGTGATTTAAGAGGGAAGCTTTACGGCATTGGCCTCTCGTTTTTCTTTCACGGCGCGGGCTTCACCGGCAGCGGCGAAGCGAAAATGAAAGCGCAGGCAGGCATCGGGATCACGCCCGAAGGCCGCGCCCGCGTCTTGTCCGGCTCGACTGAAATCGGTCAGGGGACTCGCACCATCTTCAGTCAGATCGTGGCTGATGAGTTGGGCATCGGCTGCGATGACGTTGAAGTCGAAGAGCCTGACACGTCGCGCGTCCCGGACAGCGGCCCGACTGTAGCTTCTCGAACTTGCATGGTAGTTGGCCGCGTCGTTCAACTCGCAGCATACGAGGTGAAACAGAAATTGCTGCGCTTCGTCGCTGAGCGTTACGGCGATGCTGACGTGAAGTTGATCGAAGGGCGATTTGACGCAAACGGGAAAGAGCTTGCCAGCTTCAGTGAAATCGCGCGCGCCTATCTCGATCTACGCGGCGAATTGAAAGCCTATGCGAGCTACGCCAATCCGCCCGGCATCGAGTGGGATGATGAAACTTACACGGGCGACGCTTACCCGGTCTTTTCGTGGGGCGCGATGGTCGCCGAGGTCGAGGTTGACCCGGTCACATGGGCGGTAACGGTAACGAAGATCACGACTGCGCAGGACATCGGACGCGCGATCAATCCTGTTCTCGCCGCCGGACAGATCGAAGGCGGAACACTCCAGGCTGTCGGTTACGGCGTGCTGGAAGAGTTGGTCTGGAATCGCGGTCGAATAATCAACAATCAATTGACCAATTACATCATCCCGACATCGCTCGACGCGCCAGAGATCGAAACCATCATCATCGAGAAGGAATATCCGCACGGTCCATTCGGAGCTAAAGGCGTCGGCGAACTGCCGATGGATGGAGCGGCGCCGGCCATTGCGCTGGCGGTGTACGATGCGGTTGGACACTTCGTGACTGAAATCCCCATCACGCCTGAGCGATTGATGGTTGTGGCGGGCTAAATCGAAACACAAAACATTGGGACACCAGTCACAGAGATCACAGAGGACACAGAGGTGAAAGGCGCGTGTGCATTGTCTCTGTGATCTCTGTGATCTCTGTGGCTAAAAACGTTTGTCCCAATCTTGTATGGTCTGATTTAGAGGCAAAGAAGAGCATGAAGCTGAACTTTCGGGTCAACGGCGTCGAGCGCGAAATTGACGCTCCACCGATGAAGCGGCTGCTGGATGCGCTGCGCGAAGACTTGCGATTGACCGGAACCAAAGAAGGCTGCGGAGAAGGCGAATGCGGCGCGTGTTCGGTGATTGTTGATGGCGAGGCGCTCAACTCCTGCCTCGCGCCTGTTTGTCAGATGCAGAACGCGAATATCATCACGGTCGAAGGATTGGCGCGCGATGGAAAGCTCGATCCGTTGCAACAGGCGTTTCTGGAATGCGGCGCCGCGCAGTGCGGCATCTGCACGCCGGGCATGCTCATTGCCGCGCGCGCATTGCTCGACGCCAATCGGCGCCCATCGCGGGATGAAATCAAAGAAGCTATCGCGGGTAATCTCTGCCGCTGCACCGGCTACGTGAAGATCATTGACGCGATTGAACAGGCCGCGAGCGCGGCTTGAGTTTCTCTCCTTCGCTTGGTTTTGCAAAGCTCTTTCTGCCGTCGCCTTCATTGTTGAATTTTATGGCTCTCGATTCCACAGCTTTTTCACCTACCAGCCTCGATGAGGCTTACGAATTGCTGACCAGGTTTGTTTCTCAAGCGAAGATCATCGCGGGCGGAACCGATCTGATGGTCTTGATGAACGCTCGCCAGCTTAACGCCGAACGATTCATTGACATCTGGGCGTTGAATGAACTGCGCGGCATCAGCGACGAGGGTGAAACGATTCGCATCGGCGCGCTGACCACTTACACCCAATTGATAAAATCTCCGCTGATTCAACTGCACGCTCCGGCATTGGCCGAAGCTTCACGAACCATCGGCGCAATCCAAATTCAAAATCGCGGCACCATCGGCGGCAACATCGTCAACGCCTCGCCGGCAGGTGACAGCCTGCCTGTGCTCGCGGCTTTTGATGCGGAGGTTGAAGTCGGAAGCGTTCGAGGGGTCAGGCGGATCGGCTTCAATGAGTTTTACACCGGCTATCGCAAAACCGTGATGGCGGCGGATGAGATCGTGCTGGCGGTGAGGGCGCCGAAATTGAAACCAGGCGAGCGGTCTTTCTTTTACAAAGTAGGCACGCGGCGCGCGCAAGCCATCTCGAAAATTGTGATGGCCGTCAAAGCCAAAACAACTGATGGCATGATCAATTCCATCAACATCAGTCTTGGGAGTGTTGCCCCGACAGTGATACGCGCGCCTCAAACAGAGTCTCTACTGGCGAATGCAACGCTCAATGATGAGGTCATCTGGCAAGCGGCGACACATCTCTCAAAGGAAGTCTCGCCAATCACCGATATGCGCTCCACGGAACACTATCGCCGCAAAGTCGCTAGAAATGCGCTTGCGAAAATTCTCAGCCAGATGGTGTGAGTAAAATTTGAAGCGGTGTTGATGGTGAACAAATGATAAGCGCCGAACGATGAACGAGCGCATCGCAAGCTCATCGTTCGGCGCGGTCTTCGATATCTTTAGAAACTCAATCGAAGTCCGAACTGCGCCGCGCGCGGCAATCCGGTTCCCGTCGGAATCGAAGGCCGCACGGCGGTCGCGCTGCCGAATCCACTCGTGATCAGGTTGCCGTTCGGCAATCTCGAAACTCCAGCCAGCACGCGGTTACCGCTCGCGTCACGCAAGCCGCCGTCTTGCGCGACAGTGAAACCAGCAGGCAACGAAGCAACCGTCGCCAGCACGCCGCTGAACGGGCTTGAAGGCAACCCGGCGGGGCCGACCAGATTCGAGTAGTTGAAAGCGTTGAAGACCTGCGCCGTCGCTTCGATCTTCACACGCTCCTTGATCTTCAGCGTGTAAGAGATCTGAAAATCCTGCGAGATAAACGAATCGCCGAAGAGGATGTTGTCGGGCAATTCGGGCACGAACGGCGTGGTCTGGCCGCGCGGCGTGCGTTTGCCAGCATAGACCAGATTGTAAGCGCGGATCGCGTCGTTCAGCTTTTTGACGCTGTCAACTTCGCGGCCAATCGAGCCACGCCGCGTCGAAGGCAGCGGATCGCCGTTGATGCCATCGCCGTTCAGATCGGCTGAGCCGACAACAGCCGTAACCGGAGTCCCGCTGTTGAAGGTCGAAATCGTCGAAAACCTGAATCCCCAGGGCAGATCAACGATGCCGTTGACCGTCAGTCGGTGCGTGCGGTCGAGCGGCCCGATGCCGAAGTTGGCTTTCGTATCACGATTGACAAAATAGCCGCCGCCTCCGGAGCCGCCCAAACCAAGCCCATCCGCTGTTGTTGTCTCGAGCCGTGACAGCGCGTAGCTGGCAGTGAGCTGGTAACGGTTCGAGAATCGTTTGTCCAGCTTCATCGTCAATGCGCGGTAACGCGAAAACCCGGTGGAATTGACGACCGCGATGGCGTTGGTCGGCGCGCGTCCATCGCCCAGAATGATCGGCGTTCCGTTGCCGGGGAAGAAATTGGCCGCGTCGGTGTCGCGCATGAATTCATGCGCCGTGCGGCTGTAGATCAGGTTTACGTCGAGCAGTGAGTTGAACGGCAATTCGCGCTGCACACCCAAATTGATCTGCTGCGAATAGGGCGTGGGCAATTCGTTGCTGATCAATGTTCCCGTGCGAGTGATGTCGAGCGTGGGCGTGGAGCTTGCGGGCGCGGCGATGTAAACCTGCTGGCCCGCCAGAATCGTCGCTATCGCATCTTTCACCTTGACGCCGCTGACCAGAATCGGGTTGAAGTTGAAATCGGGTGTGCCGTCGCGGTTGAAATCCACTTGGCCGCCGGTCGTGCCGCTGGTCAGCGTGAACGTGTCGTTGCCCGAATTGAACGGCGCAATCGTCGCGCGTTCGTTGGTCACCAGATTGCTGATGCTCAGCGCGTAATAGATTCCGCCGCCCAGCCGAATCGAAGTCTTGCCGTCCTTCCACGGATCCCACGCCAGACCGAAACTCGGCGCGACGTTGTTCTTGTCAATCGGCGTCGGCGCAATGCCGCGCGGCAGAATCGTTTTCGCCAGATTGGGTTTGCCCAGATCGTTGTTGAGCGGGTGCGAATCAACCTGATATCGCAGACCGTAATTGATCGTCAGGTTCGGTAGCGCGCGCCACGAATCTTCGCCGTAAAACGACGTGCGCGTGTTGCGGTGCGAATTGTCGTCGGTTCCCGGAATGCGGATGCCTTTCTTGTTGCCAACGGTGAAACTGATGAAAGTCGAATTGAGGAGGTCCGCCGGATTGAACGACGCGGGCGTGGGCAGGGAGATTGACGGGAAGCCGTTGACGAAGTTCGTCACGGTAACCCGGTAGCGCACAACATCAACGCCGCCGCGCAAGGTGTGATTGCCGCCCGCATACGTCACGTCGTCGCGGAATTGATAGAACCGCTCGAAGGTTGATTGCGGTGTGATGTTGTCAGGGCCGGAGTTCAATAGTCCATCACCGGTCAGAATGCGGAAGTTTTCCAAACCGGGGATGACGACGGCCAGCGCGTCTGACGGCGGACGCAGCACACGGTTTTTGAAATCCGTCCCGGCGAACCGGAAGCTGTTTGTCAATTTCGTCGAGAGCACCGAATCGAGTCCCGACACGAATTGATGCGTGGTGTTGGCGTTGATATTCCCGCCCGAAGGCAGCTTGATTCCGCCGAATCCGCCGAGGTTGGAATTTTCGTTGCGGCTCCAGCGGAAGAAGAAGTCGTGATTTTGCGACACTCGCCAATCGGTTCTGACGTTGCTCGAATTTTCGTCGAACGGCGCTTTGAACGTCGTCAGGTTCGGGAAGTAAGGCGTGTTGACGCTGATGGCCGAATTCTCCTGAGTCTTCTCGTAATTGCCGAACCAGAAGAAGCGGTCTTTGACCAGCGGCCCGCCGAGGCTGAAGCCATATTGTTTGCGGTCGAATTCCGGCTTGTTTGAAGAAAAATTCGGACGCGCGGCGTAATTGGCTCCCCGTCCGAAGATGAACCCGCCGCCGTGAAACTGATTGCCGCCGCGTTTGGTGACCACGTTGACTGCGCCGGTCGCGCTCAGACCCGCCGACGGATCGGACGATGAAGTCGAAATCTGGAACTCCTGAATTCCTTCCTGCGAAAAGTTGATCGTCGTTGTGCCGACGTGCTCGTCAACGGCGTCAACGCCGTCAATCGTGATGCGCGCCTCGCGTCCGTTGCGGCTGCCGAGCGAGATGCCGGTGTAACGGCTCTTGGTCGGGTCGAATGATCGGCCTTCCTGAATTTCGACGCCGGGCTGCAATCGCGCTAGTTCGAGGTAGTTGCGCCCGTTGAGCGAGTTGCGATGTACTCGCCGC
>WBZR01001515.1_pt1 | contig 28513 bp, 26 predicted proteins | sample 5204231 | NCBI WGS metagenome assembly WBZR01 (sample SAMN12412403, study PRJNA552823) | activated sludge metagenome | isolation source: activated sludge from anammox sidestream of wastewater treatment plant... | place: USA: Virginia | collected 2017-08
GGGCCATGTGAGGGGCGACTCCGTTCTGGTGCGGCGCATCTGCCAGTCCAGGGGTTTGACTTGATCGGACAGTTCGGCACAGGCGACGTCACTCATCTGCTTTGAGAATCTTCATCCACGGAGCAGCTTTCAGCTGCCTCAGTTTGTCCCTACCATCTCTACTTTCCATGTTCACCTCAGGAGACCACGCATATGACATTGAGCAGAAGAACGGTGATTGCGGTCGGTGCCAGCGCGGCTTTGCTTGGCGCCATTGCCAGGGCTCAGTCAAGTCAGGCGCGAATTAACGTGGGATTTGCAGCGGGCGGCACGCTGGATGTGATTGCGCGCAGGCTGGCTGATCAACTGCGCGGCAAGTACGCCGAGAGCGTCATCGTCGAATCCAAAATCGGCGCTGGCGGGCGCATTGCTAACGAAACGGTCAGGGCAGCCGCGCCCGACGGCTCAAGCATGGTGCTGTCACCATCGTCGCCGATGGTGATTTTTCCGCATGTGTACAAGAAGCTCAGCTACGACCCGCAGAAGGACTTCGTTCCGGTCACGCCGGTGTGTTCCAATGCGCAGACTTTCGTGGTGGGCCCGGCTGTGCCTGAGTCGGTGCGTACGCTGGCGCAATACATCAGCTGGGTTAAGGGCAATCCCGATAAGGCGGGCTATGGCACACCGGCCGCCGGCTCGATCATGCACTTCCAGGGCCTTGTGCTCCAGCAGAAGGCCGGAATCGAACTGACCCACGTGGCCTACCGCGGCATGGCGGCTGTGGTGCCCGACCTCATTGGGGGCACTTTGCCCGCGTCGATGGCGGTCACCGGCGATGTCACTCAGCACATTGCCAGTGGCAAGTTGCGGGCGTTGGCGGTCACCAGCGAGAAGCGTTCGCGTTTCTTGCCTGATGTGCCGACGTTTGCGGAACTGGGCTTTCCAGAGGTGACCGGCGTGGATTGGTACGGTATTTTTGTGCCGGCCGCCACCCCGGCGGCTGTGGTGGAAAAACTGCATCGCCTAATCGTTGCCGGCGTGCAGGAGGCGCCGTTTGCCGAAAACTTAGCCAAAAACGGGTTCGATCCCTATACCCTGCCATCTGCCGAATTTGCTAGGCGCATCGAATCTGAAGCGCGGCGCTGGGGACCGATCGTCAAAGCATCAGGTTTCACGGCGGAAAGTTGAGTATGGTGGCTTCAGAGGTTCGATTGGTACTTGTGCTCTGGGTACCAACAAACTGAAGGGGGCACCAAGGGATAGGCCGCCATATGCATCCTTTCGTCTTTCTTGATCGTCGATTTACCGCGGCTTGTGGCGCCAGGTGACAAACGCCAGCCGCATCCCATTGCCCGCCACCAGCGCCTCGCGCGCCACCTCTTGCCACTCGGGCCCGATGGCGGGCGCATACGCATCACCTTCGACATCGGCGTCGATCTCGGTCACCACCAGCTCGTCGGCCAGGGGCAGGGCCTGGGCGTAGATCTGGGCGCCGCCGATCACCCACACCTGCTCGGCATTCTCGCAAAGTTGTAGCGCCTCGCGCAGGCTGGATGCGCGCTGGGCCCCGATTTCGCTCCAATCCATTTGCCGCGTGACGACGATGTTGCGGCGCCCGGGCAGGGGGCGAAAGCGCGCCGGCAGCGAGTCCCAGGTCTTGCGGCCCATGATGACCGGGTGGCTGAGCGTGGTGCGCTTGAAGTGCGCCAGGTCTTCGGGCAGGTGCCAGGGCATCACGCCGCCGCGCCCGATCACGCCGCCGCGCGCCTGCGCCCAGATCAGGCCGATGCGCGGGCGCGGGGCGGGGGCGTTCATCGCTGCAGCAGGCGCTGGGTGGCGGCGACGATCTGCTCAGCGCTGACACGCGCCTGGGCTTCCAGCGTGGGTGCGTAGCCCACCGGGATGCGCGGTGCGCCCAGGCGGGCCACCTTGGCGCCCGTGTGCTCGGCCACGGTGGCGGCGATCTCGGCGCCAAAGCCGGCCACCTGCACGGCCTCGTGCACCACCAGCAGGCGGCCGGTGCGGGCGGCGCTGGCCAGCACCGCGTCCTTGTCCCATGGCCAGATGGTGCGCAGGTCGATCAGCTCGGCCTGCACGCCCTGCGCGGCCAGCTGCTCGGCGGCCTGCTCGCAGGCCTGCAGCTGGCGCGACCAGGAGACGATGGTGACGTCGCCGCCGGGGCGCGCCACCCGCGCCTTGCCCAGCGGCACCACGGCGCCGGGGGTGACGGCGCCGGGCGTGCCCCACAGCTCCTTGTGCTCCATGTAGACCACCGGGTCGCCGGACTGCAGCGCGGCCAGCAGCAGGCCGTGGTTGTCGGCCGGCGTGCCGGGCGCGACCACGACCAGGCCCGGGATGTGCGCGAACCACGCCTCCAGCGACTGGCTGTGCTGCGCGGCCGAGGCCGACCAAATGCCGATGGGCATGCGCAGCACCACCGGCACGCGGCCCTGGCCGCCGAACATGTAGCGGTTCTTGGCGGCCTGGTTGACCACCTCGTCGATGGCGCACAGGGCGAAGTCGACCACGCGCAGCTCCACCACCGGCCGGCAGCCGGCCAGCGCCATGCCGACGGCGGCGCCGACGATGGTGGCCTCGGAAATCGGCGTGTCGATGATGCGGCCGGGGCCGAAGCGCTGCGCCAGCGGCGCGCCCTGCGCGTCGCGGTACTGGCCGAACACGCCGCCGCGGCCCAGGTCTTCGCCCAGGGCGATGACGGTGGGATCCTGCTCCATTGTTTGCGCCAGGGCCAAAGCTGCGCCTTGGGCATAAGTCATTTGAACCGTGCTCATGCCCACACCCCCGCGCCGATGGTCTGGATGTCGGTGTAGGCCGCGCTGGGGTCGGGCGGCGGCGCGGCGCTGGCGGCGGCCAGGGCGGCCTGGATTTCAGCCTGCGCCGCGCGCTCGATCTGCTCGACCTGCGCGGCCTGGCCTTGCTCGATCAGGCGTGCGCGGGTGCGCGCAATGCCGTCGCGCGCCAGCGCGGCGGCGACCTGGGCCGGGTCGCGATAGGTGGCGGGGTCGACCGACACGTGGCCCTTGTGCCGGTCGGTCAGCGCGTGCAGCAGGCGCGGGCCGTGGCCGGCGCGGATTTCGCCGATCAGGGTGGCGGCCGCGTCGCTCACGGCCTGCACGTCGGTGCCATCGACCTGCAGCGCAGCGATGCCCAGCGACGCGGCGCGCGCGCTGGCGCCGGGGCCGGCGGTCATGGCGCCGCTCTCGGTGGTGGCGGAGATGCGGTTGTCCTCGCACACGAACAGCACGGGCAGCTCATACACCACCGCCCAGTTCAGTGCCTCCATGAAGGGGCCGCGGTTGATGGCGCCGTCGCCGAAGAAGCACACGGCAATGGCGTCCTGCCCGCGAATCTTCAGGCCCTGGGCCGCGCCCACGGCGATCGGCAGGCCGGCCGCCACCACGCCGTTGGCGCCCAGCATGCCGACGGCGAAGTCGGCGATGTGCATGGAGCCGCCCTTGCCACCGTTGTAGCCGCTGGCCTTGCCGAACAGCTCGCACATCATCTTGGTGGGATCGGCCCCCTTGGCCAGCGTGTGGCCGTGGCCGCGGTGGGTGGAGGTGAGCAGGTCGGCGGGTTTCAGGTGCGCGCACACCCCGGCCGCCACCGCCTCCTGCCCGGTGGACAGGTGCAGCGGGCCGCGCACCTTGGCGGGTGTGGCGGAGGCTTCCTTGCCCCAGGCGGCCACGCCACCCTGGCTGGCCACTTCGGCGGCGTCTTCGAAGGCACGGATGCGCACCATGGTGCGGTAGAGGGAGAGCAGGTCGGTCATGAAATACTATTGAATCGATAGCTGTCAGCGCTTGATAGGTAAGCGCTGTCGGGCAATTTGATCTAAGGAATGGACGCGACCCGGAGACAGTGGCCCATGCGCCGCGCCGGCGCGCGTGCCCTCATTTTGCAATGCCCAGGAACAGCGCCAGACAACGCTCTACCTCGATCAGAGTGTTGGCGTCGATGCGGCCGAAGGCGGGGCCGATCTTGTCACGCCGGATCGTCAGCGTCTTGTCCACCATCACCTGCGACGGCTTCTTCAGGCCGTTCTCCGCGTTCGGCTCAACGGTGATGCGCAGCAGCGGCGCGGCCACGATCTGGCTGCTCACCGGCAGCACCGTGACGCTGGCGTGCGCGCTGAAGGCATCGGCCTGGATCACCAGCGCCGGCCGGGGTTTGCCAAAGTCGCCCTGCATGGCGACGGTCACGAAGTCGCCGCGCGTCACGGCGCCCAGCCGTCCAGCTCGACCAGGGCCGCGTCCATCAGCCGCTGCAGCTGGGCATCGGTGCGATCGGCCTTGGCGATCAGGCGCGACTGGCGGCGGCATTCCGCGGCAAAACCGGGGCGGCGCGTATCGGGCACCCAGAGCTGCACCGGCCGCAGGCCCGCTGCGCGCAGCGCGTCGCGGTGCTTCTGCACCCGTTCGTTGACGTGGGTGGCGGTCATGCGGGATGGTGATTGAGCCGTTGCATGCAACATGGTAGCTTCTATGCGCGTCTCATGCAACGGAGCCGCGCAGGCCCTGCGCTACACCGCCACCGGCGCCTTGATTGCCGGATGCGGGTCGTAGCCGAGCACCTCGAAGTCTTCGTACTCGTAGTCGAAGATCGACGCCGGCCGGCGCTTGATGGCCAGGCGCGGATACGGCCGCGGCGCGCGTGCAAGCTGCTCGCGCACCTGCTCGAAGTGGTTGCTGTAGATGTGGCAGTCGCCGCCGGTCCAGATGAAGTCGCCCACCTGCAGATCGCACTGCTGCGCCAGCATGTGCGTGAGCAGCGCGTAGCTGGCGATGTTGAACGGCACACCCAGAAAGATGTCGGCGCTGCGCTGGTAGAGCTGGCACGACAGGCGCCCCTCGGCGACGTAGAACTGGAACAGGGCATGGCAGGGCATCAGCGCCATCTTCGGCAGCTCGGCCACGTTCCAGCTGCTGACGATGATGCGGCGGCTGTCGGGGTTGGTCTTGAGCTGGTCGACGACCTGCGCGATCTGGTCGATGTGGCCACCGTCGGGTGTGGGCCAACTGCGCCACTGCACGCCGTAGACCGGGCCCAGGTCGCCGGTGTCGGGGTTGGCCCATTCGTCCCAGATCGTCACGCCGCGCTCTTGCAGCCAGCGGGCGTTGCCGTCGCCGCGCAGGAACCACAGCAATTCATAAATGATGCTTTTCAGGTGTACCTTCTTGGTGGTGACCAGCGGAAAGCCCGCCGCGAGGTCGAAGCGCATCTGGTGGCCGAACACGCTGCGCGTGCCGGTGCCGGTGCGGTCGGCCTTGGCCACGCCGTGCTCGTACACGTGGCGCATGAAGGTTTCGTACTGGTCGCAGGAAGGTGCGCGCGGTTCAGCGGTCATGACATCGGCTGCAGGTGGGTGGCTTCGGGGTGCGGGTGCTGGGCGGGGCGCCGCGTCTCAGCTGCCGGCCACGGGCTGGCCATTGATGCGCACCTGGCCCGCCTTGTTGTCCACCGTCAGGTGCGCGTCGTACCAGGTCAGCGTGGGCCGCGCGCCGAAGATCTGGGTGTATTCGGCAAGTTTGGCTTCGGTGAACCAGGCTTCGGCGGCGGCGCGGCTTTCCCACACGTAGACGCCGCCGGCGCCGCCTTCGCCGCGCACGTAGTCCTTGCTGATCAGGCCGCGTTCGCCCAGCTGGCGGAACATCGGCGCCGAGCGCCTGGCGATGTCGATGAATTGCGCTTCGGTGGGTACCGGAAGCTGGAAGTGGCAGACGACGATGCAAGGCGCCATGGCGTGGATCTCCTCAGGAGGGCAAACGATTGTAGGCAGGGGCTTGGGGCGTCCCTGCCGGCCGGGAGCGGGATGGGGCGCGGCCCTGTGTGGCCGCGGCGCCGTCAGCAGCGCAGCGATGGCGTGGCGGCGGCCGCCGCCGATTCGCGGATGGCGTCCAGCACCGCCTGCGGGCCCAGGCCGACGTTGTCCTGGTCCAGCACGCGCTCGGCGCGGTAGCTGGAGCGCACCAGCGGGCCGCTGACCGCTTCCAGAAAGCCCTTGGCCAGGGCCATGTCGCGGTAGCGCTGGAACTGCTCGGGCGTGACGAAGCGCTGCACCGGCAGGTGGTTGCGGGTCGGCCGCATGTACTGGCCCAGGGTGACCACGTCGACGCCGGCTTCGCGCATGTCGTCCAGCGCCTGCTCGATTTCGTCGTCGGTTTCGCCCAGCCCCACCATCAGGCTGGTCTTGGTGATGGTGCCCGGCGCGTGGCGCTTGGCGAACTTCAGCACATCCAGCGTCAGCTCGTAGCCGGCGCGTGCGTCGCGCACCGGGTGGGTCAGGCGCTTGACGGTTTCCAGGTTCTGCGCGTAGGTGGCCAGGCCGGCGTCCAGCACCTGCGCCACCAGTTCGTGCCGGCCCTGGAAGTCGGGCGTCAGCGCCTCCACCGCGGTGTCGGGCATGCGGTCGTGGATGGCGCGGATGCAGGCCGCGTAGTGGCCGGCACCCAGGTCGGGCAGGTCGTCGCGGTCGACCGAGGTCAGCACCACGTAGCGCAGATCCATCAGCGCCACGGCGTTGGCCACGTTGGCCGGCTCCTGCGGGTCCAGCCAGCCCTTGGGGTTGCCGGTGTTGACCGAGCAGAACTTGCAGGCGCGCGTGCACACCGAGCCCATCAGCATCAGGGTGGCGGTGCCGCGGCCCCAGCATTCGGCGATGTTGGGGCACTTGGATTCGGCGCACACGGTCGACAGCCGGTGCGATTGCACGATGTCCATCACGTCCTGGTACTTGGCGCCGGTGGGCAGGCGCACGCGCAGCCAGGGCGGCTTGGGCCCGGCGTCGGGCACTTCGCTCAGGGCGCTGGGCTTGACGCCGTCCAGCACGGCGCGCGTGCCGTGGATGGTGATGACCTTGCTGCCGGACACCGGACGTTGGGGGCGGGGGGAATCGCTCATGGAGCCTCGGTCTCGCGTGTGAAATGCCGCGCCTGCCAGCGGGCGGGCGCACAGGCTCGATTCTATGAGGGTGGGGTCGACCGCCGCCTGCCAGGGGATTGGCGCCGCCACCCCCCGGCCAGACCGGCCCGCCACGCCCGGATCGCCCCCGTGCTGCAAACCCGGGAGCGCCGCCACCATGCTCCGCAAGGCCTGCCGCGACGGGCCCGAAAGCGCTTGCCAGGGCGGCCGGGAAGGGTCCAAAATAACTGTATAAATAAACAGTTTTCGATGTCTGCCATGGCCCTTGATTCGTCCCTGACCGCCCGCGCGTGGCGCGCTGACGGGGTGGGCGCGCGTGCCGTTTCGGCGCCGCCAGACAGGCCGCAGCCTGCGGTGCCGACGCCCGCCGGGGTGTGGCGCGCCGACGCCCTGGACGCTGGCGCAGCGCCGGCCTTCACCACGGGCCACGCCGCGCTGGATGCCGCGCTGCCGGGCGGGGGCTGGCCGCTGGGCGCGTTGGTCGAGCTGCTGCCGGCGACCGACGACGGCGGCGTGCCGGTCTGGCCCCTGCTGCTGCCGGCGCTGGCGGCGCACCGGGTCGGGCAGGGCGCGGGCACGGTGGTGCTGGTGGGGGCGCCGGCGTCGCCACGGCCGGCCGCCGACTGGCAGCCCGGCCTGCCGGCACTGGCGGCGGCCGGCCTGTCGCCGGCGCGGCTGCTGTGGCTGCCGGGCGCGTCGCCCGTCGCGCGCCTGTGGGCGGCCGAGCAGGCGCTGCGCTGCGCCGACGTGGCGGCCGTGCTGGCCTGGCTGCCGCAGGCCCGGGCCAGCGATCTGCGGCGGCTGCAACTGGCGGCGGCCAGGCGCGGCGATGGCCTGCTGTTCGTGCTGCGACCGGCGCAGGCGGCGCGCACCGCCTCGCCCGCGCCGCTGCGCCTGCGGCTGGGCGTGGACGTGGTGGCCAGCACCCTGGTGGTGCACGTCGTCAAGCGGCGCGGGCCGCCGCTGGTCGCGCCGCTGCACCTGCCGGCGCAGTCCGCGGCGGTGCGGGCGCTGCTGGCGGCGGCCGAGCAGGCCCGGGCGGCGGCGGCCGCCCGGGTGCTGCCGTTCGCGCCGCGCCCCGATCGACCCGATGCCGCACGCGAGGTGGACCATGCCGTGGATCGCGTTGCAGTGGCCGCCTGAGGCGCCACCGGCCCTCTGTCCCGCCGCGGAGGCCGCCCCGGCCGCGCCCGGACAGGGGCAGCCCGGCACGCCCGCCGAGGCGCTGGGGTGGTGGGCGCTGCAATTCACCCCGCGCGTGGCGCGGGTCGATGAAGCGCTGCTGCTGGAAGTCTCCGGCACTCTGCGGCTGTGGGGCGGGTTGCCCGCGCTGATGCACCGTATCGAGGCACAAAATCCGGCTCCACCGCTTATCTGGCAAGCGCCAGCAGCTATTGGTTTAATAGCATTGGCGATGCTGCGTCTGCGCGCCACCGGGCAGGCGCTGCCACCGCCGGCGGCGCTGCCCGAGGCGCTGCCGCTGGACGTGCTGAGCGCCGCCCGCCCGCACCTGCCGCTGCTGGTGCGCCTGGGCTGCCGCACCTGGGGCCAGGCGCACGCGCTGCCGCGCGCCGGGCTGGTGCGCCGCTGCGGGCCCGAGCTGCGTGCCGCGCTGGACGTGGCCTTCGCTCTGGCGCCCGAAAGCTACCCCTGGCTGACGGCGCCCGAGCGCTTCGACCAGGCGCTCGATTTGCACACCCGGGTCGACAACGCCCCCGCGCTGCTGTGGGCCGCCGCGCGCCTGCTCACGGCGCTGCAGCACTGGCTGCGCGCGCGCCAGCTCGGGGTGCTGGCGCTGGAGCTGGCATGGACGCTGGACGGCAAGCGCCTCGACGGCCGGCCGCTGCCGCCCGTGCAGTCGCTGCGGGTGCGCACCGCCCAGCCGGCGCAGGCCATGGAGCACCTGCGCCGCCTGCTGGCCGAGCGGCTGGCGCGCGTGTCCTTGTGGGCGCCGGCCGTGCGGCTGCGCCTGCAGGCGCTGGAGACCGCGCCCTGGCAGGCCGGCAACCACAGCCTGCTGCCCGAGGAGCGGCGCGCCGGCGATCCGCTGCACGTGTTCATCGAGCGCGCCAGCGCCCGTCTGGGACCACAGCAGGTGCTGATGGCCGAGCCGCTGGCCGACCATCGGCCCGAGCAGCGCCAGCGCTGGCGACCGGCGCAGCAGGCGTCAGCCGTGGCCGTGCCCGGCTGGGCCGACGCGCTGGCGCCCACCTGGCTGCTGCCCGAGCCGCTGCCGCTGGCCGAGCAGGACGGCCGGCCGTTCCACCACGGCCCGCTGCACCTGCTGGCCGGGCCGCACCGCATCGAAGCCGGCTGGTGGCCCGATGGCGGCGACCGGTCCGCTCAGGCACCGGAACGCGATCAGGCGTCGCAACCCATCGCCGGGCCGCCCCAAGGCGGATCAGCCCATGTGGGGGAAAGCGCAGCTGCGGAGCGTGGGGGCCCTCAGTCCGCCGCCGGGCCGCTCCCAAGGCGGGCGGCGGCCCCCTTGGGGGGCAGCGCAGCAAGCGCAGCTGCGGAGCGTGGGGGCCCTGTCTCTCGTGATTACTACGTGGCGCGCAACCCGGCGTCCGAGCTGCTGTGGGTGTTTCGCGAGCGCCCGACCCGCGCCGGTTCGCAGGCGGGTCAGACGCGCTGGTTTCTGCACGGCCGTTATGCCTGAGCCCAGCCGCAAGCAGCCCGAGGCGCAGGCCGAAGCGGCGGCGCGGGTGCGGCGCCTGCCGCGCCGGTCGGTGGCGCAGCCGGCGCCGGCGTACCGGCCGCCCTACGCCGAGCTGCACTGTCTGAGCCACTTCAGCTTCCAGCGCGGCGCCAGCAGCCCCGAAGAGCTGGTGCGCCGCGCCTGGGCGCTGGGCTACACGGCGCTGGCGATCACCGACGAATGCTCGGTGGCGGGCGCGGTGCGGGCCTGGCAGGCGCTGGGCGAGCTGGAGCGCTCGCTCGCCGCGGCCGACGCCGACCCCGAATTCGCCCCGCTGCACGCCGCGCGCGCGGCGCAGGGCGCGACCGAGCCGCTGCGGCTGATCTACGGCGCCGAGTTCCGCTTTGCCGGCCAGGGCACGCTGGTGGCGCTGGCGCGCGACCTGGCGGGCTGGGGCGCGCTGTGCGGCTTCATCACGCGCTGCCGCGGCGCGGCGCCCAAGGGGCAGTACGCGCTGCCGCTGCTGGCCGAGGCGCTGGCGGCGCTGCCGGGTTGTGAACGGCTGTGGGCGCCGGCGCGCGCGGCCGGGATGGCTCCCTCGCCCCTCTGGGGAGAGGGTGGGGGTGAGGGGCCGGCGACAGGCGTCGCCCTGCTGCTGGAGCTGCACGCCGGCGCCGACGACGCGCTGTGGCTGGCGCAGCTGCGCGCGCTGGCCGATCGTCTGGGCTGCCCGCTGGTGGCCGCCGGCGACGTGCAGATGCACGTGCGCGCGCGCAAGCGCCTGCACGACGTGCTGTGCGCCATCGGCCTGGGGCGGCCGCTGCACGACTGCGGCCTGGCGCTGCAGCCCAACGCCGAGCGCCACCTGCGCCCGCGCGCGCGGCTGGCGCGCATCTACCCGCCGGACACCCTGGCCGCCACGCTGGCGCTGGCCGGGCGCTGCCGCCTGCGGCTCGAGCAGCTGCGCTACAACTACCCGCAGGAGAGCGTGCTGCCCGGCCTGACGCCGACCGAAACGCTGCGCCGCCACACCATCGAGGGCGCGCGCCGGCGCCTGCCTCGCGGCGTGCCGCGGCAGATCTGGCGCTACGTCGCCAAGGAGCTGGCGCTGATCGCCGAGTGCCGCTACGAGATGTTCTTCCTCACCGTGCACGACATCGTGCGCGAGGCGCGGGCCAGGGGCATCCTGTGCCAGGGGCGCGGCTCGGCCGCCAACTCGGTGGTCTGCTGGTGCCTGGGCATCACCGAGGCCGACCCGCGCTTCTCGCACCCGCTGCTCGAGCGCTTCATCAGCCGGGCGCGCCGCCACGAACCGCCCGACATCGACGTCGATTTCGAGCACGAGCGGCGCGAGGAGATCATCCAGTACATCTACGCCCGCTACGGCCGCGCGCGCGCCGCGCTGGCCGCCGCCGTCATCACCTGGCGCACGCGCAGCGCGCTGCGGGACGTCGGCGCGGCGCTGGGGGTGGACCAGCGCCTGATCGACGCCGTCGCCAGCGACCACCACGGCTTCGACGCCCAGGGCGTGGCCACGCGCGTGGACGGCCTGGCCGCCGGCCTGGGGCTGCAACCGGCGCCCGAGCGGATCAGCCTGTGGCTGGAACTGGCGGTGCAGCTCAAGGGCGCGCCGCGGCATCTCAGCCAGCACGTGGGCGGCTTCGTGCTGACCGAAACACCGCTGACGCAACTGGTGCCGGTCGAGCCCGCCCGCATGGCCGGGCGCAGCGTCATCCAGTGGGACAAGGACGACCTGGAGGCGCTGGGCATGCTCAAGGTCGACGTGCTGGCGCTGGGCATGCTGACGGCGATCCGCCGCTGCCTCGATCTGGCCAGCCGCTGGCAGGGCGCGCCGCTGACGCGCGCGCACCTCGTGCCCGAGAACGCCGCCACCTACGCCATGATCCGGCGCGCCGACACCGTCGGCGTGTTCCAGATCGAAAGCCGGGCGCAGATGAGCATGCTGCCGCGCCTGGCGCCCACCACCTTCTACGACCTGGTGGTGCAGGTGGCGATCGTGCGCCCGGGGCCGATCACCGGCGGCATGGTGCACCCCTACCTGAAGGCGCGCGAGCGCGCCCGCCGCGGCCTGCCGGTCGAGTACGAGCGCTCGCGCCTGGACGCGCCGGGCCAGCCGCCGCGCCTGGCGCGGGCGCTGGCGCGCACGCTGGGCGTGCCGATCTTCCAGGAGCAGGTGATGGAGCTGTCGATGCTCGCCGCCGGCTTCTCCGCCGAGCAGGCCGACCGCCTGCGCCGCGCCATGGCGGCCTGGAAGCGCAAGGGCGGGCTCGAGCCGTTCGAGCGCGCGCTCACCGACGGCATGCTGGCGCGCGGCTACAGCCAGGATTTCGCGCACCGCATCTTCGAGCAGATCAAGGGCTTTGGCGAATACGGCTTTCCCGAAAGCCATGCCTACAGCTTTGCCCTGATCGCGTATGAGAGCGCCTGGCTCAAATGCCACCAGCCCGAGGCCTGGCTGGCGGCGCTGCTCAACTCGCAACCCATGGGCTTCTACGCCCCGGCGCAGCTGGTGCAGGACGCGCGCCGCCACGGCGTCGTGGTGCTGCCGGCCGACGTGTCGGCCAGCCACTGGGACTGCACGCTGGAGGGGCAGGCGAGCAGATCGACCATTGAAGAACAAAATATGCCTCCAGCGCTTATCCAGCAAGCGCAGGCAGCTATCAAAATTGATGATTCCGGCCCGCCGCGCCCGGCCGTGCGCCTGGGCCTGCGGCAGGTGGCGGGCCTGGCCGAGGCCGCCGCGCGGCGCATCGTTGAGGCGCGGGCTGGACAAGCTTTTGCCAGCGTCGATGACCTAGCGCGCCGGGCGCGCCTGGATGCCGGCGATCTGAACCGGCTCGCCGCCGCCGACGCCCTGGCGAGCCTCGCCGGCCACCGGCGCCAGCAGGTCTGGCAGGGCGCCGCCTGGCGCGCCGCCCCGGCGCTGCTGCACGAAGCGCCGATCGACGAGGCGCCGCTGGCGTTGCCGCCGGCACCCGAGGGCGAGGCCATCGTGCACGACTACGCGGCCCTGGGCCTGACGCTGCGCCGCCACCCGCTGGCGCTGCTGCGCGCGCGCCTTTCGCGCTGGCGCCTGCTGACGGCCGAGCAGCTGGCGCGCACGCCCCATGGCCGCAGCGTGCGCGCCTGCGGCCTGGTGGTCGGGCGCCAGCGGCCGGCCACCGCCAAGGGCACCATCTTCGTCACCCTGGAAGATGAAACCGGGCCGGTCAACGTCATCGTCTGGCCCGGCCTGCGCGAAGACGAGGGCCAGCGCAACGCCCTGCTGCGCGCGCGCCTGCTGGCGGTCGAAGGCCAGTGGCAGTGGGGCGGCGGCAGCGGCGGCGCGGTGCGCCACCTGGTGGCGCGCCGCCTGCGCGACCTCACGCCGCTGCTGGGCCGGCTGGCCGGGCTGACCACGAGCCGGGACTTTCATTGAACCTGGTGTGGCGTTGCGCGCCATCTGGAACATGAAACCGCGTCTTCTCGCCCATGATGCCTTTGCAAAGCCGCAGCGTGCCCGTATCGGGCGGACAGCGCCGATCCGATTTCAGTGTTTCAGTGGACTGGGTTGAACTGGGCGTCGGCGCGTCACAATGCCGGTGTGACCACCGAACCTGCCTCGCCCGCTGCGCCGCAGCGCCTGTTCACGGCGCTGTTTCCGCCGCCTGCGGCCTGTGCGGCCATCGACGCCGAGCGCCGGCGCTGGGCTGGCCTGCCGCGCCGCCTGCGGCCGGTGCCCGAGCGCATGCACCTGACGCTGCAGTTTCACGACCGGGTGGCACCACCGCAGGCGCAGGCCTGGCAGGCGGCCCTGGCCACGCTGCGCTTCGAGCCGTTCGACATCGCCCTGGTGCGCGCCGAACTGTGGCACGCCCCGCATGGCACCCTGGCGGTGCTGCGCGTGGCGCCCCACCCGGCCCTGACGGCGCTGCATGAACGCACCGCCGAACTGGCGGCGCAGGCCGGCCTGCCACGCGAGCCGCGCGCGTACAAACCGCACCTGACGGCGCTGCGCCAGGCCGAGCGCGTGACGCTGGCGGCGCTGGCGGCGCCCATCGTCTGGCGCGTGCAGGCGGTCGAGCTGATCTGGTCCGACCTGCTGGCGCGGCCGCCGCGCTACCACCGGCTGGGCCTGTTTGCCGCCGCCGAAAGGTCGCAGGACTGACGGGCGGCACCGCCCGCATCGGCCCATGATCTGCCCTGCCAGAGGATCGGCTGCCGACAAAGGCATCGGCTTGCAGCGCACATGGGGCAAGCGCGGGCAGCTATGGTTTTTGATGGATCGGGCGCGGGCCGAGGCAGGGTGTGCAGCGCGCTGCGCGGCCCATGGAACGCCCGAGGCGGGTGCGCCTGCGCGGGCTGAGTCTCGGCGCGGGCAATGGGGCTAAAATCTGGTTGATTCAACCAGTTTGAATGTCAGGGAGTCCACCATGTCCGCCACCGCCGTGGGCCTGTTCGAGGCCAAGACCCACCTCAGCGAGTACGTCGCCCGCGCCGAGCGAGGCGAGGAGGTGATCATCACCCGCCACAACAAGCCGGTGGCCAAGATCGTGCCGCTGCATGCCAGGGACGAGGTGCTGACGCCGGAGGTTGCGCCGTTCGTGCAGCGCACTTTTCATACTGGTGTGCCGCTGGTGGACCTGACCAAGGCCAACCAGATCGCGGCTGAGCTGGAGGACGAGGAACTGATCGAGAAGATGCGCCGCATCGAAGAGGATTACCAGAAGCGCCATGCGGCTTCCTGATACCAACTTGCTGCTCAACGCCGTTCACGCGGACAGCCCGCAACACGCAAAAGCCAGGCACACGCTGGAAGAAGTGCTGGACGACCCGCGCGGGATCGCCCTGGTTTGGGTGGTGCTGATCGGCTTTGTGCGACTGTCCACCAAGCGGGGCATCTTGCCGGCGCCGCTGGCGGTGGCCGATGCGTTGGGCATCGTCGATGAATGGCTGGCGCACCCCCGCGTGCGCGTGTTGGGGCCGGGTCCGATGCACGCGGGCATCCTCGCACGGCTGCTGCTGTCTGCGGGCACCGCCGGCAATCTGACGACCGACGCCCACATCGCCGCCATCGCCATAGAACACCAGGCCGAGGTGCTGACTTTCGACAAGGACTTCGCCCGTTTTTCCGGGCTTCGCTATCAATTACTGAGCTGATTGCGCTTGCTGCACAAGCGCTGTGGCCCCAAAACCCATGAAAACGCCAACCACCCCCATGACCGTTGCGGACATCCGCAAGAGCTTTCTCGACTTCTTCGAGAGCAAGGGCCACACCGTGGTCGCCTCCAGCCCGCTGGTGCCCGGCAACGACCCGACGCTGATGTTCACCAACTCGGGCATGGTGCAGTTCAAGGACGTGTTCCTGGGCACCGACAAGCGCCCCTACGTGCGCGCGGCCAGCGTGCAGGCCTGCCTGCGCGCCGGCGGCAAGCACAACGACCTGGAAAACGTGGGCTACACCGCGCGCCACCACACCTTCTTCGAGATGCTGGGCAACTGGTCGTTCGGCGACTACTTCAAGAAGGAGTCCATCCAGTGGGGATGGGAGCTTCTGACGCAGGTCTACAAACTGCCGCCCGAGCGCCTGCTGGCCACCGTCTACCACGAGGACGACGAGGCCTACGACATCTGGACGAAAGTGATCGGCCTGCCGCCCGAGCGCGTGATCCGCATCGGCGACAACAAGGGCGGCAAGTACAAGAGCGACAACTTCTGGATGATGGCCGACACCGGCCCCTGCGGCCCGTGCAGCGAAATCTTCTACGACCACGGCCCGCACATCCCCGGTGGCCCGCCCGGCAGCCCGGACGAGGACGGCGACCGCTTCATCGAGATCTGGAACCACGTGTTCATGCAGTTCGACATGAAGGAAGACGGCAGCGTGGTCAGGCTGCCCGCGCCCTGCGTGGACACCGGCATGGGCCTGGAGCGCCTGGCCGCCATCCTGCAGCACGTGCACAGCAATTACGAGATCGACCTGTTCGCACGCCTGATCGCCGAGGCCGCGCGCGTGACGGGTTGCACCGACCTGGCCAACCCCTCGCTGAAGGTGATTGCCGACCACATCCGCGCCACCGCCTTCCTGGTCAGCGACGGCGTGATCCCCAGCAACGAAGGGCGCGGCTACGTGCAGCGGCGCATCATCCGCCGCGCCATCCGTCACGGCTACAAGCTCGGCTGCAAGGCGCCGTTCTTCCACAAGCTGGTGCCGCTGCTGGTCGAGCTGATGGGCGCGGCCTACCCGCGCCTGCAGGCCGAGGCCCAGCGCGTGCAGCAGGTGCTCAAGACCGAGGAGGAGCGCTTCTTCGAGACCCTGGCCAACGGCATGGACATCCTGGACGATGCGCTGATCGCCGGCCGCAAGGAGCTGCCCGGGCACATCGCCTTCAAGCTGCACGACACCTACGGCTTCCCGCTCGACCTGACGCAGGACGTGTGCCGCGAGCGCGGCGTGCTGGTCGACGTGGCCGGTTTCGACGAGGCCATGGCGGCGCAAAAGGCCGCCGGCCGCGCGGCCGGCAAGTTCCGCATGGACAAGGCGGTCGACTACGACGGCCCCGGCAACGCCTTCATCGGCTACGAACACCTGCGCGGCGAAGCCAGGGTGCTGGCGCTCTACCACGAAGGCAGCGCCACCCCGGCCCTGCGCGAGGGGCAGCACGGCATCGTGGTGCTCGACCGCACGCCGTTCTATGCCGAAAGCGGCGGCCAGGTGGGCGACCAGGGCACACTGTGGATCGAGCACCATGGCGAGCCGGCGTTCGTGGTGCAGGACACGCAGAAGATCAAGGCCGACGTGTTCGGCCACCACGGCACGGCGCGCAAGGGCGGGCTGAAGCTGGGCGATGCGGTGATCGCCCATGTCGACCCCGACACGCGCGCCGCCACCATGCGCAACCACAGCGTCACCCACCTGATGCACAAGGCGCTGCGCGAGGTGCTGGGCGCGCACGTGCAGCAGAAGGGCAGCCTGGTCGATGCCGACAAGACGCGCTTCGACTTCGCCCACCATGGGCCGGTGACGCCCGAGCAGATGGCCGACATCGAGCGCCGCGTGAACGCCGAAATCCTGGCCAACGCCGCCACCCAGGCGCGCCTGATGGACATCGAAAGCGCCCAGCAGACCGGCGCCATGATGCTGTTCGGCGAAAAATACGGCGACACCGTGCGCGTGCTCGACATCGGCTCAAGCCGCGAGCTGTGCGGCGGCACGCACGTGGCGCGCACCGGCGACATCGGCCTGTTCAAGATCGTCAGCGAAGGCGGCGTGGCCGCCGGCGTGCGCCGCATCGAGGCCATCACGGGCGAGCACGCGCTGGGCTACCTGCAGCACCTGGAAGCCAGCCTGCACGGCGTCGCCGCCACCTTGCGCGCACCCGCTGGCGAAGTGCAGGCGCGCCTGGGCCAGGTGCTCGACCAGGTCAAGGCGCTGGAAAAGGAAATCGCCCAGCTCAAGGGCAAGCTGGCCTCCAGCCAGGGCGATGAACTGGTGAACCAGGCGGTCGAGGTCAAGGGCCTGAAGGTGCTGGCCGCCCGGCTCGACGGGGCCGACGCCAAAACCCTGCGCGACACCCTGGACAAGCTCAAGGACAAGCTGGGCAGCGCCGCCATCGTGCTGGCCACCGTCGATGGCGACAAGGTGCAGCTGGCCGCCGGCGTCACCCGGGACGCCGTGGGCCGCGTGAAGGCGGGCGAGCTGGTCAGCCATGTGGCCCGGCAGGTGGGCGGCAAGGGCGGCGGCAAGCCCGACATGGCCATGGCCGGCGGCACCGACGCCAAGGCGCTGCCCGCGGCGCTCGCTTCAGTCCAGGCCTGGGTGGCCGAGCGCGTCTGAGGCGCCAGCCGGCCGCCGCCTTACCGGTTGACCTTGCCGGGCAGCGACAGGTCGCCCGACGCCACCTTGAACACATTCACCACGCACAGCAGCGGGCTGTGCACGCTGGCGTTGACGCGCAGCGCCGCGGTCACGCCGTCGAAGGCACCGGATTCGACGGCGCCGATGTCGTCGAACGGCACCCGCACCTCCAGCGTGCGGCCCTTCAGCGTGGGGCTCCAGCCCGGGCTGTCGATCAGGATCGGCAGGCCCGGCCAGGTCTTGGGCAGGCGCGGCTTGCTGCCGGCCGGGATGTCCACCACCTTCAGCGCGTCCTTGCCGCAGGCGGCATCGGGTTGCAGCACCACCCAGTGCGAATGCCAGACGTTGCCGTCGTTGTCCAGCCGGCCATCGCCGTTTTCGTCGAACAGCGGCGTGTCGTCGAAGTCGGGGTGGGCGGTGACCGCGAACGCCAGAATGCCGGCCTTGGGCTCGAAGCCGACCACGGCCGGGTCCAGGCTGGTCGGCCAGACATAGGAAAACACCTTGCTGCCGGCCAGCTTGCCGGATCGGGCAGGGCGGCTGGCGCCGGCCCGGCCCGACACCGTCATGCGGAACGTGGCCACCTGTCCCTGGGTCGAGATGCGGGTGTGGACGATATCGAACGGCGCCTGCACGGCCCGGCTGGTTCGGCTGGTCAGGCCAGTGCCGGCATCGGCCGCCAGGGCGCCGGCGGCGCAGCTGCCCAGGCAGGCGGCGGCGATCAGAAAGGTTTTGCGGTGCATCACGATCGGCTCCTTTGAACGAAGGGGATGGATTCAGTATGGGGGCATGTGTTGTACGATAAGCACCCAATCGTTCACAAAACATACCTGATCGTTCAGACTGGAAACGGCAGCTGGGTGCGCGCACGTCATGGGTGAACGTCATCGAAGCCATGAACGCCAGCGCCCATGCGGCTGGCACGAAGATCGCAAGCGGTCAGCTGCACTTGGTTCAATGCAAACGGCCCCACCCTTCGACCGCCTGTCGGGCATCCTGGAGCGCTTTCGCCTGCGGGCGCGCCTGCACCACGCCGGCGCGCTGTGTGGTCTGCACCACTTCGATGCGGGCGAAGGGCATGGCTACCTGCACGTGCTGCGCCGCGGCCAGCTGGCGGTCAGCCATCCTGGCGCGCGCGAGGTGACGCAGGCGCTGCACTTCGAGCAGCCCACGCTGCTGCTGTACCCGCGCCCGTTCACGCACCACTTTCACAACCCGCCGGATGAGGGCGCGGACTTCACCTGTGCCCGGCTGGACTTCGAAGGCGGGGCCGAGCACCCGCTGGCGCGCGCACTGCCGCCGCTGATCGCGCTGCCGCTGGCGCGCGTGGAAGGCCTGGGGCTGGCGCTGGAGCTGCTGTTTGCCGAAACCGATCGCCCACGCTGCGGCCACCGGCTGCTGGTGGACCGGATCTTCGAGGTGGTGGTGATCCAGTTGCTGCGCTGGCTGCTCGACCACCCGCAGGAGGCCGGCGTGCGCCCCGGCTTTGTCACCGGCATGGCGCACCCGGGTCTGGCGCGCGCCCTGATCGCCATGCACGATGCGCCGGGCGAGGGCTGGACGCTGGCGCGCCTGGCCGCGTGCGCCGGCATGTCGCGCACGGCGTTTGCCGTCACGTTTCGCGACGTGGTCGGTCAGACCCCGGCCGACTACCTGAGCGACTGGCGCGTGGCACTGGCGCAGACCCGGCTGCGCGCCGGTCAGCCGGTCAAGGCCATGGCCGAAGAGCTGGGCTACGCCCACCCGTCGGCGCTGTCGCGCGCCTTTGGCGCCAGGGTGGGGATGTCGCCGCGGCAGTGGCTGGCGCAGGTGTCGGCGGGTGATGCGCCGCGCTGATCGCGGCCGGTTCAGCGCCGCGCGGTAAGCGTCTTGCCGGCGGCCGTGTACAGCCACAGGGCGCCGCTGTCGTCGATGCGGTAGCGGGTGACGCGCGGCAGCAGCGCCAGCAGCCGCTCCTCCTGGTGCATCAGCGCCGGCGCGCAGCGCTTGCGGGTGATGCCCGTCAGGCGCAGCCGCAACCTTCCCCGGGCGCCGCTGGTGTGGTGGCCGCGCAGACCGTTGCAGGTGGCATGGCCGACCAGGCGCCCGTCGGCCAGAAAGCGCAGGAAGGCGCGCGTGCGGTCGATCACGCCGGCGCCGGCGACGTCCTCGATCACCCATTGGCCGCCCAGCAGGGGGGTCTGGTCCTGCGCCATCAAGTGCTTGGTCACGGCGCGCCAGGCCGGCAGCGAGGTCGGGTCGTTGGCGGCGTTGGCGGCCACCGGGTGCGAGGCCAGACGCGCGATCACCACGTCGGCCACCGGATCGATCCACAGCGTCTGACCGTGCACGCCGCGCGCGCTGAAGGCGCCGTGCGCGTCGCCGCTGTGCCACCACATGGCGCGGTAGCTCCAGCCCGGCAGCTGCGCGTAGCCGGCGCGGGCGAACGGCGCGCGTTCGCCGCCGCGCTGGATGCGCTCGATCGCCGCCGACGGCAGCAGCTGCACGCCCTGCCATTCGCCCTGCTGCAGGATCAACTGACCCAGGCGCGCCAGATCGCGCAGCGTGACGTTGAAGCCACCGCCGGCAAATGGCGTGCCGATGGCGTCGACGGTGTAGAAGGCTTCGCGTTCGGCGCCGATGCGGCGCCAGATGCGCTCGGCCAGCAGTTCGTTCAGCGGCTTGCCGGTGGTGCGCGCCAGCAGCCAGCCCAGGGCGTCGGCATTCGGGGTCTTGTAGCCAAAAACCTGGCCGTGCTCGCCGCTCTTGCGGATCTGCTGCAGCGATTCGTAGTAGCTGCGCGGGCCGGTGTAGCCCGCCGGCGGCGGCAGCGTGCTGCCGGCCTGGGCATGCTGCCAGACTTCGGCGTTCGGGTCGGCGTAGTCCTCGGAAAACTGCAGCGCCGTCGTCATGTCCAGCACCTGGCGCACGCTGGCGTCGCCGAAGGCGCTGTCCTGCAGCTGCGGGATCAGGGTGCCGACGCGGGCGTTTTCGTCCAGCGCGCCTTCGGCCACCAACACTTCGCCCAGCAGGCCGGTGATCGACTTGGTGAGCGACATGGCGCCGTGCAGCGTGTGCGGGCCCAGACAGCCGGCGTAGCGCTCGTAGACGACGCGGCCGTGGTGCAGCACCAGCAGGCCGTCGGTGTGGTTGGCGTCAAAGGCTTCGCCCCAGCTCATCGACGCCTGGCCGCCCAGCGGGGTGAAGCGCAGTGCGTCGATACCCGGCTCCGGCGCCTGCGGCAGCGCGCTGGCGGCACCGGGGCCGCGGTCGACACCGGCGGTGGGCATCAGCTCGCGAAAGTGGCACACCGTCCAGCGCAGCTTGGGGAAGCTGAAATAGTCCGGGTCGGTGAAACGGATGGTCTTGTCGGCCGGCGGCGGAAAGCCCTGCATCCAGCCCATGGCGCGCGGGTCGCTCGCCTGGGTGGACGGCGGCGACTGAGCCTGGCTCGGGGCGCCGAGGGCGAGTGTGCTGACCAGCACAACGATGCGCAGACATGCCACGGTCAAGCCCACGGCCCATCGGTCATGGAAGTCGTCACCAGTCATTTTGGAACGCGCGTCGGTGGTTGGAGAGCGCTGGCAAGGGCCATGGTAGCCGCAGCGCGTGTGCCATCGTGGCCAGCGTGGATACCCTGCGGCGCGCGTCGGCGGGGCGTGCCTGGTGCAGTGTTTCGCGCTGTCAGGCACTTATAGAAGCCAGAAAAAGGCTTGCGGCAAGGCGCGGCTCGCAGCCCATGCGGCGGCCTTGGCAAGCGGCGCAACGCCGCCGCAAGCCTTTTTCCGGCTTCCCGCAGGGCGAGCCGCCCGGGGGCCATCTGCGCGGCGCGTGGCCTTGACATGGCTCCACCATGCCTGCGGCCACGCGCCGCGCAGCTGGCCCCTTGGCGACTCGCTAAAAGTGCCTGGCAGCGCGAAGCACTGCACTACCTGCCCATAATGGCCTGCCCACCACCCTGGAAGCTCTGCCATGCCACCGCCCAACGCCGCTGCCGCCCGTCCGGCGCCCGAGTTGAACGTGAGCCAGTGGTTCAACACCGACACCGCGCCGACGCTGGCCGCGCTGCGCGGTCAGGTGGTGATGCTGCATGCGTTCCAGATGCTGTGCCCGGCCTGCGTGCGCCTGGCGACGCCGCAGGCGCAGCAGGTGCATGAAGCGTTGGGCCGTCAGGGCCTGGTGGTGCTGGGTCTGCACACGGTGTTCGAACACCACGAGGCCATGCGGCCGGTGTCGCTGGCGGCCTACATCCACGAAAACCGCCTGCGTTTTCCGATTGGCGTGGATCGCGCGGACGACCTCCACGATCTGCCGCTCACCATGCGTGCCTACGGCATGCAAGGCACGCCCACGCTGCTGCTGATCGACCGTCAGGGACGCTTGCGCCAGCACAGCTTTGGCCATGTGCCGGACCTGGTGCTGGGCGCGGCCATCGGCACCTTGCTGGGCGAACCCTGAGCCAGCGCCCGGCGAAGGCGCGCGCGATCGCAGCGACTCGCGTCCACGATCGACGTGTTGCATGCTCTACCATCAGGTGAAGGTGTGCGAAGCCCGGTGAAGAAGCGGTCGTCACGAAGTACACGAGCCGTCAACTGCCCGTTCCCAGATTCAATCCAAAAGCGGCAGTTGGACGCGCCCGCCGGTGCCGTGATCGGCGTGCCAGGCAAGACGCTACGACGCCGCGGGCTCGTGCCCGCAAGAAGGAGCAACGCCGCATGGCGCGGCGAGCGCGGTGCGGGTGGGTGCGCAGCGCGCTCACCCAGGAGGTGCAGGCCATCGCAGCCGCCAGACCCCGCATCGATGCGGTCTGCCCGAGGTTGGCAAGCGGTCAACTGCCGTTTCTAGGTTCAATGGCCTGGATTTGTTCGGTAGGCGCATTCAGCCGTCGATTGCAGGCTCAGTTGCCGTCCCGTACGTGGGTGGCGTCGCGCTGCAGCACGCCCTTGCCGAACATGGGCGCCAGCACATGCGCCAGCCAGCTGGGCCAGTCCAGGTCGGGCCGGTGCTGGCGGTGCAGCAGGTGCAGCGAGGGCGCGGCGTTCAGCCAGCGCTCGAAGTCGGCGTGCGTCATGGCGTCGACGTCCAGCATCTGGTACTTGATCAGCACCTTGGCGGCGTACAGGGCGTGCTGCGCCGGCTGTGCCTGGAACGTGGCGATGCGCTCGCGCGCGCGGCCCAGTGCCGCGTCGATGGCGCCACCCGCGCGGCCGAACGGGGCGCCGTGGCCGGGGATGACGATCTCGGGGGCCAGCCGCTCGATCACGTCCAGCGTCTCGTTGAAGGGCTCGAAACCGGCCGAACCGTCGATGTGCGGAAAGATCACGCCCACGCCGTGTTCCCACAGCGCGTCACCCGACACCAGGATGCCGTGGCGCGGCTCGAACAGCAGCACCGCCAGGCTGTCGTGCCCCGGCGCGGCGTGCACCTGCCAGTCGTGGGCGCCCAGGCGCACCGGCTGGCCCGGCACCAGCGCCCGATCGGCGCCGAAGCGGGCGCAGCGCTGGCCGGTGCCGTCGAAGCTCAGGGCGTCTTCGTCCCAGCGCTGGACCGCGTCGAGCGAGGGCTCGGGCACCCAGGTGGTGGCGGTCGGCCAGGCCGCCTGCAGCGCCCCGGTGCCACCGCAGTGGTCGCTGTGGAGGTGGGTGTGGGCGATGGTTGCCAGCGGCTGCGTGCCCAGCACCGCGCGCACCCGCCGCACGGTCTGCGCCGCGTGCTTGACGTGCCCGGTGTCGACGATGGCGGCCTGCTCGCCCAGGCAAAGCAGGTTGTTGGACGACAGCCAGTCACGCTGCAGCACGACCAGATCGTCGGGCAAGGCCAGCGCTTGCACAGGTCTTTGTGACATACAAACAAAAGTTATCGTATAACTGCGCCAGCCCCCCAATTCGGGGGGGGGCGGTTTGCGCAGGGTGTCTGCGGAGCCGGTTTGCCCGCAAGGGTGCTCTGGGTACGGGGTTTCGATGCAGTTTATCCAACGTCTTCGGCGCCGCCTGCGCGCGCCGTCGCTTGACCTCAGGCGTCTGCGGGGCGCCAGTCGGTTTTTGATGCGCCATGTCGGCCTGGTGGGGCGCGCACGCTGCGTCGCCACGCGCGATGCGCATGGCCACGTGGGTGTGCTGCTGATGATCGAGACGCCGCAACGCATTCCGCACGAGGCGCGAAGCGAAATCCAGGCGTACTTTCGTCGCAAGCTGATGGAGTTTGGCGAGCTCAAGGGCCGCCCCTTCCACCTGCTGTTGCGCGATCGCGACGAACTGAGCCAGACCCAGCGTGACCCGGTGCGCAGCAGTTCGTCGCGCATTGCGGCCATCGTGGCGGCCGCCAACGTGGGTGTCGATGCCGTCACGCTGGCCGAACAGGTGGCCGACAGGCGCGAACAGGTGCGCCAGCGCCTGAGCGAGCGCCGCCAGGCGCGCCAGGAAAGCGCCTACGTGCCGCTGGCGCCGGTGACCGACGTCGCCCCGCTGGCCGAAGTGTGAGAGGCTGTGAGTTCTCCCCTGCGCCCGCCTTGCACGCCAAGACACCCCCGCTCATCGTTGCAGATGCGCGTCACAGCCCGCATTGTGGTTGCGTTGGGTGCCTTCCGAACGGTATTCCACCAGGAAACGGCCGTTGGACGCGCCCACCCGCGCCGTGAGCGGCATGCCAGGCAAGGGTGAAGGCCGCGGCGCCAGAGTTGCCTGCGCGCCTTGGGACAACGCGGTCGGGCCCAGCCTCTGGCTGGGCTGCGACGCGCGTCAGGGACTTGTGCTGCGCCGGCCTATGACGTGAGCGGCCAGCGCTGCGCCGCCGCCGCCAGCTCCAGACCGGAAGTGAACTGGCGCCGCTGGCCGGTGTACGGGTCGTCGAACGCCAGCTCGCGCGCCAGCAGTTGCAGCGGGCGCGTCCGGTCGTCCGGCGCGTCGGGACCGCGCAGCACGTGCGGATAGAAGGCATCGCCCAGGATCGGCGCGCCCAGGGCGCACAGGTGCAGCCGCAGCTGGTGGCGCTGGCCGCTCACCGGGCGCAGGTGGTAGAGCGCGTGTTTGCCCAGCACGGCGGCGCGCGCCACATGGGTTTCGCTGTTGGGCGCGCCGGGTTGCTCGCGCGAGATGAAGAAGCGCTGCGGATCGGGCTCCAGCCGGCTGCGGTGGGTGCGGGGCTGCGCCAGCTCGGCCCGGTCGGGCGCCACCGCCTCGTACAGCTTGTGCACCGCGCGGTCGCGGAACAGCCCCTGGTAGGCGGCGCGGGTGTGCGGCTGCACGGCCAACACCACCAGCCCGGCGGTTTCGCGGTCGATGCGGTGGATGGGGCTGAGGCCGGGCAGGCCCAGCCGGCGCTTCAGGCGCACCAGCAGGCTGCGCTGCACGAAGCGGCCGGCCGGCGTGACCGGCATGAAGTGCGGTTTGTCGGCCACCACCAGCCAGTCGTCCTGAAACACGATTTGCTCGGGCGCGCCCTCCAGCGCAGGCTCGTCGGCCCAGCCGCGGTAGTAGTACAGACGCAGGCCGCTGCGGCAGGCCAGCTCGGCGGCCACCGGGCGACCCTGCGCGTCCAGCACCTGACCGCCTTGCAGGCGCTGCTGCCAGGCCTGGCGCGTCAGCGCCGGCAGGCGTTCGGCCAGGAAGTCCAGCACCGTGGGCCAGCCGGCGCCGGGCACCACCACGCAGCTGGGGCCGACGCCGTCGCGCGGCGGCAGCGGGGGCAGGGCGGCGCGGGCCATGTGCGGGTGTTCACGCCATCTCGGCCAGCCGGCGCCGGAACACCAGGTCCCACACGCCGTGGCCCAGCCGCAGGCCGCGGCGCTCGAACTTGGTCTGCGGCCGATAGTCCGGGCGCGGTGCATAGCCGTCGGCGGTGTTGACCAGCAGCGGCTCGGCGCTCAGCACGGCCAGCATCTGCTCGGCGTAGGGCTGCCAGTCGGTGGCCAGATGCAGCTGGCCGCCCGGCCGCAGGCGCTCGGCCAGCTCGCGCACGAAGGGCGGCTGGATCAGGCGGCGCTTGTGGTGGCGCGTCTTGTGCCAGGGGTCGGGAAAGAAGATGTGGATGCCGTCCAGCGTGCCGGGCGCGATCATGTGGCGCAGCACCTGCACGGCGTCGTGCGGCACGATGCGGATGTTGTCCAGACCCTGCTCACCGATCAGCTTGAGCAGCGCGCCGACGCCCGCTTCATGCACTTCGCAGCCGATGAACAGGGTGTCCGGCATGAGCGCCGCGATGTGCGCCGTGGCATGGCCCATGCCAAAACCGATCTCCAGCACCGCTTTCTGATATTTTTGGCCTCCGGCGCTTGTCTGGCTTGCGCAGGAAGCTATCAAATCAGGAACATTCTGGTCGTAGGGCAGGACAAAGCGCGGCCCCAGCTCGGCCAGCGCGCGGGCCTGGCCGCGGGTGGTGCGGCCGGCGCGCGTGACGAAGCTGCGGATGGCGCGCGGGTGCGTCACGTCGGCGCCGGCCTGCGCCGCCGGGCCGGCGGCGTCCGGAGGGTGGGCCATCACGGCTGCAGGGGTGGGGTGGTGGCGGGCTGGGCCGCTTCGTCGGTCTTGCGCAGGCTCAGGGGCGCGCGCTGCTCGCCGCTGGGCTGCGGCGCGCCGTCGAAGCGCGAATGCGGGCGCAGCAGCTGCACCAGCTGGGCGAACACGCGCGGGTTGCCGGCCAGGCATTCGCCTTGCTCCAGAAAGCCGGCTTCGCCGCTGAAGTTGCCGATCAGACCGCCCGCTTCGGTGATCAGCAGGCTGCCGGCGGCCAGGTCCCAGGGTTTGAGGCCGGTCTCGAAGAAACCGTCGGTGTGACCGGCCGCCACGTAGGCCAGGTCGAGCGCGGCGGCGCCGGGGCGGCGCAGGCCGGCGGTGCGCTGCATCACGTCGGCCATCATGCGCAGATAGCCCTGGAAGTCGTCGCCCTTGCGGTACGGAAAGCCGGTGGAGATCAGGCACTCGGGCAGGCGCGTGCGCTTGCTGACGCGGATGCGCCGGTCGTTCAGGAAGGCGCCGCGCCCGCGCGTGGCGGTGAACAGGTCGTTGCGCGTGGGGTCGTAGATGACGGCCTGCTCGATGCGGCCCTTGACCGCCAGCGCGATGCTGACGCAGTAGACCGGAAAGCCGTGGATGAAGTTGGTGGTGCCGTCCAGCGGATCGATGATCCAGACATGGTCGGACTGGGGGTTGCCGCGCGTGGTGCCCGATTCCTCGGCATGGATGCCGTGGCCGGGGTAGGCGTTCAGCAGGGTGTCGATGATGGCGTCTTCGCTGGCGTGATCGACTTCGGTGACGAAGTCGTTGACCTGCTTCTGCGAGATGCGCACGGCCTCGACGTCGAGCGCGGCGCGGTTGATGATGGCGCCAGCGGCGCGCGCGGCCCGGATGGCCACGTTGAGCATGGGGTGCAGGGAAGACGACATGGGTTGTGGGAAGAGCGTGGGGCCCGCGGCGCGCGATGGCGCGGGGCAACAGGAGACGCATTTTCCCATGCTTTGGCGACCGGCGCCGGCGCCGCCGCCAGCACCGGCGCGGCACCCTTGAAATCGGGCGCGCCGTTCACACCTGCTGAGCAAGGGAGGTTTCAACCCTTCATCGCATCCACCGAAAGGAGATTCACATGGCCAACCCCATCGTTCGCAGCCGACTCTTCGATGACTTCTTCAACGACTTCGCGCCCGGCTTCTTCGTCAAGCCGCTGCATGGCGATCCGCTGCCGACGGCGGCGCAGATCCGCATCGACGTGAAGGAAAACAACGGCACCTACACCGTCGAGGCCGAAGTGCCCGGCGTCGGCAAGGACGACATTCACGTCTCGATCGACGGCAGCGTGGTGACGGTGCGCGCCGAAATCAAGCAGCAGGACAGCCAGTCCAGCGGCGAGCGCGTGCTGCGTAGCGAGCGCTACTACGGTGCCGTGGCGCGCAGCTTCCAGCTGCCCCAGGACATCGACCAGAGCGCCGCCAAGGCCAGGTACGACAACGGCGTGCTGACGCTCACCCTGCCCAAGAAGCAGGTCAGTGGCTCGCAGCGCCTGACCATCGAGTAAGCGCCACGCCAACCCGCCGGGCTGCGCCGGCGGGTTGGCCTATGCGCCCAGAAAACCCAGGTCGCGCGTGCCGAACTGCCCGATGGCGGGCGCCACCAGGGGCAGTTCGGTGTCGCTGACGCCGAACCAGCGCGCCAGCGTGGCGGCGTACTGGTCGACCGCCGTGGTGGGCAGCAGGCGGCCCTGACCGACGTCTTCCGGGCCGTTCAGCACGGCCTGCGGCGCCTGACCGTAGAAGGCACCGCCGCGCACCGCGCCGCCCAGCACGAAATGGTGGCTGCCCCAGCCGTGGTCGGAGCCGTCGCCGTTGGACACCAGGGTGCGGCCGAAGTCCGACGCCGTGAAGGTGGTGACCTGTGGCCCCACGCCCAGCGCGTCCAGCGCCTGCTGAAACCCGGCCAGACCCGCGCCCAGCTCGGTCAGCAGCGCCGGGTGCCGGTTCATCAGGTTGTCGTGGTTGTCGAAGCCACCCAGCGAGACCAGGAACACCTGGCGCCTGGGCCCCAGCTGGCCGCGCGCGGCGATCAGGCGCGCCACCATCTTGAGCTGCTGGTTGAGCGTGCGGCGCCGCCCGTCCACCTGATCGGGCAGGACGGCGTCGAACTGGCCGACGCTGGTGGCCAGCGCCCCCGCCAGCACGGCGTGCGAGTCCAGCGAACGCGCGGTGATGCGGTTGAGCTCGCTCTCCAGCACCTGGGCGCGCGGCTCGGTGATCAGCGTGCGCAGCGCCTGGCGGCAGGCCTGGGCGCCGTACATGCCGTCGTCCTGGGTCACGCCCTTGATCGCCACCGCCCCGCCGGCGCCGATCTGGTAGGCCAGTGCGTGCTCGCCCGACAGGAACACCGCGTTGCCGGTGACCGACAGGCAGGTGAACAGGGCGCTGCCTCCGTTGCCGGCCAGCGCCAGATCGCCCAGTCGGCCACCCCAGCCCCTGACCGCACCTTCGGCGGCCGAGCTTTGCCAGACCGATTGCTGGTCGTTGTGCGAGAACAGCTTGGGCGGCAGAGGCACCGAGCGCGCCCGGTACTGCTCTAGCGTGGTGGGCACGCGCAGCGGGCCGACGTTGAGCTGCAGCGCCAGCCGCTTGGCGTCGAACAGCGGCTTGAGCGGCG
>WBZR01001516.1_pt1 | contig 28503 bp, 19 predicted proteins | sample 5204231 | NCBI WGS metagenome assembly WBZR01 (sample SAMN12412403, study PRJNA552823) | activated sludge metagenome | isolation source: activated sludge from anammox sidestream of wastewater treatment plant... | place: USA: Virginia | collected 2017-08
CCCCGTCCCCGCTCCCACCGATCCGGTTCCCCTTCGCCCCTCCCCGCACCAGCACCCCCACCGCGAACCCCTTGATCACCAGGCCCTCGACGACGGTCCCGCGCGTCGCGGACAGCTCGAGGCCGGGCATGAGGGTCTGCCCACCCGGCCCCTTGATCGTCACCGCGGGCCGACACTCGGCCTCCACGGCCGCCCCGTCGGGCGCAACGGCCGCCGAAGCCGGACGGTGGTCCGGCGCCGCGGCGGTCGCGCCGCCGCCCGGCGCGTGGCCCAGGATGCGCACCAGGTTCCGCTTGATGGCCGGCAGCGGCCGGTTCGCCGGAACATCGATGACGAGCCCCGGCTGGAATTGGACGAAGAGCGCCTCGCTGCTCGTCAGCGCGTTGACCTCTTCGATGGCCGCGCGCAGCGTGCACGACCCGGTGTTGCTCTCGCACAGCCCGTCGCCCGCTCGGATGTCGGCCCCGTCGCCGGTCGAGTCGACGACGAAGGGGGGGATGGACGTCGGCGGCGGCGGCGTGGGCGTGACCTCGGCCGTCGCGGTCGCGCCGTCCGGCGGCGTCGCCGACGGCCCAGCCGTGGCGGGGGGCGAGGGCGTCGCGGACCCCGCGGGCGTCGCGTCGGCCGTGGGCGAGGCCGTCGCGGTCCCGGTCCCCGGCGCGGCGGTGGCCGAGGGAGATGCGGTGGCGGCAGGCGTGCCGGGCGCGGTCGCGGACGGCGTACGGCTCGCCGTCGGAGATGCCGACGGCGAGGCCGTCCCGGACACCGTGGCTGGCGCGGTGGGCGTCCGTGTCGGCGAGGGGGTGGCGCTGGCCGACGGGGCGTCTCCCGGCGTCGGCGTGTCCGGGGGCGTCGCCGACGCGCCGGGCGTGGCGGCGAGCGGCGTGTCGGTCGGGGTCGGGGTTGCCGCCGGCGTGTCCGATGCGACCGGCGTCGGCGCCAGCGCCGTCAGCGTGGCGGCCACCGCCGTGGCGAACACGTCGGGCGTCGGCGTGGGCGTCGGGATCGGGGTCGACGTGCGCGTGTCGGTCGGCAGCGGCGTCGGCGCCAGCGCCGTCAGCGTGGCGGCCACCGCCGTGCCGAACGCGTCGGGCGTCGGCGTGGGCGTCGACGACGGCGTCGGGGTGGCCGTGTCGGTCGGCGTCGCCGTGTCGGTGGGCGTGCGCGTCGGCGCGAGGGCCGTCAGCGTCCCGGCGACGCCGGTGGCCACCTCGTCCGGGGTGGGCGTGTCGGTCGGGGTGGCGGTTGGGGTCGGCGTGTCCGTCGGCGTCGCCGTCGGGGTCGAGGTGTCGGTCGGGGTCGAGGTGTCGGTCGGCGTGTCCGTCGGCGTCGAGGTCGGCGTGACGGTCGAGGTGTCCGTCGGCGTCGGCGTGTCGGTCGGCGTGTCGGTCGGCGTCGGGGTCGGCGTGGCGGTGTCCACCGGCGTGTCGGTCGGCGTCGGGGTGTCGGTGGGCGTGCCCGTCGGCGTCCGGCTGGGCGTCGCCGTCCGCGTCGGGGTCGGCGTCCGCGTCGGCGTGTGCGCCGGCGTCGGCGTGGCGCTCGGCGTCGGGGTCGCCGACGGCGTGGGCGTGACGGACGGCGTCAGCGTGATCGGCGGCTCGCAATCCGTCATGAGGCGCGGGTCGTTGGCCAGGCCCGGCGTGGTGCAGTCGGGGCCGAAGTCGCTCTGGTTGATGCCGCTGTCGATGCCGTCGGGCACCCGCGACAGCCCGACGTGCTCCAACCCGCCGGGGTCGCCCGGGGTCACGCCCGTGCTCTCGGTCCAGCGGCGCCCCGTCGGCGGGCCGCCCGGCACACTGCCGTCGTAGCTCACCGCGTCGACGAGCATGTCGTCCAGCGGGTCGGCGCTGGGGTTGCGCATCAGCGCGAGCGCGTTGACCGTCGACACGCCGCTCAAGCTGTCTTCGAGGATGTCCGAGGTGGCCGCGATGGCGTGGTCGCAGTTGGCCACCAGCCCGGCGTCGCCGCACACGACGAAGTAGCCGCCCGGCGGCAGCACGTGCTCGGGCAGCGCGATCCGCAGGTACTCGGTGCCGCTCGCCTCGAGCCCGAGGAGGTCGTAGCGGCCGAGGTCGACGGCCGTCGCCCCGACGTTCTTGACCTCGACGAACTCCGCCCGATCGGGCGGGTCGGGCTGTGCGTAGTCGACCTCGTTGATGACGAGCGACGGCACGGTGGCCGGCGCCGGGCAGCCGCTGGACGTCGTGCCATTGGCCTGGCCCGGCGTGATGCACCGCCGCCGGAAGTTGTTGGCGTTGTGGTCGGTGTCGCTGCCGTCCGGCACGCGCGACAGGCCGACGTTGGCGAACGAGCCGATGTTGCTGTCGGCCTGGGTGATGCCCACCGCCTCGGTCCACAGCCCGCCGGTCGGCGGCCCGCCGTTGGTGAATCCGGCGTAGCTCACCGAGTCGACGAGCACGTCGTCGGCCGGGTCGCCGGTGGCGCTGAACATCAGCGCGACGGCGTTGGTCGAGCCGCCCGAGCGGAAGTCGCGCCAGATGCCGCTGGCGACGTTGACGGCGAAGTCGCAGTTCGGCACCTGCCCGGAGGTGCCGCACACGGTGAAGTAGTCCCCCGGCGCCAGCGTGACGGGCGGGAGCGGCACCCGGCGGTAGACCGTCCCGGTGCCGAGCACCCCGACCAGGGCGTGGCCGCCGAGGTCGATGGGGTCGGCACCGACATGCCTCAGCTCGACGAACTCGGCCGTGTCGGTCGGGGTGGTCTGGATGTAGTCGATCTCGTTGACCACCAGCGTCGCGCTGACGCGCATCCCGTCGACCGCGCGCGGACCGATCCGCGCGGCGCGCATGGCGGGACCCGCCGCGGCCGGCCACAGCCCGCCGGCGGCGACCGCGAGCGCCATCGCGCTGGCGCGCACCAGCGGGCGGCACGCGCGCGGCGCGCGTGCCCCGGCGCCCGACGCGTCGGGCGTCAAAGCGACAAACCGCCTCTCAAACGCAATCCTGAACCCCCCATCGCCACTAATGACGCGATGGCGCCGGCAAACGTCACGCTCAAAGGTCCCGGCCGCATCACCGCTCCAACGGCAACGGCTGACACGCGGGGCAGACGTGCGTGCCGCGCTGCGCGACGACCAGCCGGGCGATGGGGGTGCCGCACGCCGGGCACGGCGCGCCGGTGCGCCGGAACACGGCCAACGTGCCCTGCATCTCGCCGAGGTTGCCGGTCAGATCGCGGTAGCCGCCGGTCGAAAAGCTCGTGCCCCGCGCCGCGACCCCGCGCGCCAGGACGTCGCGGATGGCCGCGTACAGCCGCGCGACCTCGGCTTCGTCCAGGCTGTCAGCCCTGCGCAGCGGGTGCAGGCGCGCCGCCCACAGCGCTTCGTCGGCGTAGATGTTGCCGATGCCGGCGACGAACGTCTGGTCGAGCACCACGGGCTTGAGCCGGCCGCGCCGCCCCGCCAGCCGCGACCGGAACCGGTCGAGCGTCAGCGCATCGCCGAGCGGCTCGGGCCCCAGGGCGCCGAGCACGACGGCCGGGTCGGCGACGAGGTAGACCCGCCCGAACTTGCGCGGGTCGTGGAAGCGCAGCGCGTCGCCGCCGTCGAGGCCGAACACGACGTGCGCGTGGGGGTTCGGGGGGCTGGCGGCGGGCACGAGCTGCAGCCGGCCGCTCATCTTCAGGTGGATGATCAGCCAGTCGCGCGTCAACCGCACGACGAGGTGCTTGCCGCGGCGCCCGACCGCGGCCACGGCCTGGCCGCGCACGCCGGCGTCGAGGCCCGCGGGGGTGTTGAGCGGGAGCTGGTTGGGCCAGTCGGTCCAGGCGCCGGTCAACACCCGGCCCGGCAGCACGCCGGCCAGATCGCGGGCATAGGTCTCGACCTCGGGGAGCTCCGGCATGCGCGGAAGTATAGCCGGCCGGGCGGGTTCGTCCCGAGATCGGTGGATAACTCGCGGCCCCGGCCCCTGGCCCGAACGGTTGTTCGATGATATAATCGCACCGACGATGGGCAGGTGGCCGCCGCGCGGCCGAAAGTGGGCGCCCCACTCCCCTTCGCCCGTCACCCGCTCCGCCCTGGCTCCCGAGGAGGACGTCCGCGCGATGGCCGGCTTCACGCACCTGCACGTCCACAGCGAGTACAGCCTCCTCGACGGGCTGGCGCGCGTGCCGGACCTCGTCAAGACCGCCAAGGCGCGCGGCTTCGACGCGCTGGCCCTCACCGACCACGGCGTGATGTACGGGGCGGTCCAGTTCTACCAGGCGGCCAAGGCCGAGGGCATCAAGCCCATCCTCGGCTGCGAGCTGTACGTGGCGCGGCGGTCGCGCCACGACCGCGAGGCCCAGGACCGCAAGCCGTACCACCTCACGGTGCTGGCACAGGACGAGACCGGCTACAAGAACCTCCTCCGGCTGGTCTCGCTGGCGCAGCTCGAAGGCTTCTACTACCGGCCGCGCGTGGACCGCGAGACGCTCGCCGCCCACGCCGCGGGCCTCGTGGTGTTCAGCGGGTGCCCGGCCGCCGACGCGCCCGACAAGATCATCCACGGCCAGCTCGACGCGGCGCGCGCGTCGCTCGGCTGGTACCGCGAGGTCTTCGGCGACCGGTTCTTCATCGAGCTCCAGCAGCACGACATCGACTTCCTGCCGGCGCTCAACCGCGAGCTGATCCGGTTTGCACGCCAGATGGACATCCGGCTGGTGGCGACCAACGACGTGCACTACTGCACCGAGAACGACCCCCCGGCCCACGAGGTGCTGCTGTGCATCCAGACCGGCACGACGATGAACGACGCCAAGCGCATGCGCATCGGCGACACGTTCTACCTGCGCACCGAGGCCGAGATGCGGGCGCTGTTCGCCGAGGTGCCGGACGCCGTCGACAACACCGTGCGCATCGCCGAGATGTGCGACGTGCGGCTGACCTTCGGGCAGTACAAGCTGCCGCGGTTCGCGGTCCCGGACGGCGAGACGGCCGCCAGCTTCCTGCGGCGGCAGTGCGAGGCCGGCCTGCGCGAGCGCTACGGCGAGCCCGCCGAGGGCGTGCGCGCCCGGCTGGACTACGAGCTGTCGGTCATCGGGCAGATGGGCTTCGACGACTACTTCCTCATCGTGTGGGACCTGTGCCGCTTCGCCCGCGAGAACGGGGTGTGGTGGAACGTCCGCGGCTCGGGCGCCGGCTCGATCGTGGCCTACACGCTGCGCATCACCAACATCGACCCGCTGCACCACCAGCTCATCTTCGAGCGCTTCCTCAACCCGTCGCGCATCTCGATGCCCGACATCGACCTCGACTTCCCCGACGACCAGCGCGACCTCCTGATCCGCTACACGTTCCAGAAGTACGGGCACGACCGCGTGGCGCAGATCATCACGTTCGGGACGATGGGCGCGCGCGCCGCCATCCGCGACGCCGGCCGGGCCCTGGCGATGGACCTGGCCGACGTCGACCGCGTGGCGCGGCTCGTGCCGGCCATCCCCGGCAAGCCGTGCGGCATCGACGACACCCTCCGCCCGCCGGCCGACGACGCGCCCAACGAGTTCCACGTGCCCGACCTGGTCGCGCTGTACCGCGAGGACGACGCGGTGCGCCACCTGCTCGACACGGCGCGCAGCCTCGAGGGCGTCGCGCGGCATGCGTCGACGCACGCGGCCGGGGTGGTGATCTCCGACCTGCCGCTCGTGGAGTACGTGCCGCTCAACCGGCCGACGGGCGGCGAGGATGCGCCCGCCGGCGAGCTGCTGCCCGTCACGCAGTTCAACATGAACGACGTCGAGAAGCTCGGCCTCCTGAAGGTCGACTTCCTCGGCCTGTCGACGCTGACCGTGCTGCGCCGCGCCGCCGAGCTCATCGAGCGCTACCACGCGAAGCGCTACACGCTCGACACCATCCCGCTCGACGATCCCGCGATCTACGAGCTGCTCTCGAGCGGGCACGTGACCGGCGTCTTCCAGGTGGAGGGCGCAGGCATGCGCAAGATGCTGCGCGAGATGCGCCCGCAGCGGTTCGAGCACATCGTGGCCGCCATCGCGCTGTACCGGCCCGGGCCGATGGAGTACATCCCGACCTACATCGCGCGGCTGCACGGCGACGAGCCGGTGAGCTACCACCACCCGAGCCTGCAGCCGATCCTGGAAGAGACGTTCGCCATCATCGTGTTCCAGGAGCAGATCATCCAGATCGCGCGCGACCTGGCGGGCTACAACGCCGGCGAGGCCGACACCATCCGCAAGGCGGTGGGCAAGAAGATCCGCGACCAGCTGCTCAAGCACCGCAGCACGTTCATCGAGGGCGCCGTGGGCAACGGCATCCCGCGCGCCGCGGCCGAGGCGATCTTCGACGACATCGAGACGTTCGCGCGCTACGGGTTCAACAAGGCGCACGCGGCGGACTACGCCGTCATCGTGTGCCAGACGGCCTACCTCAAGGCGCACTACCCCGTGGAGTACATGGCGGCGCTGCTCTCGGTCGAGCGCGACAACACCGACAAGATCGGCTTCGTCACCGGCGACTGCCGGCGGATGGGCATCGCGCTCCTGCCGCCGTCGGTCAACCACAGCGACCTCGACTTCACGATCGAGCCGATCGACCCCGGTGCCTTCCCCGACGGCGCCGTGCGGCGCAAGCGCGGCATCCGGTTCGGGCTGGCGGCGGTCAAGAACGTCGGCGTCGGGCCGGTGAACGCGCTCCTCGACGCCCGCCGGGCGGGCGGGGCCTTCACCGACCTCGGCGACCTCGGCCAACGCGTGGACCTGAGGCAGGTGGGCAAGCGGGCGCTGGAGTCGCTGGTCAAGGCCGGCGCCCTCGACGCGTTCGGGACGCGGGCGCAGCTGCTGGCCGTGCTCGACCGCTTGATCGCCTTCAGCACGTCGCACCACCAGGCGGCCTCGGTGGGTCAGATGAGCCTGTTCGGCGAGGCGCTGCCCGCCGCGGGCGCCGAGCTGCTCTACCCGCTTCCCGCCGCCGAGGGCGACCCCAAGCGCGAGCTCGAGTGGGAAAAGGAGCTGATCGGCCTCTACCTGTCGGACCACCCCCTCCAGCGCGTCGCGGACGCCATGGCCGACGCCGTGACGGTGCTCATCGGCTCGATCGGCGCCGACATGGCCGGGCAGCCGGTGACGGTGGCGGGGATGGTCACGGCGATGCGCCAGACCACCACCAAGAAGGGCGACCCGATGGGCTTCGCGCGGGTCGAGGACCTGCAGGGCGGCATCGAGGTGATCCTCTTCCCGCGCACGTACGCCGAGACGCGCGCGCTGTGGAAGACCGACAACCTGGTGGTCGTGCACGGGCGCGTCGAGGCCCGGGGCGACCGCGTGCAGGTGGTGGCCGACCACGCCCGGGCCTTCGGCGCCGAGACGATCGCCGAGCGCATCGCCCGCCACGAGATCGGCCGCGCCGACCCCACGGGCGACGCCGACGGCGATCTCGGCCACGGTCACGGCCCCCCCCCGCCCGGCGGTCCGCCGCCCACCCCGCCCCGGCCGCGCCACGACGACGTCGCGGCGGCGGGCGGTGCGCCCGACGCCGCACCGGGCACCCGCGACGCGGCCGCCATCGCCGCACCGGCGGACCCGAACCCGGCCGGCCGGGTTGCCGTGGCCGAGGCGCCGCCGGCGCCGGACTTCCCATGGATCGACCGCGGAGACCATCCGAACGGCGTGCCCGACCCCGCGCCGGCGATCCGGCCTCCGGAGGTCGCGGCGGCCGTCGCGGCCCGCGGCCCGTCGCACCACCGCACCCAGGCCCCGGAACCCGCCGCGGAGCCGCGGGACGCGGGCGGCCCGCCCGCGCCGCTCCCGGCCCCCGACACGGACCCGGCCGGCGGCCCCGCGCAGCCGTACCGCCTCCGGATCCGCGTCCCGCGCTCCGACGACGCCGAGGCCGACGTCCAGCTGCTCGGCCAGGTGTACCACACGCTGATCGGCTATGCCGGGCGCGACCGCTTCACGCTGTTGGTGCCCAACGGCACGGAGCTGGTGGCGCTCGACTTCCCCAACAACGGCACGCGGTACTGTGTGGGCCTGATGCGCGCGGTGGAGGCGCTGGTGGGCCCGGGGCAGGTCGACGTGACGGCGCCGCCCGCGACCCAGGCCCCCCGGCGTGGCCCGCGCCGCGAGCACGGCGGGGGCGATCGCGCGTAAGGGCCCCTCCGCATGCGACACCGGCTCCACAACGCCTGGTTCCACCTCCGCCGCTGGTGCCGCGCCTGGACGGCGCTCATCGGGATCCCGCTGGCCATCAACGCAGGGCTCGTGACCATCGCCCTCGTCGTGCAGGCCGCCGTCGCCGGGCATGCGGGCTGGCTGCCGCTCCAGATCCAAGCCGAAGCCGAGCCCGTCCTGGCCACCATCGCCAGCATCATGGCGACCGCCACGGCGCTCCTGTACTCCGCCCTCCTCGTCGTGCAGCAGCTCACCACCAGCCAGTTCTCGCCGCGCCTCGTCAGCGGGATCCCGCGCGACCCATGGGTGCAGACCGGCGCCGGGCTCACGCTCGGGACCACCGCCTACAGCCTGTTCACCCTTGCCGCGCTGCGCACGCACGCGGCCGTGGACCAGACCGTGGGCGTGGCGATCGCCATGGTGCTCGCCGCGGTGGCGTTCCTGGCCTTCATCCTGACGCTGCTGCACATCAGCCAGATGATCCAGGTCAACAACGTCATCCACCGCGTGGCGTGCGAGACGGCGGAGGCCATCGGCGCGCGCATGCACGCGGCGCGCCGGCCCGCGGCGACCGACCCGCAGGTGGTGACGGAGCACGCGCCCCAGCGGATCCGGGCGTCGCACTCGGGCTACCTGCAGACGGTGGACTACGACGAGCTGCTCGCCCTGGCCCTCGGCGAGGGCATCGCGATCCAGGTCACGCAGCCCATCGGGGAGTTCGTCACGCGCGACGTGACGGTGTTCGAGGTCTACACGGCCGCCAACCTGGCGCCGCGCTTCGTCGACAAGCTGCGCGACACCCTGGCCATCGGCACGACGCCGACGGTGGAGCAAGACCCTGAGTACGGCATGCGTCTGCTGGTGGACATCGCCCTGCGCGCCATCTCGCCGGCGATCAACGACCCCAGCACGGCCGTGACGTGCCTCGACCACATGGAAGACCTGCTGCTCCTGGCCGCCGAGCACTTCGACGAGGACGAGGTCGAGCGGCAGCACGAGGGCGCGTGGGTCATCAAGCACTGCCCGACGACCTTCACGCGCCTGCTGGACCGGGCCTGCCGGCAGCTCCGGCACTACGGCGCCCGCGATTACGCCGTGCAGATCCGGCTCCAGCGGCTGCTCCTCGAGGTGGCCGAGCACACCGACGCGCCCGACCGCCTCGACGCGATCGAGGGCCACGCCGTCGGGCTGTGGGCCGCCATCGAGCGCTGCGGCTGGCCCGATCACGACCTCGTCGTGCCGCGCGAGCGTCAGGCGCGGCTCACGGCGGCCATCGCGCGCCGGCGCGCCCCGGACGGCCGCCGCGCGATCGGCGGCTGACGCCGGCGTCGCTCGCTGGCGGCCGGGGGCGCCCGCCGCCCCGGCGCACCCCGCTCGGTCACACCAGGCACCGGCCAGACGTATCGAAGGGTGTACGCGGCACACCCGAAGGCCTGCTTCTGCCGCGCGTCCGCTCCTTATCGATGACGAAAGGCAAACCCGATGAACGACCGAATGCCCGATGCAACCCGGACGTACCGCCTGACGAGGGCGGCCGCGCTGGCGGTCGCTTCCCTGGCCGTGGCGTTTGCGAGCGCGCCGACGACGCACGCCGCAGGCCCCGAGGTGGCCGGCGCGTTCCAGAACGCCGTGCCGCTCGACAACCCGGCCGACGCCGTCGGCCCCTTTGCCATGCCCGGCCCGATCGACGGCAGCCTGTCGCTCGGACGTGCACCGTCGACGGACGCCGCCCCCGCGATCGACGACAACGGTCCCGCCATCAGCACCGGCGCCGGCCCGCGGCGCGTGTGGACCACCGACCGCTATGGTCGGCCGCGGACGACGTACAGCCGCGGCGAGATCATCGCGTTCTGGGTGCAGCTCTACAACCCCGGCCGCACCTACGCCCGCTACCCGCTGGAGCTGTGGGTGGACGACCACATCCGGTGCTTCACTACGCCGTGCGACGGTGGCCCGCAGCGCCTGTTCGCCGGCACGGTGTGGCTGCGGCCCGGCTACACGGTCTACTACCGCTTCGCCCGATCCGAGGCCTCCGACAAGGTCGGCGCATGGGACTACTACGCCACCGACCCGGACGGGCGGTTCCACGTCGTCACCGCGTTCAACCTGCGCTGACGCGCGCCGGGGCCGCCGCCCGGCGGCCCCGTAACGAACGTGCACGAAGCACCGCCGCCCGGGGCGGCGGTGCTTCGCTTTTTGCGCCTGTTCAGCCGCTCGTCACCCTCCTGCCGAACGCATGCAGGGCAGGTTTCGAACCTGCCCCTGCCGGGTCCGGGTCATCGTCGGCGTCCGGAGCGTCATCGGCGCATCTGCTCAGCCCGGCCCAACGCTGCCGACCTGGACTGACCGGGTATCGCCGCATTCATCGCCGATCTGCCATGCCGCGACGGCACACGTCCCCTCGACAATCCCGCGCGAAGCGGTATCCTTGGGCATCCGCGTTTCGCCGCCCGCCCGGACACGGCGCGGCCCGGCACCCCGGCCACGCCACCCCCTTCGAGGAGGCCGCCACATGCCCCTGATCCGTTCCCTCCCGCCGTCGGTCGCGCGCACCGTCGCCGTGATCATCGCCGCCGGCACGATCCCCGCCGCGGCCGCGCTGGCCACCGCCGCCCGCCCGCTCCCCGCGCGGGCGGCGCCCAGCACGACCATCGCGCCCGTCGGCGCGCTGCCTGCAGCGTCGCCCGCGCTCGACATCGCCCATGCCGGCCGCCACGCGTACGTGGCGGCCCACGGCCGCGGCGTGCACGTCGTCGACGTGTCGGACCCCGCCCACCCGCGCCTGGTCGCCACGGCCGCCACCGCCGGCGCGGCCTACGACGTGGCCGTGGCCGGCGACCGGCTGTACGTGGCGGCGTGGAGCGCCGGGCTCGAGATCCACGACATCTCCGATCCGGCCGCTCCCCGCAAGCTCGGCGCCGTGCCGACCCGCGCCAACGCCCAGGCCGTGGCCGTCGGCGGCACCGTCGCGTACGTCGGCGACTGGTCGGCCGTGTTCGACGGGCCCGATCCCGAGTACGGCGTCGTGGCCCTCGACGTGGCCGACCCGGCCGCCCCACGCGCGATCGGGCACCTCAACACGCCGGGCTGGGCCGGCGACCTGGCGCTCGACGGCAGCACCCTGTACGTCGCCGACGGCCCGGGCGGCCTGCGGGTGCTCGACGTCGCCGACCCCACGCGGCCCCGCGAGATCGCGGCGCTGCCGACGGCGGTGCGGGCGTATGGCATCGACCACGCCGCCGACCGGCTGTACATCGCCGACAACACCGGCGGCCTGCGCCTCGTCGACGTCGCCGACCCGGCCGTGCCGACGGACCTCGGCGGGCTGACCTTCGGCGGCGGCGCGGCCTACGGCGTCGCCGCCGCCGGCGACCGGGCGTGGGTGGCGCTGGCCGACGGCGGCGGCCCCGCCGACGCCGGGCGCGTCGCGCTGGTCGACGTCTCCGACCCGCGCCGGCCGGTCGCGCTGGCCGAGCACGCCACGCCGCAGCGCGCCTGGGGCGTCGATGTCGACGCGGCCGGGCGGGCGTTCGTGGCGGCCACCGGCAGCGGCATCGTCGTGCTCGCGGCGGGCGGCGGGGCGGCCGGGGCCCGCGTGTACCTCCCGCAGCTGTCGCTCGGCCTCGCCGAGTCGAGACCGACGAACGGCCGCTGACCGACGGTGGGGGGGCCGATCAGGGCGCCCCCTCGGCCCCGACGGCGCCCCACAGCCGGGCGTACGCGCCCCCCGCCGCCAACAGCGCCGCGTGCGTGCCCGACTCGACGATCCGCCCGCCGTCGAGGACGTGGACGAGGTCGGCGTGCCGGGCCGTGCTGATGCGATGGGTGATCACCACCACGGTCCGCCCCGTCGCCAGCGCCCGGAAGCGGGCCATCCATGCGGCCTCGGCCCACGGGTCCATCGCGCTCGTGGGCTCGTCGAGCACGAGCACCGGCGCCGGCCGCAGGTAGGCCCGTGCCAGCGCCATCCGCTGCCACTCGCCCACGCTCAGGTCGACGCCCTGGCCGAAGTGCACGCCGAGCGGCGTGTCGTAGCCCAGCGGCAGCCGCGCCACGAGGTCCGCGGCGCCGGCGGCGTCGGCGGCCGCGTGGATCGCGGCGTCGGGCGGCGCCGCGTCGACGTCGCCCAGCGCGACGCTCTCGCGCGCCGTCGCGTTGAACGCGATCGGCGACTGGAACAGCACCGCGATGCGGCGCCGCAGGTCGTCCGGCGCCAGCGTGCGGATGTCGACGCCGTCGAAGGTGATCCGCCCGGCCTGTGGGTCGTAAAACCGGCACGCGAGCTTGATCAGCGTGGTCTTGCCGGCGCCGTTGGTGCCGACGATCGCCGTCGTCCGCCCGCCGGGGATCTCGAGGTCGAGGCCGTCGAACACCGGGCGCGCGGCATTGGGATACGTGAACGTCACGTGCTCGAACCGGATCGTCGGCGGCGGGCCGGCGGCGGGCGCGGGCGGCAGCGCGGCATCGGCCTCGGTGGCGCGGCTGCCCGCTTCCGCTCCCGTGGTCGCCGGGTTCGCCGCGCCGCCCGCACCCTCGTCGTCGCCGCGACTCCCAGGCGTTGCTGCGACTGCAGGGAGCGCCGCCCCGCCCGCCGGCGGCAGCGCCAGGAACTCGAACAGGTCGCTGAGGAACAGGCTGTTGCTGAAGAGCTGGCCGATGTTCTCGAGGAGACCGCGCGCCAGCCCCTGGCCCTGGTTCAGCGCAGCGTAGAACAGCGCCACGTCGCCGAGCGTCGCGCCGCCGTGGCGGGCGCGCCACACCATCCAGGCCATCGCCGCGGCGACGACCGCCAGCGCCGCTCCGCCGGCCGCCAGCTCGGCCCGGCCCTGGTCGCGGGCCAGCGCCAGCCGCTCGTCGCGCAGCCGCCCGCGCAGGGCCTGGAACCGCGCCTGGAAGTGCGGGCCCAGCCCGAACAGCCGCATCTCGGCGGCGGTGTCGCGGCTGGTCATCAGCCACTCGTAGTACCACGTCCGCCGCTCGTCCTCGGTGGTCCGCCGGCGCCACGCGTGGGCGCGCACCGTCGCGCGCAGCACCACGCAGCACGCCGGCAGCGTGCTGGCGACGAGGACCAGCGGCAGCCACCAGCCGTAGCCCACGAGCACACGCGCCATCGCCGCCAGGGTGATGCCGCTCTGGAGCACCATGCCCGTGCCCTCGAGCAGCGCGAGCGGGCGGTGGTTCGCCTCGCGCCGGGCACGGTGCAGGTGGTCGAAGTACTCCGGGGTGTCGTAGAACGCCAGGTCCACGGCCATGGACTGGGCCTGGAGCAGCGCGCTGACGTGGTCGCGCACGCGCTCGGCCTGGACCGTCCGGACGTAGCCTGCGGCGCCGCGCAGCCCTTCGCCCAGCACCATCAGCCCGCCCATCGCCGCCAGCAGCCACGCCGCCGGGCGCATGGCCGCCGGGTCGGGTCCCAGCGCCGCGGCCAGCGTGTCGACGAGCGGCCGCGTGAGCAGCACCGTCAACGCCGGCAGCACGCCCTGGAGGATCACGAGCACGAGCCACAACGCCGTCCAGCGCGGCGCGGCGCCCCACGCCAGCGCCAGGCCGCGCGGCAGGTACGGCAGCGCGCGCGCTGCGCGGCGCAGGGCGTCGGTGAAGCCGGTCATCGTGACTCCGGTGGCGGTCGCCGCGGGCGTCCGCGGGACGAGATGCGGCACAGGGTCGGCACGGGCGGCCTTCGCGCCGCCCCGCGAACGATTGTACGGCAAACGCACGGGATCGCGCACCGTGCAGGCGCCGGCGGGGCGAACACCGCCGGCAGTGCGGCGGTCGTGGATCGCGGCGACACGCCGTGGGCTCGGCGCTGCGCTCGGCCCGCGACGGGCCGGCAGCGGCGCCTCCACGGCGTGCGCAAGGCCCGTCACGCCACGATCGTCACGCCGCCCGACGTCGTGGTCGACATGCCCGGCGCGAGCGTGCCGCCGGGGGCACGGCCTTCCGCGGGCGCCGCGTCGAACGTGAGCGCCGCGCCGGCCTGCGCGAGGATCGCCGCCGCCACGCGCAGGCCGCCCAGGGCCGTCGCCGCCGTCGACTGGCCGGGGAACACGCTGTCGCCGACCATCCAGACGCCGGGCGCCACCCGCGGCGCACGCGAGCGGGCCAGGTGCGTCTGCGGGAACCCGCCGACCCAGCCGCGCGACCGGCGGGTGAACCGCGCGAAGGTCACCGGCGTGCCCGGAAGGACGAGCGCCGCCGCGTCGCGCAGGCCCGGCAAGGCAACCTCGGCGGCCGCCAGGGCGCGCGCCGCCCACACGGCCTTGCGCCGCTCGTAGGCCGTGCGGTCGTGCGCGAACAGATCCCACCACGGCGCGAGCGCGGTGTGGGTGCTGATCGTCACCGCCCGGCGGCCGGCGGGCGCCCGGCCGGGGTCCCACGCCGGCGACACCGACACGAACACGCTGTTGCCCTCGCCGAGCGGCGCCCCGCGCACGACCTGGTGGTGGCCGGGGGCCCCGGCCGGGACCACCGCCCCGTCGACCCCGGCGTGGACGACGAACGCGCCCCACCCGTCGGGCGGTGCGGGCGGCGCCGCCCGCAGCGTTCGCGGCGCGGCGGCGCCGAGCAGCCGCGCCACGTCGGCTGCGGGCAGGTTGGCGACGACGACGTCGGCCGGCAGGCTCCCACCGCGGGCGGTCTCGACGGCGACCGGGCGGCCGTTCTCGACGACGATGCGCGTGGCCGCGCGCTTGTAGCACACCCGCCCGCCGTGCGCCCGGACGCCGGCGGCCAGCGCCTCGGCGATGGCGCCCATGCCCCCTGCCAGCTCGGCCACGCCGCGCCGCGGCAGGTCGAGCGCCGCGGCGCCGTAGAGCGCGTTGACGCTGGCGCTGGTCGCCTGTGCCGCGATGAGCAGCCCCGCGTCGACGAACAGGCGCAGGCGTTCGGGTGCGCCGGCCAGGTGCGCCGCCACCGGCCGCGCGAGGTCGGCGGCCAGTCCCGGCGACAGCCGCTGCCGCGGCGCGCGCGCCAGCCACGCCCAGCCGTCCCGCGCCAGCCGCGCCACGTCGGCCGGCGACTGCGGCGGCCACGGCGGGAGCGCCAGCGCGAGGTCCCACAGCGCGTCCGCCGTCGTCTCCTGCCAGCGCCAGAAGCGCGCGGCGCCCGGGCCGAAGGCCGCGCGGTGCTCGGCGTTCCGCCGCTCGCCCGCCCAGCGCGGGATCGGCGCGCCGCCGGGCAGGTGGACGACCATGGCCGGGTCAACGGGCCGCGCCGGCCACCCGGCCACCCCGGTGCCGCGGGCGACGAGGTCCATCGGCCCGCCAGGGTAGAAGCCGCCGGCCAGCGTGGCGCCGGCGTCGAAGCGGTAGCCCTGGTGGTAGAACGTGCCGGCGCAGCCGCCGGGATACACGTGGGCCTCGAGCACCTCGACGTCCGCCCCCGCCCGCGCCAGCGCGGCCGCCGTCGCGAGCCCCCCCACGCCGGCGCCGATGACCACGACACGCACGGTCAGCCGCCGGTCTCCAACCGCCGGCGTGTCCGCCAGCCGCGGAACGCGAACAACAGCGGCAGGCCGGCGGCCATCGCCAGGCCGACCGGCCCCCACAGCACGTGCCGGCGCGGCGACCAGCGGATCTCGTCGAAGACGTCGGTGGTGGCCGCGTCGACGGCCTCGAAGCGATGGCGGTGCTCCCAACGGGCGAACGGACCGGCCACCTGGCGGTCGAGGAAGCCGTCCGGGCCGACAGCCTCGATCCGCGCCCTCCACCGCACGGGCAGCGGGCCGAGCCACAGCGTGAAGGCCATCTCGTCGCCCTCGCCGAGCGCCTCGGGCGCCGCGTGGACGCGCACGACGATCGGCGGCGGCGTGATGGCGGCCATGCTGGCCGAGCGACGGTGAAAGTCGGCCACGCGCTCGAGCGGCGCGCGGACCCGGAACCGGTGCCGGAAGATCATCGGGTGCCCGCCTCCGACGGGGTCAGGGTGGCACCGCGCCCGGCGGCGCGGTGGAGACGATCGTCGATGGGTGCCTCGCCCGGCGCAGGCCGCTCCGGTGGCGCCTCGGCGTCGGGGCCGGCCGGCGCGGCCTGGACGGGCGGAGCGGCGTCGCCGACAAGGGCCGCCCCGTCGGCCGGATCAGACACCTCGGCCGACTCCGCCGCGAGCGCCCGCAGCACGGCCAGCACCGTCGCGGTGGCCGGGATGTCGTGCATCCCCACGCCATCGTGGCGGTAGCGCAAACGGCCCTGGCGGTCGACGATCACCAGCGTCGGCAGGCGCCCGAGGCGCAGCAGGCTGACGCGCTGCCCGAAGGCGGCGGCGACGCGGTGGTCGGGATCGGCCAGGCCGACGAACGGCATGGCCTCGCGCGCCCAATAGGCGGCGAACGTCGGCCCGTCCTCGGGGCCGACCACCACGACTTCGGCGCCGTGCGCGGTGATCTGGGCATGGTCCTGGCGCAACTGCGCCATGTGCCGGCGGCAGAACGGTCAGGTGAAGCCGCGGTTGAAGACCAGCACCACGTGCCGCCGGCCGCGGAAGTCCGACAGGCGCACGCCGCGCCCGGCGGTGTCGGCCAGCGTGAAGTCGGGCACGGTCTCGGCCGCGGCGGCCGGGATGACGGCGGGATCGCTCATGGGGTTGCTCCTCGGGATGTCGGGGACACGGGAACGGGCATCGCGACCCGCGCCAAGACCGCCGCGCCCAGCGCGGCGGTCACGACGACGCCGAGCAGCGCAGGCACCGCCAGCCCGTGCCAGACGGCGATGCCCGTCCAGAAGGCCATCATCAGGAAGGCGCTCGTGGCGAGCGCGGGCGGCGGCACGGGCGCCGCACCCGGGGCGCCGTCGCGCGCCAGCCACGCCCGTGCCAGGGCCACGGCGGCGGCGCCGGTGACCAGCCAGCCCGCGAAGTTCGAGGCCGGCACGCCGTGGTAGCGCCCACCGGACGCGTACTGCCAGTAGCCCAGCCGCACCGCGCCCGGGTCGAGCACCAGGTCGCACGCCACCAGCACCAGCGCGCCGACCGCCGCCGGGCGCCAGGGGGCCGGGCGCCCGGCGTGGCCCGCGCCCGCTCCGGCGGCGTCGCCGCCCGCCACGCGCCCGGCCACGGCCACGGCGCCCAGGACGAGCGGGACGTAGGCCAAAGGCAGCAGCACCGGCACGCCGCCCAGCGCGAGCGGGCCCAGCCCCTCGCCGTAGCGGAAGGCGCCGTATGGCACGCCGGTCGTCACGCCGACGGTCTCGATGGCGTAGGCGTACGCGCCGAGGAGGAGCGCGAGGCTTGCGGCGGACCGCGTGCCGCGCCAGGCCCGCAGGGCGCGCCATGCCGGCGCGGCCATGACGAGGTTGCCGGCCACCGCCATCGGCACGCCGGCCGGGTGGTCCGGGAAGGCCCGGACGAAGAGCCCCGCGCCGAAGAGCGCGAGCGCGACGGCCACCCAGCCCCGCGCCATCGCAGGCGCCTCGACCCGCCCGTTGCCCATCGCGTCAGCCCCTCACGGCCGCCAGGAACAGCACGAACCCGACCGCCGCGTTCAGCGCGGGGAACGCCCAGTACGCCCGGCCCACCTGCGACGGCCGCGCGGCGAGCGCCACGGCTGCCGCGGGGTAGACGGCGCCGACGAGCGCCAGGGGCGGGCCGGCGACCGCCCACGCGGCGGCGCAGGCCGCCATCCAGAGCGCGGCGCAAGCCAGCAGCGCGGCGCGGGCGCCGAGGACCGTCGCGGCGGTCGAGAGGCCCGCCGCGCGGTCGGCGTCGATGTCGGGGACCGCCGAGAACAGGTGCATGGCGCCCGTCCAGGCGGCCGCGCCGGCCAGCGCGGCGGGCGGCGGCCACGCGCCCGCGGCCTGGACGAACCCGAGGGCGCCGGGCATGGCGTACAGCACGTTGGACGCGACGTCCAACCCCGGCCGCGCCTTGAAGCGCAGCGGCGGCACGCTGTAGCCGGCGCCGAGCACCAGGAACGCCAGCATGAACGCCTGCGCGGGCCACGACGGCGCCGCGGCGGCCAGCGCGAGGCCCAGGGCGGCGGCGGCGGCGACCGCGGCCGCCACCGCCCGCCGCTCCGGGCGGGCCAGCCGGTGCTCGCGCGTGCCCTTCTTGGCGTTGTGCTGGTCGGTGTCGGCGTCGAACAGGTCGTTGACGCCGTACAGGAAGATGTTGGCGGGCAGCGTGAAGTACAGCAAGTGCAGCCAGAAGCCGGGCGCGGCGAAGGCTGCCGGCGACGCCGCGCCGGCCGTGTAGCCGACGAGGTACGTCCCCGCCAGGTACAGCCAGAAGCGCGGCCGGCTGATCGCGAGCAGCAGGCGCGTCATGCTAGCGCCACGAGACCAGCCGCGCGAGCGACGCCGTCAGCGCGCCGGACGACGGCCCCATGCTGGCGGCCGCGTTGCGCACGATCCGCGCCAGGATGCGGCCGACCGACGGCTTGACCTGCCGCTCGAAGACGACCGCCGGGCGCCGCGCGATCTCGCCCGTCGCCCACACGTACATGTCGGCCGCCGTCCGGATGGGGATGCGCGCCCGCGGCGGCAGGTGGGCGTAGCCCAGCTCGGCCTGGGCCTGCCAGCGGCGGTAGCGCGCGATCTCGTCGCGCATCAGGGCCTCGAACCGCTCGGGGTGGGCGGCGATCGCCTCGGGCGCGAGCGACGGCAGGCCGTGGCGGTCGAGCACCGTGCGTGGAAGGTAGGTGCGCCCGAGGGTGCGGTCGTGCGCCACGTCGCGCAGGAAGTTGGCGTACTGCATGGCCTTGCCGAGCCGGCGCGCGGCCGGGAGCGCGGCGTCCGGCAGGTCGAGCACGCGCGCCATGAACAGCCCGATGACCTCGGCCGAGCCGTACATGTAGCGCTCGACGTCGTCGAGGGTGTCGTACGTCTGCTGCGTCAGGTCCTGGCGCATGGCGTCGAGGAAGCTCTCGGTCCACGCGGGGTCGAAGCGCTTGCGCGCGGCCAGCTCGACGAACCCGTCGATGACCGCGTCGCCGGACAGGCGTCCGGCCAGCGCCGCCCGGTAGCGCGCGACGAAGTCCTCGAAGCCGGCGGCGTCTTGCGGCACCTCGTCGACGAAGTCGTCGGCGGTGCGCACGAAGGCATAGAGCGCGAACACGTCGCGCTTGACCGCGCCGCTGAAGAACAGGCTGGAGTAGAAGTACGTCCGGCTGCCCTTGTGGAAGATACGAACGAGGCGTGAAGCGATCATGCGCCGATCTCCTGTGCGACGAGCTGCGACGAGATGAGGGTCATGGGCACGCCGACCCCGGGATGGGTGTAGTGCCCGGTGAAGTACAGGCCCCGCACGGTCTTGCTGCGGTGGCGGGGGCGGAAGAGCGCCGTCTGGCGCAGGGTGTGCGCCAGGCCGAGCGCGGTGCCGCGGTACGCGTTGTAGCGCGCCGTGAAGTCGCGGTGGGCGAACGACCGCCGCACCACGATGCGGTCGCGGATGGGCTCGCCGAGCTGGTGCTCGAGGTCGTCGAGGATCATGGCCTCGAAACGGGCGCGGCCCGCATCGGTGTCCTCGAGCCCGGCGGCCACGGGCACCAGCACGAAGATGTTCTCGGCGCCGGCCGGCGCCACGCCGGGATCGGTCTTGGACGCGGCGCAGACGTAGTACGACGGGCGATCGGGCCAGGCCGGGCGCCGGAAGATGGTGTTGAAGTGGTCCATCCAGTCGTGCTGGAGGAACAAGGTGTGGTGCGCCAGGCCCTCGACCGGCCGGTCGAGGCCGAGGTAGAGGATGAAGGCCGACGGTGCGATGACGCGCGAATCCCAGTAGCGGTCGGAGTACTGGCGGTAGCGCGGCTCGAGCAGGCGCGTCTCGACGTGGTGGTAGTCGGCGTTGGCGATCACGATGTCGGCGTCGATGATGCCGGCGTCGGTCTCGACCCCCACCGCGCGCCCGTCGTGCACGACGATCCGCCGCACCGGCTGGTTGAACGCGAAGCGTGCGCCCGCCGCCTCGGCCAGGCGCTGCATGCTGGTCACCACGGCCCCCATGCCGCCCATGGGGTACCACACGCCCATGGCGAGGTCGACGTGCGACATGATGTTGTACAGCGCCGGGGTGTTGTCGGGCGCGCCGCCGAGGAACACCATGCTGTACTCGAGCACCTTGCGCGCCCGGTCGGAGTCGAAGAAGCCGCGCACGTAGCGGTCGAGGTTGGTGAACACGTTCAGCCGGGCGCCCTCGACCAGCATCCGCCGGTTGAAGAAGTCGGTGATGCGCTGGTAGTCGCGGTACACGAACTCGTTCATCGCCACGCCGTACTGGTAGGCGGCGCGCTCGAGGTAGCGCTCGAGCTTCTTGCCGCCGCCGGGCTCGAAGGTGTCGAAGAGGTCGAGGGTGGCGGGCAGGTCGGCCGGCACGTCGACGACGTCGCGCGCGCCGAAGTAGACGCGGTACGAGGGCGACAGGCGTCGGAGGTCGAGCTCGGCCTCCGCCGACGTGCCCATCTGGTGGAACCAGCGCTGGTACACGTCGGGCATGAGGTACCACGACGGACCGAGGTCGAAGCGGAAGCCGTCGTGCTCCCACACGGTGGCGCGGCCGCCGGCGTGGTCGAGCTGCTCGACGACGGTGACGGCGTGCCCCTGCTTGGCCAGGAGCCCGGCGGCGGACAGCCCGCCGAACCCGGCCCCGATGATGACGATGCGTTGTGCCAATGGATCCCCCTCTGTGCTCCGCGCGACGGCCTTGCGGACCGCGATAGAGTCATTGTAGCACGGTGTTTAGTGTTTGTCTAGTGCGTGTTCAGCTTTTGAGCCACAAAAGGGCGACAAGAAGGACCGCGCGGGCGTCGAGCGCGCCGGCGCCGTGCCCACGCCGGAGATCGCCCGGGAGTCGGCGGGGATGCGCGGCGCCGCCGGTGGCGCCCCGCTGAGCGGTCCGTTGACCTCACACCGGCCGGAGGTCGGCGCGCCACGGGCCGGTGCGGGCGCGGGTGGAGGCGCTGCGAGCGTTCCTGCCGTGGATGGGGGAGCGGTGAGGAGGCGGGACGGCATCCAGCGCGGTGCGCATGGCGAGCCGCGTAGGTCCGCCGCGAGATCATCGGGCTATTGGCCACGCCGGTGAGCCAAGAGGCCGCAGCGCTTCATAAGGTGGGATCCCGCCTGTCGGCGCTGGATCACGCGTTGACCGTCCACTTCGTTGAGCTCCGACGCGTCGCCCGGGATCGGTCACAACCGGTCGCGCACAGCCTTGGGTATCGTGATCTGACCCTTGACACCCTCGGTTTGGGAGGTCGCAGTAGAGCGCTCCGAGAGCCCCTCGCCCAGCAACGCCCGCTTCAGCCCCGCCATCTCCGGCGAGTCCAAAGCGTAGAAACGCATCGCCCCGTCGTCAACCCGCCAAAACCGCGTGTCCAGCCCACACCCCAGGTTCACCACACAGCACCCCGGGTGCCGCTCCGCGAACCCCCGCGCATACCCATCGTACCGCCGCGCCCGCAGCGCCAGGTGCACCACCAGGTCCCGTCGCAGCCGCCCCTCCACCAACCGTCGGTGGATCCCGCTCCCCAGCGCCCACACCACCACGCCCACCTGCCGCGATCCACCGCGCGACGCACCCGGAGACGCCGATGAGACGCCGGCGCGTGACGCCTGTGGTAGACTGCCGCCCAGGCGACGTGGACCCATCCGACCATCCCTTCCACCGAGGTGCCCCGTGATCGATCGCGCAACCTCGTTCCGCGCCCGCGCCCTCGCCTCCATCGGCCTGCTCGTCGGCTTCTACATCCTGGCCATCGGCATGGCCGTGCTGCTGTTCGCCGTGCCGCTGGTGCTGGCCGACAGAGGCCTGCGGCTCCCCGGGCAAGTCTACTTCGCCCTGTGGGCCGCCGCCGCGACCATCGCCTGGTCGATCCTGCCCCGCATCGACCGCTTCGACCCGCCCTTCCCGCGGCTGACGCCGGCCGCGCAGCCCCGCCTGTTCGCACGGCTCGAAGACCTCGCGCGGCAGACCGGCCAGGCCATGCCCGCCGAGGTGTACGCCCTCCCCGACGTCAACGCCTGGGTCGCCCAGCGCGGCGGCGTCATGGGCATCGGCGGCCGCCGCGTGATGGGCCTCGGGCTGCCGCTGATGCAGACCTTCAGCCAGCCCGAGCTCGAGGCCACGATCGCCCACGAGCTCGGGCACTTCCACGCCGGCGACACCCGGCTCGGGCCGCTCGTCTACAAGACCCGCGCCGCCATCGGGCGCACCCTGGCCGGGCTCGAGGACAGCGTGTTCCAGGCACCGTTCCGGTTCTACGCCGGCCACTTCATGCGCATCACCCAGGCCATCTCGCGCCACCAGGAGTACACCGCCGACCGCCTGGCCGCGACCACGGTCGGCGCCGCGCCGCTCATCTCCGGCCTGCGCAAGATGCCCGGCCTCGCCCCGGCCTACGACACCTATTGGCGGACCGACTTCGGCCCCGCGCTCGAGGGCGGCGTGCATCCCCCGCTCCTCGAAGGCTTCAACCGGTTCCTCGGGCGCGGCGACGTCCGGGCGGCGATCGCCCGGCGCATCGCGGCCGAGCTCGAGACCGGCGCCACCGACCCGTTCGACTCGCACCCCTCCATCCCCGACCGCATCCGGGCCGTGGCAGAGCCGGAGCAAGCCTCCGGTGCCGGCGCCACTCCGGGCGCTCCCCCCGTCGCCCCCACGCCGCCCGTCGACACCGCCACCGGTACACCCGCGCCCGACCCGCTGGCCATCGACGCGCCCGCCCTCGCGCTGCTCGACGACGTCGAGGCCATCGAGCGCGCGCTCGTCGCGTCGATGGTCGCGCCGGCGGCCGGCCGAGGAGAGGCCGTGCTCGAAGCGCTGGCCTGGGACGACGTCGGCCGGCGGCGCATCCTGCCAGGCTGGCAGGCGCTGGTGCAGCGCGAGGCCGCCGTGCTGGCCGGGGTCACGCCGGCGGCCTTGCCGGCGCTTCTGGCCGACGCCGCGCCGTTCGCCCGCCGGCTCACGAGCGTCGCGCAGCCCGTGCCCGTCTCGGCCGCGCCGGAGATCGCGGCCCAGGTGCTCGCGATGGCCCTGGGCGCCGCGCTCGGGCGCGAGGGTTGGCACGTCGACGCCACGCCCGAGGTCGCGTCGGTCACGCTGCGCAAGGGCGACGCCGCCGTCGAGCCGTTCGATGTCTTGCACGCGCTGCGCACGGGCGCGCTGGACGCCGCGGCCTGGGCCGCGCGCTGCGCGGCGTTGGGCATCGCGGACCTCGACCTCGGCCATGTCGAGGAGGGCGACGCTGAAGCGAGCCTATCGGCCGCGGTCCCGACCGCGGCCGGCGCCGGCATCGCCGTCGCTGGAGAGACGGACGTGGCGGGAAGCACGACCGACACCGCTCCGGCCGCAGACTCGGCCGCCGCGCCCGCCGCCGAGCCGCTGCGCCTGCGCCTCGTCCGGTGGGTGGCGGTCATGCTGACGGCGGCCCTGGTCAGCGCGTTGTTCACATGGACGGAGACGCCGACCGGCACCCGCCACGCGTTCGAAGCGGTGCGCCAGGGGGCTCCGATTTGGGGGCTGCTGCCGGTGGTGCTGGCGTTGGGGCTCCTGCCCTTCATCCTGCGCCGCGAGCGCGGCATCTATGCGAGCATGGTGCTCCTCGGCGGCCCGATGATCCTGGCCGGAATCGCCGCCGCCATGATGCTCGATGGCGCCCAGCCCGGCGCCGGGCAGTACATGACGATCGTCGGCAGCCTGTGCTACGTGTTCGCCGGCATGGTGGGCAGCGGCCACGAAGGCGTGCCGCTCTCGTCGCCGCTGGCACGCCTGGCCCTGCTCGGGCGCCACGGCCATCTGCAGGCCGTTCGCGAGCTCGGGCAGCAAGCGGGATGGCGCTACGTCGAGCCCGCGCCGGGCTCCCCCGCGCATGCCGCCCGCGGCAGCCTCCACGGCCGGGCCTGCACGGTGACCAGCACGTACGTGTCCGCCTTCAGCCTCCTGGCCGCCGAGGGCAAGGCGCTGACCGGCTACGTGCTGCGCATCGCGGCGGCCGCGCCGTTCGCCGTGTATCACGTGGCCGGTGGCCAGCCGGGCGTCAAGCTGCCGCGCGAGACGATGGCGATCGCGCGAAACGTGGCGATCGGCGACCGGCGGAACGGCATCGTGCGCTTCAAGGCGTGGCGCGACGACGGCGGACCTGTCGACGACGCGACCCTGGCCGCGATCGAGACGAGGCTTGCGGCGGGCGCCGACTTCCTCCGGGGCGCCCGGACCATCCTCGCGCAGTCCAGCACCGGCGACCTGGTGCTCATGCGCGCGTCGTCGTCCCGCGTGACCGAGGATGCGGCGACGCTGCGCGAGGCGCTGGAGTGGCTGTGCGCGCTGGCGCAGGTGCTGGAGGGCGACGGCGCCGGCGGGCGGTGATCGGCCGATCGGGCAGCGAAGACGGGGCACGGCGCAGGGACGCCGCCGGTGCGCGTGGATCAGCGCGAGGCGGCCGGGATGACCGCCACATCGCAGCGGGCTATGCTTGACGCCCGCGGCGCCGCGACGCCGACGGATCCTCCCCCTCGCCCGGAGCGCACGATGTCGACGCCATCCCGTCCACCCGACCACGCTGTCGAGCCGCCCGATCGGCGCACCCGGCCGGTCCACGTCCCGCTCGAGGGGCCGCCGCGCGCCCCGGCGCCGAGCCCGGAGATCTTCGCGGCCATGGGCGAGGCCGGCATCGCGGCGATGATCCACGACCTCTACGCCGAGCTCGAGCGCTCGGCGATCCGGGGGATGTTCGCGGCGGACATGGCGGCCTCGGCCGAGCGCTCGGCGGCGTTCTTCGTCGGGCTGCTGGGCGGGCCGCCGCGGTACCACGAGCGGTACGGTCCGCCGATGATGCGCGCCCGGCACCTGCCGTTCCCGATCGACGAGGCCGCGCGCCTGGAGTGGCTGGCGTGCTTCGACCGCGCCCTCGCGCGCGCGCCGGAGCGGCACGGCTTCCCGGCAGAGCACGTCGAGGGCTTCCGGCGCTTCCTCGACGCCTTCTCGCGGTGGATGGTGAACGTGGCTTGACGGTCGGGAGGGCGGCGAGGCGGTCCTCCTCGGGTGCGGCCGGCCGATGCGCCAGGCCGATTGACCGCGTGCGTGCCGGGAGGGTATGCTTCGGCAGGCTGAGTCACCCGTCCCGCGATCCCTCGGCCGCGGCGAACCGCCTGGAACCACCATGAGCACCATCACCCGCGCTCCGTCCAGAAGGCCCGGCGACCGGCCCAGTGAGCGGGCGTGGCCGGCCGCGGCGGCAGTGCTGGCGGCCTCGGCCGGCCTCACGGCGATCCTCGCGACGGCGGCGGGCAGGCCGTGGGACGGCGGCCCCCCCGCCGCGGGCGCCGCGTCGGCGGCCGCGATGCCTTTCGGGCCCCCGCCGCTCCTCTTCGTCGAGAACCGTGGGCAGATCGACACGCCGCCCGGCGCCCCGGCCGCGTTCTACGCCGACAGCCGCGACCTGCGCTTCGCCTTCGGCGCGCGGGGCGTCGCGATCACGGTCATCGGCCCGCCCGAAGGGCCACCGCCCCCGCCGCGGCGCCGGCCGGGCGTTGCCGTGACGGGCCTGCGTGAGGAGGTCGACCCCCGCACCGGCGTCGCGCGGTGGGTCGGCGCGCCGCGCCGGGTCGAGCCGCCCCCGCGCCCGCGCCACACCGTCTTCCTGGACTTCGTCGGCGCCTCACCCGCCGCGCGCCCCGTCGGCCGCGACCGGGCGCCGACGGTCGTCAGCTTCTTCCGGGGCCCGCGCGCCGAATGGAAGACGGCGATCCCGACGTACCGCCAGGTCGCCTACCTCGACCTCTGGCCCGGCATCGACCTCGTCTACACGGCCGAAGCGGGCGAGGTCAAGCAGACGTTCGTCGTCCGCCCCGGCGCCGACCCCGACCGGATCCGCCTGGCCTGGCGCGGCGCGACCGGCGTGGCCGCCGACGCTGCCGGGGCCCTGGTCGTCACGACCCCCGTCGGCAGCTTCACCGACGCGCCGCCGGTGGCCTATCAGCCGTCCGGGGGCAAGCGGGCCCCTGTCGCCGCGGCCTACGCCGTCGGCCCCGGCGCGCCACGCGCGTCCATCCCCTATGCCTTCACCCTCGCCCCCCACGACCCTGCCCTTCCGCTCGTCATCGACCCCGCGATCTTCGTCTACGGCGGCTTCTTCGGCGGCCCGGACGCGAACCGCGGCCTGGGCATCGCGGTCGACGACGCCGGCAGCGCGTACTTCTGCGGCGAGACGAACACCGACCGCGGCGGCCGCGACGCCTACGCCGTCAAGGTCAGCGCCGACGGCACGCGCTACGACTACATCGCCTACGTCGGCGGCCGGGCCAGCGACACGTGCTTCGACATCGGCGTCGACGCGGCCGGCAACGCCTACCTGACCGGCGTCGCGGCATCGAGCGTCGCGGCGGGCTTCCCGGCGACGGTCGGGCCGGACCTGACGCACAACGGCGGAGGCGACGACACGCTGGTCGTCAAGCTCGACCCGACCGGGACCGACCTCGTCTACGCCGGCTACCTCGGCGGGAGCGGGTTCGACTTCGGCGAGGGCATCCGCGTCGCGGCGGACGGCACGGCGTACCTCTCGGGGATCGCCGGGTCGAGCCAGACGACGTTCCCGGCGACCGTGGGGCCCGACGTGACCCACAACGGCGGCTACGACGCCTACGTCTGCAAGCTCAGGCCCGTGCCGGACGCCCCGGACCCCGAGGACAACTACGCCTGGTGCGGCTACGTCGGCGGCTCGGCGGAGGACGTCGGGGTGTTCCGCGACAACGACGGCAGCGTCGGCATCACCGCCGGGCACCTCGCCTTCGATGCCGCGGGCAACGTCTACGCCAGCGGCATGACGCGGTCGCCCGGGACGAGCTTCCCCGACGGCGACGGGTTCGGCGCGCTGACGAGCGCCGACAACACGCACAACGGCGGGTGGGACGCCTGGGCGGTGAAGGTGAAGGCGGACGGCAGCGGCCTGGCCTACGCCGGCTACCTCGGCGGCAGCGGGCAGGACGAGGGCTACGGCGCGGGGGTGGACGCGGCGGGCGCGTTCTACTTCACGGGCGGGACGCAGTCGCGCACGAGCTTCCCGGCCGTCGTCGGGCCGGACCTGACCTTCAACGGCGGCATCTCGGACGGGTTCGTGGCCAAGGTCGCACCCGATGGTTCGCGCTACGTGTATGCCGGCTTCATCGGGGGCGAGTGCACGGGCGACTGCGGCCCGGACAGCGACGAGCTCGGCGTCGGGCTGACGGCCGACGCCGACGGGCACGCCTACCCGATCGGGTGGACGTACGGCACCGGCACGACCTTCCCGGCCGTGGGCGGCCCGGACCTGACGCCGAACGGTCCCCATGTCAGCCTCTTCCTCGACGACGGCGCTTCGGGCGATGCGTGGGTGGGGCGGGTGAAGCCCGTGCCGGACGCGGCGGACGTCCTCGGCAACTACGACTTCGTCGGCTTCGTCGGCGGCGACAAGTGGGACGCGGCGTTCTGGGCGGCGCTCGACCCGCGGGGCGGCCTATATGTCGCGGGCGACACGGGGTCGGGCGCGACGACCTTCCCCAACGGCGCGGGCCTCGGCCCGTTCGCCAGCCCGCGGACGACGCGGGCGGGCGCGTACGACGCGTTCGTGGTCAAGGTGGCCTACGACGCGGCGGGGCCGACGCTGACGCCGGAGCCGACGCGGGGACCGGAGCCGACGGCAGGGTCGACGGCGACGCCGGTGGGCCGCGGCTTCCTGCCGTGGTCGAGACGGGACTGACGCCGGTCTGCGCGCCTGCCGCCACCGTCCCGGCGGCGCGAGCCGGTGCGGGCGGCTTCTTGCCGCGACGACAGGATATCGACAGGAGAGGATCCGATGGTGACCGACCCAACGCCGGCCGGCGCGACCGCCGACGCGACCGTTTCGCCCGACCCGATCGCGGCCATCGCCGCGGACGTGATCGCCCACATGAACGACGACCACGCCGACACGCTGCGGCTCTACGCCCGGGTCTACGCGGGCCTGCCGGCGGAGGCCGCGGAGATGACGTCGGTGGACGGGCTCGGCTTCGGCCTGCGCGTCCGCGCCGCCGACGGCGTGCACGACGTGCGGCTGGCCTTCCCGGCGCCGGTCCACGACGGCGACGAGGTCCGCGCGGCGCTGGTGGCGATGGCCAGGGGCGCGCGGGGGTAGGGGGCTCCGGGCTGGCGATCACGCACCCGGAACAGGGCAAGCCAATCCCAGCCCGCCCGCCGCGGCCGGTTGCTCACCCTGCAATGTCCGCTCGGCGATCCTGCAATGCCGTTGCGGGCGCATTGCAAGGCGCCGCGCGGCGCCTTGCAAGGACAGTTTCGGCATCTTGCAAGGCGCCTCACGGCATCCTGCAAGGATATCTTCGGCGTGAGCGTTCGGCGGCTGTAGGCGCTCAGCGGAGGGTGGATCGGCAGTCCGCCGCAGAGCGCTTCCCATCGAGGAGATAGGAGATAGGAAACAGGGTCAGC
>WBZR01001518.1_pt1 | contig 28487 bp, 23 predicted proteins | sample 5204231 | NCBI WGS metagenome assembly WBZR01 (sample SAMN12412403, study PRJNA552823) | activated sludge metagenome | isolation source: activated sludge from anammox sidestream of wastewater treatment plant... | place: USA: Virginia | collected 2017-08
GTAAGGAAAGGTTTTTGACGAGAGTAGTCAACCTGTTTCTTCAGCAATCGTTACACTTATTTATAAAAAAAGCAATACCTTTCTTGCTTACAGCATAGCCGATCAGACTGAATTCGTCATCTGATTTTTCGCAAACTGCAATTGCTGGCCAGAAATTTATTTTATCAGTAAAACGGTTTGGAGAAAATTGAAAATCTTGGGAATTTGCTGCTGGTAATATGATTTTTAAACCAATTAAATCATAAGTTTATGAGAAAAACTTTTTTATAATTTTTAATGATGGTAGGAATGTCGGTTTGTGGTTGGGCTAAGCACTCGCATCCAATACAAACTTACATGTCAATTAATTCTGAAGTTCATTTAACTGGCACGATGAAAAGTTCATGCGGCGAAACATGGAATTTCACATATGACTGTTATTCTGGATGCACTGCAAGTGGCACTTTAAATAATCTTGCACAGGTACAATCAGCAATCAATGCTGCATGCGGCACAAATGTTACAGGATTTGAATTTACTTTTCCGCAAAGTTAATTTCTTTAAAGAGGAGTTGTCTTAATAAAGAAAGAGCTCCTCTTTAAAAACTTATTACAAGGTTGCAAAACACATGTTAAAAAACAAAGTATGAATAAGACAATAATATTATTGTTTTTTTTCTCTTTTTATAATAATATTAATGCACAAAAAAGTGATACGGACATTGTTGTAATGAGATATGACGTATTTTTTAAAAAAAATGACACAATCCTTTTAAAAGATGAATGTAACCTTTATAAAAGTGGAGACAAAAGTTTTTTTTATTCTTTGAATAAATTAAAATATAATGAAATTTTGAATGAAAAAATTGAAATGGCTGCTAAGAATGGTGGTAGAATTAATTTTGATGCAAATGACGGGAAAATGATGACGAATTTTATGCCATTCAATATCATTAAGGATTATAAGGAAGATAAATCTATTTTTATTGAAGATGTTGGTGATCAAACTTTGGGATACATTAAAGACTCAAGTTTAAAGAGGAATTGGGATATTACAGAAGATACAGCAACTATAAATAATTTATTTTGTCAAAAGGCAATTTACAAATACAAGACAACAATAAGTACAGCCTGGTATTCACCAAGTATTCCAATTATGGATGGCCCTTTTGCCTATTGTAATTTGCCCGGACTAATAGTAAAAGTTGAAAATAATTTTGGTTGGTATGCTGTTTTGACAAATATTGCATATAAGAAAACAAAAAACAGCCTTGAGAAAATCCCTAAATATCTTTTTATGACTGAGGCGCAATTTCAAAAAATTAAAAAAAGAAACCTTGATGCTTTAATCGGTAATAAGGCTGGTGAAAAAATAACTATACAAAAGGTTGAAAATTAGACCTTCATAAAGATTGGAAAAGGAGTATCTCAAAATTGTATCCATGAAAGTATTTTCAACTATTTTATTTACTCTTTTTTCTTGCAAGATATCGGCCCAAATAATCATATCAGGTACAATAAAAGATGAAATAGGTAAGCCGTTATCTTCAGTAAGCGTTACACTCAGCAAAAAGAAATCACCTGTAATAGTTGCCTTTAGCATTACAGACAATACAGGCAATTATAGAATCAGTAGCCAAATAAAGACAGACAGTGTAACGATTGCAATAAATGCTCTTAACTATATCCACCATGAAATGACAGTGCCTGCTGTCACCGCCACTTATGATTTCAGTTTAAGTCCCCGGTTCACAGTGCTAAAAGAAGTAAAAGTGCAGCAGCCTCCCGTATGGCAGAGAAAAGATACCATCAATTACAGTGTATCGGAATTTAAGCAGCCGCAGGACAGGGTAATAGGCGACATCATTGCACGCCTCCCGGGTATTGAAGTTACTGCCGGCGGGCAGATCAAATACAATGGTAAACCGATCAACAAATATTATATTGAAGGCCTGGATTTGTTGGAAGACCGATACGGAATTGCCAATAATAATATCCCCGCAGGCAGTGTGGATAAAGTGCAGGTATTGGAAAATCATCAACCCATCCGTGTACTGGATAGCATTTCTTTCAGCGACAGGGCGGCGTTGAATATAAAGCTAAAAGATAATGCGAAAATGAAATTGATCGGCAAAAGCAGAGTGGGAGTTGGTGCCGCTCCTTTTTTAACCGAAGATGAACTGATGACCATACTTTTTAAAAAGAAATGGCAGTTCATCAATACGTATAAATATAATAATGCAGGAACGGATAATACCAAAGAACTCACTTCTCAAAATTTCAACGATTATATCAACGCTGTTCAAAATGGAGCTGTAAAAAACGATTTGCTTTCCCTTGTTCAACCGGGCGTTCCGCCTGTATCACAAAAGAGATACCTGTTTAATAATTCCCATGTAACATCACTGAATCAGCTGGTCCCTATTAATTCAGAATATCAACTCAGGATCAATACTTACTTTGTAAACGATTTTCAAAAGCAACAAACCAATGTGAGTACAAAGTACTTTTTACCGTCAGATACAATTTCCATCAACGAAAAAAATAATTCTCATAACAATCAGAATCTTTTGCAAACTGATCTTACGCTGATGGCAAACACTCCGAAATATTACTTCAGAAATTTGCTACGGTTCCAGGGCTGGTGGTCCGCAGGAAATGACATGCTGAATACTACGAGCAATATGAATCAGCAATTGAATAACCCTTTTTTTAATGTATCAAACGATTTCAGGTTGCTGACAACAAAATCGAAATATATTCATGAATGGAGTTCTTATATCGGGCTTGTCTCGCTTCCGCAAAGCCTGGATATCAAACCCGGGCTTTATCCCGATTTGCTGAACAATAATAGCCCCTACGATAATTTATTGCAGCAGGCTTCGTTGAAAACATTTTATACAAATAATTATTTATCGGTACGGAAAAAGAGATCAGGATGGAGCAGCGAATATAAGATTGGCTTTAATATACAAAAACAAAAAATGATATCTGACCTTATAATAGAGGAAGCAGGAATAAAAATGCCAGCAGCTGATATTTTTCATAATAATCTTAACTGGCTCCGGTACAGAGTGTATGAACAGAATGACTGGTCTTATGAAACAGAAAAGATCAGGGTTTCATTATCATTGCCTTTCAATTATACAAATATCAGTTACGAAAACAAAACAATTACGGCTAATACCTGGAAAACAGCACTTTTTTCCGATCCTGCCATTAATATAATGCTGCAGCTTGGGCCCAGGTGGAATATTTATGCAGCATCAACCTATACACAGAGTTTTAGTGATATCTCCGGTATTACTGCAGGCTATATCCTGAAGAACTACCGTAATTTTTCGAATAGCAATGCGCCATTGAATAAAACAAAGCTTTTCAGCAATTCTGTTTCAATTACTTTCAGAAACCCGCTAAAAATAATATTTTTTAACGCCGGGATTATCCATTCAGACGCACAATCAGATTTGTTATACAGCCAGGAATTTTCCGGATACCTGCAAACGCTGAAAGCGATGCCACTTGAAAATCATCGAAGCCAGATACAGGTATTCGGCAGGTTCAGTAAATATGTGATTGACTGGAAAACTTCATTTGGACTTAACTATAACTATTCTTTTGGAAGCAGTGAGCAGATTCAACAGGGTGAAGTAGTGAAATTTAAAAATCAAAGTTATCAGGCCGGCGCATCAATGAATATTAAATGGTCGTCAGCAGTTGGTTCGGATTATTCGGCGAATTACAGCCGGTACTTTTCAAAATCCCAATTTCAGCAACAGCCTTATGATGCGGCTTTATTCAATCAACGGATCAACCTGAATTATTTTCCTTCAAAAAGATGGGTGATAGGAGCAAGCGCCGAACATTATTATTGGGCAGGTAAGGCGTCCATGAATTATTTTTTCGCAGATGCCAACATTAGATATTCAGCGAAAAAATCCAAAACAGATTATGAACTTTCCTTGAGGAATATCGGCGGGACGAAAAACTATATAAACATACTCTTATCAAATAATGTGGAAACAGTTTCTGAATACCGGATAAGGCCGAGGGAAATTTTATTCAAAATGAGTTTCTCTTTTTAAAACGGATGCTGCAGTTTATTTCCTGGTGTTCAATTTTTCATAATTATGATCGGCGAGAATAATGATCATATTTTCAACCTGATCTTCTTTTTCTCCAGCCAGCCTGTTATCAGTACAATGATCAATGCAAAGACAAGGCTTTTTAAAATACCAACGACTCCCGTTCTCAGATAAACAGGCAATCTTAAATGCAGCAGGGAAATAAAAACAGCTACATGAAAATAAGGAAGCAGGTAGCAGGTAAGCGTACTGGTACCGGCAGGTTTTAAGATACGGAACCAGTTGCCGTGATCTTTTTTGTCAACAAGAAAAATGAGTATCACAAATGCCGCTATGCTGATGGCAGCGGTGATGGTGGTCCATGACGGTGTGGCCCTGATCTTTGAAATGCCCCACAAAGGGCGGGTGGCAAATCCGAAGGCAAGGAAAAGAACTGCAATGCCTAAAAACAGGAGCGCATTTTTTTGAAATGCCTGCGGATGCTTCCGGTACAGAGCCGAGATCATCACTCCCGACATTACCAATGTGGAATTGGAAGCATTGCCCAGGTCAAGTATTCCGTAATGAGTGACAGGATATAAAAAATCTATCCATCCCTGCATGGATGCGGCATTGAAGAAAATAAAAAAGATCAGTGAGCCGGTTATGACACTGAGTTTTTCTCCTGCAAACAAAAGAATGGTTGCACAAAGAAGGTAAGCCCATCCGATCAGCCCAAGTATGCCCCACCATTGTGTAGTCATCCACACAGGCCCGTTGGGAGAATCGCCTTTGTAAATCACCGCCATCAGCGCCAGCAGAACCACACCGGTTATTTGCAAAGCATTTTTCCACTTTTTCATTTTCTCACCTTTATAGTCCATCCATACCAGGAAGAAGGCGGCCGTGATGATGATCTCCCAATAAGGCAATGGCAGAAATGCGGTCTTGCTGTAGTTCTCCAGGTTTACATGAAAGAATCCCATGATGATCAATGCCAGTGAACGTAGGAGTATATGATGAAATACTGACCGGCGTGATTCACCTTTCTTCAGCCTGTTTTCAATGGCAAACGGAATGGACAGGCCGACAATAAAAAGAAAAGAAGGAAAGATGATATCGGAAAACCCCATGTCGTCAGCTGCAGCAGGTGCATGTTCCAGCCAGGCAGGAACTCCTTTTACGGTTGGCAGGTCGTTCACAAAGACCATCAGGTACATGGTGACGGCCCTTAAGATATCAATGGATCCTATCCTGGTATTTTTCATTTTCAGGTCTCCGGTTTTTGTGTATTGAAGTTATTTTATATAGTGTGAAGCAGCAGGTTTTTTTTCTGATCCATCCTTCTGCCGGAGTTACGAATTTAGATCAATAATGTGTGTTACACCACATCATCCGGTGATTTCATCCTGTAAAAAGCTATTTAACAAAATGAATCCGGTAATTGTATTTTTGCCTTATTATTTTGCGGTTTCAATAATTCTGAAAACTGGTTAAAAATCTTACATACCTGCTATTGACCGGGCTGCTGATCTTTTCTCTCGATGCTATGGCACAGCAACCTGTTATCCGGAATCTTCAGAATTTTGGAAACAGGGGCGGCATCGGTAGGCGCATGTCCAATACAGGCCAGACGGATTCACTTAGCCACAGGAATAAATTTGAAGACTCCATCACTATCAGTTTCCGTTATCTTGACTCTGCCCGGAACTTTAAACTGGATTCCTCCATCACAGACTTCACCAGGTATTTCCCCGTTCCCGCCACAAATATTTATCTTGGGAATATTGGAAATGCATCGGAGCCTGTTTTGTTCTCTCCGCATTTCAATGCCGGATGGGATCCGGGTTTTCATTCTTTTGACGTTTACAAATGGGTGCTTGATAAATCCCGGTTTTTCAACACCACAAGACCTTACTCGGAATTGAATTATATGCTGGGCAGCAGGGTGGAACAGATCATCGAGGTGCTTCATACCCGTAATATCAAACCCAACTGGAATGCATTGTTTCAGTACCGCATGATCAACTCGCCCGGGTTCTTTAAAAACCAGAAATCCAACCACAATAATTACCTGCTCACTTCATGGTACCAGTCCAAAAAGAAAAGGTATAATAATTATTTCGTCATTCTTTCCAATAATTTACAGTCAGGCGAGAGCGGAGGTATGATGCAGGACCAGGATTACCTCGGCAACCCGGTTTATAAAGACCGCTTCAATATACCTACAGAGATCGGTGGTGATCCGCAATTCGGTAGAGATTTTTTCTCAACCGTCATAACAACAGGAAATAAGTATAATGAATTTACCGCATTACTGCGGCAGCAGTATGATCTTGGAAGAAAAGATTCGCTGGTCACTGATTCAACGGTGGTGCCTTTGTTTTTTCCAAGAGTCAGGTTTGAACATACGATCAGTTACAGTTCCGACCGGTACACTTTCCAGGACCTTCCCAATTCCGGGGCTACCGTTTATTATCCCGATTCGGCATATTATTTCAATAACTACGGATATAAATTCGCCAATGATACCGTATTGTTTCGTGATGTGTGGAAGAACCTGCAAAATGATTTTTCTATTTATCAGTTCCCGGATGAAAAGAACCTGCAGCAGTTTTTCAGGGTGGGAGCCACCGTTCAAAATCTTCATGGAGTGTTCTCATCAGGCAGTAAGTCGTACTTAAATATTTTTGGCCATGCCGAGTACCGGAATAAAACAAAGAACCTGAAATGGGATGTGGAAGCCAACGGCAAATTATATTTTGTCGGGCTGAATGCGGGAGACTATGAAGCTTATGGAAGTTTGCAACGGTATGCCGGAAAAAAAATCGGTTATGTGCAACTCGGTTTTCAGAATGTGAATCGTACACCTTCTTTTATATATGACAGCCTGAGCAGTTTTTACCTGATGCCTGCAGGAATTAATTTTAAAAAAGAAAACAACTCGCAGTTCTTTGCATCCATATTTCAGCCCGAGTTCAAAATGCGTTTGTCAGGTCATTATTACCTGATGACCAACTATACGTACATTACGGATTATTACAAACTGCAACAACAGAGCGCCTTGTTCAACCTGCTTCAGATCGCTTTGCAGAAAACTTTGAAATTTGGAAAACACTGGAACTGGCATGCTGATATTTATTTCCAGCAGGTCATTGGCAATTCGCCGGTCAATGTGCCGCTCATCTTTACCCGCAACCGCATTGCCTATGAAGGAAATCTTGGTTTCAAAAACCTGGATCTTGCTTTCGGAACCGAGATCAGGTATCATACACCGTATAAAGCTGATGGTTATTCACCCGCTTTGGGTCAGTTCTTCACCCAGGACAGTATCCGCATCAGCGATAAAACACCGGACATTGATCTTTATCTTCATTTCCGCATCAGGCCATTCAAAGCATTCGTCCGTATTGAAAACCTGAATACGTTAAGCAAGAGTGGAACTTTTACCAATAATAACCTGGTGGCGCCCGGCTATGCATTTCCCGGATTGCAGATCAGGCTGGGAATTTTCTGGGGATTTGTTAATTAAATGAAGAGAGTTTCCTTTGACGAAAATCAATTTAGAAATCCCGGATATCGGTATTATCTTTACGGCAGAATGAAAAAACTGTTATTATCCTTAACTGTTTTAGTATATCTCTTCATGAGTTGCGGGGTGATCATCAACCTGCATTACTGCATGGGGAGTTATCATTCATTTGACATTTACTCAAATGCAAAAGATGAATGCGGCACCTGCGGGATGAAAATGGACAAACCGCACAGTTGCTGCCAGGACGAAGTGAAGATCCTGAAAATCCACGATGATCAGAATTTTACGCCGGCCAACTATTCTGTCAAGAATGTGCAGGCGCCTGTAACAAATCCTTCCTCATTCAGTGCATCATCAATAATACCTTCTGATCATTTTTTTAATGAAGCGGACCTTATTCCACCCGAACTTTCCGGTCAGGGTATTTACCTGCAGCATTGTGTGTTCCGGATCTGAGAAACCTCAGCAATGCCTTACTTACTTCTTAGGCAAATGACCATTTTTAGTCTTGATATTTTTATTTAACCTGAATCATTTATTTATTTAAAATTTGTAAAACATGAAAACTTTAAAGACAATTTCATTAATGGCAGTGTTTATCTCGTTGGCCTGTTTTGGCTTTGCACAGAAGCAGGCAAGCGAAACGATGAAAGTTTCCGGTGAATGTGGTATGTGCAAAAAGAAAATTGAAAAAGCAGCTAAGGATGCCGGGGCTACCTATGCCGTTTGGAACCAGGACAGCAAAATTTTAGCGCTGAAGTACAGCAGCAAATCCACTTCTTCTGAAAAGATCCAGCAAAAGATAGCAGATGCGGGGTATGACACTCCGAAATTCAAAGCTACTGATGAAGCATACAACAAACTGGAAGAGTGCTGCCAGTACGATCGGGAAACTTCTGATGAAAATAATGGGAGCAACGGCATGACCATGAGCAATAAAATGAATATGAAGAAAGATAAGGATGGCAAAATGGCCATGGATTGCTCCGGCGACAAAGGAAAGAGCTGCTGCGAGAAAAAAACCGAACAATAAAGTGCATAAATTTTCAGCGTGTACGTTTTGAAAGTAATAAATGGTACGGCGATGATTCACAATTTTAAAAAGATGATATTCCTGGCGGTGATCTTAATTTCTTCGTATGCGCTGAATGCCCAGCCGGGATACGGGCAGGCCGCTTATGAAGTGGCCCTGCCCTCGGTAAACGGGGATACTATCAGGCTTTCCTCATTAAAAGGTAAAGTGGTATTGCTTGACTTTTGGGCATCATGGTGTATGCCCTGCAGAATGTCCAACAGGAAACTGGTAAAACTGTATCCAAAATACAAGAATAAGGGCTTTGAAATATTAAGTGTCTCCATTGACGATGATCTCAAAGACTGGAAGAAAGCCATTGTAAAAGATAAGGCAAGCTGGCTTGAAGTGATAGACCGTGGCGGTTGGGATACTCCCACACCAAGAAGGTGGGGCATTGAGGCAATACCATCTTCTTTCCTTATAGATAAGGACGGGAGGGTGGTAGGCATGGATCTTTCACCGAAAGAACTGGAGACGGTTTTGCAGAAACTTTTATAAATGTTCCATGCCTGGAAAATTAATTCAAATAAAAAAAGATAAAATTCATATCAGTAAAGTTTAACTTTATGTATCGGAAATGAAAAAACTACTGGTATCCATATACGCTGTGTTTTACCTGGGGCTGTCTTCAGGTGCAGTGGTGCATTTGCATTACTGCATGGATAAACTGGTAGAGTGGAACCTTTTGAATGAAGGCAATAATGACTTGTGCGGTAATTGCGGGATGCCCAAAAATCATAAGAAAAATAAAAATGATTGCTGCCGTGAAGATGTACAGCTCCTGAAAATAACTGATGCCCAGAAAATAACGGATAACATCAATCCTGCTCATTTAAGCATTACCCTGGCGCCGGTCCCTTCTTTCATTGAAACTGCCTGTACAAACATTCCTGAAGTTATTCTGAATAATTCATTTATTCCTCCTCCTTTACTTCACGATCCGGGGATCTTTCTTCGTAACTGTGTCTTTCGCATCTGATCCTTCTCTTTATTTTAATGCCGGCCATGTCCCGGTTATCGTTGCTTCTGCAATTGATTTTTCCCATTAGTAAAAATGTAAAAGTTCTTTTGTAATTATCGCAGATGCGGTCATGATTTCTGAAAAGTGTTTTCAATATGGTGGACGCTCCCTTGCAGAAGAGGTTGTTTTTTCAAATGTTTTTTTCAGCAGTGCAAACAAAACAATATGGTTCATAAATTAATTGAGTTCTCGCTGCGCAACAGGATGGTGGTCCTGCTGCTGGCAGCCGGCTTGCTGGTATGGGGTTTCTTTTCAATAAAGAAAAACCCTGTTGACGCCATTCCTGACCTGAGTGAGAACCAGGTGATCGTCTTCACCGAATGGGAAGGCCAGAGCCCGCAGATCATAGAAGACCAGGTCACTTACCCGCTCGTCAGCAATCTCCAGGGAATACCCAAAGTGAAAAATGTCCGCGGCTCTTCCATGTTCGGGATGAGTTTTGTCTATGTGATCTTCGATGATGATGTGGATGTGTACTGGGCAAGGACAAGAGTGCTGGAACGCCTGAATTATTCACAGCGCTTATTGCCGGCAGGCATCACGCCCACTTTAGGCCCTGATGGAACAGGAGTGGGGCACATCTTATGGTATTCCCTGGATGCAAAAGATATGGATCTCGGTGAACAGAGAGCATTGCAGGACTGGTACATCAAGCTGGCATTGCAAACAGTGCCCGGCGTTGCTGAAGTGGCCTCATTCGGCGGGTTTGAAAAACAATACCAGCTTGTCGTTGACCCGGTCAAGCTTCAGTTTTACAATGTTTCCCTGATGGAGGTGATGAACAAAGTGAAAGCCAACAATAATGATGTGGGAGGAAGGAAATTTGAGATGAGCGATATGGCTTACATCATCAGGGGACTTGGCTACATCAAAAATAAAGAAGACATTGAAAGCATTGCAGTGGGTAATTACAATGGCATTCCGGTCCGGATAAAAGATATTGGCACGGTACAGATGGGTGGCGACCTGCGGCTTGGAGTTTTCGACCGCGATGGAGAAGGAGAAGTGGTGGGGGGAATTGTAGTGATGCGCTACGGCGAAAACGCAGACAAAGTGATCAATGCAGTGAAAGATAAAATGAAAGACGTGCAGAAAGGATTACCGGAAGGAGTGACCTTTAAAATCGATTATGACCGCAGCGACCTGATCGAAGCGGCCATTGCTAACATCAAGGACAAGCTGATAGAAGAGATGAGCATTGTGGCGCTTATCGTGATCATCTTTTTATTTCACTGGCGCAGCGCACTGAGCATCATTATTCAGATACCGGTTACGATCGCCATCAGCTTTATCATTTTGAATTTGCTGGGAGTTTCTTCCAACATCATGTCGCTTACGGGTATTGCACTGGCCATCGGGGTGATCGTTGACAACGGGATCATCATGAGTGAAAATGCATACCGGCATTTATCTGAATGGCAAAACAGTCATACAACAAAATCTTAAATGATGAAAAATATTTTTAAAAGAAGCAAGTATAACAGGATACCTGAACCGGAAAGGATGAGCCTGATCGGGAAGGCATGCAAGCAGGTGTCGAGAGGAGTGTTCTTTTCCACGGTGATCATCATCACTTCTTTCTTACCTGTGTTTTTACTGACCGGCCAGGAAGGAAAACTGTTTCATCCGCTGGCATACACCAAAACGTTTATCATGGTGGTGGATGCTTTTCTCGTCGTTACCCTGGCGCCGGTGCTGATCTCATTGTTTATGAAAGGACGATTCAGGCCCGAAACAAAAAATCCTGTCAACAGGATACTGGAAAAGATCTATGAGCCGGTCATCAGGACCTGCATCAAATGGAGAAAGACAACATTGGCCGTTAATATCATTGCCCTGGCGATCAGCGTACCCCTCATTGTCAGTCTTGGCCGGGAGTTCATGCCACCGCTGGATGAAGGTTCCATATTATTTATGCCGGTCACTTTACCGGATATTTCCAATAATGAAGTGAAAAGAATTTTGCAGGTGCAGGACAAGCTTATCAAAACAGTTCCTGAAGTGAAAAGTGTATTGGGAAAAGCAGGAAGGGCCAACACGGCAACGGATAATTCGCCCATCAGCATGATCGAGACGATCATTTTGCTAAAACCTCATAACGAGTGGCGCAAAGGGCTTACAAAAGAAGATATTGTGAATGAACTGAATGCCAAATTACAGATACCGGGTGTCACCAACGGATGGACACAACCGATCATCAACCGCATCAACATGCTCTCAACCGGCATACGCACCGATGTAGGCTTGAAAGTATATGGCCAAAACCTGGATACGATCTATTCTTTTGCTCAAAAATTAAAATCACAACTGGCCGGTATCAGCGGAGTGAATGACCTGTATGTGGAACCCATCACCGGAGGAAAATACATTGACATTGCAGTGAAACGTGATGAGATCAGCCGTTATGGACTGACGGTGGATGATGTGAACAGCGTAGTGCAGATCGCTTTGGGCGGCATGCGGCTGACCACAACCATTGAGGGGCGCCAGCGTTTTTCGGTCAATGCACGTTTCGGGCAGGATTTCAGAAATAACCTCGAAGCATTGAAACATTTGCAGGTGCAGACGATGCAGTATGGCCCTATTCCTCTTGAAGCGGTAGCTGATGTGAAGATCACGGAAGGCCCTGCAATGATCAACTCGGAAGATGCCATGTTGCGGGGCACTGTGCTTTTCAATGTCAGGGACAGAGACCTGGCAAGCACGGTGAAAGAAGCAAAAGAAAAATTGAATAACATGATCACCAAACTCCCTAAAGGTTATTACCTGGAGTGGAGCGGTCAGTATGAAAACCTGATTCGCGGAGAACAGACATTGAAGATGATCCTTCCCGTGGTGCTGATCATCATTTTTGCTTCCATGTATTTTGCTTTTCATTCGGCAAGAGAAGCATTTCTCAGCCTCATCTCCATTCCTTTTGCATTGATCGGCGGAGCATTGATCATTTATTTCTGGGGTGTGAATTTGTCCGTTGCTGTTGCCGTTGGTTTTATTGCATTGTTCGGCCTTGCGGTGGAGACCACGATTGTGATGGTCATTTACCTGAATGATGCCATGCAGCAATTGGTTGCTAAATATGGCAATTCAAGGGAAAGCATTCCGAAAAAAGAACTGGTGGAGTATGTCATTGCCGGCGCTGCAAAAAGATTAAGGCCAAAGATCATGACCGTATCCGTTTCCCTGTTTGCATTGATCCCGATCTTATGGAGCAGCGGTGTGGGCAGTGATGCCATGAAGCCCATTGTTTTACCCATGGTGGGAGGAGTGATCACATCAGCCATATTTGTTCTGTTGGTAACTCCATTGATATTCCTGATGAACAAGGAATATGAATTGAGAAAATTTGGAAAAATTGAAGTACTGGACCCGGTACACTAAAATATTTAAAAGACAACTCATGAAAAGAATTTTGATCTTAACCGCAAGTTTCTTTGCTCTGCTCAACGTCAAGGCGCAGAAAGCGCTGACCATGGACGAGATCAGGGATGCCATCGAAAAAAATCATCCTGCATTGAAAATGCTGGATGCCGAAGCCCGCTCGATGGATGAAGAAGCAAAAGGCGCCTACAGTTGGATGGCCCCCGAACTGGGAGCAGGTTTTTATCAGACGCCTTATGATCCCGGCCGGTGGAAAAGAATGGATGGCAATCCGGGCATGGGAATGTTCATGATCTCTGCACAGCAGATGTTCCCGAATAAAAAGAGCCAGGATGCAGAGTCAGCTTACATGCAGGCGCAATCATCGGTTGAAAAGCAAAAGAAAGATGTAGTACTGAATGAACTGCTCTATACAGCAAGAAAAAATTATTATGATTGGATAGTATTGGAAAAAAGGCTGAATGTACTGGAAGAGAATGAGAAGCTGCTGAATTTTATGATTCAGAGCGCCGAGATCAGGTATAAGAACGGTTTGGGAAAGATCAGCGCTTATTACAAAGCAAAAGCGGCATTGGCCAATACGGAGAATACCAGGCTGATGCTGCAGAATGAGATCACATTGAAACAAATTGCCATCAATACATTGATGAACAGGAATGCAGATGAGGTTATTGTCATTGATACAGATTTTGTATGGATGGATTTTAGTAAAACAATGTTTGATTCATCTGCCCTGATGAAAAACAGGAGTGATATTAAAATGATCGGCAGGTCAATTGAGGTGAATAACCTGCAGCGGGAATCTGAGTTGGCAAAACTAAAGCCCACATTTGGCATCCGGTATGATCACATGATGGGCTGGGCACGCCAGCCGGTAATGTTTTCCGTGATGGGCATGGTCAGAATTCCCCTGGCAAGATGGTCATCCAAAATGAACAAAGCAAAAGCCGAGAGCCTGATCTGGAAAAATGAAGCATTAAAAAATCAGCAGCAGATGATACTCAATGAATCGGCAGGAATGGCGAATGCAGCTTATGCAGACCTGGAATCGAAAAAAAAGCAAATGAGATTATATGAAGAACAGATCGTTCCGGCATTAAGAAAAAATTTTCAGACAATGGAACTGGGTTACGAACAAAATACCGAAGATCTTTTTGAACTATTTGATGCATGGGATGCCCTTAACATGACCCGGATGGAATACCTGGACCAGTTGCAAAAAGCACTGGAAATGCAGGCCGACCTAATGAGAATCATCGAAAAAAAATAGCGGATATGAAAAGAATTAAAACATCAGGACTCTTTCTGATCCTTATTTCCGGAATGATCACATGGAGCTGTAATATAATTAACGGAGATAAAATGGACAGCGATGCTGTTAAAACAACCGTTGCTGAAAAATATACCTGCCCGATGGATCCGGAAATCATCAGTGATAAACCGGGCAGATGCCCAATTTGCGGAATGTATCTTGAGAAAGTGGTTGACAGTACAGCAGGCCGCAATGAAAATATTGTTTATGAAACCGGGTACACCTGCCCGATGCATCCGCAGATACACAGCGATACTGCCGGCGCCTGCCCGATCTGCGGAATGCCGCTGGAGAAAGTGAAATCACCGCAGGAAGCAAGGTCTGTTTCATTGAACACTTTATTGCAACCTGCCAATCAACAGGTGGTAGCTTCCGTGCCCATGGTGCACATGATGGAGAGAAGTGAAGACCTGGAAATGCAATCTTATGGTTTCATTACCTATGACACAAGAAGTGTGGGCGGCATTTCTTCAAACGTGGAAGGAAGGATTGAAAAACTTTATGTCAAATACCGTTATCAACTTATCAGCAAGGGACAGAAGATCATGGATATTTACAGTCCGCAGTTGATGACGGCCCAGGAAAACCTGTTGTTCATTTTAAAAAATGATCCTTCGAATACATCGTTGATCAGTGCTGCCAAACAGAAATTGTTACTGCTCGGGATGAGCAGTACACAGTTGGAAAAAGTGATCAGTACAGGAAAGGCAGCATACACTGTCTCTGTGTTCAGCAATTACAGCGGGCATATACATGAAAGCTCAGGCAATCAGGCCATGCAGGGTGATCTTCCTGAAGGCAGCATGAGAGACATTTCCCTGACTACAAAAGAACTTACTGTGAAGGAAGGTGTGTATGTACAAAAAGGACAAAGTATCTTTTCTGTTTATAATGCAGGCAGGGCCTGGGCAGTCATAAACATTTTTGCAGGGCAGGCTGCGTTGGTCAAAACAGGAGACAAGGTGCTTATCACGCCGGGAACTGATCCGGGGAAAAAATTCCAGGCTGTCATCAATTACATTGAACCGTTCTTTCGTGAAGGAAGTAAAACAGTAACGGTCCGGGTATATTTCGATAATTCAATGATGAACATTCCAATCGGCAGCCAGGTGGATGCAACCATTTTTGCCGGCGACAGGAAAGCAAACTGGCTTCCGGAAGAAGCGATATTGTCATTAGGCCTGGACAATGTTGTTTTTGTAAGAAAAGGAGAAGCTTTTGTGGCCAGGAAAATTGAAACAGGAATTGTATATAAACATCTGATCCAGGTATTGAGCGGACTTGACCGTTCGGAAGCAGTTGCTGCCAATGCTCAATATTTAGTGGACAGTGAAAGTTTTATCAAAACAAATCAATGATCATGAAAAAGACATTTCTTTTTATAACCGTTGTGTTGTTCCTTTTTTCTTCCTGTGGAATAAAAAAACAATCACAGCAACATGCAAGCGATGATGAATATTATACCTGCAGCATGCATCCACAGATCATGCAGCCAGGACCGGGCACTTGCCCCATTTGCCACATGGAATTGATATTGGTAAAGAAAACAAATACCACGGCAGATGAGATTTTGCTCAATGATGAACAGGTGCGTTTGGGAAATATCAGGGTAGATACCATCCGTAACGGAGCGATAGATGATAACCTGGTTTTAACGGCAACTTTAAGTGCAGACGAAACAAAAGCAAATAGTATCAACGCCAGGATATCCGGAAGAATTGACCGGTTGTATTTTAAAAATGAAGGAGACTTTGTTCCCAAAGGAGCGCTCCTTTATGAACTGTATAGTGAAGAGTTGAATAATGCGAAGCAGGAATTCCTGGCAGCCCTGGAAAGAAGAGAGAAACTTGATAATTCCATTATTGATTTTAACCGCCTGGTGCAAAGCGCTAAAACAAAACTTTTATTGTGGGGGATGACGGAAGCACAGATCGCTGACCTGGAGAAAAATAAAATTGCGCCGAAGCTTACTTCATTTTACAGTCCGGTGTCGGGGTATGTCACTGAATTGCCGTTGATGGAGGGACAATATGTGATGGAAGGCGGAATGGTAATGAGGCTGGCCGATCTCTCATCTCTTTGGGCGGAAGCTCAGGTTTATGAATCGCAGATAGACAGGATAGACAGATCAGCAGTTGCCAGAGTGCAATTCCCTGACCTGCCCGGGAAAGAATTTTCAGGAAAGATAAGTTTTGAGAATCCAGAGATTGCCACCGGCACCAGGGTGAGTCTTGTGCGGATCACTGTGCCAAATAACGGAGGGCAGCTGAAACCGGGAATGCCTGCTTATGTAATCATCAGGAACAGAAGCCAGCGATCACTTACTCTTCCCCTGGATGCCGTGCTTCGTGATGGTAAAATGAATATGGTGTGGGTGCAGGCGGAAAAAAATATTTTTAAAATGAAGATGGTGGAGACCGGCATTGAGAGCGGTGACCGTATTGAAATAAAATCAGGATTGGAAAATGGCGATGTGGTAGTCACCAGCGGGGCTTATTTGCTGAACAGCGAATATATTTTTAAGAAAGGGGCTGATGAGATGACGCACGATATGGGGAATATGAAAATGTGACCTGAAAGCTGCAGGATGTTTTTCAATCAGGGCAGGCGGTAGGCTTGCTTTTTTTCAATGAACCTGGTCATGAAAAATGTGGATAACCTGGAAAACCGGCCTGCGGAATAAGCGGAAATTCTTAAATGCTGCTACTGTTGTGTTAAAAAAATAAAATTGTTTTCATTCTCATATTTCATTTTCTAATTTCGCCGCCGTTATGTGGCGCAATATTATTGCCATACTTTTTCTTACTGCACATGTCAATACGACTATGTTCATAGCACAGTTGGATGAGGTGGATACTTATGATGTACATGGCAGGCGGCAAAATGATATTAATACGCTCAGTGAATACATTCATGATATCTTATTAGAGCATACCAGGAAATCACGTCCTGATGAGGATAATGATACTGCACGCTTTTGCCAGGTAACTCCTTTTACTTTATACGATTTCAATTTATACAGGTCAAAAGCACACGAAGAAGTGTTGCCTGCAGAAAGTAAAAAGGAATATGCAATCTTTAATGAAAGCAAACTGCTTTCCCCGGTGATGGATATTCTTTATCCCCCTCCGAAATCCTGATCATCCCTGATTTTTTAAACTGTAATCATCTTGCTGTCTTTCCCCGGAAACAGCATTTTATTTCACGCTCCTGTTTTCCCTGAGTTCATTCGTTGCCCGGGTTCAACCGGCGGCACCGGGTGAGCGGAAACAGGTCACTTTTTATACGGTGAGTTTTACATATAATTTACTTTTGATGTGCCAAAACCTATTAAGATGAAAAGAATCATTTTCGCTATTGTGCTTTTTTCGCCTTCTTTATTTTTATTGAACTGTAAACCCAAAGAGGATCCGAAAGATAGAACGGTGCAATCACCGGTATCAGATTCGTTATACCGGACGTTGAAGATAGATACAGTGGTCAGGTGCCCGCTTGTCAGCAGCATTATGCTTACGGGTAAGGTTTCATTCAACGAAGAGAAAGTGGCAAGGATCTACCCGATGGTCAGCGGAATTATCAGCAATGCAAACGTTCAGGCAGGTGATTATGTAAATAAAGGGCAAAGCCTTGGTGTGATCCGCAGTACTGAAATGGCAGGATATGCCAGTGATCTCACAACTGCCCAGGCCAACCTGGTAAACAGCAAGAAAAGCCTTGATGCTGCCGAATCCATGTATCAAAGCAAACTGATCTCAGAGCAGGATCTTATCAGTGCACGTACTTCTTATGAGCAGGCGCAGGCACAGTTAAAAAAAGCAAACGATGTGCTTCAGATCAATGGCGGCAATAAAGAAAGCCGGTTTGTGATCACTGCGCCTATCAGCGGATTTGTTGTAGAAAAACAGGTGAATAATGACATGTCAATACGGGCGGATAATTCCAACAGCCTGTACACTATTTCTGACCTGAAAGATGTATGGGTATGGGCCAATGTATATGAATCAAATATCAGTAATGTACATCTTGGCGACCAGGTAAAAGTCAGTACACTTGCTTACCCGGATAAAGTTTATTCCGGGAGGATAGATAAAATCCTGGATGTACTCGATCCTGCGAATAAAGTGATGAAGATAAGGGTGGTGCTTTCCAATCCCGGGTTTTTGCTTAAGCCGGAAATGTTTGCACGAATTGAGCTTGCCAACAGAAGCAATGAACAGTCCCTTTGCATTTCTTCTAATACGCTGATCTTCGATCACAGCCAGTATTATGTTCTTGTTACTACCGGCGTTAATGATATCAGAACCATCCCGGTTCAGGTTATCAGCAAGTATGACGGCAAGACGTACATAACCGGTAACCTGAAAGAAGGAGAAAAGGTGATTGCGTCCAATGCACTCCTGATCTATGACGCAATGAATGATTAGAATTAAAAAAAGTTTATGAAAAAATTACTGAAATCAATACTGGCGCTTTCTTTACGGTATCGCTATTTCGTCCTGTTTGCTTCAGTGGCATTAACGGTATTCGGATTCATCACATTCCGCAATATGCCGATTGAAGCTTTTCCTGATGTTACCAATACTGAAGTGGTCATTATCACGCAATGGCCGGGAAGAAGCGCAGAGGAAGTGGAGAAGTTTATTACCATACCGATAGAAATCGCATTGAACCCTGTTCAGAATAAAGTAAGCCTTCGCTCCACAAGCATATTCGGACTTTCTTATATCAAGATTGTCTTTGAAGACAATGTGAATAATAACCAGGCAAGGATACAGGTAAATAACTTATTGCCCAACGCAGAACTTCCGCCGGGTATTTCACCTTCGGTGCAGCCCCCAACCGGGCCGACAGGGGAAATTTTCCGTTACTCGCTGAAAAGCTCAACAAGGGATGTGCGTGAATTAAAAACATTGCAGGATTGGATATTAGAGAAACAAATACTTTCTGTACCCGGTGTAGCAGATGTAGTGAGTTTTGGCGGAGAAACCAAAGATTATGAGATCAGGGTTGATCCGGGTAAACTGTCCACCTTAGGCATTACCCCGCTTGATGTGTATGATGCCGTTACAAAGAGTAATATCAACATCGGTGGAGATGTAGTCAACAGTAATGACCAGGCTTATGTGGTCAGGGGCATCGGCTTATTGAATGATATTAATGAAATCAAAAATATTATTGTCAGAAATATTAATGGGATCCCGGTGCTGGTCAGTGATGTGGCTGAGGTGGCTATTTCGAACTTACCCAAACTGGGACATGTGAGCCGTTCGGATGCATTTACCGATTCTTCAGGCAAGCGTATAGTGCAGAGCCAGGATGATGTGGTAGAAGCCATCGTTCTCATGCGAAAAGGAGAGAATCCAACAAATGTGATCCAGGCTTTACAGCAAAAAGTTCAAAAACTCAATGAGGATGTATTGCCGCCTGATGTGCAGATAAACCCGTATTACAACAGGCAAAACCTGATCAATTTTTCTACCAATACCGTTTTGCATAACCTGATCGAAGGGATTTTGCTGGTGACGCTGGTTGTATCACTTTTTATGTTTAACTGGCGAACGACACTAATCGTTTCCATCATCGTTCCTTTCTCTTTGTTGTTCTCTTTCATTTGCCTGCGGTTAATGGGCATGAGCGCCAATCTTCTTTCACTTGGCGCTATTGATTTTGGGATCATTATAGACGGCCCGGTGGTGATGGTGGAAGGATTATTTGTGGTGCTGAGCCACAAAGCCAGCGAGATCGGCATGCTACGGTTCAATAAAAGGGCCAAGATGGGCTTATTGAAAAACAACGGAGCTGAACTTGCCAAGTCAATATTTTTTGCCAAAGTGATCATCATTGCTGCATTGCTTCCCATTTTTTCTTTTCAGAAAGTGGAAGGGAAGATGTTTTCTCCCCTGGCATATACATTAGGGTTTGCTTTGCTGGGTGCGTTGATTGCCACGCTGACCCTGGTGCCGGTGCTTATTAATTTATTGCTGCGGAAAAATGTAAAAGAGAAGTATAATCCTTTCGTTCATTTCATTACCGGGATCACGTTGAAATTATTTCATTTCACAACAAAATTCCGCAGGTTGACAATTGCAGTCTCTTTAATCGTTATCGCCATTGGCCTGTATTCATTCCGTTATTTAGGAACAGAGTTTTTACCCGAGCTTGATGAAGGCTCTATTTGGTTAAGGGTTCAGTTGCCTTACAGTGTCTCGCTGGATAAATCAGTGGCAATTGCCAAACAGGTCAGGGAAGAACTTATGACTTTCCCTCAGGTGAAAACCGTGGTTACGCAGACGGGCAGGCCCGATGACGGCACTGATGTAACCGGGTTTTACAACAATGAATTTGACGTCATTCTCTATCCGGAAAATGAATGGAAGCCACACATCTCCAAAGAAAAACTTATCAATGAGATGAATAAACTCTTATCTGTAATTCCCGGGGCTGATCTCAATTTTTCCCAGCCGATTATGGATAATATAGAAGAAGCAGTATCGGGAGTTAAAGGTTCTATCGTGGTGAAAGTATTTGGTGATTCATTAAATTATATGGAGGGTAAAAGTGAAGAGATCTTTGATCAATTAAAAACAGTCCGGGGAATAGAAGATCTTGGTATCATCAGGAATATCGGGCAGCCTGAGCTGGATATAGATCTTGATCAGCAAAAGATGGCATTATATGGAGTAGCAACTGCAGATGCTAATGCAGTAATCGAAATGGCTATCGGTGGAAAAGCTGCATCCACTCTTTATGAAGGCATTAAAAGATTTGATATCAGGATCAGGGTGCCGGAGCAATACCGTCAATCAGCTGAAGAAATTGGAAATCTGATGGTGCCTACGGAAAGCGGATCAAAAGTACCTGTGAAGGAGATCGCCACTATTACACGCAAAACAGGGCCCTGTCTTATTTTCAGGGATGCCAATGAAAGGTATTCTGCTGTAAAGTTTTCTGTGCGTGGAAGAGATATGGGAAGCGCTGTAGCAGAAGCGCAGGCAAAAGTGAAGGATCATGTCCATTTCAAAAGAGGATATTCTATTGCCTGGCAGGGAGACTTTGAAAATGAGCAAAGAGCATCCAAACGCCTCCGGGAGGTTGTTCCCATAAGCCTGTTACTGATATTTCTCTTGTTGTTTTCCATGTTCGGAAATTTTAAGGATGCAGGATTGGTATTTCTGAATGTTCCTTTTGCGATCGTTGGTGGTATCTTATCGCTCTTTATTACAGGGACCAATTTCAGCATATCAGCAGGTATAGGCTTCATAGCATTATTTGGTATCTGTATTTTATTCGGCGTATTACTGATCACCGAGTTCAAAAAGAATCTTGAGCAGTCGAAGATCCGAAAGCATCATCAGTCTTTATATACAGCTATCAGGTTAGGCGTTAATACTAAAATACGGCCGGTAGTTATGACGGCGCTTATGGCTGCTTTTGGTTTGCTGCCTGCCGCTATTTCCCATGGTATTGGTTCAGAAAGTTCCAGGCCATTGGCAAGAGTGGTCATTGGAGGAATACTCTGCGCCATGTTGTTTTCATTACTTGTATTTCCTCATTTTTTTGCATGGGCATACAAGCGTTTTGATACGAAACATTCACAGGAGGCTGATGAAAATGCGATTGGTGATATTCATAATTAAATGCAGACATAAATTCAGACAGTTGAAGAATGCCCGTAAAATAATAACCACGTTTTTATTTTTTGTAGCAGTGCTGTATCCATCACGGTTTTGCACCGCACAGGAAAAAGCTAGCCAGGGATTGTTGAATACGCCGTCAACTTTTCAGCCGGCCCGGTTCCGGGCAGCCATCATCGGTGAAGTGGCTATTGCTACCGTGATGACCATCGGGCTTCAATTGCTTTGGTATAAAAAATACCCGCACAGCCGGTTTCATTTTTTTAATGATGACAGGGAATGGATGAAGATGGATAAACTGGGCCACGCAACTACAGCTTATAACATTTCGGCCATTCAATATAACCTGATGCGATGGAGCGGTGTCAGTAATAACAGTTCCATACTTATCGGCGGGTTAACGGGCCTTGGATATCTCACCATGATTGAGATTATGGATGGGTTTTCTTCCCAATGGGGATTTTCTCCGGGTGATATGGCAGCTAATACTTTTGGCGCCGGCCTGTTTATGCTTCAGCAATATGCATGGAATGAACAAAAGGTCCAGATGCGGTTTTCTTTTCATCCCGGCATTTATGCAAAATATAATACGGGGGAATTGGGAAATACTTTCCTGCAACGTTTATTGAAAGATTACAATGGCCAGAGCTATTGGCTTTCATTTAATGCAAGGTCTTTTTTTCCGTCGGCACATTTTATTCCCCGGTGGATCAATATGGATATCGGGTACAATGCGGAAGGAATGACCGGCGCTGTGACAAATCCTTCCGAAGTAAACGGGAAAAAAATACCGGAGTTTAAAAGGCAGAATAAATTGTTATTCGGTTTAGGCGCTGCCTGGGCAAAAAGCGGCAGTACCCCTTTTGCAGGATGGATCAATATCCTGCGGATGCCTTCACCCGTATTGATATGGAACATCAAATCAGGAAAACCAGGAGCGAGCCCATTTTATTATTAGTTGATAAATTATTTTAAATAATTTTTTATGTCCTATTCTAAGTTCATACTTGCAGCTTTTTCCTTACTCATTTACAATCTCAGCATTGGCCAGGATACTTTACGCATCAACATGGACTCTGCTGACCGGGTATTTCTTCAAAAAAACCTGATGATGATCGCGGCCCGGATGAATGTAGATGCACAAAAAGCGCTGGAAATTCAGGCAAAGCTCTATCCCAATCCGCAGTTTAGTGTGGGATTGAATGCTTACGATTCTCAGAATAAAAAACTTTTTTATGCAGGCCAGAACGGTGAAAAGAGTTTTGAGATAGACCAGTTATTCCTGTTGGGCGGTAAAAGAAAAAAACTTGTTGAGCTGGCCAGGCAAAATACCAGGCAGGCACAACTCGAAATGGAAGACCTGTTGCGTAATTTGAAGTACCAGTTGCACAATAGTATGCTTTCCCTTCATTTTGATCTGCTCACCGTGCAACAATATAATCAGCATTTGCAGCGGCTCGATTCGATCATCGCAGGATACCAGGAACAGGCGGCCAAAGGAAATATTGCGCTTAAAGAAGTGGTCCGGCTGAAGACCGCCTATATGAGCATGAATAACGACCGGACTGATTTACTGAATAATATCGAAGAAGAACAAAAAGATTTACGCCTGTTATTGCAGACCACTCAATTTATTTTACCTCAGTATAATGAGGCGTCATGGACTAAATACGAACAGTTGCCCATTTTGGATTCACTGGTGAGCCTTGCGCTGCAACATCGCTCGGAACTCAAAGAAGCGGAACTGAACAAAACAATTGCCGGTCTCAATATTCAGTATCAGAAAAGCCTGGCAGCACCTGACCTCACAGTCGGATCTGCTTATGATCAGCGGGGAGGGGCTTTTAATAATCAATATACTTTATCGCTCGGAATTCCTTTGCCATTCTGGAACCGGAACCAGGGGAATATAAAATCGGCACAGGTACAAAGCAAGATGGCAGTGATAAACCAGCAACAGCAGCAAACCACCGTAAACGGTGAGGTCATGACGGCATGGAACAATATGCAGCGAAGCATCCTTGAATTTCATAAAATAAATAAAATTTACAATGCTGATTTCAATACTGTATTCGAGGGGATGACAGCTAATTTCCTGAAGAGGAATATCAGCATTCTCGAGTTTGTTGATTTTTTTGAATCTTATAATTCCGGCATTGCAGAAGTGAACCGGGTAAAGAAGCAATTAGCTCTTTCCGGCGAGATGGTCAATTATACAGTTGAATTCCCGGTTTATTAAAGAGCAGGCAGCAAAAGCAGATGCTTGTGTAAGAAGGAGAAAATGTCAGGACAAGAACTTTTCCCGACCGATAGATTATTTGCTTTCGGTGACGGTAATCTCATTGGTCGTTTCTGCAGTTAATGCCATTTCCTGTCCCATTCCGGTTGTTTTACCGGTTGATTTTATTTTGCTCTTTGTTGTTTGGATCACGCCGGTTCTTAAATTGACAATGGTAACTCCTTCAACCGGCCCTTCACTTACCGTTTGAAAAGAGGTGCCAAAATTCTCTATTGTTTTATCTGTCTTTGAAATTCCTTTAAAAGAAAGTGTGGCTAAGTCTCCTTTTACAGATGTGGCAATATATTTTATTGAAGTAGCAGTGCCAAGAGATGTATCCGTATAATTTGTCTGGAATGAATCATTTTCTTGCATACCCGGTGATACAGCCAGAAAAGCATACCTGCTCTCTGCCCCGCTGCTGCCCAATTGCTGAATAATGGGCGATGCTTCTTCTGAAAAAGAGGTTGTTTTGATTATGTGTCCCGACTGATCAATGAATACAGACCGGGGTACGTTTAAAATTCCTTTGAATTCTTCGGCTATTGAACTGTCTGCATCCGGCTTATCGGAATCGTATTCCATGCTCTGCCCCATTAAATTCATTTTCATTTTAAGTTTTGTCAGTGTGATGCCAAGCTGGTATTGATCTCCTGAAATATCATCAACTGAAATAGTATAAGTGCCGGAAACATTCATATCGGTCTCCATATCCTGAAACATCACGTTGGTAACAGAATGGCTCTTCGTGTCCATATTCACAATGAATTGTTGCCCTTTGGAGAGACTGATCTTTCCTGAAGTTTGTGCTATGCAGGCTGCAGTAAGAAGGAGGGCTGTAATAACCGGGAAAACTTTTTTCATAGAAAAATATTTAAAGGCAGCAAAGGTAGCACAATATTATATTCTGACCCGGCCTGGTTTGCAAGAAAAGACCTGTTTGGATTTACCGTATCTCAATTTGGTCTGATCCGGCAGGATGACAGAAAAGGATTATTTCCCCGGAAGTCTTCGTTCTTATTCCCGTGGAGCCATCGGGTATCCTTTGTCTATCCAGTCAGCTTTCAGGTTTTGAGTGAGATTGAGCAATTTCTGGTTTGAAAATTTCATTTCATTCAAAAGCTTAAAAGCCGGACGTATGTTGGGACAATTTTTAAAAGGGCAACATCCGCAATAAATAACAATATCCCTGTCAGTCTTTTCTTTTGATAATAGTAATTTCAGCTTATCAAGATTTGCTTTTTTACTGACCGGGCCTATGTCGGTTGCATTTTTAATAGAACCTGCAGGGCCAATGTTGAAGATCAGGGGTTGCGGTGACGAAGGGTTGTTTAGGATCGCCACAAGATCTTTTGGCTCTATCAATTGACCGGTTTTCCAGGGTTCGGTTTGTGCATAAGTAATTATTGAAACCAGAACAAGGATCATTGTTGCTGCCAGGCAGTTTATCTTTTTCATTTAAATTTTATAATTTTTATTAATAAAAATATTCTTTGATCAAAAATCCGTTACTCTTACTCTTCGAATAAGCAAAAAGTTCCGCCTACCCACTCTTTGTCTTTATTGTACCGCACACCGATCATCTTTCCTTTGCTCATGCGGGCAAGATTGTTGGCGGCTACAGGTCTTGATGCTCCGTCTTTCCAAAAATAAAAAATCCTTATTTCAGCTTTTGCAGGAATATCGGGAGTTTGAATTACATCGGCATAATTCACTTTCTGCTGCAGGATCCAGTTTTCCGGATCCTTTACTTTTTCAATATCTTCTTTTTTCACATCAATGACCACTCCCTGCCCGGCAAAAGAGAATAATGGTTTTAAAACATAATTCTCAAGATCGTAAGGGATTTGATTTACCTCGTTGAGAAAATAAGTTTTGGGAACATAAGGATGCCTTATAAAAGGCAAAGTGAATTTACTGATCCTGTAAAACCAGTTTGGATGTGTGACCCAGGCCAGATCAAGATCTTCCAGCATCACTTTTCCTTTTTCCTGCACTTCAGGGCTTTGATGCATGAGGTCATCAAAGATGAGGCGGTTGTAGATCCTCCTGATCTCAGTTTTTACACCGTTGTTCATATAAAAGAGCTTGTTTCCTTCCCTGATCAGTTTGGTAAGGCAAACCGGTTTCACTCCGAGGTAATCCTCAGTACAGAAGAAATCAACTCTTGTTTTTTGTTTTTCGGGAAATACTTCCAGCAGGATCACATTTTCGGGCTTTTCATTTTTAAGTATGATGTCTTTTAATAACTGTATGTAGCTGTCTTTTTGAAAACCATTCAGGTATTTTGAAAATCTATCCGGTGTGTAGAAATGTCTTTTATGTACCTCAGGCAACAATGCTTCATAAGCAAAAAGGCTGGGGAATCCCTGCATCTCGATCAGTTGCGGTTCGTATTCCCCGTCTTCATTGATGCAGATGCCGAAATCAAAGCAGATAAAATGAGGATGATCATTTTCATTCGGAACCTGCATGACTTTCGGAATGGCCCTTTCGGTCTTCTTTTTAAAATTCCCTTCTTTGATCAGGTCAACAATGCTTTCGCAGGTGTTCAGCATCTTGCCGGTAAAATATTTGGGGACGAAGATTGGAGTCTCAGCTACCCTGAATTCGATGGAACCGGGATGACGGCTGTCCAGGTCTTTCAGAAATGCCTGATACTTCTCCTGTGTAAATTCTGTATTATATTTTTTACGGATGGAAGGGATCATATCCTGAATTTGAAATGAAAGTTAAGCAAAATGAACATGTCATGAGCGGGGCGGAGATCAAACTCATTGATTGAATTTATTGTAACGGAGATCATTCCTATAAAACAGGCTCGGCATGCAAATGGCCTACGGCCTGGTTCAGAAAGTTGGGCAGCACATGTGCATAAGTCCACATAATCTTCCGGGGGTCGCTGAGCTGATTGAGCATGCTGTGCCATTTTTCTTCTCCATAGTTTTTGCAAACCGATTGTTTTTTCTCTTCACTCTGCAGGCGGATACTCATACCCACCGCATCGGCTTCCGGATGAAACTGGGTGCCGATCATATAATCATTGAACCGTATGCCCATCATGGCCCTTTCATAAGGCACATGCGGACGTTCTTTTTCTATGCATAAAATTTTTCCGCCCATCGTTTTCAGCACTTCATAATTGGGCTGCACCACCTGGAATTCACGGCTGTCCACGGCATAGAAAGGATCTTTCAATCCTTCAAACACCGGTTCTCTTTTTCCTGCTTCCAGCATGTGCACCGGGAATACTCCAAAAGCTTCCGATCTTCTTTTGCAGACGACACCGGTATTAAAATAGCGGCTTGCTAACTGAAAGGAATGGCAAATGAACAGTACAAATTTTTTTTCATGAGTGTTCGGATTCTTATTCCAGCGCCTGATGGAATCGGCCCAGCGGCACCAGGCTATATCCCAGTCCTCGTATCTTGATTCCAGTGGGCTGCCCGGCCCGCCGGAAGAAATATAAATGTCATAAGAAGTGTCCGGCAGTTCCTTTCTTTGCCGAACATCAAACTCATCTTTTAAAACGTCTATTTCATTCTTAAGAGACCAGTTCTGAATGATCTCTCTGATGCATCGCATGCCCTGGTTGGTATGTCCTGCGTTTAAGTCGAGTATGGCAATTCGTACCTGTCGTTTTTCGCTCCAATTCATCCGGCAAACTTAATATTTTTAGCCCAGTCAATGATACCGTTCGTAGATTTTCCTATGCACATCCTGTTCAGTTTCAGGAACATTTTTTAATTGTAGTTTTAAAATTACAAGAGAAAAAAACTCTTTGTTGAAGAAACTACATACTATTCTAATAACGGATAAATGGTAATAAAGTTTAATGAAAACTTATTTTGCCTTAAACACATTCTCGCCACCGACAAAGGTTTGCAATACTTTTACCTGTAATAATTTTTCCGGCGATTCTTTCATCAGGTCGTTATCGAGGATGACAAAGTCTGCAAACTTCCCTTTCTCCAATGAACCTTTTTCTTTTTCTTCAAAATTCGCCTTGGCTGCCCAGAGGGTCATTCCTCTCAGTGTTTCTTCACGGGTCAGCGCATTTTCCATTTGAAACCCACCTTCAGGCCAGCCTTTTGCATCCTTGCGCACCACGGCTGCATAAAATGTTTTGATAGGAGAGATGTCTTCCACAGGGAAATCCGTTCCCAGTGCCAGCCATCCGTTCTGTTCGAGTAATTGTTTGTACGCATAAGC
>WBZR01001522.1_pt1 | contig 28435 bp, 21 predicted proteins | sample 5204231 | NCBI WGS metagenome assembly WBZR01 (sample SAMN12412403, study PRJNA552823) | activated sludge metagenome | isolation source: activated sludge from anammox sidestream of wastewater treatment plant... | place: USA: Virginia | collected 2017-08
GCTGGCGCTGGCCGCCCGAGAACTCGTGCGGGAAGCGCTCGAGCGCGTCCCCGCGCAGCCCGACGCGCTCGGCGAGCTCCTCGATGCGCCCGCGCCTCGCCGCGGCATCGAGCTCGGGGTGCAGCGCGAGCAGCCCTTCTTCGAGCAGCTCGAGCACGCGCAGGCGCGGGTTGAGCGAGGCGAAGGGGTCCTGGAAGATGATCTGCACGGCGCGCCGCGCCGCCAGCAGCTCGGCGCCGTGCAGCGTGAAGACATCGCGCCCTTGCAGCAGCGCGCGGCCGCCGGTCACCGCGGTCGTGCGCAGCAGTTGCACGATCGCCTTGCCTGTGGTGGTCTTGCCGCAACCCGACTCGCCCACCAGGGCGAGCGTCTGGCCCGCCTCGATGCGGAAGCTGGCCCCGCGCACGGCTTCGAACCAGCCGTGAACGCGCTGCAGCAGGCCGCTGCGCAGCGCGAAGCGCACGTCGAGCGACTGCACGTCGAGCAGCGGCGCCGTGGCGGCTGGAGCGGTGACGCTCGCGGCCGCAGCCGCAGCCGCAGCCGCAGCCGCAGCCGCAGCCGCGGGCAGCGCTGCCGATGGTGTTGCGGGTGACGCTGCGAATGGTGTTGTGGACGGTGATGTGGACGGTGATGTGGACGGTGTTGGGGTCGGTGTTGCGGTCGGCACCGCCGGCGGCGCGGCCGATGGCGCCGCCGCGGCCGACGCGGCCGATGGCGCCGCCGACGCCGCCGCCCTCGCCCCCGCCTCGTACAGCAGGCAGCGCACTTGCCGGCGCCCGTCGAGCGCCTTCAGTTCGGGCGGCGTCGTCGGGCAATGCGGCATCACCTGCGCGCAGCGCGGCGCGAAGCGGCAGCCCGCAAAGCGCTGCGTGAGCGGCGGCACGGTGCCGGCGATGGCTTCGAGCGGTGCGTCGCGCCGCGCGGCGCCGGGCAGCGCGCGCAGCAGCGCCTGCGCGTACGGATGCCTGGGCGCGGCGAAGAACTCGTCGGCCGGCGCCACCTCGACGATCTGGCCCGCGTACATCAGCGCCACGCGCTGCGCCATGCCCGAAACCACCGCCAGATCGTGCGTGATCAGCAGCAGACCCATGCGGCGCTCGCGCTGCAGGTCCTTCAGCAGTTCGAGGATCTGGGCCTGGATCGTCACGTCCAGCGCCGTGGTCGGCTCGTCGGCCACCAGGAAGTCGGGTTCGGCCGCCAGTGCGCCGGCGATCATCACGCGCTGCTTCTGGCCGCCGCTCATGCGGAACGGGTAGTCGTCGATGCGCCGCTCGGGCTCGGGGATGCCGACGCGGCGCAGCCACTCGACCGCCTTGGCGCGCGCGGCCGCCCCGCGCAGGGGCGTATGCGCCTCGATCGCCTCGACGATCTGCGCGCCCACCTTCAGCACCGGATTGAGACTGGTGGCAGGCTCCTGGAAGATCATGCCGACGCGGCCGCCGCGCACGTGGCGCATCGCCGCCTCGGGCAGCTCGAGCACGTCCTCGTCGCCGACCGCGATGCGTCCGGCCGTGATCCGGCCGTTCTCGGGCAGCAGCCGCATCAGCGCCAGCGCCGTCATGCTCTTGCCGCACCCGCTCTCGCCGACCAGCGCGAAGGTCTCGCCGCGTTCGATCGTCAGGCGCAGCGCATCGATGGCGCGCACGACGGCGGCTTCGCCGTCGAGTTCGACGGTCAGCTCGTCGATCGTGATCACGGCGGCGTCATCCGGGCGGCGGGGCGGCTGCGCGCGTCGCGGCGGCCCGGCGTCGTCGCGTCGAGGTCGCGCATCGCCGCGCCGAAGTCGAGCGCGCCGCGGTCGGGTGTCTGCACGGTGTGTGTCCTTCCGTCGCGGCTGCGCAAGGAGATCAGGTGCGCGGCGCGCTCGCCGCCCGCCGTGGCCTGGCGCCGCCCGCGTGCGGGTCGAACGCGTCGCGCACGCCGTCGGCAAACAGGTTGGCCGCCAGCACCAGCGTGACCATGAAGCCGAAGGCGGCGGCGAAGCTCCACCAGACGATCGGGTCGCGGCTCATCTCGTTGCGCGCCAGGTTGATCATGCCGCCGAAGCTGTTCATCGACGGATCGACGCCGACGCCGACGTAGCTCAGCACCGCCTCGTACAGGATGAGCGCGCTGAAGTCGAGCACGGTGACGATCAGCATCAGGTGCGCCACGTTCGGAAAGATGTGGCGCAGCATGATGCGGGCGTGGCCGACGCCGAAGGCGCTGGCCGCCTGCACGTACTCGAGCTCGCGCAGCTTGAGCGTCTCGCCGCGCAGCAGCCGGCACAGGCCGGCCCAGCCGGTGAGGCCGAGCACCGCGCACAGCAAGAAGAGCTTGAGGTCGCTGCGTTCGGCGCCAGTCTGGAACAGGTCGGCGTGCTGGTCGATGAAGACCTGCACCATCAGCACGCAGGCGGCGATCAGCAGCACGTTGGGCACCGACGACAGCACCGTGTAGACGTACTGGATGAGCTCGTCGACCCAGCCCTTGAAGTAGCCGGCCATGATGCCCAGCACCACCGCCAGCGGCAGCGTCGCCACGGTCGCCAGCCCGCCGATCACGAACGCGGTGCGGATGCTCTTGATCGCCTGGTAGAGCACGTCGTTGCCGGTGAGATCGGTGCCGAACAGGTGATAGGGGCCGGCGAGCGCGCCGCCCGCGCCCAGCAGCGCGCCGAGCACGAGCACGGTGGCGGCGCCGGCGTGCCAGGGTATGTCGCCCTCGCGGCGCACGATGGCGCGCAGCGTCGCGCCGAAGCGGGCACCGCGGGCGCGCGCGAGCACCGCGGCCAGCGCCGCGCAGGCCAGCAGCGCCGCCGCCAGCCCGCCGAGCAAGCCCAGGGCGCCGCGGCGCAGCAGGTCGCCGGCCCACTCGGCCTCGGGGTTGCGCAGATGCGCGCCGCCGAATTTCAGGCGCGGCGCCTGGCGGCGCACCTCGCCGGCGACCAGCACCGATTCCTTCGTGAAGCCGAGGTAGGCGAGCGGCCGCGAGTAGGTCTCCTCGCGCGCGTCGACGAGCCGGCGCAGCGCGTGGTCGAGCAGCGAGCGCGTGCGCACGTCGTAGGCCGGCGCCGCATCGGGGGCGCCGGGTGCCGGCGGCAGCAGCGTGCGGTAGTGCACGCTGTCGGCCAGCGTCACGCCCAGACAGAGAACGAGCAGCACGCTCGAGCCCAGCGCCGCCGGATCGCGGAACACGCGGCGCCAGTTCGCGCTGCGCGCCGGACTGCGCAGCACGTACAGCAGGTAGGCCACCAGCGCCGCGGCCAGCGCCCACATCACGGCGTCGGTCCACAGCAGCACGAACTTGGGCATGGCGGGCAATGCTCAGGCCAGCCGCACGCGCGGGTCGACCCAGGTGTAGGCGATGTCGATGAGGATGAAGGTGGCGATGTACAGCAGCGAGCCGAGGAAGACCATCGTGCGCACGATCGCGAAGTCCTGCTTGCCGATGGCCTCGATGACGTAGGCGCCGAGTCCGGGCAGGCCGAAGAAGCTCTCGAACACCAGGCTGCCCAGGAAGACGTAGGGCAGGTAGCTGCCGGCCGAGGTGATGATCGGGATGAGCGCGTTGCGCAGCACGTGGCGCGCCAGCACCACCGGCTCGGCCAGGCCCTTGGCGCGCGCGGTGCGCACGTAGTCCTTGGACATCTCCTCGAGGAACATCGCGCGGTACAGGCGCGCCTCGCCGCCCAGGCGCGCCAGCAGCGACAGCGCGATCGGCAGCACGAGGAACTTCGCCGCGTCCAGCCCCGGCGCGTAGCCCGAGATCGGCGCCAGCCGCATCACGCGCGAGAACAGGTACTGGCCGACGATGATGTAAAAGAGGCTCGAGATCGACAGCATCGTCACGCAGGCGACGACGCCCCAGAAGTCGAGCCGCGTGCGGCGGAACATCACCAGCAGCAGCGCGAACGCGGTGCTGGCGAACACCTGCAGCACGAAGAGGGGCAGCGCGAGCTGCAGGCTCACCGCCATGCGCGTGCCGACCTCGTGGCCGATGTCGCCCGACGATTCGGAGTCGGCGCGGCCGAAGTCGAGCGCGAAGAGCGACACCGAACGCTCGTAGAAGATGGTGTCGCGCAAGGCCCCGGCGCCCGGCGCCGCGGCGTTGTAGTAGAGCGGCTTGTCGTAGCCGCGCTCGGCCTTCCACTTCTCGATCGCCGCCTGCGTGACGCGCTTGCCGCCGAGGTTCAGCCGCGCCATGTCGTCGGGCGTGTTGACGCTGAAGAAGAGGAAGAACGTGGCCAGGTTGACGCCCAGCAGGATGAGCGCGCCGTAGCCGATGCGCCGCACGATGTAGGCGAGCATGGCGGTCCGCCGTTCAGCGCGCCGGCCTGGCGACGACCTGGCCGCGCGCGTTGGTGCGCTCGCGCCGACGCCAGCTGCGCCTGCCGTACCAGACCAGCGCCAGCACGCCGGCTGCCAGCAGCAGCATCGGCCACCACCGCGGTCGGTTCCAGGCCGCGAGCGCGGCCGTGCGCTCGGCGGCGTCCAGGCGCAGGTAGCGGCCCTGGTCGCGGATCAGGATCGTGGGTCTGTAGTTGTAGACCCAGTGCTGCGCCGCCCCCGAGGAATACGGGAAGAAGCCCATCGTCCACGGCGCATCCTCCTGCACGATGCGCACCATCTGGTCGATCAGCGCCTGCTTGGCCGGGCCGTCGTCGAGCGTCTTCATCTCGAGGAACAGGCGATCGAATTCGGGGTTGGCGTAGTTGGCGGTGTTCTCGCCGTCGTACTTGGTCTTGCCGGTCTTGCTGTAGAGCAGGAACAGGAAGTTCTCCGCATCCGGGTAGTCGGCGAGCCAGCCCAGCCAGAACACCTGGTACTTGCCCTTGCGCACCTTGTCCTGGAACTGGTTGTTGTCGGTGGCGCGCACTTCGAGCTGGATGTCGATCTTGGCGAACTGTCGCACCACCCAGTCGATCTCGGGCTTGCGCTCGGGCGTGGCCTGGGCATAGAAATCGTAGTTCAGCACCAGCGGCCGGCCGGTCCTGGCGTCGCGGCCGTCGGGGTAGCCGGCCTCGGCCAGCAGGCGCTTGGCGTCGGCGACCGTCCGGCGCACGGCCTGGCCGTCCTTCCAGACATGCGTCACCGGATCCACGCCCTCGGGTGTGCCCTCGCGCGAGCCGAAGATGCCCGGCGGCAGCGGGCTCATCGCCGTGACGCCGGCCTTCTTCGGGAAGATGCGGCTGTACTCCTCCCAGTCGATGGCGATGCTGATCGCCTGGCGCAGCTTGCGGTTCCTCGCCTTCTGCTCGGCGCTCAGTTCGCCGTCGCCGTCGCCCAGCGTCGGGTCGAGCATGTTGAAGGCGATGAAGTAGCTGCCGACATCGGTGCCCCTGGACAGCCTGAAGCCCTTGGCCAGGTACTCGCGGCGCACCTCGTCGCTGTCTTGCATCGCCACCAGGTAGTCCATGCCGGTGTCGGTGCGCTCGAACACCTCGATGTCGTAGTAGCCCTGGCGGAACTTGTTGCGCAGCGGCACCGCCTCGCGCTCGACGACGGAGACGATGCGCTCGATGAAGGGCGTGCGCTTGCCGCAGTCGGCCAGCATGCCGGCGGCGCGGTCCGCCGGCAGGCCTGCGCAGGGATAGGGCTCGCCGCGGTAGTTCGGGTTGCGCGTCATCACGTGACGACGGTCCTGTACGAACTCCGTCATCATGTACGGGCCGGTGCCGACCGGCCAGCGGTCGAGCGACAGCCCGGCCGCGGCCATGCCCGGCTGCGCGTAGAACGCGTCGGCCTCCCAGGGCACGGGCGCGGTGAAGGTCATCTGCATCCAGTAGCGCCACTGCGGATACTTGCCCTTGATGCGGATGCGCAGCAGGTGCTTTTCCGGTGCGCTGGCGCCGGCCAGCGGCCAGCGCCTGAAGTCGAGGAAGGGCCGGTCGAGGCTCGCCGGGTCGAGCCCGGCGCGCAGCTTGGCGTCCTCGGCCCTGATCAGCTTGCCGTATTCGGCGAGGCCGACGATGTACTCGGCGAAGGTGCTGAAGATCGGCGTCGTCACGCGCGTCGTGGCGTGGCGCTTGAGCGCGTAGACGAAGTCCTCGGCCACCAGCTCGCGCGTGCCCTGGTGCTCGAACTCGAGCGGCGTGCGCCGGCCGCCGAGCTCGCCCGGGCGCATCGGGTGCTCGCTGTGGTAGTAGTGGCGGCCCTGGGCGTCGACCGCGAAGGCCGGGTGCGGCTGGAACAGGATGCCGCGCTTGATCGGCACGTCGTAGATGCTCTCGGCCACCTGATCGGCCGCCGCGTCGTCGGGCAGCGCGCCGCCGTCCTTGCCGACGTAGCGCGGCCGCACCACCGCGGCGGCCGACTTGGGCACGAGCTCGAACGGCCGCTTGAAGTAGTGGTAGCCGTAGGGCGGCTCGTAGATCTGGTAGGTGTACGGGGTGTCGTTGCTCCAGTACGAGGCGGTCGGGTCGAGGTGGCGCGGCGAGCCCTCGATGACGGCCGTGAACAGCGTGCTGGTGGCGGCAGAGCCGTCGGGCCAGGGGTTGTTGTTGCACGCCGCGAGCAGCGCGCCGCAGGCAAGCAAGGTGGCGAACAGGCGCCGCATACCCATCGGGAAGCCTCGGTCGGAGTGGCGCGGATTCTAGGAGCGTGGGCGGCGGAAATCCGGCCCCGCGCCGTGGCGAGTCGCGGTGCCGGGCAAGGCGCGCGCGAGGCGCGTGGTGCGTGCCACGCAACGAGCGCGCAACACCGCCCGGCGCCGCGCATCGCCGCGGCCCGAAGGGTCGGCCCCGACTGAAGGCCCATGCGGCGTTGCGCCGCTCGCCCGGGCGTCCAGCCCGGGCTGCGCGCCGCGCCTTGCCTGGGCCTTCAGCCGGGGCCGACGCGGGGCTGGATTTCTGCCGCGCACGCTCCCAGGAGCGTGCCGCCTCAATGCCCCCAGGCGACGAACACCTCGCGCTCGGCCACCGCGAGTTCGGCGCGGCGCCCGAACGGAAGCGTCACCAGCGTCGGCACATGGCCCACCGGCAAGCCGGTGAGCACGGGCACCCGGGTCGTCGCGCGCAGATGGGCGACGACGTCGCGCAGCCGGTAGCCGCGATCGGCCGGTGTCGGCTTCCAGCGGGTGAAGTGGCCCAGCAGCAGCGCGCGCTGTGTGCCCAGCACGCCGGCCTGCGCGAGCTGCAGCAGCCTGCGTTCGACGCGAAACGGCGGCTCGTTGACGTCTTCGACGTAGAGCAGACCGCCCTTGACCTGCTCGGGACGCGGGAAATGGCGCGTGCCGAGCAAGGAACACAGCATCGCCAGGTTGCCGCCCCACAGCGGGCCGCGCCGCACCAGGCCGTCGAATCCGGCCTCGGTGCGAAAGCCGATCGCCTCGAGCTCGCCGCGCGCGGCCTCGCCCAGGCAGCCGGCCGTGACCTCGTCGACCCCGCCCTCGTCCTCCGCGCGCGCGAACTGGTCCAGCGCCATCGGCCCGGCCCAGCCCGGCGCACCGGTGTGCGCGTACAAGGCGCAGTGCAGCGCCGTCAAGTCGCTGTGGCCGAGCCACATCGTGCCGCTCTCGGCGCTGCGCGCGAGGCGGCGCCAGCCGATGCGATCGAGCAGCCGCGTCAAGCCGTAGCCGCCGCGCGTGGCCATCGCGACGCGCGGCGCGGCCGCCGCCACGCGGTGGATCGCGGCCAGGCGCGTGTCGTCGTCGCCTGCGAAGCGCCGCTCCCGCGCCAGCGCCGCCTCGTCCAGCGTGACTTCGAAGCCGAGCGCGCCCAGGCGCCGCGCCGCCAGGCGCAGCAGCGGCGGACGCAGCACCACGCCGGAGGGGCTGAACAGGACGAGCGCGCTCACCCGCCCGTCTCCTCGGGCGGCAACTCGAGCGCCTCGCCGGCGGGAATGGGTGCACCGGCCTCGGCCGGCTCGGACGGCTCGGACGGCGCGCCGCGCGCGTCGCGCTGCTGCGCGCGCCGCTCGGCGAAGAACTCGCGCAGCAGCCGGCCGCAGGGTTCGGCCAGCACCCCGCCCACGACTTCGGTGTGGTGGTTGAGCTGCGGCTCGGCGAACAGGTTCAGCACCGAGCCGGCGGCGCCGGTCTTCGGGTCGAAGGCGCCGAACACCACGCGCTTGATGCGTGCATGCACGAGCGCCATCGCGCACATCGCGCAGGGCTCGAGCGTCACGTAGAGCTCGCAGTCGGGCAGCCGGTAGTTCTCGTACAGCGCTGCGGCGTGGCGCAGCGCCACGATCTCGGCGTGCGCGGTCGGGTCATGCGTCGTGATCGGCCGGTTGTAGCCGGTGGCCAGCACCTGCAGACCGCCCGCGCCGCGGCGCGCGATGACGGCGCCCACCGGCACCTCCCCCACCAGCCAGGCGTTGTGCGCCTGGTCCAGCGCCAGGCGCATGCCGTAGGCGTCGAGCGGGTCGGGCTCGAGTGGGGCAGCGGCATCGGTCATCGGTTCGGGCCTGAGGCGCGCAGGCGCCGGCCGGCGATTGTGGCAGCGCCGCACCGCCTGCGGCGGGGGCGGGCCGGCTCGGTGCCGGGCGTGCCCCGAGCGCGTTCGGCACGCACGGCACCGCTGTTGCGCCCAGGCCCGCGACGCGACGCGAAAAGCCGCCTGCCGCATCCGCGACGCCGTTCGCCGTACGATGGCGCGCGCACCGGGTGCAAGGAGACGAAGATGCAGATCGCGATCGTCGGACTGGGCCGCATGGGCTCCAACATGACCCGGCGGCTGCTGGGCGCGGGCCACGCCTGCGTCGTGCACGACCTGCACGCCGAAGCGATGCAGGCGCTGAGCGCTGCCGGCGCGCGCGGCGCCGCATCGCTGGCCGAACTCGCTGCCGCGCTCGAGCCGCCGCGCACGGTCTGGCTGATGCTGCCCGCGGCGGTGGTCGACGCCACGCTGCAGGCGCTGCTGCCGCATCTGGGCCGCGGCGACACCGTCATCGACGGCGGCAACTCCCACTACCGCGACGACCTGCGCCGCGCCGCGCTGCTGGCGCCCCAGGGCCTGCACTACGTCGACGTCGGCACCAGCGGCGGCGTCTGGGGTCTCGCCGAAGGCTATTGCCTGATGGTCGGCGGCGAGCCGGATGCGGTCGAACGCCTGACGCCGATCTTCACGGCGCTCGCCCCGGGTGCGGCGGCTGCGCCGCCGACGCCCGGGCGCGACGTCCGCGCGGGCGCCGAACGCGGCTGGCTGCACTGCGGCCCGAGCGGGGCCGGGCACTTCGTCAAGATGGTGCACAACGGCATCGAGTACGGCCTGATGGCGGCCTACGCCGAAGGTTTCGACATCCTGCGCCAGGCCGGCATCGGTGCGCACCCGCGCGCCGCCGATGCCGAGACGGCGCCGCTGGCGCACCCCGAGGCCTACCGCTACGACTTCGATCTGGCCGAGATCGCCGAGCTGTGGCGGCGCGGCAGCGTCGTGCGCTCCTGGCTGCTCGACCTCACCGCACACGCGCTGCTGCAGGACCCGACGCTGCAGGCCCTGCAGGGCCGCGTGGCCGATTCCGGCGAGGGCCGCTGGACGCTCGAGGCCGCGATCGACACCGGCACGCCGGCGCCGGTGCTGGCGACCGCGCTGTTCGCGCGCTTTGCTTCGCGCGGCGGCAGCGACTTCGCCAACCGCGTGCTGGCGGCGATGCGCCGCGAGTTCGGCGGGCACGAGGAGCGCCGCACATGAAGGCGCCGCGCCGCTCGCCCTGGCCCGGCGCGCCGCATGCGCTGCCGCGGGCGGACCGATGAACGCGCCGGCCAGCGACGCGCTGGTGCTGTTCGGCGCCACCGGCGACCTCGCCTACCGCAAGATCTTCCCGGCGCTGCAGTCGCTGGTGCGCAGCGGCCGCCTGGCGGTTCCGGTGGTCGGCATGGCGCGCTCGGGCTGGACGCTCGCGCAGTTGCGCGCGCGCGTCGAGGCCAGCCTCACCGAGCACGGCGCGGGCCTGGACGACGCCGCCGCGCGCCTGCTCGCGCTGCTCGGCTACGTCGACGGCGACTACCGCGACGCCGCCACGCACCGCAGCCTGCGCGCCGCGCTCGGGGCGGCCCGGCATCCGCTGCACTACCTGGCGGTGCTGCCGAGCCTGTTCGCCACCGTGATCGACGGCATCGCCGAGGCCGGCGGCGCCGAGGGGGCGCGCGTCGTCGTCGAGAAGCCCTTCGGGCGCGACCTGGCCTCGGCCCAGGCGCTCAACGCCGCGTTGCACCGGCGCTTTGCCGAAGCCTCGGTCTTTCGCATCGACCACTACCTGGGCAAGGAGGCGGTGCAGAACCTGCTGTACTTCCGCTTCGCCAACGCCTTTCTCGAGCCGCTGTGGAACCGCAACCACGTCGGCAGCATCCAGATCACGATGGCCGAGGAGATCGGCGTGCAGGGGCGCGGGCGCTTCTACGAGGAAGTGGGCGCCTTGCGCGACGTCGTGCAGAACCACATGCTGCAGGTGCTGGCGCACCTGGTGATGGAGCCTCCCGTCGGGGCCGGCGCCGAGGCGCTGCGCGACGAGAAGGTGAAGGTGTTCCGCGGCATCCGGCCGCTGGCCGCCGCCGACCTCGTGCGCGGGCAGTACCAGGGCTATCGCGCCGAGGACGGCGTGGCCGCCGATTCGCAGGTCGAGACCTTCGTGGCGCTGCGCCTGCACCTCGATTCCTGGCGCTGGGCAGGCGTGCCGATCTACATCCGCGCCGGCAAGCGCATGGCCGCCACCGCCACCGAGGTGCTGGTGCAGCTCGAGCGGCCGCCGCAGCAGGTCTTCGGCGAAGCCGCTGCCGCCGCCAACTACCTGCGCTTTCGCGTCGGCCCGGACCGCGTCGCGATCGCCATCGGCGCCCTGTCCAAGCGCTCGGGCGCGGCGATGGTGGGCGAGCCGGTCGAGCTGTACGTGTGCAACGAGCGCGGCCCCGAGATGAGCGCCTACGAGCGCCTGATCGGCGACGCGCTCGCGGGCGACCCGACGCTGTTCGCGCGTGAGGACGGTGTCGAGGCGGCCTGGCGCATCGTCGATCCGGTGCTGGCGGCGCCGCCGCCCGTGAAGGTCTACGCCGCGGCCGGCTGGGGGCCGCCCGAGGCCGACGCGATGATCGCCGCCTGCGGCGGCTGGCGCCGGCCCGCCTGAGAGGCTCTGAGCACCTCGGGCATCTGCACCGCGGGTCGCAACCGGCGCCAGGCACACGCAGGAGCTGCATCATGCATATCGAAGTGCTGCCCGACGCCGCTGCCGCCGGCGAACGCGCAGCCCGGCGCATCGCCGAATGCGCCGAGGGCGGCCTGCGCGAACGCGGCCGCTTCCTGCTCGCGCTCAGCGGCGGACACACGCCGCAGCCGATGTACGAGGCGCTGGCGCGGCTGCCGCTTGCCTGGCGGCGCGTCGCGCTGTTCCAGGCCGACGAGCGCGCGGTGCCGCCGGCGAGCGAGGCGCGCAACTGGAGCCATGTCGCGCGGCTGCTGCTCGCACCGCTCGGCGCGTCGGGCCCGCAGACGCACCCGATGCCCGCCATGGCGGCGCACGAGCTCGACGCGGCCGCCGCCGAATACGCGCAGACGCTGGTCGCCGCGGCCGGCGCGCCGCCGCAGCTCGATCTGGTGCACCTGGGCCTCGGCAGCGACGGCCACACGGCCTCGCTCTTCGCCGGCGACGCCGCGCTCGAGGTCGACGACGCCTGGGTCGCCGCCACCGGCGTGCAGCAGGGCCACCGGCGCCTGACGCTGACGCTGCCCGCGCTCGCGCGTGCGCGGCGCAGCCTGTGGCTGGTGTGCGGCGCCGACAAGGCAGCGGCCCTGGCGCGACTGCTCGCGGGCGAGCGCGGGCTGCCGGCGGCGCGCCTGCCGCGCCGCACGGCCTGGGTCGTGGCCGACGCTGCCGCCTGCCCGGGCCGCGCGCCCGGTGTCGAGGAGATCGAATGAAGGTGCTGGCCGTCGACATCGGAGGCAGCCACGTCAAGTGCCTGGCCAGCGGCGCGAGCGCGCCGCGCGCCTTCGCCTCGGGGCCCGATCTGACGGCCGCGGCCATGGTGCGCGGCGTGCTCGACGCGACGCGCGACTGGCGCTGCGAGGCCGTCTCGATCGGCTACCCCGGCCCGGTGCTGCACGGCGCGCCGCTGCGCGAGCCGCACAACCTGGGCGCGGGCTGGGTCGGCTTCGACTACGCCGGCGCCTTCGCGCGCCCGGTCAAGCTCGTGAACGACGCGGCAATGCAGGCGCTGGGCAGCTACGCAGGCGGGCGCATGCTCTTCCTCGGGCTGGGCACGGGCCTGGGCTCGGCGCTCGTCGTCGACGGCCGCGTCGAGGCGATGGAGCTGGCGCACCTGCCGTATCGCAAAGGACGCACCTACGAAGACTATGTCGGCGAGCGCGGCCGTCTGCGCCTGGGCAAGAAGCGGTGGCGTCGGGCGGTGCTCGAAGTCATCGACGAGCTGAACGCCGCGCTCGCGCCCGACTACGTGGTGCTGGGCGGCGGCAACGAGCGCCGCATGAAGACCCTGCCCGCCTATGTGCGCCGCGGCGACAACGCCAATGCCTTTGTCGGCGGTTTTCGGCTGTGGGATGCCGCCGCGGATGCGCACGCCGACCACCGGCAGCGCCGCGCGCCGCACGCCGACCCGACGCGAGGCCGGACATGAACCGAGCCGATCCGGCACCCGGCGCGCCCGCTGCACCCGGCGGCCCCGGCATCGAGCCGACCTGGACGAGCAGCGCCAAGGACATCGTGGGCGCTTCGCTCGGGCCGGCGCGGCTGTGGTTCACGGTCGGCCACGGCATCGTCAACGAGGTCTACTTCCCGCGCATCGACACGCCGCAGATCCGCGATCTGGGCTTCATCGTCGCCGACGACGCGGGCTTCTGGTGCGAGGTCAAGCGCCTGGATTCGTACCGGCTCGACACGCCTGCGCCCGGCATCCCGGCCGTGCGCGTGGTGCACGCGCACGAGCGCTTCACGCTCACGCTGCGCATCGTCGGCGATCCGCGCCGCGACGTGCTGCTGCTCGAGCTCGTGCTCGAAGGCGAGGCCGCGCTGCGGCCCTACGCGCTGCTGGCGCCGCACGTGGGAGGCACCGGGCACGACAACGTCGCCGAAGTGGCGGTGCACGGCGCCCGGCGCGTGCTGCGCGCCGGGCGGCCCGAATTCGCGTCGGAATGGCTCACGCTGGCCGCGGTGGACCCCGCGCAGCGCGACGCGCTGGGCCGCGCCGGTGCCGGCTACGTCGGCGAGACCGACGGCTGGCAGGATTTCTTCCGCCACGGCGCGATGCAGTGGCAGTACGAACGCGCCGGCCCCGGCAACGTCGCCCTCACCGGCGAGCTGCCGCGGCGCTGCGTGCTCGCGCTGGCGTTCGGGGCGAGCCCGGAAGCGGCCGCCACGCTGGCGATCGGCGCACTGACGCAACCCTTCGACGCGCCCTGGCAGCAGCAGACCGACGACTGGCGGCGCTGGCACGCCGCGCTGGCTGCGCCCGGCACCGCGGCCGCAACGGCGCAGGCGCGCCAGCGGCTCGAACCCGCGCTCGCCGCGCAGCTCGCCGTCTCGGCCATGGTGCTGCACGTGCACCAGGACAAGATCCACCCCGGCGCGCTGGTCGCCAGCCTCAGCGTGCCCTGGGGCAACCGGCACGACGAACGCGGCGGCTACCACCTGGTGTGGCCGCGCGACCTCGTCGAATGCGCCGGCGCCCTGCTCGCGCTCGGCCAGCAGGCCGAGGCACGCGACGTGCTGCGCTACCTGATCGCCTCGCAGCACGCCGACGGCCACTGGAGCCAGAACCAGTGGCTCGGCGGCAAGCCCTACTGGCAGGGCGTGCAGCTCGACGAAGCCGCCTTCCCGGTGCTGCTGGCCGCGCTGCTGGCCGAGCGCGACGCGCTCGCCGGCATCGAGGTGCGCGACATGGTGCAGCGCGCGCTCGGCTTCATCGCGCGCAACGGTCCGGCCAGCGATCAGGACCGCTGGGAGGAGGACGCCGGGGTCAACCCCTTCACGCTCGCGGTGTGCATCGCGGCGCTGGCGGCCGGCGCGGGCTTCGTCGACGCGCCGCTGCGCGACTTCGCGCTCGCGCTGGCCGACGACTGGAACGCGCGCATCGAGGACTACACCGCGGTGCACGGCACGGCGCTGGCGCGTCGCCTGGGCGTGGCCGGCTACTACGTGCGCGTCGCGCCGCCGGCGGTGACCGCCGACACCGAGGCGCTGCACCGCTGCGTGCCGATCAAGAACCAGCTGCAGCCGATGGCGCCGCCGGCCGACGAGCAGATCAGCACCGACGCGCTGCAGCTGGTGCGCTTCGGCCTGCGCGCGGCCGACGATCCGCTCGTGCGCGACACGGTGGCCGTGATCGACGCCCTCCTGCGCGTCGCGATGCCCACCGGCATCGCCTGGCGCCGCTACAACGGCGACGGCTACGGCGAGCACGAGGACGGCAGCGCCTTCGACGGCAGCGGCTGCGGCCGGCCCTGGCCCCTGCTCGCCGGCGAACGCGGCCACTACGAGCTGCTGGCGGGCCGCGACCCGCTGCCCTATCTGCGCGCGATGGCGGCGATGGCCAGCGCCGGCGGCATGCTGCCCGAGCAGGTCTGGGATGGCGTGCCGATACCCTCCCGCAGCTTGCAGCCCGGCCGTCCGACCGGCTCGGCGATGCCGCTGGCCTGGGCGCACGCCGAGTTCGTGAAGCTGGCGCTGTCGTGCGGGCGGTCGCGGCCCAGCGACTGCCCGGCCGCCGTATGGGAGCGCTATCGCGGCCGGCGGCCCGAGCCGCGCGTGACGGTCTGGCTCGAGCAGGCGCCGGCCGCCCGCGGCTGGGCCGGCACCGATACGCTGGTCTGCCTGCACGAAGCGGCCCTGGTGCACTGGGGCGTGGACGGCTGGCGCAACGCCGCCGACCTGGCGACGCGGCCGCTTGCCGATTCGGGCCTGCACGTGGCGCGGTTGCCCACGGCCGCACTGGCTGCCGGCCAGGCCGTCGACTTCACCTGGCGCCGGCAGAACTCGGGCGAATGGAGCAGCACGGACCACCGTCTCGTGCTGGTTGCGACGGGCGCGCGGTAGACGGATACCCACGGCCGCGAGGCCCTGCCCGATGCGCGGCCCACGAGCCCGGTGGCGTCGCGCCCGCCACCGGGGCGCCGTGCGTCGACGGGCTAGAACACCCCGGGATAGCCGCCGCCGTCGATGAGGATGTTCTGCGCGGTGACGAAGCCTGCGTGCGCCGAGCACAGAAAGGCGCACAGCGCCGCGATCTCCTCCGGCCGGCCGAAGCGCCCGGCAGCATTCGTCGCCGCGCGTTCCTGCCAGATCTGCTCGAACGGCCGGCCGCTGCGCCGCGCCAGTTCATGGCCGAAGGCGATCTGCGTGTCGGTCTCGAAGATGCCCGTCAGCATCGCGTTGGCGGTGACGTTGTGGCGCACGTACGCGCGGCCGATGCCGTTCATGAACCCGGCCAGCCCCAGGCGCGGGCTCACCGAGAGCATGTGCTGCAGGCGCGGTTCCTTCACGAAGCGCGAGCTGACGGCCACGATGCGGCCGAAGCCGCGCGCCTTCATGCCTTCCACCACGGCGGTAATGAGCGCCACCGGGGCGAACAGCATCGCGTCCATGGCGCGCAGCCAGTCGGCGCGCGACCAGGCGCGGAAATCGGGGTTCTCGTCGGGCCAGGCCCCGTTGTGCACCAGAATGTCCGGGTCGCCGCAGGCTGCCAGCAGCGTGCTCCGGCCCGCCGCGAGCGACAGGTCCGCAGCGACCTCGCTGACGTCCACGCCATGCTCGCTGCGGATGTCGGCGGCGAGCGCTGCCAGGGCCAAGCCATCGCGCGCGGCCAGCACGAGATGCACGCGTTCCTGCGCCAGGCGCCGCGCGATCGCCCGGCCGATGCCGCGGCTCGCACCGCACACGATGGCCGTCCTGCCTGCGATTCCCAGGTCCATCGCCTCACCCCGCGACGGTCGCCGCGCGCAGCGGATGACGGCGATCGGGGCCGAAGATGCTCGAACGGCGCGCGCCCGGGCCGGCTGGGCGGCCGTTGCGCCTGTGCGGACGCGCATCGGGCGTGATCCGCCTCTTCACAGGCTCACTCGAAGTTCTTCAGCAGCGGCCCGACCCAGGGCTCGGCGTAGTGCCCGAGCAGCAGGCCTGCGAGCCCGGCCGCCGCGATGCACAGCATCGACAGCGCGAGCCGCCGGATCAGCGCGGTGCTGCGCGAGCGCAGCACGAACGACAGGCTGAACACGACGCTCGTGAACGACGCCAGCACCGCACCCACGCCGGCCGTGGCCGGGGCGATGCTGCCCTGCGCGGCGAGCGCCGCCGCGGCGGCGACGGCGCTGGCGCTGGACAGCAGGCCGCCGGCGATGCTGACGAAGTAGAAGCCCGCGTCGCCGAACTCGCGCTGCGTGAGCGCGCCCAGCGCGTGCAGCAGCATGAAGATCACGCCGTACTTGAGCGCCTGCGGCAGCGAGAACGGCATGTCGAGGTGGATCTCGGCAGGCGCGCCGGCGTCGCTCTGGCGACCGCGCCGCTGACTCAGTGCCACCAGCAGGCCGCCCACGCCCAGCATCAGCACGAACGCCGAGAACGCCCGCGCCAGCGCCAGCGGCGCGAGGATCAGCAGCAGCGCTGCGTTGCGCACGATCATCGCGCCGATGGCCAGCACGATGCCGCGGTAGGCCGTGCCGACGTACGCCGCGCCCACTTCGCGCACGCGCTCGACGAGCTCGATCACCGTGAAGTTGCTGTTGATCAGCCCGCCGAAGAAGCCCGACAGCTCGGTGCCGCGCGTGCCGTACATCTTCCACAGCACGTAGTTGAAGAAGCCGATGCCGGCGATCAGGATCACCGCCACCCAGGCCGTGCGCGGCTCGACCAGGCGCCAGGGCCCGACCGCGCCCTCGGGCAGCGCCGGGTAGATCACGATCGCCAGCACCGCGAGCAGGATGGCCGAGCGGATCTCGCCCTCGGAGAATCCGGTCGACAGGTCGGCCAGGCGCTCCTTCCAGGCCAGCAGCGCGGTGGTGATGACCATCACCGCCGCCGGCGCGATGGTCTGCCCGAGCCCGCACAGGATGCCGGCCATCGCCGTCACCATCATCGCCGCCGAGGTGGTGAGCTCGGTGCCCTGGTTGGCGCGCAGCGACGAGATGTTGAGGATCGCCACCAGCAAGCCGGTGAGCGCCAGCGTCGCCAGCCCGTAGGCGACGCCGAGCGCGCCGCCGATCGTGCCGAGCAGGCAGATGAAGCCGAAGGTGCGCAGCCCGGCCTCCTTGCCGCGGCGCTCGCGCTCCAGCCCGATCAGCAGGCCGAGCGCCAGCCCGAGCGCGAGGCGCATCAGGATCTGCGTGTAGGGCCAGCTGCCCGAAGGCAGCAGGGCCGCGCCTTCGGTCATCGCGCTCGCCTCGCGGCGGGCGGCGCCGCGGCCGCATCGGGCAGCGCCGCGGCCGCGCCGCCGCGCCGCCCGCGTTGCACGAGCGTCAGCGCGCGCCCCTTGTGCATCGCGACATGGTCGCTGCGGTCGCTCTGGATCTCGTACTGCGGATCGTCGGCGCTGCAGTGATGCAGATAGCCCTTGTACATCGTGTCCTGCGTGTGCACGCGCACGATGACGCCGCTCACGCTGCCGGCTTCGGAGTTCCAGCGCACCCGGTCGCCGACGCGAAAGCGCGCCGCGCTCGCGCCGGCGTTCATCGCCGCCTCGCCGCGCGCCGGCATGACGGCGACGCGGGAATCGCCCGGCGCGTCGACAGCGCCGGGCGGCCCTGCCAAGATGCTGACATGCCGGGGAGCCTACCATGACCATCCGCGTCGTCAGACTGGGCAGCACGCGCGCCGCCGACGAGGGTCTGCGCATCGGCACGGTGCGTCGGCCGCCGCGCGGCGTGCCGAAGTCCGAGTTCGCCAGCCGCGACTGGTACGACGTGTGGTTCCCGACGCTCGCACCGAGCCCGGCGACGATCGCGCAGGCGCACGCCGCGCGCAGCGAGGCCGACTGGCGCGCGTTCGCCAAAGCCTACCGCCACGAGATGACGGCGCCCGAGGCGACGCACGCGCTGGACTTGCTGGCCGCGCTGTCGCGGCAGACGGATCTCACGGTCGGCTGCTACTGCGAACGCCCCGAGCATTGCCATCGCTCGACGCTCGCCGCGCTGCTGCGCGAGCGCGGCGCCGAGGTCGACGAGCGCAGCTGAGGCGGCCCGCCGGGCGCGCCGGCGGGCCGCGCGCAGCCGCTACAGCATGCCCAGCGCGCGCGGCAGCATGAGCGACAGCGGCGGCCAGTAGGTGACGATGACGAGGAAGACCAGCATCGTCAGCAGCCAGGGCCAGACCGCCACCGTGAGTTCGGTGATGCCCATCTTCGTGATCCCGGACGAGACGTACAGGTTCAGCCCGACCGGCGGGTGGCACATGCCGACTTCCATGTTCACCACCATCAGGATGCCGAAGTGGATGGGGTCGATGCCGAGCTTGACGGCGATCGGGAACAGGATCGGCGCCAGGATCAGCACGATCGACGAGGGCTCCATGAAGTTGCCCGCGGCCAGCAGCAGCACGTTGGCGATGAGCAGGAAGCCGATCACGCCCACGCCGGTGCCGATCATCGCGTCGGCCATCGCCTGCGGGATGTTCTCGTGCGTCATCAGGAACGAGAACAGCACCGCGTTGGTGATGATGTAGAGCAGCATCGCGCTCATGTTGGCCGAGGACAGCAGCACGCGCGGCACGTCGGCGAGGCGCAGGTCCTTGTAGATGAACACGGCGGCGATGAAGGCCCACACCGCGCTCACCGCCGCGGCCTCGGTCGGCGTGAACATGCCCGAGTAGATGCCGCCCATCACGATGACGATGAGCAGCAGGCCCCAGATCGATTCGCGCAAGGCCTTGAAGCGCTCGCCCCAGGTGGCGCGCGGCAGGCGCGGGTAGTCGTTCTTGCGCGCGCGGTACCAGGTCGTCAGGCCGAGCATCGTGGCGAGCATGATGCCGGGCAGCACGCCGGCCATGAACAGCGCGCCGACCGAGGTGCTGGTCGACACCGAGTACATGACCATCACGATCGACGGCGGGATCAGGATGCCGAGCGCGCCCGAGGTCGTGATCACGCCGGCGCCGAAGCGCTTGGGAAAGCCCGCCTTGACCATGGCCGGCATCAGGATCGAGCCGATCGCCACCACCGTGGCCGGCGACGAGCCCGACACCGCCGCGAACAGCGCGCAGGCGAGGACGCCGCCCAGGCCCAGGCCGCCGTGCCAGTGCCCCACCATCGAGGTGGCGAAGCGGATCATCCGCTTGGCCACGCCGCCGTGCGTGAGGAAGTTGCCGGCCAGGATGAAGAACGGGATCGCCATGATCTCGAACTTCTCGATGCCGGTGAACAGCTTCAGGGCCACCGACTCGATCGGCACCTGCGTCATCGTGAACAGGAAGGTGAGCACGGTGAGGCCGAGCGAGATCGAGATCGGCATGCCGGTGAGCATCAGCACCAGCAGCAGCACGAAGATGATCGCGGTGTTCATGGCTTGGCGCTCCCGTCGTCGGCCGCGCCGCGCGCGTCGCGCCCGGAGTCGTCGAGCTCGCGCGGATGCAGATCGTCGTCCATGCGGTAGATGCGGTCCTCCTGCCCCGGCTGGTTCATCGGCGGCGGCGGCGCCTCCTCCTCGAGCCCTTCGACATGGCCGTGATCGTGATGCGGCAGCTCGCCGGTGCGCGCGAAGCTCCACGCCACCTGCAGGAAGCGCAGGCACATCAGACCCGAGCCGAGCGGAATCGCCGAATACACGGTCCAGGTCGGCCATTCGAGATCGGGCGTGGTCGGCCCTTCGGGCAGGTCGCCGGTGCCCAGGCCGAGCGCCTTGAAGATCGCGTAATGCGCGCCGTTCTCCCAGACGAAGGTGGCGCCGAGCACGGCCACGATGCCGGTGAAGAAGGCGCCGGCCAGCAACCCGAAGACGATGACGGGCTTGCGCCGGCGGTCGCTCAGGCGGTTGATCAGCACGTCGACGCCGACGTGGATGCCGGTGCGCACGCCGTAGGCGGCGCCGAACTTGGCCATCCAGACGAACATGATGATGCACAGCTCCTGCGCCCAGCCGAAGTGCAGGCTCAGCAGCCAGTCCTGCACGCCGGGGATCGCGTGGCCCGAGGCGTAGCGGTGCAGCACCGCCACGAAGATGATCACCGTGGCCGCGCCCATGAGGAAGGTGATCAGCCATTCCTCCAGGTGGTCCAGCACCTTCAGCATCGTCGACTCCCCCCTTCGTGCCAGGCCGCCCGCAGGCAGCGGGCAGGCCGGGCCGGCCGCCGATCGTGCCGGCGGGCCGCGTGCACCCGCTCGCTCTTACAGCTTGCTCGGGTCGAAGCCGGTCTCCTTGTACACGGCGTCGATCGTCTCCTTGCCGATGCGCGACTCCATCTCCTTGTGCACCTTCACGAGCGCCTTCTTCAGCGCCTGGCGTTCGGCCGCGGTGGGCGTGTGGACCTGCGTCTTGCCCGAGGCCTTCACCTTGGCCAGCGCGTCGTCGTTCTCCTCCTTGGCGATCTTGTTGGCGTAGTCGGTCGCCTCCCGCATCGCCTGCTCGAGCTGGCCGCGCACGTCCGCCGGCAGGCCGTCCCAGAACTTCTTGTTCGTGATGACCGCGTAGCCGAGGTAGCCGTGGTCGGTGAGCGACAGGTGCTTCTGCACCTCGTGCATCTTCTGCGTGTACAGGTTCGAGATCGGGTTCTCGGTGCCGTCGACGACGCCGGTCTGCAGCGCCTGGTAAACCTCGGAGAAGGCCATCACCTGCGGGATTGCGTTGAGCGCGCGGATCTCGGCTTCGAGCACCTTGCTCGACTGGATGCGCATCTTCAGGCCCTTGTAGTCCTCGGGCATCTTGAGCGGCCGGTTGGCGCTGAAGGACTTGAAGCCGTTGTCCCAGTAGGCCAGGCCGCGGATGCCCTTGGGCTCGAGCTTGGCGAGCAGCTGCTTGCCCACCGGTCCGGCGGTGACCTTGTGCAGCTCGGCGTAGCTGTCGAACAGGTACGGCAGGTCGAAGGCCTCGAACTCCTTGACGCCGATCGGCCCGAACTTGGCCAGCGAGGGCGCGAGCAGCTGCACCGCGCCGAGCTGCATCGCCTCGAGCTCCTCCTTGTCCTTGTACAGCGTCGAGTTGGCGTAGACCTCGACCTTGACCTTGCCGCCGGTGAGCTCGCCGGCGCGCTTGGCGAAGAACTCGGAGGCCTTGCCCTTGGGCGTGTCGTTGGCAACGACGTGGCTGAACTTGACGACGATCGGGCCCTGCGCACGCGTGACGACGTGCGGCAGCGACGCGAGCGCGGCGGCTCCGGCGAAGATCAGGGGGCGGCGGGCGATGCTCATGCGGGTCTCCTGGGGTCGTGGATCGATCGAGGGTCGGGCGAGCGACCGGCCGCGCGATTGTCCGGCCGCCGTGCGCGCCTCGCCACCTGTGGATTCCCGCAGTCCGCCGCCGCCGCCGCCGGCCGCGCCGGCGGACCGAGGGATTGGACCGACTTGACGCACGGCGTTCGATGTATACAGTGTCCAGAGTCCCGATCCTGCGATGCGGCCGGCCCGATGAACCTCTCGATCCAGCGCGTGAAGCGTCCGCTGGCGCTCGGCGAACAGGTCTACCACGCGCTGCGCACGCTGCTCAGGAGCGGCCAGATCGCGCTCGGCCAGCCGCTGCAGGAAGTGCAGCTCGCCGAGCATCTGGGCGTCTCGCGCACACCGGTGCGCCAGGCGATGACGCGGCTGGCCAGCGAGGGCCTGCTCGCCTCGGCGGGCCGCGGCTTCGTCGTGCCGCGCCTGACGCTGCGCGACGTCGACGACATCTACGAAGTGCGCTTCCTGATCGAGCCGGCCGCGATGCGCGATGTCGCCGCGCTCACCGTCGATCGCGCCGCGCGTGCCCCGCTCGACGCCGCGCTGGCCGCCGCCGCCGCGGCGCACAAGGCCGGCGACGCGCCGGCCTTCGCCGAGGCGCACCAGCGCTTCCGCGCGGCCTGGCTGGCCCTCGTGCCCAACCGCCGGCTGGTGCGCGTGATCGAGCAGTACGCAGATCACCTGCAGCAGATCCGCACGCTGACGCTGGGCAAGCCGCGCGTGCGCGCCATCGTGCTCAAGGGCTACCGCAGCGTGGCCGCCGCGCTGGCCGAAGGCGACGGCGAGCGCGCCGCCGCGGCCATGAGCGCCACGCTGGCCGAGGCCAAGCGCGCCTTCATCGACGCCATGGGCCTGGCGGCCAGCTGAGCCCGGAGAGCCGCGCATGCCCTACCAGGCCGAGATCCCCTACGGCGCCTACTGGAGCACGCCGTTCGCGCGCTGGCAGGGCAGCTTCGCGCACCTACACGCCGTCGAGTTCGCCGCCCACGTGGCGCGGCGCGAGCTGGCGCGGCGCCGCATCGACGCGCGCCAGTTCGACTACGGCGTGCTCGGCATCTCGGTGCCGCAAAAGCATGCGTTCTACGGTCTGCCCTGGCTGGCCGGGCTCGTCGGCGCGCCGCAGATCGGCGGCCCGACCCTGATGCAGGCCTGCGCCACCGGCGTGCGCACGCTGCTGGCCGCGGCACAGGAAGTCGAGCTCGGGCTGGCCAGCATGGCCCTGGTCGTCGCCTGCGATCGCGTCTCCAACGGGCCGCACCTGTACTACCCGAATCCGCGCGGCCCGGGCGGCACCGGTGCGGCCGAAGACTGGGTGATGGACAACTTCGGCTGCGATCCGCTGGGGCCCCACTCGATGCTGCAGACGGCCGAGAACGTGGCGCGCAAGCACGGCTTCACGACCGCCGAGCAGCACGATGTCGTGCTGCTGCGCGAGCAGCAGTACGCCCAGGCGCTGGCCGCCGATTCGGCCTTCCTGCGCCGCTACATGACACTGCCCTTCGAGGTGCCGGCGCCCGGCCTGCGCAAGACGGCTGGCACGCTGGCCGGCGACGAGGGCGTCTCGCAGTCCACGCCCGAGGGTCTGGCGCGGCTGCAGCCGGTGCAGGCCGGCGGCAGCGTCACCTACGGCGCGCAGACGCACCCGGCCGACGGCAACGCCGGCCTCGTGGTGTGCACACGCGAGCGCGCGCGCGAGCTCGCCGCCGACGCGCGCATCGCGGTGCGGCTGCACGGCTTCGGGCTGGCGCGCTCGCCGCTGGGCTACATGCCCGAATCCACCGTGCCGGCCGCCGCGCGCGCGCTGGCGCAGGCCGGCCGCGGGCTGGCGCAGATCGACGCCGTCAAGACGCACAACCCGTTCGCCGTCAACGACCTGTATTTCGCGCGCCAGACCGGCGTCGCGCTCGAGGCGATGAACCACTACGGCTGCTCGCTCGTGTGGGGACACCCGCAGGCGCCGATGGGCACGCGCTCGATCATCGAGCTGATCGAGGCGCTGGCGCTGCGCGGCGGCGGCTGGGGGCTGTTCACCGGCTGCGCCGCCGGCGACACCGCGATGGCGGTGGTGCTCGAAGTGAGCGACGTCTAGGCACGGCGCGATGGACCTGTCGGACTGGATCGCCGGGCACGCTGCGCGCACGCCGCAGCAGGTGGCGCTCGCCTTCGAAGGCAAGGAATGGAGCTATGCGGCGCTGGCCGCGCTCGTCACGCGGCTGGCCGATGCGCTGGCGGCGCAGGGCGTGCGGCGCGGCGGCTGCGTCGCCTACCTCGGGCTGAACCGGCCCGAGGAACTGGCGCTGCTGTTCGCCTGCGCGCGGCTCGGTGCGCTCTTCATGCCGCTGAACTGGCGGCTGGCCCTGCCCGAGCACCGCGAGCGGCTGCTCGACTGCCCGCCGGCCCTGCTGCTGGTGGAGGAGGCATTCACCGCCCAGGCCGCCGCCTGCGCCGATGCGCTGCCTGCCGGGGCGCGCTGCGTCGTCATCGGCGGCTGCGCGCCCGCGGGCTGGCTCGACTTCGACGCGCTGCTGCGCAACGCCGACACGGCACCGCGCGCCGCGGCCGGCACGCTGGCCGACCCGCTGCTGCTGTGCCACACCTCGGGCTCCACCGGCCGGCCCAAGGGCGTGCTGCTCACGCAGCAGGCGCTGGCCGTCAACGCCGCCAACAGCATCGCGCTGCACGACCTCACGGCCGCGGACCGCATCCTGACGACGCTGCCGCTGTTTCACGTCGGCGGCCTGAACAACCAGACGACGCCGGCGCTGGCCGCCGGAGCCAGCGTGGTGCTGCACGCGAAGTTCGACCCCGAGGCCGCCTTCGACGCGATCGAGCGCGAGCGCATCACGCTCACCGTGCTCGTGCCCACGCAGCTCGCGATGATGATGGCGCTGCCGCGCTGGGCGACGGCCGACCTGTCGGGCCTGCGCATGATCAGCACCGGCTCGACGATCGTGCCCGAGCACCTGATCCGCGCCGTGCACGCGCGCGGCGTGCCGCTGGTACAGATCTACGGCCTCACCGAGACCTGCCCGATCGCCGCCTGCCTGCGCCCCGAGGACGCCGAGCGCAAGGCCGGCTCGACCGGCCGGCCGGCCGTGCACTGCGCACTGCGCGTCGTCGACGCCGCCGACCGCGACGTCGCGCCAGGCACGCGCGGCGAGATCCTGATCCGCGGCGACAACGTCATGCTCGGCTACTGGCGCCAGCCCGAGGCCAGCGCCGCCGCGCTCGCCGGGGGCTGGTTCCACAGCGGCGACATCGGCCACTTCGACGCCGAGGGCTTTCTCTGGGTCGACGGCCGCGCCAAGGAGATGATCATCTGCGGCGGCGAGAACGTCGCGCCGGCCGAGATCGAGAACCTGCTGCTCGAGTGTCCCGAGGTCGCCGAGGCCGCCGTCGTCGGCCGGCCCGACATGAACTGGGGCGAAGTGGTGGTGGCGGTGGTCGCACCCAGGCCCGGCTGCAGGCCCAGCGCCGCAGCGCTGCTGGCAAGGCTCGAGGGGCGCATCGCGCGCTACAAGCACCCGCGCGAAGTGCTGCTGCTCGACGAACTGCCCAAGACGGCGCTGGGCAAGGTGCGGCGCGAGGAGCTCAGGCGGCTGGCGGCCGCGGGGGCGAACGATGCGATGCGCTGAGAGCAAGGCGTCGCGGCGGCGGCAGCGACGGCCGGACGACGAGGAGCGCAGGCGATGGCCCTGAAGATCGGAATCGACGTCGGCGGCACCTTCACCGACTTCGTCGTGGTGCGCGACGGCGCGCCGCCGGCGATCCACAAGACGCTGTCGACGCCCGCCGACCCGTCCATCGCCGTCGTCGAGGGCCTGGCCCAGATCGCGGCGGCCCAGCAGCCGCCGCAGTCGCTCGAGGCCTTCGCCGCCGCGATCGACACCCTGGTGCACGGCACCACCGTCACCACCAACGCCACGCTCACGCACACCGGCGCGCGCTGCGGCCTGCTCACCACCGAGGGCGTGCGCGACGCGCTCGAAATGCGCCGCGGCATCCGCGAGGAGCAGTACAACAACCGCTACACCAACGTCCGGCCGCTCGTGCCGCGCCGCCGGCGCGTCGGCATCCGCGGCCGGCTCGACCGCAACGGTGCCGAGATCGAGCCGCTCGACCTCGCGGGCGTGCAGCATGCCCTGGCGCAGTTCCGCGCCGACGACGTGGCGGCGGTGGCGGTCTGCTTCATGAACTCGTTCGCCAACCCGGCGCACGAGCAGGCCGCGGCCGCGCTCGTGCGGCGCGAGCTGCCGCAGGCCTATCTGTCGGTGTCGACCGAGGTGCTGCCTTCGATCCGCTTCTACGAGCGCGTCAGCACGACGGTGCTCAACGCCTACGTCGGCCCCCGGCTCAACCACTACCTCGACCAGCTCGTCGGCCGGCTGGCCGAGGTCGGTTTCGGCGGGCTGCTGCTCATCATGCAGTCCAACGGCGGCGTGATCACGCCGCAGCTGGCGCGCGAGCGCGCCGCGCTCACGCTGCTCTCGGGCCCGGCCGGCGGCCCCGGCGCGGGCCTGTTCTACGTGCGCCCGCACGGGCAGGAGCGCTGCATCACCACCGACATGGGCGGCACCAGCTTCGAGGCCTCGGTGGCGCTGCGCACGCCGATGGTGAAGAACGACGGCGCGATCGCGCGCCACAAGATCGCCCTGCCGATGCTCGACATCCACACCATCGGCGCCGGCGGCGGCTCGATCGGCTGGCTCGACGAGGGCGGCATGCTGCGCATGGGTCCGCAAAGCGCCGGCGCCGACCCGGGCCCGGCCTGCTACGGCAAGGGCGGGCGCCTGCCCACCACGACCGACGCCAACGTCGTGCTCGGCTACCTCGATCCGGAGTACTTCGCCGGCGGCCGGATGCGCCTGGACGCCGCCGCCGCGCGGCAGGCGATCGACGAGCACATCGCCCGGCCGATGGCGCTGTCGATCGAGGACGCCGCCGCCGGCATGTACCGCGTGGCCTGCCACAACATGGCCCAGGGCGTGCGCGAAGTGACGATCAAGCGCGGCTTCGACCCGCGCGAGTTCCCCTACATCCCGGCCGGCGGCGCCGGGCCGATCCACTCCTGCCTGATCTGCAGCGAGCTCGAGATCCCGCTGCAGATCGTGCCGCGCGAGGCCTCGGTGCTGTGCGCCTTCGGCATGCTGATGAGCGAGCTCAGGCACGACTTCGTGCGCACCTTCGTCGCGCGCCTGGAAGGCGTCGACTGGGCGCGCCTTGCCGCCCTCGTCGACGCGATGCGGCGCGAGGGCGAGCGCCAGCTCGCCGACGAGCGCATCGAGCCGGCGCGCCGCCGTTTCGAGCTGCGTCTGGACTGCCGCTACATCAAGCAGTACCACGAGGTGTCGCTGCCGGTGGCGCCGGAGCTGATCGCGCGCCGCGACACGGCCGGCATCGCCGCCGCCTTCCACGCCGAGCACAACCGCCTGTTCGGCTACGCCCTGGCGCAGGAAGGCACGCCGATCGAGATCATCAACCTGCGGCTGCAGGCGGTGGGCGCCACCGACCGCCCGCAGTACCGCAGCGAGGCCTGGGCGGGCGCCGACGCGGCCGCGGCACTCAAGGGCCGGCGCCGCGTCTACCTGCCCGAGGCGCAGCGTTTCGACGCGGTGCCGGTGTACGACGGCCACCGCCTGCGCCACGGCAATCGCGTCGACGGGCCTGCGCTCGTCGAACAGGAGACGACCGCCATCCTCGTGAGCGGCGCCTTCGACTGCGTGCTCGACGCGCTCGGCTCGTTCGTGCTGTTCGCCAAGGGGCGCGAGGACCTTGTCGCCGCCTGCCTGCGCCAGCCCCGGGAGAACCGCGCATGACGACGAAGATCGATCCCATCTTGCTCTCGGTGTACGCGCGCAGCTTCAAGTCCATCACCGACGAGATGAGCATCTCGATGGAGAAGACGACGCGCTCGCCGATCCTGTGCGAGGCCAAGGACTACGTCACGGGCCTGTACGACGCCGACGGGCGCATGCTCGAGCAGACCGAGAACCTGCCGATCCTGGCCTTCTCGCTGGCGCCGGTGTGCAAGCACATCCGGCAGTACTTCGGCGACGAGATCTACCGGGGCGACGTGATCTTCCACAACGACGTCTTCAGCCTGGGCAACCAGAACAACGACGTCGCCGTCTTCAAGCCCGTGTTCCACGGCGAGCAGCTGGTGGCGTGGACCGCCGTCAAGGGCCACCAGGCCGACATCGGCGGCAACGTGCGCGGCGGCTACAACCCCAACGCGGTGGAGGTGTGGCAGGAGGCGCTGCGCATCCCCGCCGTCAAGGTCTACGAGCGGGGCAAGCTGCGCAAGGACGTGTGGAACCTGATCTTCGCCAACATCCGCCTGGACATCGTGCAGCACGACATGAAGGCCGAGATCGGCGCCTGCACGGTGGGCGAGCGGCGCCTGCTCGAGCTCGTCGACAAGTACGGCCTGGCCAGCTTCGAGGCACACAAGCAGGCCCTTTTCGACGCCACGCGGCGCATGATGGAAGCCGAGATCGCCAAGATCCCCAACGGCCGCTACTCGGGCGAGGGCTACGTCTACTACGACGGCCGCAACCCCGGCAGCAAGTACACGATCCGCGTCGACATCGAAGTGCAGGAGCGCTCGATCAAGTTCGACTACTCGCGCACCGACGCGCAGACCAACGGCTTCGTCAACGGCACCTACACCTCGAGCGCCTCGGCCACGATCCTCACGCTGCTGCAGATGGTCAACCCCGACATCCCGCACAACGAGGGCATGGTGCAGCCGATCGAGATCGTCATCCCCGAGGGCACCATCCTCAACGCCGCCTATCCGAAGGCCACGACCTTCGGCAACCACCTGTGCCCGCCCAACGCCGACGCCATCCAGCGCGCGCTCGCCCCGGTGCTGCCCGAGCGCGTGACGGCGGGCTGGAACAACCTGCTGTGCTCGCTCACCACCGGTACCGACCCGCAGAGCAACGAGCCCTACGTCGACATCGGCTTCATGGGCCTCAAGGGCGGTTCGGGCGCGCTGCAGGGCACCGACGGCTACGACCACATCGGCATGATCGACGCCTCGGGCGGCGTGCTCGACCAGGACTACGAGATGTTCGAGCAGCAGACGCCGCATCGGCTGATCCGCCACGAGCTGCTTACCGATTCGGCCGGCGCCGGCCAGTGGCGCGGCGGCCTG
>WBZR01001523.1_pt1 | contig 28418 bp, 24 predicted proteins | sample 5204231 | NCBI WGS metagenome assembly WBZR01 (sample SAMN12412403, study PRJNA552823) | activated sludge metagenome | isolation source: activated sludge from anammox sidestream of wastewater treatment plant... | place: USA: Virginia | collected 2017-08
GCCGCGCCGGCGCGAAGACGCGGCGCATCGCCGGCGAGCTGCCATTCGACGAAGTCGAACGGACGCCCGAGCTTCACCACCACGCCGCGCGCGCCCCGGTCGCTCACCAGCAGGTTCGTCCCGCCGCCGAGGAAGAACACCGGCGCCGCGTGCGCCGCGCAGGCGGCGAGCACGCCGGCGAGCTCCGGCACGCTCGCGACCTCGACGAAGACGTCCGCGGGGCCGCCGATGCGAAAGCTCGTGTGGCGTCCGAGCGGCTCGCCGAGCCGCGGCGCCGCCCCGGCCGCCGCGAGCGCGGCGAGCAGCGCGGGCGAGGGCGGCATCGGCGCCGTCGGCATCCGGCGCGCGGGCGGCGGCACCGCCGCGAGCACGCGCGAGCGCGGCGTCGTGGCCCCGCCGGCCGCTCCCTCGCTCCCCCCTCCCGCGTCCCCCACGGTCCCCTCCTCCGGCTACTGCAGCACGACCGGTCGATCCCGTTGCAGCGCCTGCAGCAGCTCGTCCCCGACCCGGTGCACGTCGCCCGCGCCGAGGGTGACGACCATGTCGCCGCCCCGCAGCTCGGGCACGAGCGCGGCCGCGATCGCGCGCCGATCCGCGACGAAGCGGACGTCGGCGTGTCCGCGCCGCTTCAAGGCATCGTAGAGCGCCTCGCCCGATACGCCGTCGAGGCGATCCTCGCCGGCCGCGTAGATCTCGGTCAGCACGAGCAGGTCGGCGTCGTCGAAGGCCGAGAGGAAGCTCTCGAAGAGGTCGCGCGTGCGCGTATAGCGGTGCGGCTGGAACACCGCGACCAGGCGCCGTCCGAAGCCTTCGCGCGCCGCCCGCAGCGTCGCCTTCACCTCCTCGGGATGATGTCCGTAGTCGTCGACGACCGTGACGCCCCCGGCCTCCCCCTTCACCTCGAAGCGCCGGTGGATGCCCTCGAAGGACGCGAGCGCCGCCGCGATGGTCGGGAACGGCACGCCGAGCTCGGCCGCGGCCGCCGCGACCGCGAGCGCGTTCAGCGCGTTGTGCCGACCGAACATCCTGAGGCGCAGCTCGCCGATCCAGCGCCCGCGCTCGAGCACGTCGCAGCGCGTGCCTTCGCTCGTCACCTGGACGTGCACCGCCTGCAGGTCGGCGTCGCTCGCGAAGCCGTAGGTCCGGTGCCGCTTCCGGACGCTCGGCAGGAGCGCCCGCACCGCGACGCTGTCGAGGCAGAGGACGGCGAGGCCGTAGAACGGTACGCGATTGATGAACTGGAGATACGCCTCGTGCATGCGCTCGACGCTGCCATAGTGGTCGAGGTGCTCGGGGTCGATGTTGGTCACGATCGCTATCGTCGGCGTGAGGACGAGGAAGCTGCCGTCGCTCTCGTCGGCCTCGGCGACGAGGAGCGTGCCCTGCCCGAGCCGGGCGTTCGAGCCGAGCCCCTTCACCTTGCCGCCGATCACCATCGTCGGGTCGAGCTCGGCCTCGGCGAGCACGTGCGCGAGGAGCGACGTCGTCGTCGTCTTACCGTGCGTCCCGGCAACCGCGACGCCGGTCTTCATGCGCATCAGCTCGGCCAGCATCTCGGCGCGCGGAATGACCGGAATGCTGAGCTCGCGCGCCCGGACGACCTCCGGATTCGAGAAGCGCACCGCCGACGAGATGACGACCACCTCGACGTCCGGCGCGACCCGGTCGGCGTGGTGCCCGAGCGTAATGGCGGCGCCCAGACGCACCAGGCGCTCGGTGGTCTCGCTCGCGGCGAGGTCGGTGCCGCTCACCGGAAAGTCGAGGTTCAAGAGCACCTCGGCGATACCGCTCATGCCGATGCCGCCGATGCCGACGAAGTGGACCCGGTGCTTGCGCTTGGTCAGCTCCATGGATCGTCCTTCATCTATGCCGAGCCGCGGGCCGCGTCGAACCCACGAGGGGCGCGATCACGTCGAGCACGCGGTCGGCGGCGTCGGGGCGGGCGAACTGCCGCATCCGACGGCGCATCTCGCCGAGGGTCGCAGGCGCGGCGATCAGCTCGCGAACCTCCTCGGCGAGGCGCTGCCCGGTCGCCTCGCGATCGAGGATCATGCGCGCCGCCCCCGCGTACACGAGTGCCTCGGCGTTGGCCCGCTGGTGGTCGTCGGCGGCGTGGGGATAGGGCACGAAGATCGCCGGCAGGCCCTGCGCGGCGAGCTCGGCGATGGTCGTGGCCCCGGCCCGGCAGACGACGAGGTCGGCGGCGGCGTAGACCGCGCCCATGTCGGTGATGAACGCCCGGACGTCGACCCCCGGAGCGCCAGCGTAGCGGGCCCGGACCTCGACCTCCTCGGCGAGCCCGGTCTGGTGGACGATCGTGAGTCCCGGGAGGTCGGCGAGCGCGGCGCGGAGGGCCGGCCCCGCCTCGTTCAGCCGGTGGGCGCCGGCGCTGCCGCCGACGATCGCGATCGCCAACCCACCCCGCGCGGCCGCCGCCGGCGACGGCGCGAAGGTCCGCACGGGGTTCCCGGTGAGGACGGCGCGCCCGGGAGAGAAGGCGGCACGGGTATCGGGAAAACTCACGCAGACGCGATCGGCGAGGCGCGCGAGCAGCCGCGTCGTCATGCCGGGCCTGGCGTTCTGCTCGAGGAGGACGATCGGCACGCGCGCGAGCCGCGCCGCGATCACCGCCGGTGCCGACGCATAGCCGCCGACCCCCACGACCACGTCCGGCGCGAAGCGGCGCAGGAGCCCCCGCGCCCGCGCCGTCGCCGTCCCGAGCACGCCGAGCGCGGCAAGCTTCCCGGCGACCTTCTGCCCGCGGAGCGGCGCGCCGGGCAGGAGCGCCAGGTCGAAGCCCGTCGCCGGGACCACGCGCGCCTCGATGCCTCGCGGACTCCCGACGAAGAGCACCGCGGTCATCGGGTCGCGGCGGCGCGCCGCCTCGGCGACCGCGATCCCCGGAAAGAGGTGTCCGCCCGTCCCGCCGCCCGCGATCATCATCCGGAGCCTCACCGCCTCACCCCGACTCGCGCGAGAGCGCGAGCAGGACGCCGACCGCCGTCATCGCGCCGATCATCGCCGAGCCGCCGTAGCTCACGAACGGCAGCGCCAGCCCCTTGGTCGGCAGGAGGCCGAGCACCACCGCCATGTTGACGCCGGCCTGGAGCACGAGCACCGTCGTCGTTCCGAAGGCGGCGAGCTGGCCGAAGGTTGTCGGGTGGTTCAGCGCCACGCGCAGTCCGCGGATCGCGAGCACCGCGAAGAGCCCGACGACCACGAGCGCGCCGAGGAGCCCGAGTTCCTCGCCGATCACCGAGAAGATGAAGTCGGTGTGCGCCTCGGGGAGGTAGAACATCTTCTGCTTGCTCTCGCCGAGCCCCGTCCCGAACAGCCCGCCCGACCCGAAGGCCAGGAACGACTGCACGAGCTGGAAGCCGGCGTCGCGCGGGTGCTGCCAGGGATCGAGGAACACCAGGACGCGGCGGAGGCGATACGGACTCGACGCGACCGCCCACACGGCGAGCGGCACGATCGGCAGCACGGGCACGACGAGGTGCCGCCACCGGACGCCGCCCGCGAACAGCATCGCGAAGAGCGTCACACCGAGGAGTGCGGCGGTGCCGAAATCGGGCTCCGTGACGACCAGGCCGGCGAGCGCGCCGATGACGATCACGTGCGGCAGGACGCCGAGGGAGAACGTCGCGATGCGCGGCCCCTTCCGCACCATCGAGTGCGCCAGGTAGAGCACCGCCACCACCTTCGCGATCTCGGAAGGCTGCAGGTTGATGACGCCGAGGCCGATCCACCGCCGCGCGCCGCCACGCACGATTCCGACCCCGGGGATCAACACGGCGACCAGCAGCACGACGATCACCGCGAGCGCGGGGTACGCGATGCGCTCGTACGTCGTCGAACGCAAGCGCGACCCCACGAAGCACGCCAGCACCCCGAGGCCGATCGACGCGAGGTGCTTCTTGAAGACGTGCAGCGGATCGCCGAAGCGGTCGCCCGCGAAGAAGTAGCTGGTGTTGAACACCATGACGACGCTCACCGTCACCAGCGCCGCCACGGCGGCCAGGATCCAGGGGTCGCCGCCGCGCGCGACCACGGGGTGCGCCTTGGCGCGCGGTGCGACGCGGCGGGTGAGGATGGGCGCGGTAAGCGCGGCGGCTCGGGTCGTCATGGGAGGGCCTCCACCAGGGTTTTGAATCGCCGGCCGCGGTCGGCGTAGTCGCGGAACATGTCGAAGCTGGCACACGCCGGCGAGAGCAGCACCACGTCGCCGGAGCGCGCGCGCGCGTCGGCGGCCGCGACGGCGGCCGCGAGTCCGTCGACGATCTCGATCGGCGCCGCCCCGGCGAGCGCGCGCGCGAGAACGTCGCGCGCCTCGCCGAAGAGGACGACGTGCTTCGCGCGCCGCGCGACCGGCGCGTGCAGCACGCCGTAGTCGCCGCCCTTGCCGACTCCGCCCGCGAGCAGGATCACGTTCCCGGCAAAGCTCTCGAGCGACTTGACGACGGCGCCGGCGTTGGTGCCCTTCGAGTCGTTCACCCAGCGCACGCCGTGGCGCTCGCGCACGAGCTCGAGCCGGTGCTCCAGGCCGCGAAACGTCTCGAGCGCCTCCTGCACGCGCGCCGCCGGCACGCCGAACGCGCGCGCCGCCGCGATCGCCGCCATCATGTTCTCGCGGTTGTGGGCGCCGGCGAGCGTCACGCGCGCGAGCGGATAGACCTCCTCGCCGCCGCCGAGCCTGAGCCGGATCGCCGCCTCGTCGTCGCGGATCGCGGCGCCCTCGCCCGCGCCGAACCAGAGCACCCGGGCGCGGAACGCGTCGGCGTGGCGGCGGATCCACGGGTCGCCGCCGTTCAGCACCGCCGTGTCGCGTGCGGTCTGGCGCGCGAACATGCGGAGCTTGGCCGCGCCGTAGCCGTCGCGATCCGGATAGCGATCGAGGTGATCGTCGGTGAGGTTCAAGAAGATGCCGACGGTCGGATGGAAGCGATCGACCCACTCGAGCTGGAAGCTCGAGACCTCGACGACCGCGGCGTCGTGGCCGCCGCCGATCGCGGACACCAGCGGCGTCCCGAGGTTGCCGCCGACGAACGGGCGCCGGCCGGCCTGGCGGAGCATCGCGCCGAGGAGGGTCGTGGTCGTGCTCTTGCCGTTGGTTCCGGTGACGGCGAGCAGCGGGATCTCGAGATGACGGGCCGCGAGCTCGATCTCGCTCGCGATCGGGACACCGCGCGCGACCGCGCCCGCGAGCAGCGGAGCGTCGGCCGGGACGCCCGGGCTCGGCACGACGAGCGCGATGCCGTCGAGCGCCGCGAGATCGTCGGCGCCGAGCCGGAGCTCGGCGATCTCCGCCAGCTCCTCGACCTCATGGCCGAGTTCGGCCGCCGGGCGCCGGTCGACGGCGCGCACGCGCGCGCCGCGCCCGGCCAGGAAGCGCGCCGTCGCGATCCCGGTACGGGCGAGGCCGACCACGAGCACGGGCAGGTCGCGCGCGAGCGCGGGCGCGGCGGTCGCCCTGGTCGTCATCGCAGCTTCAACGTGCTGAGCGCGAGCAGCGCGCAGATGATCGAGATGATCCAGAAGCGGACGATGATCTGCGGCTCCGGCCATCCCTTGAGCTCGAAGTGGTGATGGATCGGCGCCATCAGGAAGATCCGCTTGCCGCCCGTCCAGCGGAAATACGCGACCTGCGCGATCACCGAGAGCGCCTCGACGACGAAGACGAGGCCCACCAGCGCCAGCACGATCTCGTTCTTGGTGATGAGCGCGACCATCGCGATCGCCGCGCCGAGCGGCAGCGAGCCGACGTCGCCCATGAACATCTGCGCCGGGTAGGCGTTGAACCAGAGGAAGCCGAGCCCCGCCGCCGCGAGCGCCCCGCAGAAGATGCAGAGTTCGCCCGCGCCCGGCACGTAGGAGATCTGGAGATACTCGGCGAGCCTCACGTTGCCGGCGACGTACGCGAAGATCATGTACGTCCCCGCGGCGATCATGACCGGGCCGATCGCCAGCCCGTCGAGGCCGTCGGTCAGGTTCACCGCGTTCGACGCCCCGACCAGCACCAGCATCGCGAAGGGCAGGTAGAACCAGCCGAGGTGCAGGTGGACGTCCTTGAAGAAGGGCATGACCAGGATCGGCGGGAAGCCCGGCACCTGCAGCAACGCGAACGCCGCCACCCCCGCGATGGCGCACTGGGCCAGGAACTTCTGGCGGGCGCTCAACCCCGCCGAGTTGCCCCGGCGGTACTTCCGATAGTCGTCGACGAAGCCGACGAGGCCGAACCCGAGCGTCACGAGCTGCACCAGCCAGACGTAGGGGTTGGCGAGGTCGCCGAGCAGCAGCGTCGAGAGCAGCAGCGAGAACAGGATGAGCGTGCCGCCCATCGTCGGCGTCCCGGCCTTCACCTGATGGCGCGCCGGGCCGTCAGAGCGGATCGGCTGGCCGACGCGGTTCTTCGTGAGCCGGCGGATGAGGACGGGCCCGAGCACGAAGGAGATCGTCAGGGCCATCAGCGCCGCGAGCAGCGTCCGGAAGCTGATGTAGCGGAAGACGTTGAAGATGGTGTGGGTCGTGTGCAGCGAATAGAGAGCGGCGTAGAGCATGGGTCAGTCGGCTCCGAGGAGGCGGACGACCTCCTCCATGCGCTGGCCGCGCGATCCCTTGACGAGCACCCAGTCGCCGCGCCGCGCGTTCGCCGCGAGGGCGCCGGCGATGGCGGCGTGGCTCGCCGCGACGTGGATGGCGTCGGCGGCCATCCCGGTCGCGGCGCCGGCAGCGGTCTCGCGCGCGAAGTCCCCGTGGAGGTAGAGCGCGGCGAGACCGACCGTTCCGGCGAGCGCGCCGACCGCGCGGTGCTGCTCGGCGCTCGCGGATCCGAGCTCGAGCATGTCGCCGAGCACCGCGATCCGACGGATCGCCGGCGCGTCGGCGAGGCTCAGAAGCGCCGCGGCGACCGAGGCCGGATTGGCGTTGTAGCTGTCGTCGACGACCGTGACGCCACTCGGGAGCGCGACGACGCGCATGCGGCCGCCGACGGATCCGGCCGCAGCGAGGCCCGCGGCGATCGCGTCCGGCGGTACGCCGAGCGCCCACGCCGCCGCCGCGGCCGCGAGCGCGTTCGTGACGTTGTGGCGGCCGGAAACGCGGAGCCGCACGTCGACGACCTCACCCGCGATCCGCAGCCGAAACGCCGCCGCGCCGCGCGCGTCGCACGTCACGGCCTCGGCGGTCACGTCCGTACCAGCGCCGAACGCCACCTGCCGCCCGGGAAACGCCGCCGCCTGCGCCCGCACGTGCGGGTCCCCGGCGTTCACGACGATGGTCGCGTCGCGCCGCATGGTCGCGAAGAGCTCCCCCTTCGCGCGCGCCACGCCCTCGACCGAACCGAGCCCTTCGAGGTGCGCGGGGCCGACGTTGGTGACGAGGCCGACGTCGGGGTCGGCGATCTCGGTGAGACGCCGGATCTCGCCGAACGCGTTCATGCCCATCTCGACGACGGCGTAGGCCTCGTCGCCCGCGAGCCCGAGGAGCGTGAGCGGCACACCGATCAGGTTGTTCAGGTTGCCCTGCGTCTTGAGGACGCGCCCCGGTGCGACCTCCTCCAGGATCGCCGCCACCATCTCCTTGGTGGTGGTCTTGCCGTTCGACCCCGTGAGCGCGAGGACGCGCGGGGCCACCCGGCGGCGGAGATCGGCGGCGAGATCCTGGAGCGCGCGCCGCGTGTCGCCGACCTGTACGACGACGGCGTCCGCCTCGGGCGGCAGCGCCACGGAGCGCGCCGCGACGACGCCCCGGGCGCCGGCAGCGACCGCAGCCGCCGCGAAGGCGTGCGCGTCGTGACGCTCGCCCGCGAGCGCCACGAAGAGGTCGCCCACCGCAAGCGTCCGGGTGTCGGTCGCGATCCGGCCGAAGCGCTCGGCGCTGCCCCGGCGCACGACGCGCCCGCCGCTCGCGCGCAGCACGGCGTCGAGCCGCCACGGACTCGGAGCCCGGGCGTCCGTCGGACTCGGCGGGCCGCTCACGCGCGCCCCGCCGCGACGCCGCGGCCGGCCAGCACGCGCCGCGCGATCGCGCGATCGTCGAACGGCCGCTTCTCGGTGCCGACGATCTGGTAATCCTCGTGTCCCTTGCCGGCGATCACGACGCAATCGCCGGCGCGCGCGGTCGCGAGCGCGCTCGCAATCGCCTGCGCGCGATCGGGCTGCACGACGTAGCCCCGCGTGGCGCCGCCGAGATTCGGGAGCGGCGCCAGACCGGCGCCTACGAGCCCGGGCTCGGCGTCGGCGAGGATGCGCGTCGGGTCCTCGGTGCGCGGGTTGTCCGAGGTTAGGATCGCCAGGTCGGCGTGGCGGCCGACGGCCGCCGCCATGAGCGGCCGCTTGCCGCGGTCGCGATCGCCGCCGCAGCCGAAAACGCAGATGAGGCGCGCCGGCGCGAGCCCGCGGAGCGACCCGAGGACGCCCGCGAGCGCATCGGGGGTGTGGGCGTAGTCCACCAACACCGTGAAGTCCTGACCCGCGACGACGGACTCGAGCCGCCCGGGCACGCCCGCGAAGCCGGCGAGAGCCGCCGCGATCGTCGGAAGCGGCGTCCCGAGCGCGTGCGCCGCGGCGGCTGCGGCGAGCACGTTCTCCAGGTGCCCCGCGCCGACGAGGCGCGTCACGATCGCGGCCTTCGCTCCGCCGGCGACGAGCGTCGCCTCGCTCCCGGCGAGCGTCATGCGCACGCCCTCGGCGCGCACGTCGCCCTCGGACCCGAAGGTGACGACCGGGCTCGCGATCGCCGACCGCAGGCCGGCGACCTTCGCGTCGGCGGCGTTCAGCACGGCGACCTTGCGCGCCTTCGGGCTCGCGTCGAGCGCGGCGAAGAGCCGGGCCTTCGCGCCCAGGTAGTCGTCCTGGTCACGGTGGAAGTCCATGTGGTCGCGACCGAGGTTGGTGAAGATCGCGACGTCCCACGGCATGCCGAAGGTCCGGTCCTGCGCGAGCGCGTGGGAGGAGACCTCCATCGCGACGTGCGTCGCTCCGGCCGCGCGCATGGCGGCGAGGCGCGCGAAGATCTCGCCGGCGGGCGGCGTCGTGAGCGGCGCAGCATCGGCCACGCCGCCGAAGCGGTAGCTGATCGTGCCCATGACCCCCGGACAGGCGCCGGCGGCGCGCCAGATCGCCTCGAGCAGGTACGTGACGGTCGTCTTGCCGTTGGTGCCGGTGACCCCGACCATCGTGAGGGCGGCGGCCGGGTCGCCATGGATGCGCGCCGCCGCACGAGCGAGGAAGCGCGCGGGCTCGGCGACGACCACCCTCGGCACGTCGGCCGGCACCTCGATCGCCGCGAGGCCGGCGACGGCGGCCGCGCCGCGCCGGCGCGCCTCGTCGACGAAACGGCCTCCGTCGGTCCGCGTTCCGGGCAGCGCGACGAAGAGGTCGCCCGGACGCACGTCGCGCGAGTCCGCGGTCAGGCGTTCGATCGGGACGCCGCCGTCGCCCCGCAGCTCGAACCCGACTCCGTCGACGCCGGCCAGGAGTTCACCGAGCGTCAGCATCGCGCGACCGCGCGGGCCGCCGTCATGTCGATATCGCTCACAAGAGATCGCTCGAGGGGGCCAGACTGAGGACCAATTCTTTCCCGGGGGCCTCCGCCGCGCCAGGGGCCGGCGTCTGGCTCTGGACGTATCCCTCGCCCGTCACCTGCACCATCCAGCCGAGATCGCGAGCGCGCTCGACTGCCATGCGCTTGCTGAGGCCGAGGAAGGACGGCACGCCGAGGGGCACGAGCGGCGCGGCGGGCGCGGCGGGCTCGAGCGCAGCCTGCTGCAGCTCCGGCGACGGCTGGGTCGGAACGAGCCCCTCGCGCTCGAGCGCCGCCGCGCCGATCGCGCGGAAGACCGGCGCCGCGACCATGCCGCCGTACTTCGACGTCCGAGGCTCGTCGATCATCACCAGGATGACGAGCTTCGGGGCCTCGGCCGGCAGGAACCCCACGAAGGACGCGACCCGCGCATCGGCCGAGTAGCGTCCCGTACCCGGCTCGACCTTCTGCGACGTGCCGGTCTTGCCGGCGACCCGCACGCCCGCGATCTGCGCCCTGGTGCCGGTGCCGCCGTCCTCCACCACCTGTTCGAGCATTGCGGTCACCGCCTTGGCGGTCTCGGGCCTCATGACCCGCCGGACGAGATGCGGCTGGCGCGTCCACAGCTCCTCGCCGGTCGCGCTGGTGGCGCGCAGGCCGACATAGGGCCGGACGAGCTGACCGCCGTTGGCGATCGCGGCGAATGCGCGTGCCATCTGGAGCGGCGTCACGGCGACGCCCTGGCCGAAGCTCGTCGTCATGAGATTGATGCGCGACCAGTCGCCGACCGGACGCAGCATGCCGCCGACCTCACCCGGAAGGTCGACGCCGGTCGGCGTCCCGAACCCGAGGCCGACGAGGAAGGGATGGAAGCGATCGCGACCGAGGCGCTCGCCGATCTTCGCCGCCGCGATGTTGCTCGACACCGCGATCGCCTCCGACATCGAGAGCCAGCCGTGGCGGTGGTGATCGTGGATGACCCACTTGCCGACCGGCATGGCGCCGTGCTCGCAGAACAGCATCTCGTCTGGCCGCACGACCCCGTACTCGAGGGCCGCCGCGGCGAGGACCGCCTTGAAGGTCGAGCCCGGTTCGTAGAAATCGTTGATGGCGCGGTTGCGGCGATTGGCGGGCGGGACCGTCCCGCGATGGTTCGGGTCGAAGGTGGGGGCGTTGGCGAGGGCCAGGATCTCGCCCGTCCACGGATCGAGCACGATCGCCGTGCCCGCCGCCGCGCGCGCCTCGCGGACGCCCGCCTCGAGCGCGCCCTCGGCGATCGTTTGCAAGCCCACGTCGATCGTGAGCTGGACGGTCGCGCCGTCGAGGGTGCGCGGGTCGGCCATGCCGTCGGTCAGGATCTCGCGGCCGAGCGCGTCGCGCTCGATCTCGAGGGTGCGCGTGAGGGCGCGCAGATCCCGCTCGTAGACCTGCTCGATGCCCTCGACGCCGAGGAGGTCGACGCTGGTGGCCCCGATGACCTGCGCCGCGACCACGCCGTGCGGATAGAAGCGGCGCGCTTCCGTCACCTCGTCGAGTCCGGCGATGCCGAGGCTCTGCACGGCGAATTGCTCGCGCGGCGACACCGCGCGCTTCAGCCACACGAAGTTGGACCTGCTCGCGAGCTTCTCGGCCACGGCGTGCGAGGACAGGCCGAGGGCCTCGCCGAGCGCGGCCTGCGCCCGCCGGCGGTCGGCGGCGTTCAGGCGTGGCGGCCGAACGTAGACCGACGGCCGCTCGACGCTCGACGCGAGCGTCTCGCCGTGGCGGTCGAGGATGGTGCCGCGATGCGCCGCGATGTGGATCTGCTCATGGTGCTGCCGGCGCGCGCGCTCGGCCAGATCGGGACTCTGGGTCAGGGTGAACTGCACGATACGCAGCGCCACCATCGCGAGGAGCACCGCAATGCCGCCGCCGACCGCGAGGATGCGGGCCTTCACGGCACGCTCACGACCTGCCCCGGCGCCGGCGGCCCCATGCCGAGGCGCTCGCGGGCGAGGGTTTCGAGGCGGCGCGGCGACGTCAGCGTCGCGATCTCGAGCTCGAGCTCGCGCTGTTCCTGCTCGAGCTTGTGGATCAGGTGGCGCGCGGTCGAGAGCTGATAGCCGGTGTGCTTCGCCTGGAGGCGCACCCACACGAGCAGCAGGGCCACCCCGACGACCATCAGGGCGCCGAGCCCGACCACGAGCGCGACGCGGCGATCGGTCCGCGCACGCGCCGCGCCGACGCCGGCGGGCGCGCCGCGACCCGCCGAAGACAGCGACCGTTCCCACACGGCGGCGACGCTCATCGTTCGACTCCTTCGATTCGGCGACTCACGCCACGAGTTCCACGGCGCGGAGATGCGCCGAGCGCGCGCGGCGATTGGCCGCGAGCTCCTCGGGGCGCGGGGTGACGGCCTTCCTGGTGAGGATCTTCACCCGCGCGCGGGCGTCACAGGCGCAGCGCGGGAGGGTCGGCGGGCAGGTGCAGCGGGCGAGCCACGATCGCATCGCCTGCTTGACCATCCGGTCCTCGAGCGAATGGTACGCGATGACGACGAGCCGGCCGGCCGGCCACAGCCAGCCGAGCACTCGGTCGAGGAAGAGTTCGAGGTGCTCGAGCTCGCGGTTCACGGCGATTCGGAGCGCCTGGAACACGCGCGTCGCCGGGTGCGTGCCGCCGTGGCGCCGCACGATGCGGGCGACCAGGTCTGCGAGCGCGCTCGTCGTCGTCAGGGGCGTCGACGCCCGGTCCCGGACGATCGCGCGCGCGATCCGGCGCGAGGCCTTCTCCTCGCCGTAGCGCCAGAAGATGTCGGCGAGCTCGCGCTCGTCGAGCGTCGCGACCAGATCGGCCGCCGACGGCCCGTCGCCTCCGTGCATGCGCATGTCGAGCGGTCCGCCGGCGCGGAAGCCGAAGCCGCGGGCGGGATCGTCGAGCTGACGCGACGAGAGGCCGAGATCGAGGAGGATGCCGTCGGCGCCGCTCCGCGAAACGGCGGCGAGCGCACGGTCGAGCTCGCTGAAGTTGCCGTGAAACGTCCGGAAGCGGGGCCCGAACCCCGCGAGACGCCGCGCCGTCAGCTCGAGAGTGACCGCGTCGCGATCGACGCCGAGGACCGCCACCGATCCCTCGGCTTCGAGCATCCGCTGCGAGTGCCCGCCGTCACCGAGGGTCCCATCGACGTAGAACCCCCCCGGTTTCAGGTGGAGGAAGCGCACCGCTTCCTCCACCATCACCGGAGCATGTCGTCGACCAGCCTCCGCCTCCGCATCCGCCCCGCCGGCACCACCCGGAGAAGGCCGCAGTTGGTCCCCCGACATGAACTTTCACCTTGTCGTAAATCCGGGCGCGCCCGGCGACCCCCCGGTCCGCTACTCCGGGCGCGCCCGTTTTCCACCACCACCCCACCACTCCACCACGTCGTCCGGGCGAACTCAGAGATCCAGATCCTCGAAGAGGCTGGGATCTCCCGCCGCTTCGGCATCCAGCTCGCCCATCACCTTGCGATACGTCTCCTCGTCCATCAGCCGAAACAGGTTCGATTGCCCCATCACCACCACGTCCCGCTTCAATCCCGCGTACTCCCGCACTGCCGGCGGCACGAGGACGCGTCCGGCCGAATCGATCTCGGCGCGGTGTGCGCGTCCGACGTAGACCATCTGGAACTTGAGGTTCTGGGTGTTGAACTTCGGGCGCCCTTCGAGCTTCCGCAGCATCGTCTGCCATTCGCCGTACGGGTGGATGTCCACACAGCGCTGCCCCAGGATCGGCACCGGTACGAGGACCAGACGATGATCGTCGAGGAGCTGATCGCGGAAACCGGCCGGGATGCTGACGCGCCCCTTACCGTCGATTGTGTGAGTGAAACTCCCAGAGAATTCCACATCAGCTCCGCCCACCTCGCAGCTTCAAATCCCACTTCATCCCACCGGACCACCACTCTGACCCACCCAGCGGATGAGTCTTTAGGAAGTTGGTCAGCCGCTGTCAAGAAGAATCGTCTCCGGCCGAAAATTCTCTTGGCCGGGATGTCTTCGAGACGGCCGGACCGAGCCTATAAGCCGGATCCTGTGCGCCTCCCCCGGGAGGGAAGGCCGACGGTCATTCCTCTAGGCCGGCCATTGCTGGCCGGCTCAAGCGACCATACCCGAGGGCGTGCGGCGGGCCGCCGAACCCTCTTATTTGATCTTGCTCCGGGTGGAGTTTGCCGAGCCTCCCGGGTCACCCCGGAAGCTGGTGAGCTCTTACCTCACCGGTTCGCCCTTACCGACGGATCGCTCCGCCGGCGGTCTCGTTTCTGTGGCACTTTTCCCGCCTCGCGACGGGCCGCCGTTAGCGGCCACCCTGCCCTACGGAGTCCGGACTTTCCTCCCGGCGGGACAGCCCGCCCGGCGACCGTCCGGCCCGGTCCGACGTTCTCGAAGCCGCGAGAGTGCCCTGGGCCGCCGCGGATCGCAAGCCCGCGCCTACGCGCTGGAGGTCGCGGAGTCCGGCGGACGAACGTAGAGGATGCGGTGACAGCTCGGGCACGCGATCACCCGGGTGTTGCGGTGGATCTCGTTCGCCAGCTGGGGCGCGATGCGCATGTGGCAGCCGTCGCACGTGCCGCCCCGCACCTCGACGACCGCCTGTCCGCGCTTGCGCGCGAGGATCGTCTCGTACTGCCGGCGCAGACTGGCCTCGAGACCGGCGGCGAGCGCCTCGCGCCGCACCCGCGCCTCGTCGAGCCCCGACGAAAGCTCGCCGATCTCCAGCTCGACGCGTTCGCTCTCGCTGGCGCGCCGCCCCTCGAGCGCCTCGTAGGCGGTCGCGAGCTCGGTCTCGCGCTCCTTCACGCCGTCGAGCTGCTCGAAGAGCGCCATCAGTCCCTCTTCCAGCTGGCCCGTACCCTCTTTCGCGACCTCGATCTCGCGTTTCACGGCCGCGGCTTCCTTCTCGTTGCGGATGCGATTCAGACGCATCCGCCGATCCTTCATCTTGGCCTCTTCGTCGGCGAGCGTTCCCTCGATGTCGCGGCGTCGCGCTTCGAGCTCGGCGCGCTCCGCCCGGGCCGCGTCGAGCGCCTGGCGCTGCGTCGCAAGCGACCCCTCGATCTCGACGATCTCGCGCCGGAGCGCGTCGATCGCGTCGGTCCGCTCGCGAAGCTGCAGATCGATGGTTTGCAGGTTGACCAGCAGCTCGATCTGATTTCCCAATCGCTCTCCTCGCGCACCGTGAAGAATGGGCCCACCAGGACTCGAACCTGGGACCAACCGGTTATGAGCCGGTCGCTCTAACCAGCTGAGCTATAGGCCCGCCGACGGTGCCCGGCGGCTCGGAATTTCCCGGCACACAACCGCCTCGGCATAGCGCAGGTCGGCGAGCCCGTCAAAACGTTCGGCCGCCTTTCGCCCGCCGGTGGCTCACTCGTCGGAGAAATCCCGCAGGCGCTTGCGCCGCGTCGGATGCCGGAGCTTGCGGATCGCCTTGGCCTCGATCTGGCGGATGCGCTCGCGCGTCACCGCGAGGCGCTGCCCGACCTCCTCGAGAGTGTGGTCGACCCGCTCCCCGATCCCGAATCGCATACGGAGGACGCGTTCCTCGCGGGGCGAGAGCGTCGCCAGCATCCGCTCGGTGTGCCGGCGAAGGTGCATCGCCTCCACGGCGTCGCTCGGCGACACGGCGCACGGATCGGCCACGAGGTCGCCGAGCATCCCGTCGCGGTCGTCGCCGATCGGCGTCTCGAGCGAGATCGGCTCCTGCACGATCCGCACCACCCGCTGCACGCGCTCGAGCGGGATGGCCAGGCGCGCCGCGAGCTCGTCCTCGCTCGGCTCGCGTCCGGTCTCCTGTACGAGCTCGCGCCGCGCGCGGACGACTCGGTTCATCGCTTCGACCATGTGCACCGGCACGCGGATGGTGCGGGCCTGGTCGGCGATCGCGCGATTGATCGCCTGGCGGATCCACCATGTTGCGTACGTCGAGAAACGGTAGCCGCGGTGATAGTCGAACTTCTCGACCGCGCGCATGAGGCCGATGTTGCCCTCTTGCACGAGGTCGAGGAGCGCAAGGCCGCGCTGCATGTACCGCTTGGCGAGGCTCACGACGAGCCGCAGGTTCGCCTCGATGAGCTGCGTCTTCGCGAGCTCGGCGCGGCGCTCGCCGTCACGGACGACGGCGACCGCGCGGGCGAGGTCGCTTGCGCGCACCTGCGCACCGCGCTCGATCGTCCGGAGCTCGAGGAGCGTCGAGCGAATCTCGACCCCGAGCACGACCGCCTCGGCGACCCCGACGCGATGACGGGCGAAGAAGCGTTCGGCATCGCGGGCCGACGGTCCGCGCGCGCGCCGCGGGCGGGACGGATCGACCGCCGCAGCGAAGCGCGCGAGGTCGCGAGCCGTCACCCCGAAGCGCTCTTCCCAGCGTCGGAGCGCGTTCTGGCAGCGCATCGCCGCCGCGGCCGCCGAGCGGATCGACCCGACGATCGCCGCGAAGTGGCGCCGGCCGAGCCCGAGCGCCCGCATGGCGGCGACCCGCTCGGCGTCGCTGCGGGCGCGGCGCGCGCGCGCCGGGCCCGTCGCCAGGCGCTGGATGCGCGCCACGCCTTTCGTGAAGCGCGCCGCCCGCTCGAGCGCGACCGCCTCGTCGTCGGAGTCCTCGTCGCCATCGCCGACGACGTCCGCGAGCGCGATCTCGCCCGCCGCGAGGCGGCTCGCGAGATCGAGGACGTAGGCGAGCGCGAGCGGCGACGTGTAGGCCGCGTTCCGCACCTGCTCGCTGCCCTCTTCGATGCGGCGGGCAAGCTCCACCTCGCCCTCGCGGCCGAGCAGCGGGATGCGGCCCATCTCGTCGAAGTAGCGCCGCACCGGGTCCGCCGCCGGCGTCGCGGGCGCCGCCTCGACGGACTCGTCGCCCTCGGCCTCCTCGTCATTCGCCCCGAGCGCGAGCGGCTCCTCGTCGAGGTCCTCGGCCGCGCCCTCGGCGCTCGCCGCCGCCGCGTCGTCGACGATCCGGATGTCGAGCGCGCCGAGCAGCGTCATCACGTCGTCGACCTCTTCCGGCGTGATGGCGTCCGTCGGCAAGAGACGGTTCACCTCGTCGAGCGTGACGAAGCCCTTGACCTTGCCGAGCTGGATGATGTGCTGGACTTCTTTGAAGGTTCGCACTTCCACGGAAGGATCCTACGCTCGCTCGTTCGTTTCGCTCTGACGGAGCGCGAGCAACTGACGCTGCCCCTCCGCGACCGCGTCGAGATTGCCGATCGCTTCGGCTTCGCGAATTCGCCGCAACACGCGCAACCGTTCCCGTTCGCGCGCACGATGACGAAGCTTGGCCAAGCAGTCAACGACTATCTGCCGCCGCACCGGATCTTCGTCGTGCATCGCGAGCATGCGGCCGGTGACGCGCGCCGCCGTTGCCTCGTCGAGGCGCCCAAGCACCGTCGCAGCGTCGAGCGGCGCCCGCTCGCGCGCCGCCGCGACGAGGTCGATCGCGAGCGCACGCCACGACCCCTCGTCGAAATCGTCGAGCGCGCCCTCGCGGTCCACCCTCGCGACCGCCTCCGGATCGTGCAGCATCAACGTCACGAGCAGCTCTTCCGCGTCCGCGGAGAGACCGAGGGGTCGAACGGGTGCCGGAACGGCGCGGCGCGGCGCGGAGGCGGCCGGCGCGGCGCGGGTCTTCGCGAAGGTCGCCTCGACGATCGCTCGCAGCTCGTTCTCCGGCATGCGCAGCCGATCGGCCGCGTGCCGGACCATCATCTCGGCAACGAGCGGGTCCGTGATCTTGCGGAGCCACGCCGCCACCTGCTGCGCGACGGCGCCGCGCTCGGTCACCGTACTCTCGGGACGCACCGCGCGATGCAGATAGAAATCGAGGAGCGGAGTCGCGTTCGCGAGGAGGGTCGTCATCGCGTCGGCCCCCTCGCGCTGCACGAAGGTATCCGGATCGTCGCCGGCGGGAAGGAACGCGCCGTACCCGACGAGACCCGCTTCGAGAAACGTCGCGAGGCTCTTCTCCGCGGCGCGCGCCCCGGCGTCGTCGCCGTCGAAGCAGACGACGATATCGCGGGTGAAGCGGCGCAGCACGTGCAGCTGGTCGACCGTGAGGGCCGTGCCGAGCGAGGCGACCACGTGGCCGACGCCGGCCTCCGCGAGCGCGAGCACGTCGAAATAGCCCTCGACGACGATCACCCGTCCCGCCTTGCGGATAGCGTCGCGGGCGGTCGAAAGCCCGTAGAGATGATGCCCCTTCCTATAGAGGGGAGTCTCGGGCGAGTTCAGGTATTTCGGCAGCTTGGCGTCGGCGCTCGGGGTTCCGGGCACGCTCCGGCTGCCGAACCCAACCACCCGGCCGGCCGCATCGGTGATGGGGAACATGAGCCGGCCCCGGAAGCGGTCGAAGTGGCCGGCGCCGCCGTGGCGCTCGTTCACGAGCCCGAGCTCCCGGGCGAGCGCGAGCGGGCGGCCGCCGGTCCCGAGCTCCGGATCGCTCGACGCCGCGTCGCGGAGTCGGCGCGCGAGCACCTCGCCGCCCGCCGGCGCGTAGCCGAGCACGAAGCGGTCGGCCGTCTCGCCGCCGATCCCGCGCCCGGCGAGATAGGCGCGCGCCGCCTCGGCCTCGGCGGTGTCCCGAAGATGGCGCTGGAAGAAGCGCGCGGCCTTCTCGTTCAAGCGGTAGAGCGCCTCGCGGCGGCGGATCGCCGGATCGTCGTCGCCCCGCTCGGGGAGCTCGATCCCGTAGCGACGGGCCAACCGCTCGACGATATCCGGGAAGGCCGCGTTCTCCATCTTCATCAAGAAGGTGAAGACGTTGCCGCCCGCGCCGCAGCCGAAGCAGTGAAAGATGCCGCGCTCGTCGTTCACGGTGAACGACGGCGTCTTCTCGGCGTGGAACGGGCAGAGGCCGACGTGATTGCGGCCGACGCGCTTCAGACCGACGTGCGCGCCCACGACCTCCACGATGTCGGCGCGGTCGCGGATCTCCGTGAGCGTCGACTCGGGGATGCGACCGCGCACGTCAGACTCCCGTGGCCGTCGGCGTCGGCGCCGGCAGGGGCGCCGGGTCCGGAAGGTGGCGCGGCGGAGCCGCCCGCCGCCCGTCGTCGATGGCCGCGAGGATCGGCTGCATCAGCACCGAATCGGCGCACGCCCGCTCGAGCGCGTCGGGCGGCGTGATCGCGCGCACGACGATCACCCCGAGGGCGAGCAGGGCAGCGCCCTTCGCAGCGCCGAGGACGATGCCGCCGAGACGGTCGAGCGGCGAGAGCAGCACGAGACCCAGCAGGCGCTGCGCGACGATGCCGGCGAGCTTCGCCGCGATCGTGGCCGCGAGGAAGATCGCGAGGAACGCGACCGCGGGCCGGGCAATCTCCGGCACCTCGGGCGGCAGCATCGTCATGCCATCCGGATAGTACGCGCGGGCGGCGGCGACGCCCCCGACCAGGCCGATCAGCGCGAAGATCTCGCGCGAGAAACCGCGCCAGAATCCGCGCAGCGCGAAGAGCGCCAGCACCACCGCGAGGACCACGTCGATCCCACTCACCGGAAGCCTCGCTCTACTCCGTCACCCGCCTCCCCGGCCTCCCCACCCCGCGACTCTCGATCCCGATCGCAACCGCGACGCCGCCGACGCCGCGTTGCCCGACGGCGGGCGCCGCGTGCTCCGCGGCGTCCCGCCGTCGCTCCATTGCACCGTTCACTGTGCGCTGTCGTGCTTCGTACGACTCGCCCGCCGCAGCGCGCGCTTCTTGGCGGCCAACGCCTTCTTCTTCTTCTTCACGCTGGGTTTCTCGTAATGCTCACGCTTCCGCAGCTCGGCGAGGATTCCGGCCTTTTCGCACTGCTTCTTGAAGCGGCGAATCGCGCTCTCGATGGGCTCGTTATCCTTGACCCTTACTCCGGGCATGCAATATTTCACCCCCCTCCGGTACGACGTGGAGTGGTTCCGTGCACTGATGCGTGGATGGAACGCTGGCTTCTCGATACGTGATGCTGCAGGGAGCCGGGCACCTTAGACGAAAACGGGGGGGAGTCAAGAAAATCCGTGCGCACACGTCCGAGCGCCAGCAATCCGCCGCCGCGCCCCGCCGCCACGAACGGCGGCACCGAGAGCTTCACGCTTCCGAACGGCCTCCACGTCATCGTCCGCGAGGACCACTTCGCGTCGGTCGTCGCGCTGCAGGCGTGGGTGAAGGTCGGCGCGGCCGACGAGGAAGAGCCGGAAGCAGGCGTCGCGCACGTGCACGAGCACATGCTCTTCAAGGGCACGCGGAGGCGCGGCGTCGGGCAGATCGCGGCCGAGGTCGAGTCGTCGGGCGGCAACATCAACGCCTTCACGACCGCGGACCACACGGTCTACCATCTCGTGCTCGCCGGAGGGCACTTCGCGACCGGGCTCGACATCCTCGCCGACGCGCTCCGCAACTCCACCTTCGACGCGGCCGAGCTCGCCCGTGAGCTCAAGGTCGTGATGGAGGAGTGGAAACGTTCGGAGGACATGCCGGTCTCGCGCGGCTACACCGAGCTCTTCCGGCGCGCCTTCACGGTGCATCCGTACGGACGTCCCGTCATCGGCTGGAAGAAGACGATCGAGGCGCTCGATCGTCCGAAGGTGCTCTCCTTCTTCCGCCGCTGGTACGTGCCGAACAACATCGTGCTGGTCGTCGTCGGCGACGTGAGCCCCGCGCTGGTGCGCGAGCAGGTGACCCGGGCCTTCGGCGATTGGGAGGCCGCGGCCCTCCCCGTCAGGCAGCGCCCGACCGAGCCGCCGCAGCGCGCGCTCGTCCGCACCGCGATCGCCATGCCGGTGCAGGAGCACCATCTCCTGCTCGGCTTCCGCGTGCCCTCCGGGCACGACCCCGACGCGGTCCCGCTCGACCTCCTGTCGTACGTCCTCGCGGGCGGCGAGAGCACGCGCCTCGTCACGCTGCTCGAGGCGCAAAAGGAGCTCGTCAACTCGGTCTCCGCGTTCGCCTACACCCCGCAGGATCCGGGCCTCTTCGTGTTCCTCGCCTCGCTCGAGCGCGCCAAGATCGCCGCCGCCACGAACGAGCTCCTCGGGGCGCTGGCGCGGACGCGCACCGAGCTCGTGAGCCGCGCCGAGATGGCCCGCGCGCGCGGGAACCTCGAGAGCGAGTTCGTCTACCGCAAGGAGACGATGCAGGGGCAGGCGCGGCTCCTCGGGTATTCGCAATGCGTCTTCGAAGATCCGAGCTACGCGACGCGCTATCTCGCCGAGCTCGCCGCCGCGACCCGCGAGGACGTGCAGCGCGTCGCCGCGACCTACCTCCGCCCCGAGAACCTGGTCGCCGTGCTGGTCGGGCCCGACGCCGCCCGCCATCTGCCGGGTGCCGAGCAGCTGACCGCGCCGCTCGCCGCGGCGCCGCCGGTCCTCCGCCAGCGCACGCGGACCGCCCGCCGGCCGACGGTCCACGCGCGCACGCTCGCCAACGGCGTCCGCCTCGTCGTGAAGGAGCACCACGCGACGCCGCTCGTGGCGCTCCGCGCCGTCATGCTCGGCGGCCTCCTCTTCGAGCGGCCGGAAATCAACGGCATCAACAACTTCCTGGCGGGCCTCCTGACGCGCGGTAGCCGCCACCACTCGCGGGAGGGCCTCGGCCGCGCCGTGGAGTCGCTCGCCGCCAGCATCGACGGCTTCTCGGGCCGCAACTCCTTCGGCCTGCGCGGCCAGTTCATGGCCCGCACCGTCGAGGAAGGCGCCGACCTCTTCCTCGAGGTGCTGCGCCATCCGACGTTCCCGCCCGACGAGATCGAGAAGCGGCGGCGCGAGCTCTTGATCGCCCTCTCGCACCGCGACGACGACCCGGCGTCGCGCGCGATCGAACTCTTCTACGCGGCCCACTTCCCGCGTCATCCGTACGGCATGACGACGCTCGGCGAGCGCGCGTCGCTGACGTCGTTCACGCGCGCCCAGCTCGCGACCTACTACAAGCGCCTCCTCGCACCCGGGCGGCTCGTGGTATCGGCCGTCGGCGACCTCGACGCGCCGTGGATGCTCGACCGCCTGGAGGCGGCCCTCGGGGATCTCCCGCTCGCGCGCCCGCTCGCGCGCCCGCTCCCGGCGCCGCCCGACCCGCGCATCCGGCGCGTGACCCGGCAGCTCGACCGCCAGCAGGCGCACTTCGTGCTCGGCGTCCGCGGCGGCCGCATCACCGACGCCGATCGCGCCGTGCTGAAAGCGATCGAGGCGATCCTCTCGCGCCAGGGCGGCCGGCTCTTCCTCGAGCTCCGCGACCGCCAGGGGCTCGCCTACACCGTCTCCGCGTTCGCGTCGGAAGGTGTCGATCCCGGCGTCTTCGGCGTCTACTTCGCCTGCGCGCCGGACGTCGTCGAACGCGCGGTGGCGGGCGTGCTCCACGAGCTGCGCCGGTTGTGCGACGAGCCGGTCTCGGCCGACGAGCTCGGCGAGGCGCGGAAGTATCTTCTCGGCAGCTACGAGATTTCGCTGCAGACGAACGCCTCGCAAGCCGACGAGCTCGCCTTCAACGAGGCGTACGGCCTCGGCGCCGAAGGCGGCGAGCGCTACCGCGAGTCGCTGGCGCACGTCACGCCGGCGGCGGTCCAGGCGGCGGCGCGCGGGTACTTCACCCTCGACGCGTACACCCTCGCGATCGTCGGCCCGAAGGGGGCGAACGCGAAGGCTACGCCTCGAAAAGCCGCGCCAAGTCGGCGAGCCGCTCGGGCCAGTCGCTGAAGAGCCCGTCGACGCCGAGCGCGAGGAGCCGCCGCATCTCTCCCGGCTCGTTGACCGTCCACACCCACACGTCGAGTCCGCGCGCGTGCGCCTCCGCGACGACGCCCGCGTCGATCCAGCGCCTCCCCGGGATGATCGCCTCGCCCCGGAGCTCGAGCGCGAGCGCCAGGCCGCCGCGGCGGGGATCGTCGTCGCAGAGGACGCCGAGCCGCGCCCAGGGCGCCGTCGCGCGCAGGGTGCGGAGGGCGTCCCAGTGGAAGGACGAGAAGACCACCCACTCCGTCGCGTCCGCGTGTGCGACGAGCGCGGCGAGCTTCGCCTCGATCGCACCGACGTCGCGGGCACTCTTGATCTCGACGTTCAGGAGGGCGCGATCGCGCACCCTGGCAAGGACGTCGTCGAGCCGCGGAATGCGCTCGCCCGCATAGGACGCGTCGAACCACGCGCCCGCGTCGAGGCGCGCGAGTTCCTCCCAGGTGCGATCGCCGACGGGGCCGCGGCCGTCGGTCGTCCGATCGAGCGTCTCGTCGTGGATGACGACGAGCTCTCCGTCGGCCGAGAGCTGGCAGTCGAGCTCGATCGCCTCGGCCCCGAGCGCGAGCGCGGCCGCGAAGGACGCGTGGGTGTTCTCGGGCGCGCGCCCCGACGCGCCCCGGTGCGCGATCGCGAGGAAGCCCATGGCGCGACCGACTAGCGCGATCCGCCGGCGCATGCGAGGGGCGCGCGTGGCATTGCCGAGCGGCGCATGGCATGAGACCGGCCGCACATGGCGCGCGCGAAGACCACGTCGGCTCCGCAGCCCGCGAGCCGCTCCGCCTGGCTCGAAGCGGCGGTCCGGGTCCCGCTCGACGCCGCCGAGCAGGTCGGCCGGCTCCTCGTCGAGGCCGGTTCGCAGGGCGTCATCACCGGCGTCCGCGAGCTCGCCCGCGGCGCCCGCCGCCGCACCCACGAGACGGTCCGCGGCTTCTTCCCGAGCCGCGAGCCGGTGCGCGCCCGGCTCGCGGTGCGCGCGGCGCTCGGCCGCGCCCGCGAGGTCGGCGTGCGCCGCGCGGCCGTCCGCTGGCGCGAGCTCGACGCGAGCCTCTGGGAGATGGATTGGCGGCGGCATTTCCAGCCCGTGCGCGCGGGCCGGCGGCTCGTCGTCGTGCCTCCGTGGGATCGCGAGGACCACGGAGGCCGCACGCGGGTGGTGATCCATCCCGGGATGGCGTTCGGCACCGGCCAGCACGCGACGACGCTCGGCTGCCTCGAAGCGCTCGAACGGCTCGCGCGCCCGGCGCCCTCCCGCGCGCTCGACGTCGGCACCGGCACCGGCGTCCTCGCGATCGCACTCGCCAAGCTCGGCGTACCGGAGGTCGTGGCGCTCGACCTCGATCCGCAGGCGATCGCCGCCGCGCGGGGTAATCTACGCCGGAACGCGATCCGCGGGCGCGTACGGCTCGCGTGCCGCGATCTCGCAGGGGCCGTTCCCGCGCCGCCCGCGGGCCGCGGTTTCCCGCTCGTCGTCGCGAACCTCTACGTCGACGCGCTGGTCGCGCTGGCGCCGACGATCATGGCGCGCGTCGCGCCCGGCGGTCGCCTCGTGACCTCGGGCGTGCTGCGGAGCCAGCAGGCACGCGTGCGGGCCGCGTATGCCGCGCCGGCCTGGCGTCTCCGGTCGGCGCAGCGCCGGGGCGCGTGGGTGACGAGCGTGTTCGAGCGCCGCGCCCCGACGGACGCCGGGACGATCCGCGCGCGGAGCCGCTGATGGCGCGCTTCTTCGTCCCGCAACGCGACGTCGCCGATGGCAAGGCCCGCCTCCAGGGCGGCGAGTTCCGCCACCTGCAGCGCGTGCTCAGGCTCCGCGAGGGCGCCACGGTCACGCTCTTCGACGACGCCGGCGTCGAGCACGAAGGCGTCATCGTCTCGATGTCGCCGCGGGTGGCGACCGTTCGCATCACCGCGTCGGCCGCGTCGACGCGCGAATCGCCGCTCGCGGTGACGCTCTACCAGGGGATCCCGAAAGGCCGGAAGATGGACCTCATCGTCGAGAAGGCGACGGAGCTCGGCGTCGCCGCGATCGTGCCGTTCGTCTCGTCCTTCGGCACCGCGAGCATCGCGGTCGCGGAGAGCAAACGCGAGCGCTGGCAACGGATCGCGCTCGCCGCCGCGAAGCAGGCGGCGCGCACGCGGATCCCCGAGATCGGCGCCACGCTCACCTTCCCCGAGGTCGCCGGCGCCGCGGCCGCGATGGGCCACCGCCTCTTCTTCTTCGAGAACGCGGGGGCGACCGCCTTGCCGGCGCCGTCCGCCGGCGGCGCGCGCGCCGAGACCGCCGCCGTCGTCGTCGGGCCGGAGGGCGGCTTCAGCGGCGACGAGGCGTCGCGGGCGCTCAACGCCGGGCTCGCGATCTGCGGGCTCGGACCGCGCATCCTGCGCACCGAGACGGCGGCGATCGTGGCGCTGGCGCTCGTGCAGGCGCGCTACGGCGACCTCGGATCCGCGGACGCGTAGGACGCGGCGTCGCCTTGTTTGCTCCGGGAGCGCGGCATAGCATCCGCGCGCGATGATCGATCCGTTTTCGTGTCCGGCCTGCTCGTTCGCCAATGCCCCGGGCGCCGAGACGTGCGGCGCGTGCGGCGCGGCCCTCGCCGAGACGCCCGAGCGCGTCCCTCCCGGCGAGACGCGGCGTGATCCCGACGACCTGACGCTCCCCTCGTCGCCGCTCCTGCGCGCAGTGCTGCGCGGCGAGCCCAACGCCTTCACGCGGCCGACGCGCGCGCCCGCCGGGTCCGGGGCAGCGCACACGGGAGCGGCACCGTCCGCCCCCGCCGAGGCATCGGCCGCGGCCTCCGCGACCCCGCCGCCCGCGATCGCCACGGCGACGATCGAGCAGTTGCACCCGCGCACCGACCAGGCCGCCCTCCTCCGCGAGCTCGCCGAGCGCCTGCACGCCCGCCGCGCCGAGCCGAGCGTGCGCTACGCCGGGTTTCTCGTGCGCGTCGTAGCCTTTGTCGTCGACGGCGCCCTGCTCGGAGCGTTCGCCCTCCCGCTCGCCGCCGCCGGCTCCTGGGGCGTGCGCGCCGGCATGCTCGTGCTCGGCCACCCGGCGCCGGTCGAATCCGACGAGGTGCTCCTCACGCTCCTCGTGATCGGGTGGTTCGCGATGGCGACCGCCTATTTCACGGTGCTGCACGGCGGCGACGGTCAGACGATCGGCAAGTCGTTCTGCGGAATCGCCGTCCGAACGCTCCACTTGCGCCGCGTCGGCGTCGTGCGCGCGCTCTTCCGCACGATCGCCTACGCATTCTCGTCGAGCTTCTTCGGATTCGGCTTCTTCCTGGTCGCGCTCACGCCGCGCAAGCGCGGCTGGCACGACTTCCTCGCCGGCACGTGCGTCGTCCGGCTCGGCGGCGAGGAGGCCTCGTCGTGACCCGGACGCTCCGGATCGGCGTCGTCATGGATCCGCTGCCGCGGGTCCACCCCGACAAGGACACGACGTTCGCGCTCATGCTCGAGGCGCAGAAGCGCGGCCACGAGCTCTGGGTCGTCCACCATCGCGACATCTTCTGCGCCGACACCGACGTGCGCGCCATGGGCCGCCGCGCCGAGGTGTTCCGCCCCCAGGCTCCGGGCGAGCCGCATCACCGCTTCCACCAGTCGGCGCCGCTCGCGCTCGCCGATCTCGACGCCGTCTGGATGCGGACCGACCCGCCCGTCGACGCCGACTATCTCTACGCCACGCATCTGCTGTCGCTCGTCGAAGCACGCGGCGTGTTCGTCATGAACCGGCCCGCCGCCATCCGCGACGCCAACGAGAAGCTCTACGCCTTGAACTTCCCGCACTGCATCCCGCGGACGCTCCTCACCCGCGAGGTCGCGCGCCTGAAGGAGTTCCTCCGCGAGCTCGGCGGCGAGATGATCCTCAAGCCCCCGCACGGTTGGGGCGGCCTCGGCATCTTCCTCGTCCACGCCGGCGACCGGAACCTGAACGCCATCCTCGAGACCGTCACCGAGAACGGCTGCACCCTCACCATGGCGCAGCAGTACATCAAGGCCGTCCGCGAGCTCGGCGACGAGCGCGTCCTCATGCTCGACGGCGAGCCGCTCGGCGCCGTCGCCCGCGTCCCGCGCGAGGACGAGCACCGCTCGAACCTCCACGTCGGCGGCACAGCGCGGAAGGTCATGCTCGGCGAACGCGAGCGGCGCATTTGCGCCGAGGTCGGCCCGAAGCTCCGCGAGGCCGGCCTGTATTTCGTCGGCCTCGACATCATCGGCGACTATCTCACCGAGGTGAACGTCACGAGCCCGACCGGCATCCAGGAGATCGACCGCCTCGACGGCGTCTGCCTGGAAACCACGGTGTTGGAGCTCGTCGAGCGGAAGGCCGCAGAAGCCAAGGCCACCCGGAAGAATTGAAAAGGGTGGAGCCGTCTGTTACGGTCCGCCCCTTCGCGAGACGCACCGGCTCTCGCGGTTCCCACCGAAGCACGGGCAGGTAGCTCAGTCGGTAGAGCAGCAGACTGAAAATCTGCGTGTCGGCGGTTCAATTCCGCCCCTGCCCACTTTGATTTCCTCGTCCTCTTCAGGAGTTGCGCGCGTGGGCAGCGGCACCACCTTCGCTGCGTCGTCGCTGGTGGCAGTTCTGGTGGCACTTGGTTGGGCGACGAGACGCTGCACGGCATCGAGCTGGTGGCTCGCCGAGAGGTGCGCGTACCGAAGCGTCATCACGAGCGTCTTGTGGCCCATGAGCTCCTGCACCGTTCGGAGATCGACGCCGGCCATCACGAGGCGGCTCGCGAAGGTGTGGCGGAGATCGTGCCAGCGGAAGCCCTGGACGCTCGCTTCCTTGAGGGCCGGCTGGAACACGCGGCTCACGTAGTTACGCGCGTCGAGCGGTGTCTCGCCGGTCGCGCTCGGGAAGACCCACGCGCTCTTCATCCGACTCGGGAGGGCACGGAGCACACCTCGGACGATGTCATTCATGGGCACCCGCCGCGTCTCGCCCGACTTCGACCTCGGCACCGTCATGATGCCGGTCGCGAAGTCGACGTGCTCCCAGCGGAGACCGAACTGCTCGGCCTGGCGGAAGCCCGTGTGGAGCGCGACCAGGACCATGCCCTGGTCGGTGTCCTCGAGCTTCGTGAACAACGTCGTTTCTTCCTCCGCGGTCAGGAAACGGACCCGCGCGTTGTTCTCCTTGAAGAGCTTCACCTTGCGGACGGGATTCTGCTCGACGCAGCCGTCGGCGATCGCGACGTTGAAGACGCGCTTCAGGAAGGCCAGCGAGCGATTGATGGTCGCGGGACTCACCTCGGCGGCGCGTTTCGCGACGGCGCGCTCGATGTCGCCCGGTTGGATCTGCCGGAGGGTCTTCCCCGGTAGCGCCGCCTTCCAGTTCTTCCCTGCCCGCTTGCACTCGCGGTAGCTCCGCAGCTTCCCCTTCACGCGGTCGAGGTAGTCGTCGATCATGTCCGCGAGCAGCACCTCGCGACGACGGATGTCTTCCGGGAAGAACCGACTTTCACGGATGTCGTTCTTCCGCTTCCGGTAGACGTCCTGGGCGAGCCCTTTCGGGCCCACCTTCTCGCGATGCCGCCGGCCGTGCTCGTCGAAGTAGCAGACCCACCAGACGCCGGAGCCTGCCGGCCGCTCGAAGACGCCGCGCTGCGGAGCGCGGCGGTTCTTGTCCTCGTCCTTGCTCATCTCGCCGTCTGCCATCACGTACCTCGACTGCCGCCGCGAACGCCAGGCCGTTCGGATGGCGGCCGAAGCGCCGGCCGTTCCCACGAGTCGATGAGCTTCATCAATGTGCTCATCCGGAAGCGCACCGGCCCACGCGGACCCGAGGGCTTCACGACGGGAACGCGGCGCTCGTACGCCCATTGGTAGAGCGTCGAGGCTTTCAGCCCGAGCAGCGTCGCGGCCTCATGGACGTCGAGGAGACGATCGGGATGGTCGTCCATTCCCGACGTCTTCGTATGTCGGTCGTGGATACGCACGGCGCTTAGCGTCGCCTCCTTCCGCGCTTCCTCCCCTGCGGCGTCCTCGCGATCGGCGAGGTCGCCGATTCCGACGGCTCCGATTCTGACCAGCTCACCGAAGTTCCCCTCGATCTCGCCCTGAACGAGGTCAAGTCAATTGGTGGGTAAATAGGGATCAGGCGGCGAGCCTCCGCGGTGTCGGTTTGATCGTTGGTTTCACAGCCACCCCATCGACGAACTTCTTCCCGGCATAGACGT
>WBZR01001526.1_pt1 | contig 28381 bp, 29 predicted proteins | sample 5204231 | NCBI WGS metagenome assembly WBZR01 (sample SAMN12412403, study PRJNA552823) | activated sludge metagenome | isolation source: activated sludge from anammox sidestream of wastewater treatment plant... | place: USA: Virginia | collected 2017-08
GCTCCCATTTCGGCGCCCAACGCTCACCAAGCTCACTGCTCTCCATTGGTCAGTGCCTTCTCCCGCCTCCCCTATCCTCTACCCGCTTACTCACTTTTGCAAAATCATCAGTCACACCCCCGATCATGTTCGCGCGTTGGGGAAGCGATCATAGAGCCTGGTTATCGGCGACCATCGGCACCCCGAAGTTCAAGTCCGGCACCACGGCCCCGCGTGTGCTGACGCGTCCATCATGCAAGACGCGCGGATGCTCGAGCTCGAATATCAGCCGGCTGCCCCGTAGGCCCTACCGGTAGTTCCCGAACTTCAGCTCGATACCGTAGTCCTGCCCTTTCAGGAACTGGATAACCTGCTGCAACTCGTCTCGGCTCGGCGCCGAGACCCGTACGGCGTCGCCCTGCACCTGCGCCTGTGCCTTCTTGAACTTCTGGTCTTTGATCTCCTTCACGATCTTCTTCGCCACCTCGCTCTCGATACCCTGCTTGAGCGTCGTCACCTGCCGGATAGTCCCGCCTGACGCCTTTTCGGGTTCGCCCCTGGCGAGGTTCTTTATCGGCACGTTCCGCGCGATGAACCGCTGGTTCAGCACCTGCCAGATAGCCTCGAGCTTGTACTCATCGGCCGTGTGAACCGTGATCTTCGCATTCGGGCGGTCGTACTCGATCTCAGCGAGCACGTTCTTGAAGTCGAACCGTGTCGAGATCTCCTTGCGCGCCTGGTTCAGGGCGTTGTCGACCTCCTGCAGGTCGGCCCCCGTCGTCACATCGAATGATTCGTCCTTCGCCATCCCCGGATCCTACCGCTCCCAGATTCAAATCCCAAATCCGGGGTTAGCGAAATGCCGGCCGCTCCCGGTATGTGTTGAGGCTCATCCCCGCCTTGTCCCGTGCTGAAAGGATCGGATCGGAGAATGGCCACTCAACCCCGATCTCGGGGTCGTCCCATGCCACGGTCCCCTCCGAGGCGGGTGTGTAGTAGCCGGAGCATTTGTACTGCACGTCCGCCGAATCGCTCAGTGTCGCGAATGCATGCCCGAACCCCGCCGGGACCCAGATCTGGCGCATATTCTCGGCTGTCAACTCCACCGCCACCCACTGCCCGAACGTCGGCGAGTTCACCCGGAGATCGACCGCTACATCGAGAATCGCGCCTGCCGTGCAGCGCACCAGCTTCCCCATCGGTGCAGTCATATCCTGGTAATGGAAGCCTCGCAGTACCTTTTTCTCCGACCGCGAATGGTTGTCCTGGACCATCTCGTCCGGGATCCCGTGTTCGGTATAACGCTCCCGGTGATACACCTCCATGAACATCCCCCGCTCGTCGCGAAAGAAGTCCGTATCGATGACCACCACGCCCTCGAGCTTCGTCTTCGTCACATGGATATCCACCGCCACCTACTCCTCGTCCACCGGCTCGAAGATGTTTGGCATCGCCTGGTATGCGGGCCGTACGGTCTCCAGCAACTCCATCCACGCGATGTTGTAGAACCGCGGATGCCCAAGCTGCTCAATCGGCGTCTTCCCATATATCCCGACCAGTTTCTCCACCGCCTGTGCCGGTGTCGTCGGACACGTGACGCCGAGCCGCTCACGCAGCTTCGCACCCGTGCACCGGTAGTTCCGGACGATATTTGGTAGCGGGCCATCTTCGAGGGCCACTGGCTTTCCCAGCTTCACGAGTGCCGCTGCCACCACCTCTGCCAACTCGCGCACCTGGTAGTTCTCGCCAACGACGTTGAATGTCTGGCCCGCCACCATCTCGGCCGGCGCCTCCAGGCAGGCAACATGTGCCTCGGCCAGGTCGTCCACGTTCACCAATGGCCGCCACATCCTGCCCCCGCCGTGGAGGATGAGCCGCTGCCGCACAAGAGCGTCCTTCACGAAGGCATTCACCACCAGGTCGAACCGCATCCGCGGGCTCGCCCCGAAGACTGTCGCCTGCCGCAGTACCACGGGCTCGAACCCGCCACACGCGAGCGACATCAACGCCTCTTCCGAGTACCGCTTTGAGGTCGCATATGCACCGCGCGGATGGAGTTCTGCCTCCTCGTCGAGCAACTCCTCACCCCGGTCGATGCCGTCATAGAGCGAACATGAACTGCCGAAGACCAGCCGCCGCACGCCAGCCACCCTGCAGAGGCTGGCGATCGTCTCGGTCGCTACCGCATTCATCTGCCAGTTGGCGTCCGGGCTGTACTCCGCTGTGGGATCGTTCGAAAAGCCCGAGAGGTGGTCGACTGCGTCGATGCCATCGAGTACACCCTCGGGCATCCGCCGCACGTCGGCGTTCACCAGTTCCACGCCGGGTTCGTTCGCGTACGATGGCAGCCCCCAGAACATGCGGTCCAGCACCCGGACCTCATGCCCGCGGGCCAACAGCCTGGGGACCAGTACGTGGCCAATGTAGCCGGCGCCGCCGGTTACAAGGATGCGCATGCGCTCGCTCCGGCCCTAGCGTGGGCGTTGGGGCGCATCGTAGCGGCCCGTTCGCTATCGCGACAATTGCGGGAGGTCCCCTGTCGAATCCGGAACCACGGGTCCAGGATCAGCTGATGATGTGCTTCTCCCGTAGATACCGCTTGAGCCCGTCGCGCCAGTGGGGGAGTGCGGGCGCTCGCGTGGTCCCCAGCACGCTGTACATCGGCCGTTCGAGTGGCGCCCCGAACTCCGCCGTCGTCACTGGCTGCAGGTCCGGCGAAAGCCCCGCCATCTCGAAGATCGCCTTCGCAAATGCGTACCACGAACACCCTTCGCCGGCCGCCAGGTGGACGACGCCCCCGGCCCCATCGCAGATCAGTGGCCAGAGTGCTTCGGCAATCTCCGCCGTATTGGTTGGCGCCGTCACCTGATCCGACACTACCCGGATCGGATTTCCCTCGTTCGCCAGCCGGAGCATCGTCTGGACGAAGTTCCCGCCCTTACCCGCCGACCCCGCGAGGCCATAGAGACCCGATACCCGCACGATGAGCGTCTCGGGATTCACCTGGCGCACCACGTCTTCGGTCGCGATCTTCGCCGCCCCGTACACGTTCACCGACTGCCGCGCGTCATCCTCCAGGTATGGTGTGCGCTTCCTTCCCTCAAACACATAATCGGTGCTGATCTGTACCATCTTCGCGCCGCACGCCCGCGCCGCTTTCGCAACATTCCAGCCGCCCAGCACGTTCACCCGGAAGCATGTTTCCGGGTCGGCTTCAGCCTGGGGAAGGTTATGAAATGCCGTCGTATTGACCACAACCGTGGCCTGTGCCTGTTCGACCATGGCCGCGACCGCTGCGCCATCTGTCACATCCGCATCGGAGCGCTTTGCTGCGATCACCTCGGCCGCGGCTGGTGCCAGCCGCACGAGGTCCGATCCGAGTTGTCCATTTGCACCAAGCACGAGCACACGCATGGGCGGCATCGTTCCATATTCGCTCGCTAACCGGTAGCGGCCTTTGAGCCATGCTCACCTCCTCTCGTCCAAACGGCAGGACGGCCGAACGGCCCCTTCAGGCGGGCCCATTCGGACCTTCGAGATGGTGGCACCAGGGGTATCGTCGGCTCGAGCAGCCGGGGCCGGGGACACGAGACCCGGGTAGCATTCCGTACCCGGAAAGGGATCTGATATGGCGCTCATCGGCGGCGGCGAGATGCTCGTCCGCGCACTCGAACAACAGGGCGTCCGTGAAGTCTTCGCACTCTCGGGCGGCCACCTCGACCCCATCTTCCAGGCCTGTGATCAGCACGGCTTTCGCCTTGTCGATACACGCCATGAGGCTGCCGCTGCCCACATGGCCGATGGATTCGCCCGCACAACGGGCCGTCCCGGTGTCGCCATCGTGACTGCTGGCCCGGGTGTGGCCAATGCAGTCACCGGCGTGGCCAACGCATGGATGGATGCGATCCCGATGATTTGCATCGGTGGCCGGAGCCCCCTGCGCGACGAGGATCGTCTCTCGCTCCAGAACCTCGACCAGGTCGGCCTCATGTCGCCCATTACCAAGTGGGCGCGGACGGTCTTCCACCCTGAGCGCATCCCGGAGTACATCGCGATGGCCTGGCGGCATGCCGTCTCCGGCCGCCCGGGGCCGGTGTTCCTCGATATCCCGGTCGATATCCTCTATACCCCCGCCGAGGAGTCGAACCTGCCCGCCTACGAGCACTTCGCCCCGGAAGGACGCCCCGCAGCCAGCGTAGCGTCCATCGAGCGTGCCCTCGATGCACTCTGTGCGGCGGAACGGCCCTGCATTCTCGCCGGTGGCGGTGTCATGTTCTCGGGCGCCCAGGATGAGCTTCGCGAGTTCGCCGCGATGGCTCGCATCCCCGTTCTTGCCAATTCCAAGGCTCGCGGCGCCGTCTCCGAGCGTACCGACCTCGGCTACGGATCGTTCGGGTTCATTGCCCATCCGCTGCTCCATGCCCAGGCCGGTGGCCCGCCCGACGTCATTCTCATGCTTGGTGCACGCGTGGGCATGTTTACCGGCTCCTCCGGTGGCGTGGGACAGCCCTCTGTCATTCCGCCGAACGCCACCCTCATCCAGCTCGACATCGAACCTGAGGAGATCGGCCGTATTCGTGACGTCCAGATCGGCCTCGTCGGCGATATCCGAGAGTCCCTGCGCATCCTGATCGAACGCGCCCGGGGCAGGCAGTTCCGCGACCACGAGCGCTGGATCTCCGCCCTCGCAGCAGTCAAGGCCGCTCACCGCACGATGTTCGATGAACCTGCTTCGCGCTCTGAGGCGCCCATTCACCAGGCACGCCTGGCGCGCGAAATCGCCGACGTTTGCGGGGGCGAGGCCATCATCGTCGCCGATGGCGGCGAAACCTCGCAGTGGATGGCCGACCAGGCGATAGTCGAGAGTGCCGGACGCTTTCTCAGCCATGGCTACCTTGGCTGTATCGGGGTCGGCTTCCCCTTCGGCCTGGCCGCCAAGATCGCCCATCCCGACCGCAAGGTTCTCACCGTCATCGGTGACGGTTCAACCGGCTTCAACATCGCCGAATTCGACACCGCTGTCCGCCACAACATCCCCCTCGTTGGCGTCGTCAACAACGATGAAGGATGGGGGATGATCCGCCACGGGCAGCTCATGCGCTGGGATCATACGGTCGGTGCCGAGCTTGGCCCCGTTCGCTATGACCAGGTGGCTGCAGGCTTTGGCGCATACTCCGAGCTCGTTACCGCCCCGAACGACATCGCCCCGGCCCTTCGCCGTGCCTTCGAGTCCGGCCGGCCCGCACTCCTCAACGTCATGACCGATCCGACGCAACCCTACCGCCTGCCGGGTATGCGAACGAAGACGGCGAAGCAGATCGAAGAGGAAGAGCGCGCTACCAACGAGGTCGAACTGCCGTACTACGGCAAACGCAAGGTCGAGTCGCCCGCCTGATCTCGGGCTGCCGCCATGCCTGCGCCATCGTAAGTGGGGGCTACAGATCAGAAGATCTGCGGCCCCCGGTTCGGTTCGGGCGAACCTACCATTGTCGTGGCTCGCTGTGGAGCCATGATCTGGGCTGGTGCCTCTATGATTGTCACGGCCGCCTGTTGCGCCGGGGCTGGCTGTTCGTCCTCGCGCATCGCCCGCCGGAACTCCTTGACGCTCGTCCCCAACTCCCTGCCTACGGTCCCGATCTTCCCAACGCCAAACAGGAGGATCACGACCAGCCCAATGATGAGCAACTCGGGGGCGCCAATCGTCTCGAACATCTCAATACTCCACTTCTCGCACGCCGCCTGTGGGTTCTCTCGCGATCATCAAACCGGCCCGGCAATGTATCAGGTACCAGATTGGTCCCTCGTTTACCGGATATTCGCGCCCGGCGCCGGGAGCCACGAACGAACCCGGATTACCCGTTCACCTGGACGTGGCCAGGCTCGATTTTGTAGATCACCCTCGTCTCACCCTCGCCACGAAACGGGTAGCGATCCTGTCCCAGGTACTTCTGCGCCATCCGGTCGATGTGCTCGTCGGCCCCATCGTGCGTTTTCAGCGCGACCTTTCCCCGCACCTGGACATAACGATAAGGGTTCGAGTGGTCGAACACTGCAAGGGCCACCCGCCCGTCCCGGTCCAGGTTGCGAGCCTTCTGACGGCCATCAGCCGTGTTGATGACCACGTACTTCCCGTCGTAGTCCACCCACACCGGTGTCACCTGTGGCGACCCATCCGGCATGAGTGTGGCGATTTGCGCGAAGTTCTTGCCCAGCAGGAGATCTTTGTGCGAGTCGGGGATCGTTGCCATGCATCAGCCCTCTCGATCGATGTCCCGGCCAGCATCCCACATCGCACATCGCCGCGCGTTTCAAACCCCGCGACGGTCTTCCGTCCTTGTACCAGCTACGCCGCCCGGAGCGATGCCAGCATCGTTTGCTGGAATCGCAGCCGCTTCTCCGGATCCCGGATCTCACCGCCGATCCGCTCGGCCAGGGCCGAGACCAGTTCGCGCGGGAACGCTTCACGTGTTCCACCCAGCTCTTCCACGGCATCGTCGATGATGATCTCCGCCAGGGGCCCCATCGCCGCCGCTACCGCCGAGGTAAGGGCGACGAAGAACGACGGGCCCGCGTATTGCCGGACCGGGGCGGCTCTCACCGGTACGTCCAGCTTCACCAGTCCCGCCTCTACCAGTGGGACGAATGCCGCCATGAGTTCGAACTCGCCCACGTGCAGCGTGTGTGCCAGGCTGGCGATCGATGTGCCGCCGTCAATCCTCGCGATGATCTGCCACTCCTCGGGCTGCAATGTCACCGCCTGCGCTGGCCGTTCCTGGTTGAATGTCGCAACCGCCTCGGCACTCGGCACCACCCGAAGCACCGCCTCGCGTTGGGATGCCTCGTGGGCGCAATCTGCCAGCAATTGCTCGAGCGGCTCGTCGATCGTTGTCTCAGGCGAGAGCACTTGCGGCTGGAAGCGAAACGCACCTCCCGGCCACGCAAGGAGTTCAACCATCGCCCGCGCACCCTCGTGCGGGCCCGCAACGGCATGGACAGGCGCCCCGCGGCGAAGGTAGATGTCGCCCCGTTCGCTTGTGCTCGCGAGCTCGAGCCGTCCCGTCTGCGCCCCCGCTGAAAGCATCGTCAGGATGTCGCGAAGCGGTAGCTGTGCAAGATTCCCGTTCAGACCCTCGGACATGGCGCTGCCCTCCCTTCGCTCACCCGTGAGATTGGATAACCCGCAACGAACGGAGCGATACGTCGTCGAAGGTGGCGCGTGCGAGCGCCTCGTTCCGTGCGGCCCGATGCCGCGCAATCTGCTTTTGCGCCCGTGAGTCTCTCTTCCAGCCCGCGAGCACCACCTCGGTCGTCATTCGGACCACGGGCAGATCAGCGCCCGGTTCCATCACCACGAAGAGCGCAGCCTCGCCCATGTCGACTGCCAGGAGGCGCCACGTATCGAATTCGAACTCAATCCGGTTCGTGGCGACCTTCGCCGTCTCGAGCGCCCCGAGCGCGTGCCCCACTTCGCGCCCGATGGTGTTCATCGTCACGGTCGCCAGCACGGCCGGGCTCGAACTGGCGATCACGTCTCCCCGGTTATCGCAGACGAATGCCCCGCCTACCCGTGGCAACTCCGCGATCTGCTGCAAGCCGTTCTCCATCCGAACACCATCCGCTGGCTATCAGGCCACGAACTCCTCGATGTCTGGCTCCAGCCCAAACCGCGCGATCACCTCCGCATGCTTCTCCGAGAAGTCCCGCAGCGCTTCACGGATTCGCGATTCGAGGTCCGCGCGCTTCAACTGAAACGCAAGGCGGGCAATGGTATCCGAGAGGCAGTCGCTGAGGCCCTTGCTGAAGTCCTCTGGCACCGCACCCTCGAATTGCACCTTCCCATCTCGGTAATCGAACTCCGCTGCAAACGGATCGAGGTACGGATAGGTGACCGCCCGGTTCACAAGGGTTTCTTTGAATGAGAGCAGGAACCGCCCCGGCTTCGAGAGACCATCGACCACCGCCTCCACCGACCCGATCACATCGCTCCAGAATGCGAGCACGGGCCCCGAGTCCAGGGCTTTCAGCGGCGGCGCGACGCATGGCTTCGCGCCAGTGCCGGCCACCGCCTCGGCTGCCCGTATCCGGTAGACGTTGAATACCGCCTCCGGGTTTGCCGCCAGCCGGAACACGGCCTCAAGCCCGCCACACTGTTCTCCCTCACCGGCCATTACGGTCTCGGTCACCTTGCCTGCGTCGAAGAACAGGATCGCGCCCGATTGTCCCGGTGCGAGTACCTCGGCGTAGCCGGTGTGGCCATCATCCGCAAGCTTCTCCACGAGCCGCTCAAAACTCGTGAACGCCGCGGTCAGGTCGCGATAGACCACCTCGGCGTCGACACAGCCCGCGAGTAGCCGGACCATCTCCGGCGTTAGCCCGTAGACATTGATCCAACCGTTCTTTTCGGCAACCCGTGCCCTCACGCCGCTCACTGCATCGGGCCCTGTCCGGCGGCCGCTGCCTTCCTGTTCGACGCCCATGATCACGTCACCGTTTTGAACGAACAGGACCCCGTCGTAACCCTTGAACGAAACCAGTATGTAGCCGTTCAGCGCTCGCGCTCGCAGGTCCTCGATCAGCCCATCGAACCCCGTGAATGTCGTGTTCAGGTTCGTGTATACCGGATTCTCTTTCGGCAACATCATCCGTTGTATCCTCCTCGGTCTCCCCGGCTCGTACGCCTCCATCAGACGTACCTCCGCAACACCTGCTCGATTGCCGGGGCTGCCACTGTCACGGGGCTTCCGCGGCGAAGCGCGATTAGCACGTAGCAACTCCCCGGTGTGTAGAGCAGCGTGTCGCCCGCGTTGGTACTGATGACCACGCGCTCCAGGCGCGAGGATGCGAGCACTCGACCCATCCCTCGAAGGTCACCATCGGTCGCGAGCGCCTCGGCACGCTTGGCAACAAACGTTGTCAGTGCCACCTCGCGGCCCGCCTCCGATCCCGGGGTGGCGGGCTCGCAGGCAACCAGTTCGCCTTCCAACGTCGCCACCAGTGTGCGCTCGACGCTGGCGACCGCCGCGATGGCGGCTGCCAGCCGGCGGCCGGGCACTCCGTCTGTCGCCAGGGTCTGTGCTTGCGTCATCACCGCACCTCACACCCTCCCGGCTAGGCGGCCCGCCGCGCCCGCAGCCGCTCTATTGCCGAGCGCAGGCTCGCCTGCATCCGTCGTAGCGACTCTGCGAGCTGCCCAACTTCGTTCTTACCCTCGACTCCGATCTCGATGTCGAGTTCTCCGAGGCTCATCCGGTCCGCGACCTCCGCCAGCCGCCGTATCGGCCGCGTGATGCTGAACGCGATAAGGAGTGCAAATGCGACGGCAACCGCGATTCCGCCCAGCGTTGCGGCGCTCGTGATATACAGCCCCGATGCTGCCGAATCGCGCCGCGCCTGGAACTCTTTGTCGAGTACACCCTGGGCGGCTGCAATGAGCTGGTTCGACGAGTCGATGGCGCTCCCCCCGAGCAGGAAATAGCTTTCTGCTGCCGAATTCAGGAGCGTTGAGGCATTCAGTACATCGACCGACGACGCGGTCATGAAGCTTGTCCGATTCACCTGGCTACGGTCGAGGAGCGGCTTCAGTGCCGCCTCGAAGTCCTTGTTCCCGGCCATCGAAGCCTGGAGATTACGAACCATGGTGTCGGCATAGATGCCCGATGCCACCACCTGGCTTGCCAGGTACTGCCGTTGAGCGATGGTGGGCTCTTGTCCCGCATGGCCTGCGAGCAGTGTCGCCCCATAGCTTCGTGCCAGCGAGAGCGACTCCGTCATCTTCGGAAGAACGTCCGTGAGTGCCACGATGGCGCTGCGCGTATCAACCGACGGGTCTACCTGCAACTTCGAGGCTATTGTCACCCGATCGAGCAACGGGAAGATCGACTCATTGATGAGCTGCGTATGTGCGCTGGCCACATCACTCGCCGATTGCCCGGCGGCTATGTCCCGAAGGCGCGGCCACTGGCTACGGATGTTGTCGATGTACTGCTTCGTCCCCAGGTCACCGCCGTAGCTCTTTTCCGCCGCTTCCAGCTTCGAAAGTGCGGCGTCGCCTGCCTCGCCCGAAAGCTTCAGTGCCGCCTCCGCTGATGACTGCCCCGAAAGATAGCGTTCGGCCAGTGACCGGTGTTGCTGCACCTCTCGCAAGAACGGCATCGTCGCTGCGACATATGCAAAACCATCCGACTCGCTGTTCGCCCGCGAGATCTCGCTATTCTGGCGCTGGTACTGCATCACACTGAGCGCTGCCAGCGGGATGCTCAGCACCAGCACCACGCCCCAGAGCTTCGTTCGGATCCCCGTGTTCCCCATGAACCCCAGGCCCGGCCGATTCACTCCCATCGTTCTTGCCTCCCACGTGTACTCGAGAACAGAGTGACCATGGCGCCTGTCGCAGGCGCCTCATACAGGGAAGTTCGACCCGATCCCCCGTTCCTACAGACCTCGCAGCTCACCGATACCGAATTCGCGGGAGCGTGCGGTGCGGGGCCCGGGGGCCAGTGCTGCGGTGGGAAGACCCGGTGCCCACTCGCACCAGGCCCTCGTCACCCTCGACCTATCGCGTAGAATCCCCATGCATACCCGGCCAAGGAGCAGCACCGTGGAGTTTTGTCGCGTCGAGAAGAAGGGCCACGTCGCCTACGTCACCATCACCCGCCCCGAGGTCATGAACGCCCTCCACGCGCCGGCGAGCCGTGAGCTCTCAAAGGTCTGGGATGACTTCGCCGCTGACGATGACCTCTGGGTTGGCGTCCTCACTGGTGAAGGCGAAAAAGCGTTCAGCGCCGGCAACGACCTGAAGTACACCGCCGAACAGTCCCGTCTCCCCCGCGAACAGCGCGGCGACCAGTCCTGGCCCACGGGCGGCTTCGGCGGCCTCACCTCCCGCTTCGACCTCTACAAGCCGATCATCGCCCGCGTGAACGGCTTCGCTCTCGGCGGCGGCCTCGAGATGGCTCTCGCGTGTGACATCATCGTCGCGGCCGACCACGCCGAGATCGGCCTCCCCGAGCCGCGCCGCGGCCTCATCGCCGGCGCCATGGGCGTCCACCGTCTCCCCCGCCAGGCCCCGCTCAAGGCAGCGATGGGCTACATGCTTACGGGCCGCCACATCCCCGCGAAGCGCGCCTACGAACTCGGTCTCGTCAGCGAAGTCGTTCCCCTCGCCGAACTCGACGCCGCCGTCGACTCGATGGTGAACGACATCCTCCGCTGTGCCCCGCTCTCGGTCCGCGCCACCAAGCAGGCGGCGATGGACGGCCTCCGCATGTCGCTCGAACAGGCTGGTGCCGCCGACTACGAGTGGGAATCCCGCCGCCGCAAGAGCGAGGACGCCATCGAAGGCCCCCGCGCCTTCGCCGAAAAGCGCGCCCCCAACTGGCAGGGGCGGTAGAGGCGATAGCAGAACGGTGAGGCATGAGCGGGGTGCCTCGCCTTCCTATTCATCTTCGTGGCCCTGCTACTTCACGACCTGGTCCGCTCCATGCGCGCCCTCGGCCGCGTACAACCACTGACCCGTCACGGCATCGATGAAGTCGAGGTAGTACGTTTGGGACGGAACGAACTGAACAACGGGCTGGCCATCGCGTGGAATCGGTTGGTGAATGTAGACGCCGCCGGGCGGATCCGATGCGACGACCCAGCAGAGACATTTCAAACTGGGCTCGGAAAGCTGATCGTCTACTTCGGCGAGGGCCGTTTCTGTCAGCTTTCCGGCCGTGCGTTTGAGCGCGACGTCTTCGGCGGTAGCTCTGTCGATACGCGCGGCGGCTGTCCGTTCCCGGCTCGGCGTCGAGAGGTGAAGGCTTCCGCCGGCAAGGACAGAATCGGGAATGGTCTTGAAGACTCATGGCTCGCCGGCGGCTTTCGAAGAGTCGCGTCCCAACCCGGCGATGGCTATGAGGCCAACGGCGGCTATCGCGAACAACCCTGGCAGGCTGAGGTTCCTTCTGCGGTGGTTCATCTTGCTCCTCATCCTAAGCACACGCCTTGTCCCAAATGTAGAACGTTGTGCCGTAGTAGGGGCCTTCGTAACCGCTCCAGCTCGGAATGTATGGGTAAACACTCCCTGCGAATTTGGTCCAGTATCCATAGTGGTCGTGATTTCTAGCCGTCCGAGCTTTCGGCAATCCTGAGCGTGGCAATCGCACTGGCCATACAGCACCCTTGGTGAAGGGCAACCCACACGCTCGCATTCGCTCTTGTCGCCGGGAGATGCGCCGGGACAACTTCAGCGCGTGCCTTCGATGCCTGGTGCCGCACCGTGTGTTCGCTCGTGCCTAACAAGCTGGCTATGTCAGCGGGCTCGAACCCGATCGTCTCGAGCAGCAGGACGTCCTGGAGCCGGGGGGAAGTGCATGGTGGCGTCCGCCGATAGACGAGAGACGCACTCTCACCCGCGTGGCTGATTCTCGCTGCAATACGCTCCGCCTCGTATCCACCCTCGGCTTCGGGGAGTGCCCTGTCTATAGCTGAGTTACGAGGCTCCACAACACAATTCAATATAATCTAAAAACCCCCACACTTGCCCCCCGGACCCCGCGGTGTTTCCCTACGATCGATGCCCGACACGCCACTCACGGAAAGCCCCGAACTCAAAGGCATCGCCGGCTATACCTCCCCCTACCCCTACCTCGACAGGCTCCAGGAGAAGATGGAGGAGCGCCTCGCGAAGCGCGTCCCTGTTGGCGGCCGTTTCTGCGGCTTCTGTTACGCCCGCCTGCGCGACATCGACGACGTCTGCCCGTTCTGTGCGACCTCCACCAGTGACAGGCCCACGGTCCGCGAAATCCCCCAGGACGTCCTGCGAGCGTACAAAGCAAGGCGCGATACCGAGGCTCGCTGGGTTTACGGACTTGGCTTCGTCGGTCTCATCGTCGCTTCGGTCCTCTTCGTTCTCATGGAGGTCTGGGGTCCCGGCCCGCTCGGACACCCTGCCGCGGGTTTTGCGGTACTGCTCCTCGGCGGCTACGTCCTTGCCCAGTTCTTCGGCACCTTCCTCGGGGGCCAGTTCGGCTACAGCCGTGGCGCCCGCAAGCGCGACACCCTCTGGGCCGCCTACCTCGAGAAGCGCGACTCGTCGAGATAGTAACGCCGGCTCACAGGGCAGTGGCGCGCTGGCGTATCATCGGAGCATGCAGGTCTTTCGTTATCGAGTCGTCGTGACGGAATCCGAAGAGGGATTCAGTGTATCCTGCCCGGCCCTCCCTGGCTGCTGGTCGCAGGGTGCAACACGTGAAGAGGCTCTCGCCAACATAACGGATGCAATCCGCGAGTACCTGCTGGCAATGGCAGAAGCCCGACTCGAAGGCCAGGTAGCCGAGGTAGAGGTTGCTGTGTAGCGATACCATCCATTCCTGGTATTGGTCACCACCACGCTGCCAGGGCACTGGAGAAAGCTGGTTTCCGAGTCGTCCGTGAGGGAAAGCATATCGTGATGAGTGATGGACTTCGATTCGTCACCATCCCCCGCCATGATCCGGTGAATGCGTATACGATGGCCGGCATCGTTCACGATGCCGGCCTTTCCGTGGAGCAGTTCAAAAAGCTCCTCTAAACGTCACTCCTCCGCGTAGTACTCCATCCCGAGGTGCGTGATCTGTTCCTCGCCCATCATCCAGCGCAGCGTGTTCTTCAGCTTCGTCTGCTGGATGAACAGGTCGTGCTCGGGATAGAGATCTGGCGCATGCTGCGGACTCTTGAAGTAGAACGAGAGCCACTCCTGGATCCCCTTCATCCCTGCCCGCTTCGCGAGATCGAAGAACAACGCCAGGTCGAGTACCAGCGGCGCCGCCAGGATTGAATCCCGGCAGAGGAAGTCGATCTTGATCTGCATCGGATAGCCCATCCACCCGAAGATGTCGATATTGTCCCACCCCTCCTTTGCGTCGCCGCGCGGCGGGTAGTAGTTGATCCGCACCTTGTGATAGATGTCGCCATAGAGTTCCGGGTACACGTCCGGTTGGAGGATATACTCGAGCACACCAAGCTTCGACTCTTCCTTCGTCTTGAAGCTTTCCGGGTCGTCGAGCACCTCGCCGTCGCGGTTCCCCAGGATATTCGTCGAATACCAGCCCGCTACGCCGAGCATTCGCGCCTTCAGCATCGGGCTGATGACCGTCTTCATCAGCGTCTGGCCCGTCTTGAAATCCTTCCCGCCGATGGGCACACCGCGGTCGATCGCCAGCTTCAGCAGTGCAGGAGTGTCGACGGTCAGGTTCGGCGCCCCGTTCGCGAAAGGCACTCCTTCCATGAGCGCCGCGTAGGCATAGAGCATGGAGGGAGCGATGTTTACGTCGTTCGTCTCCATCGCCGCCTCGAACGCCTCGAGATTCTGATGGCAGGCTGCCTCGCGCAGGAAGATCTCCGTCGATGCTGCCCATACGATCACCAGCCGGTCGCAGCCGTTCTTTTCCTTGAACTCGCGGATGTCCTTCCGGATGAGTTCCGCCAGTTCCAGCTTCGTCGGTGCCGACTTCACGTTGTCACCCTGCAGGCGCTTCACGTAGTACTGGTCGAACACTGCCGGCATCGGCTCGATCGTCTCCAGGAAGTCCCTGATCGGGTCGAGGTGCTCATGCCGGTCCAGCACGCCGGCCTTCCTTGCCGCTTCGTAGGCGTTGTCCTTTATGGGGTCCCACGCCCCAAACACGAGCTGATCGAGTTCCGCCAGGGGCACGAACTCCTTGATCAGCGGGGTGCGCTTCTCCGTCCGTTTGCCAAGGCGGATCGTCCCCATCTGCGTCAGCGAACCAATCGGCAACCCGTGCCCACGGCGGGCGTTCTCCACACCGGCGATGAATGTCGTCGCTACCGCGCCGAGGCCGACTGTGAGGACTCCAAGCTTGCCGCTTGCTGGCTCGATTTGCCGCTGCCCTGCCGAAACAAAATCCCTGGCTTCCACGATCACACCTCTTTCCCTGGCGAGCGTCATGAGCACCCGATGCCACTGCGCCGGGATGATCCCCGTGCGCGCCCAGTGCTGGATCGTGCTCTGCCGCCGGCCGAGAAGGCGCGCGAGAGCGCTTTGCCCGCCGAAGCGCGCAATGATCCGTTCAGCCGGGTTTCGCGGCTCACCATTCATGTCCTCCACCCTAACGAAATCTTCGTTAGGACTCAAGTGATCCCAATACCCCGCGACGACGAAGGCCCGCAAAGTGTGAATCGCAAGCACAAGCACGGGCTCCGCTTCCTGGCGATCACCAACCCCGAATTCCCGGCCCTTGCCGGCAGCCGCTCCGGCCTGCTCCTGTAAGTCGGGGCCATTCGGCCTATTTTCAATGGGCCGAATGGCCCCGACGCTCAACACCCCGCCACAGCTACGCTTGCCCGTGAGATCCTTCACATGCGGCTAAATAGATAGCACGCTATAATCCAAGCCGTCGCACCGAATGACCAAAATATGTCTTGACTTGAAGAAATCATTAGGTGAGACTAATTTCAATCCCGACTGCGAGGCCATCCGTGGCGTTCTCCTTCCTTGTTACCCTCCGCGAAGGCGTCGAAATGGCGCTCATCGTCGCCATTCTCCTCGGATACCTTCGCAACATCGGCCAGCGCCGCCATTTCAAGGAAATCTGGGCCGGGGTTGCCCTCGCCGCCGTGGTCTGCATCGCCATCGGCGCCGCCCTCCAACTCGCTTCAACCGAGCTCGATAAGCGAGTGGTCGAAGCCTTCGAGGGCTTCACGATGATCTTCGCGGTCGTGGTGCTCACAGGCATGGCACTCTGGATGCGCCGCCAGGCCGCTGGCGTCTCGGCTGAGCTTCGTGCCCAGGTTGACCAGGCCCTCAATCGTGGCTCGGTCACCGCAATGGTTCTCCTCGCCGCCAGCTCTATCGGCCGTGAAGGGCTCGAGACCACGCTCTTCCTCTTCGCCGGCTCCACCAACAGCTCCGGTGCTCCCTTTATTCTTGGCGGTGTTCTCGGCTTTTCGGTTGCTGCCATCATCGGCGTCGGGATCTACCATGGCAGCTCGCGGCTTCCCCTCAAGCAGTTCTTCACGTTCTCCGGCGTTGCTATCATCGTCATTGCCGCTGGACTCCTCGCGAACTCCGTCGTGAAGCTCTACGAGGCGGCTCTCATTACGAACCTCGGCGACCGGCCGTGGGACACCGATCACCTCCTCTCCATCACCTCCAATACGGGCAAGTTCCTCAATACCCTGCTTGGCTACGACTCGGCACCCTCGATGCTCCAGATCGTCCTCTATTGGGGATACCTCGTCATCGCCCTGGGCCTCTTCCTTTTCATGCCCATTTCGAAACCTCCGCGCCAGGCGGCTCAGCCGCTCGCCGATACCGCAGTACCACCGGCTATCTGACGCCCGCTTCCACCGAACCACCAGAGTCTATCGAGGTTTCCAGAATGTCTCGTCTCCTTCCGCTCGCCCTCGGTATTGCCATGCTCGTTCCCATGCTCTCCGCCTGTGGCGGCGAGTCCGGCTCACGGCGCATCATCCAGATTATCCAGGCTGACGACGGCTGTACTCCGGCGGCCATCGACCTCAAGACCGGCGAAGCCGTTACCTTCGAAGTCCGTAACGACGGTAAGAAGGACCGCGAGGTCGAAGGCATCGATGGCACCAGGCTCGATGAGGTCCTTGTTCCCTCCGGCCGCACCCGCAAGGTCAACTACGATGCCCCATCGAAAGCCGGCACCGCGAAAATCAAGTGCTACATCCCGGCTGGCAACACCACCATTATCGAACTCAATGTGACCGGTAAAGCCGTCCAGGATGGCGGCACAACCCCCGCCAAGGACGACAACAACTCCGGCGCGAAGAACCGCAAGACCGATAAGACCGCTCAGGACACTGTCACGGTCGCTCTCGATAGCTTCACCATCAAGACCGACAAGCCCACCGCCGTTGCCGGGCCAATCAAGTTCGTCGCCACCAATGAGAACAAGACCGATGTCCACGAACTGGCCGTCCTCAGGTATGGCGAGAGCGGTGGCTTCGAAAATACGGGCGAAATCGAAGATATCGACCCGGGCAAAGGCGGTGAAATCACCCTCGATCTCCCGCCCGGCAAGTACCAGCTTGCCTGCCTCATCGCCGCAGGCGAAGCGGGTTCCACTAAAGACCACTACACCGAAGGCATGCACATGGAATTCGAAGTGAAGTAGCTTCCCCGGGTGGCTGCGACAGGCATCATCTCGCGCCCGCCAGTGTGCCCCAACGCTGGCGGGCGCACCTGCTTCAATCAGTGTCATGGCGAAACCGGGGAACCTGCCGCCGCCGAATTCTGCAACCTGCGGACTCCTCCCCCACCGCCCCTCCGAGTCACACCTCCGTTACACTGAACCTATCCGCCCGGATCCGAGAGGCAGCCGCATGAACATCGATCCCGCCCGCGCCGAAGAGCTTCGCGCCGCCTATGACGAAGCTGTTGTCCAGGAGGGCAAGGAACTCGCTGGCCCGTTCATGACTGTCTCTGGCAAGCAGATTGCCCGCCTCTACGACCCCACTGATCTCCCGGACACGGACTACGAGCGCGATATCAGCCTCCCCGGTGAGTACCCCTTCACCCGTGGTATCCACCGGACCGGTTATCGTGGCAAGCCCTGGACTATCCGCATGTTCTCCGGCTTCGGCTCCGCCGAGGAGACGAACCAGCGCTACAAGGACCTCCTCGCTACCGGCAACAACGGCCTCTCCATCGCCTTCGACATGCCCACCCTCATGGGCTACGACCACGATGAACCCTGGGCCGAGGGCGAGTTCGGTTCCTGTGGCGTCGCCATCGACTCCATCGCCGACATGGAGATCCTCCTCGATGGCCTCCCGCTCGACCGCATCACCACCTCGATGACCATCAATAGCCCGGCACCCGTCGTCTGGGCGCTCTTCATCGCCGTTGCGGAAAGGCGCGGTGTCCCGCGGGCGAAACTCGCCGGTACCCTGCAGAACGACATCCTCAAGGAGTACATCGCCCAGAACGAGTACCTCTACCCGCCCGCCGAATCGATGCGCCTGGTGACCGACACCATCGAGTTCGCGGCGAAGGAGATGCCGCTCTGGAACCCCGTCTCCGTCAGCGGCTACCACATCCGTGAGGCCGGGGCCACTGCCGCCCAGGAACTCGCCTTCACCCTCGCCGACGGCATCGAATACGTGAAGTGGGGCCTCGAGCGTGGCATGGATATCGACGACTTCGCGGGCCGGATAAGCTTCTTCTTCAATAGCCACAACGACTTCTTCGAAGAGGTCGCCAAGTTCCGCGCTGCTCGCCGTATCTGGTCGCGCCAGATGCGCGAACGTTTCGGTGCGAAAAACCCCCGCTCCTGGCTCATGCGCTTCCACACCCAGACAGCCGGAGTCTCCCTCACCGAGCAGCAGCCCGAGGTCAACCTCGTCCGCGTCGCCATCCAGGCCCTCGCCGCCGTCATGGGCGGCACCCAGTCGCTCCACACCGATGCGATGGACGAGGCGATCGCCCTCCCCAGCGACAAGGCCGCGCGGCTCGCGGTCCGCACCCAGCAGGTCATCCTCCACGAGAGCGGCGTCGTGAACACCATCGACCCCCTCGGCGGGTCGTGGTTCGTCGAGAAGTTGACGAACGAGATGGAGGCTGAAGTCCTGGGCTATTTCGAGAAGATCGAGGCCCTTGGCGGCGTCATCCCGGCGATCGAGACGGGCTTCTTCCAGAAGGAGATCGCTGATGCCTCCGCCCGCTTCCAGCGTGAGGTCGATACCCGCGACCGCATCATGGTTGGCGTCAACGAATACCTGGTCGATGAGCCACTCGAGATCCCCATCCTGAAGTTCGACCCGGAGGGTGAGAAGCGCCACCTCGCCCGCCTGAAGGCTCACCGCGCGAACCGCGACGCTACGGCCTGGTCCGCCGCGATGTCCGCCCTCGAATCGGCGTCGGGCGAGCCGAAGGCGAACACCATGCCCTTCATCATCGCCGCCGTGAACGCCGGCGCCACCGTCGGCGAAGTCTGCAACCTCTGGCGCCGCGTCTTTGGCGAATACAAGGAACAGGTCGTCGTTTAAGCGTGGTGCTGTTGCTTCGGTTGCCAGTGCCTCCAGGGTTCGGGGCCCCCTTGTGCGTATCCCGGCCACGCTCACCAGGCGCTAAGATCTCCCGATGACTCCCGATCAGTTGGTTGGCGCCTGGAAGCTCTCCTCGTTCGTAGCCACCCACCCCGATGGCCGCCAAACGTTGCCGTTCGGCGAACGGCCCATCGGCCTTGCGGTCTTCACTGCCGATGGGTGGGCATCCGCTCACCTCATGCGTCCCGACCGCCGTGACTTCGCCGACGCGGATGCCCCGCCTTCACCCGAAGAAGCACAGGATGCCTTCCGTGGCTTCGTTGCTTATTTCGGCCGGTACGAGGTCGATTCCGAAAGACGGGTGCTGACCACACATGTTGAAGGAAGCGCGAACCCGAACTGGATTGGCGGCAACCAGGTCCGCGACTACGAGTTCCGTGGTGAGCAGTTGGTTCTTCGCCCACCGGCTCGTAAGGGCTCGGCAGGGCCAACACAGATGGAGCTCTGCTGGGATCGCGCCTGACGGACGAGGATCATCCAGGCCCGCACAACCCGCTGTGCCGCCCCGAAAACACAAGGCCGGCGACGTTCCTTCTCGTCGCCGGCCCCGGCTACTGTCAGCAGGAGAACTCTACGCCTGGTCTTGACCCGTGAATCGTCCCGTCTCCGCGGGCTTGCGGGTGGCGGATGGCCGCCTTCGCTCACTGATCTGGCCCGTCGCTCGCGTCCGTCGAATGGTTTCGCCTACTCCCCATTTCATGTGCCCATCCTACGAATCGCTCTCGCCGGGCATTGCGAATCCAGCACCACTTTCGATTACAGGAGCGTGTCAATAACCGGGTGGGAACGGCTCACCAGCCGAGGGTCAATTGGCGATATCCGTAGCATGACTGTCCGGGGCACAATCGCCACCGTCTGGGCGACGCGGAAGTTCCGGACGGCCTGCCCCAGCTACTCGAGCCGATGCACCGGGCGCAGCAAGAGTGTGGCCAGCAGCCCGATCACTGCCGCGATAATCCCGCTCGAGACCACCGTCGCCTGTGGGCCGAATGCGTTCGCCACCAGGCCGGCCTGGAGATACCCCACCGGTGTCGATGCGCTGAACACGAGCCCCCACATGCTCATCACTCGCCCCATCATCTCCCGGCTCACGTGCTCCTGGAGCAGCGCCACACCGAAGTTGATGAAGACCGCCGGACCGGTGATCCCGAAGACCACCAGTGTCACCATCGCCAGCGGTAGCGAACTCCCGGCCCCGTAGATCGTTGCGAGCACACCCCCGAGGAGCACCGAGACGCAGAGTAACCAGCCACGGCGCCGGGTTCGAACGACGGTGAGCAGCATCGAGCCGAGCACGATCCCGCCCCCGAAGCATCCCCAGAGGATCCCCACGAACTTGTCGCTCGCATGGAAGACGTCCTGTACGACGAGCACGATCGTCACCGAGAACGGCCCCATCAGGAACATCCCTGGCACCGCGCCAAGCAACAGCACCCCCAGCAAACCCGGGGATCGGCGGATGTAACGAAGCCCGTCCGCGAGGTCGCCGCCAATCCCACGGCCGGTTGGCGCGGGCAGATCCGTTGCCACCCGCCCAAAGATGAGGGCCGCAACGAGCAACGCCGCCACCTCCATCGCGAACGCCACCGTCAGTCCCGGGCCATCCGCCAACAACCCCCCAATCGTCGGCCCGCCGAACTGGAGCGTCGCCATGAACGCCATCGTCCCCAGGATTACCCCGTTTTGAAGCTGCGATGCGGCCAGGATTTGAGGCATCATGCTCTGCCGCGCGGGATTCGTGAATGCACCGGCTCCGCCAACAACCCCCGAGAGCAGGAACACCGGCCACACCACTGCTGCTCCGAATCCCGAAAGCCCGACGTAGACAAGCGAGACCGCCGCCGCGAGCGAGTATGTCCGCACCAGTATCCGGCGCCGCTCGGTTCGGTCTGCCACGACCCCGCCAATGAGCGCCAAGATGGCGCCTGGCAGCGTCTGGCAGATGAGCGCTGCGGCAATCGCAATCGCCCGGTGGTCGTCGGCCACGCGGTCGCGAATGAAGAGCGGCACCGTCACTGTCTGAATACCCACACCCGTCCCGGCAATGATCGACGCCAGCCACCAGTACCGGTACCCGGGCGAGGCAAACGGATTGCGCGTCCGCGTTCTCTCCTCAACCACCAGGTCGGGAACCGGGATATCCATGGCTCGTTCGGTCATGGCGGCGAAGTGTACGGCATTAGCCGCCACGGGATATGAAGCCCGAGAAGAGCCCTCCTCTTGCCACCACTGTTGAGAGTACGTATCATTAGCTCGAGTTGATACATAGTCTCAATTGGACAGCACTGTCAAAATGGCTGCTTGCACCCGCTGGTGTTGCCACAATACTCGTGAGCCTGATGTTCACGACTGCGGCGTGTGGGTCATCGACTTCCGACTCCTCTGGCCGGCCCAACGTCGTCGCTACAATCCAGCCGATCGGCGCCCTCGCACGCGCCATCGGTGGAAGCCACATCAACCTCAGTACTCTTCTCGGTCCCGGTGTCGATCCGCACGACTACGAAGCCTCACCCGGCGATATCAAGCGTCTCCATAACGCCAGCGTCGTCTTCAAGAACGGGCTCGGTCTCGATGCTCCCCTCGATAAAGCGATTGAAGGCAGCGGTGCATCGCGAGTTGTGACGGTCACCGAGGGTGTGACCCTCATCCGCGGCAAGACCGAATCGGGCAAAGATGAAGACGATCCCCACGTCTGGCACGATCCCGAGAACGCGAAAATCATGGCGGACAACATCGCCAACGCCCTGGCTGCAGCCGATCCCGCCAATGCAGACGTATATCGCCAGAACGCCTCCGCCCAGAAACAGCGCCTCGATGACGCCGACCGCCAGGTCCGTGCGCTCATCGATACCCTTCCGCCTGATTCCCGCAAGATGGTCACCAACCACGATGCTTTCGGGTATTTCATCCAGCACTACGGGCTCACCTTCGTGGGCGCAGTCATCCCGTCGCTCTCCACCCAGGCGGAAGCATCCCCCCGGCAGATCGCTGCACTCGAAGACACCATTCGCAGCGAGAATGTGAAAGCGATCTTTGCCGAGAGCTCCCTCGATCCGAAGGTTGCACGCCAGGTCGCCGCCGACACGGGCGTCAAGATCGTCGACGACCTCTATGGCGATTCCCTCGGCAAGCCCGGGAGCGGCGCCGACACTATCGAGGGCATGCTCATCGCCAACGCCACGAAGATCGTGGAGGCCCTCCGGTGAGCCCTTCAACGGCGGCCAACACCGCTGCCCTCGAACTCAACAATGTGGAGGCTGGCTACGGCGTCACGTTCACGCTTCGGAACGTCAGCTTCCGCGCGGAAGCTGGTGAGGTCGTTGGCCTCATTGGCCCCAACGGTGGCGGTAAGAGCACCCTCCTCAAGGCGATTGCAGGTGTCCTCCCCCTGCGCGCCGGTACGGTCGCACTCGGCGGCCGGCCACTTCGCGAATATACCGGCCGCACTGCATTCGTCCCCCAGCGCGAAGATGTGAACTGGGAGTTCCCCGCCACCGCGCTTGATGTCGTCCTCATGGGCCGTTACCGCGCTGCCGGCTGGTTTCGCCGCCCCGGCCACGCCGACCGCCAGCTTGCCGCTGCCGCCCTGGAGCGGCTCGGCCTCGGTGGCATGGGTGGCCGTCACATCTCCCAGTTTTCGGGCGGCCAGCAACAGCGCATCTTCCTTGCCCGCGCGGCTGTACAGGACCCGTTGGTCGTCCTTCTCGATGAACCGTTCACCGGCATCGACCAGGCCAACCGCAAGATCTTCCATGAACTCATCCGTGAGTTCGCCAGCCGCGGCTGTGTTGTACTCATGGCGACCCACGACCTCGACGAAGTCGCGAGCACCACAACGAGCGTGGCCTGCATCGCCAACCGGCTCGTCGCCTTTGGCCCAACCGCCACCACCTATACCCCCGAGATCCTCCGGGCTACCTTCGGTGGCCGTGTTGCGGTGTTTTCCTGATGGCCTGGTTTACGGAACCCCTCGCCTACCCATTCATGCAGCGCGCTCTCATCGAGATCACGATCGTCGGAGTCCTCTGTGGCCTCGTCGGCTGCTTCGTTGTCCTGCGCGGCCTCGCCTTCATCGGCGATGCGCTTGCTCATGCCGTCTTCCCCGGGGTGGTCATCTCTTACATCGCCGGCCAAAGCATCATGATTGGCGCCTTCATCTTTGGCGGGCTCACCGCACTTGGTGTTGGCGTCCTCTCTCGCAGCCGCCGTGTCAGCGAGGACACCGCCATTGGCGTGCTCTTCGCCGCATTCTTCGCGCTCGGTATCGTCATCATCAGCCGCCAGGCTGGCTTCAAACGCGATCTCGGTTCGCTCCTCTTCGGCTCTGTTCTTGGTGTCTCTCGTGAGGACGTCATCCTCTCGATCGTTATTGCATTCTTCGTCCTCGTCGTCCTCTTTGCCCTCCTCAAGGAGTTCACACTCGTCGCTTTCGATGCCACGCTCGCACGCTCGCTTGGCTACCCCGTTTTTGCCCTCGACCTCATCCTTCTGCTCCTCGTCGCCTCCACGATCGTCGTGAGCCTTCAGACCGTCGGCAACATCCTCATCCTCGCCCTCATCGTTACACCGGCTGCGACGGCCCGGCTCCTGACCGATAGGCTCGGCCGGATGATGGTTATCAGTGTCGTTATTGCGATCCTCGCCGGCGTGCTCGGTCTCTATATCTCGTACCACGCGAGCACGGCGGCAGGCGGCACTATCGTCCTCACGATTACCGCAATCTTCCTTTTTGCCCTCGTCTTCGCACCGAATCACGGGATTGTGAGCACGCGCCTTCAGGCACGCCGTGGCCGTCACCACGTTCACCACTTCCATGCCCTGTCCGAGGAGGCCTCGGGCCATATCGAGCATTGAGCCGGGAGCGCCTGCGATGACCGCCTCACTTCCCGCGAACCACGGCTCCCCGGAGCCCACCCACGCCGATACGACATCCCGCCTCTCGGGCCTTGGTCACCGAATGACCGCTACCCGCAGGGCGGTCCTCGATGCGATGGCACTGTCACCGGCCCCATTCACCATCGAAGAACTCTGCACTGCTCTCCCTGGCGTGGGCCGCGCCACCGTCTTCCGCACCGTGAAGCTGCTCCAGGAACACGACATCCTCTGCCGCGTTGTCCTCGAGGATGGCGGTGTCCGCTATCAACTCTCGACGGGCGGCCATCATCACCACCTCGTTTGCAGCCAGTGCGGCTCCGTCCAGGAGTTTGCCGACGCCCGCCTCGATGCCCTCATCCTCGAGAACGCCCGCGAATCGCAGTTCGAGCTCGATGGGCATAGCCTCGAACTCTACGGCCGTTGTAACCGTTGCCAATCGCCTGCCACCTGATCAGGCCACGGCCCGGTCCCTGCGCGGCAATGTACTCACGCTCTCTACAAACGCCCGCGCCCGGGTCATCAGCCCCTCGAACCCGCCACACGCCCCCACCACTTCGGCCATCTCTTCGTCATCGAACTCGGCCGGTATATCGCGGTAGCCGCCGAAGAGCCCGCTCGCATTCGCTGCCCGGACTCCCAGCGCAACCATTCCCGGGAGCCCATCGTCACGTCCGATATCCCTGTCATGGTGCCGCCCGATAGCGATCGCAAGCCCCTCCGGGAAGTTCCAGTGTCGTGCGAGCGCCTCGCCGGCCTCCGCATGCCCGAACCCGAATACCTTTCGTTCTGCCTCAATCACGGGCGTTCCGGCCCGGGCGTCGCGAATCGCCATCACCATTCGGTTGCGGTCACCCACGAGCATCGCCAGGAGGCCCATGTCGTGGAGGATGCCCGCGGTGAACGCCTCCTCGGGCCGCGCCTCCCCGGCTATCCTCGCTGCCGTTTCTGCCGCCATCGCCACCAGCAACGAATGCTCCCAGAAGATGTCGGTGTCGAACCCCTCGCAGGGCACGATCCGTTTCCACGTGTCCATCAACGCGGCGCCGAGCACGATCTGCCGTACCTGGCGAAAGCCGATAACGAGCACGGCCTCGCGCACCGTTCCCAGCCGCCGCGCAAAGCCGTAGTACGCCGAGTTACTCACCTTGATCAACCGGGCGCTCAACCCCGGGTCCGCGCCAACCACTCGTGCCAGCTCCGAACCATTTCGTGAATCATTCTCGTCGAAGTTTAGCACGCGCATCGCCACCTGCGGCATCGCCGGCAAGTTCCCAACCGACCGAATGAACTCTGACGCGTCACCCATGCTCGAATCATCGGCCACCCTTGCCGAATCTTGACGTTTCTGGCAGGGGCCCTGGCACGCGGCTCCCTGGGCGGCCATCGTGCTCATGGCGCCCCGTTCAAAGCTCCCCGGCTCGAGGCACCTCATCCGTTCACCTGGCTCCTGGCGACACCTGTTGTCGCCTCCGCACGCTCTACTGGAGGTGAACGTTCCCGCTCAATCGATTGACTGCCTATGCATTTGAGCACTACCTTCCTCCTGGGCCCGTCCCAGGCCCGGAGCCGCCGTGGACCACCTTCGCTTCCTGCACGCAGCCGACCTCCACCTCGATAGCCCCTTCGCCGGGCTTCGTGCCACCGCCCCCGAGGCCATCCGCGAACGGCTCATATCCGCGACATTCGACGCTTACAACGCGCTGATCGCCCTTGCCCTCGCAGAGCGCGTCGATGCCGTCCTCATCGCCGGTGACGTCTACGATTCCGCCGACCGCAGCCTTCGTGCCCAACTCGCCTTCGTCCGGGGCCTCGAACGGCTCGCGGAAGCGGGCATCCGTTCTTTTGTCTGTCACGGAAATCACGACCCTCTCGATGGCTGGGATGCCCGCCTCCCGCTTCCACCGCTTGCCCACCGCTTCGGCAAAGACGTCGAGGGCATTCCACTCGACCCATCCGACCCTGCCCGTGCCACGGTCTACGGTGTCAGCTATCCAACCAGGAGAGTCCTTGCCAACCTGGTCCCCCGTTTCGCCCGAAGCGACTCCAGCCGCTTCGCCATCGGGCTTCTCCATGCCAACGCCGGCACAAACACCGGGCATGAACCGTATGCTCCCTGCACGCTTGATGACCTCGTACGCTCGGGCATCGACTACTGGGCGCTCGGCCATGTGCACACCCACGCCATCCTTCACGCCTCGAACCCCACGGTCGTCTATCCGGGCAACTTGCAGGGCCGGCACCCAAACGAGACCGGCCCCCGCGGCGCCGTTCTCGTCAGCGTTGATGCTGCGGGCCGCTGCAACGTCGATTTTCGCCCGCTCGATGTTGTCCGCTGGCAGCAGATCGATATTCCGCTCGATTCCGCCGCCGATGTCTCGGCGGCAATGAGCCTCATCCACCGCAGCGTTGGCGCAGCCCTGGAAGGAGCCGCGGGACGCTCGCTCGTGCTTCGCCTCAACCTGGTTGGCCGCAGTGCCGTCCGCGAAGACCTCCTTCATCGTGCCGCACTCGATGATCTCGAGGCTGAAATCAATAACGAATGGGCGGCTCAGCAGCCCTTTGCCTGGTGCGAACGTATTACCCATCGCCTGCGTCCCGAGTTCGACCGTGAGGCTGCCCTCGAAGCAGGCGACTTCCTCGCCGAACTCCTCGCCGTTGTGGACACGCTCCGGCAGGACCCTCACGGCCCTTCGGAGCTTCGAACGATACTGGAGCCCTTCTACACGCGAGCGGGCAGTGCCCTTCGCCCCTTCGTGCCCGACGATGCCGCCATGCTCCGCCTTCTCGGAGACGCCGAGGCCGAGTGCGTCGACCGCCTCCAGGAGATGAGCCGGTGAGGATCGAATCGCTCCACCCTGAAGGTTTCGGGCACTTTTCGGGCCAGGAGATCGGCCCCTTGGAGTCACCGCTCACCGTCGTCCATGGCCACAACGAGGCCGGCAAGAGCACCCTCCTCGCCTTTATCCGTACGATCCTCTTTGGCTTCCCGCCCCAGAACCGCGCGAAGTACTACCCGCCGCTCGCGGGTGGCCGTCACGGCGGCCGCATATCCCTCCTCGATGACGAAAACCGCCGCTACGTCATCGAACGTCTCGAGGCCCCGGGCAGCCAGACCCTCCGCATTACCCTGCCCGATGGCACTCAATCCAACGATGAGAGCGTCCTCCGCAACCTCCTCGGCAACGCGGGACGGCCCCTGTTCGAGTCTGTCTTCGCTTTCGGCCTGCTCGACCTCCAGAGGCTCGATGCGCTCGATAACAGCGGACTTGCCCAGCAGATCTATGCGGCCGGCATGGGTGCCGCGAACCTCCCCGCCGTCCAGGAGAGCCTGACCCGTGAGGCCGGGAACATTTTTAAACAAGGAGGCTCGGCACAGGAGGCGGCGAAGCTCTTCCGTGCCCTCACCCAGGTCGATGGCGAACTCGACCGCCTGCGTGGCGAAAGCGCCGAGTACGCGGCGAAATCCGCGGAGGAGCAGGCGCTCGAGGCGGAAATCACGGCTATCGGTGACGAATCGCGCGAGCTCGCAACCCAGCTTGCCGAGCTCGATCTCCTTGCCCGGGCATGGGATGACTGGGTCGCACGAGACGACCTCACACGCCGCCTTGCACAACTGCCGGAGTTCCCGGGCTTTCCGGCCGAGGCAGTCAGCCGATTCGAGCGTGCCAGCCAGGATCTCGCCGAGGCAACGGACAATTGCCAGTCGCTCGGCGCTGATCTCGGCAGGCTCCGCCAGCGAGCGGCAGTGCCGATCCCCGATGAGCCGCTGCTCGCTGCCGCTGGCCTTGCGGAAGAAGTTGGCCGCCAGCGCGGCAACCTCGAGCATTCGATTGTCGACCTCCCGGCCCGCCAGGCGGAGCTCGCTGATGCCGAGGCACGTGTTCGGGAGGGCATCCAGAAGCTTGGCCCCGGGTGGGACGAGGCATCGGTCGCTGCCTTCGACGTCTCGCTCCCCGTGCGCGATGCCATCACCGCCTTCGGGCAGCGCCTCGCTGATGCGGCGAGTACTGAACGAGATGCTCGCGCACGCGCCGACCTCGCGGCCGAAGCACTGGCCGCCGCCCGCGAGCGCGAGGATGCTGCCCGCGACACCCTGGCCGCGACAACGCCACCATCCCTGACAACTACGGAGATCTCTGCTACTCGCGATCTTGTTCGTTCTGCGCGTAGCCGCCTGGGTGATGCAGCTGCGGCTTCTACCCACCGTGCGCTCCTGGAAGCGCAGCAGGCCATCCTCGATGCCCGCCAGCAGGAACACCCATCGCCGGCCCGCGCCACCCTTGCTGCGTGGGTGGTTGGTGCGGCAGCAATCGGAGCCCTTTCCCTCGGCCTTCTTGCCGGCGGTATCATCCTTCTGCTCGCTGTTTTCCTCGCCGTCGTACTCGGCATCGTTGCCGGTGCACTCCTCCAGCTGTCGCGCCGCCACCTCGATGCCAACGCCTGGAATCATCGAATTCCGGGCCTCGATGAA
>WBZR01001528.1_pt1 | contig 28359 bp, 27 predicted proteins | sample 5204231 | NCBI WGS metagenome assembly WBZR01 (sample SAMN12412403, study PRJNA552823) | activated sludge metagenome | isolation source: activated sludge from anammox sidestream of wastewater treatment plant... | place: USA: Virginia | collected 2017-08
TCGTTTTGCGCGGGCTCTGCGGATGCGTCTGGATCCGGCCGAGCCTGCGAAGCCTGTCTTCGACAGGATGCGGACAGGACCTCGCGCGTGCGGGATGCGCGCCAAAGGTCAACCTCACTCTGAGCCAAGCTCCGCGTGGACGGTCGGAGGCCGGATCCGTCTGAAAGAGAAGAAGCCGGCCGCCCTCTCGGGGCGCCGGCTTCCTCGTGTTCGGTCAGGACCGGACTTTATCCGCGGATCCGGGAGCGGACGATGCGCGGGAATTCGTCCTCGGCCTCTCCGGCGAACGGCGGCGGGGCGGCCGGACGTTGAGGGGGCGGCGCCCGGCGGTCGCCCTGCGGGGGGAGCGGTGCGCCATAGGCCGGCGGCGGCGGGCGGGACGGAGCCGCGGCCGCGGGAGACTGGCTCGGAAGCGTCCGCTGCGAGGCAGGCGCGCCGCCGAACCACGCATCGATGAGGTCGATCTCGTCCGCAGAGAGGTTGAGCCCCTGCTGGCGGCAGCGTGCCACCACGAAGTTGCGGAAGCGGCTGGCGAATAGGTTGGCCGAGGCGCCCTGCTCGAACCAGGGGTCGGGCTCGCCCACCACCTCGAGAACGAAGCGGACGTCGTCGCGGCGCACCTCGAGTCCCATGTCGCGCGCGCGCTCGACGATGTTGCTCAGCGTCTGCTGGCCCGAGAGATTGTTGGTCGTGATCTCCTCCGCCATCACCTCGAACAGGACGCGATACTCGGGCGGCGCAAGCGGCGGGGCCTGGCACGCCTCATGGATGCGCGCGATGGACTGCTGGATCTGCGAGGCATGGTCGGCGGATGCGCGCGGCGCCGGGGGGGCGCTCTGGCGCTGCTGACGGACCGGCAGCTCCGGGGCCGGCGCCAAGGGTGTGCCGTAGCCCGACGGCGTGGCATGGGCCGCAGGCGCCGCCGGCTCGGAGCCGCGCACGGTGGACGGCATGCCGATCGCGCGATCCGGCGGCGGCGCGAAGAAGCCGGACTGGCCGTAGGCCTGCGGCTCCTGCCGCGGCGGCGGCGTGCGGGCGGGCGCAGGCGGGGCTGCGGGCTCGCTCTGATCCTCGTGCGGCGCATAGCGCGCCTCGTCATAGCGGGGCGCCGCATGCTCCGTGCCACGCGGCGCATACGAAGGCTCGTACTCGGGGCGGCGTTCGCGGACGTACTCCGTCCGAGGCTCCGCGGCAGGCGGCGGATTTACCTGGAAGCGCGGATCGGCGGCCTCAGGGCGGCGCTCGCGCGGCATCTGCGGCTCGGAGCGGATCTCGGGCCGTGCCTCGATCTCGCGCGCGATCTGGCGCGTCGGCTCGTAAGCGAAATACGGAGGTTGCTCGCTGAGCTTGATGTCCTTCGGCAAGGCGCGCGCCAGGAGATCGCGGAAGCTGCCCGCGCCGGCCCAGCCGGATCCGACCGTCTTCTCGTGCCCGAGCGCGCGCACGGCGCGGTCGGCGAGCGATTCAAGCGGCACGGGCTGGCCGGCGGAGCGCACGGAGCCGACCACCTCGGCGACGATCGATTTCTGCATGCCCTCGAGGTCGGCGGCCGTCGGCTCGCGCAAGCTGCCGCCCGACTTCACCTCCTGGTCGATACGGCCTTCAAGCAGCAGGGCGATGAGGTCGGCCTCGCGGACCTCGCCATCGCTGATCGCGGTATAAGGCTGGGCCGTGTGGTCGTTGGCGAACACGACGGTCCGGCGTGCGTGCGCACGCAGGCGATGCAGGACCGGCGTGAAGTCAGCGTCTCCCGACAGCAGGATGAACTCGTCGAAGCGCGTCTCGTGGTTCAGCACGTCGCGCACGTCCATCACCATGCGGATGTCGGCGGAGTTCTTGAGCTGGGCCGTCAGCGGCGGGCAATCGACGACCTCGAAGCCGGCGCGCAGGAAATGATGGCGCACGAACGGGAAGGAGTTCATGTCGGTCGAATTGTCGCTCGCGTTGCGGCGGGGAACGGGATTGCCGTAGCACCGGCTCATGACGATGCGCCGCGGCAGCGTGATACCCGCGCCGTTGGTTGGCGTGATCAGCCGGCCGCTCTCGATCTCGCGCAGCCACAGCCCGGCATCCTTGGCGAACCGCTTGGCCGCTTCCTCATTCTTTCGCTTCAGCGACAGGTAAATGTTGTCGTAATCGACGAATACCGTACTGAGAACAGTCCCGGCGGACTCGACCTTCATATTTGCAACCCCCGCTGCGCGCACGCTTTTCTCGAATGGCTCGCACTCTTAACGAGTCGTGTTTGAGCGGCAAGCGCAGGGGGGACCCGTTCCCCAGAAATTGCTTGAAGGTTGTTTGATACCAAGCGCTTGGGGGGTTTTTCTGCGCCAATCAGTGGTGGAAAACTCGGGTGCCGGTCCCGAGGCTGCCGCCTCGGCGCTCGAGCTTCTCGGCTTCAGAAGCGATTCTTGCGCTCGCGCAGGGCGGCGAAAACCTTCCACTCCGGTCCGTCCGGCAGGTTGACATGCGCGCGCACGGCGGGTGTTGCCGCGCGCAGGAACACGTTGGTTTCGTGCTCGAGGTCAACGCGGGTGGGAAGCGTCGGCAGGCCGTCGCGGCGCGCGGCCTCGGCCGCGGCGAGCCGCTCGGCAAGGCGTGCGTTGCCGGGCTCGATGGTCGCGCCGAACTTGCCGTTCGACACCGTGTACTCGTGCCCGCAGTAAAGGAGTGTCGCGGGCGGGAGGGCCGCGATCTTCTGCAGGGACGCCCACATCATCTCCGCCGTGCCTTCGAGGACGCGTCCGCAGCCCATCGCAAAGAGCGTGTCGCCCACGAAGGCGACGCCGGCAGCGGGAAACCAATACGCGACGTGCCCCATGGTGTGCCCCGGCGTGTCGAGGACTTTCGCCTCGAGGCTGCCGAGGTGCAGCGTGCAGGGCTCGGCGACGCCGGTATCGAGGCCCGGAATGCGGACGGATTCGGCACTGGGGCCGATGACCGTGCACCGTGTTTCGCCCTTGAGGGCTGCGATGCCCGCCGTGTGGTCGGCGTGGTGGTGGGTGACGAGAATATGCGTCAGCGTCCAGCCGCGCTCGTCGAGGGCGCGCGTGACGGCGCCGGCGTCCGGCGCATCGACGGACAGCGTGACGCCCTCTTCCGGATCGTGGACGAGGACGCCATAATTGTCCTTGAGGCAGGGGAATTGATGAATCTCGGGTTGGGCCATGGTGCGCCGTGACCCGCCCGCTCCAATGCCGACGGGATCCAACCCGGAAGCTAGCCGCGTGCCCTTGCCATTTCAATGCCGGCCAGGCGAAATGTGGCCGCAAAACGTCCGGGCCTCCTGAGCGCATGCATCTCGATGTCGTCACGCTGAGGGATTTCTATGCGACGCCGCTTGGCCAGATCGCCCGACGGCTCCTGGCGCGCCGTATCCGCTCCCACTGGGGCTCGGTCCTGGGCGAGACGATTGCAAGCCTCGGGTTCGGCACGCCCTACCTCGGACCGTACCGGAGCGAGGCGCTCGCGCTCGGCGCGCTGATGCCGGCCCGCCAGGGCGCCCTCGTGTGGCCTTCCGCGGCTCCGGTTCTTTCGACGCTGGTCGAGGAGAGCCAGCTTCCCTTGCGCGACAGCTCCATCGACCGCCTCCTCGTCGTGCACTGTCTCGAGGTGACGGATCAGGCCGTGGCGCTGCTTCGCGAGCTGTGGCGCGTGTTGAAGCCGGAAGGGCGTCTGCTGATCGTGGTCCCCAACCGGCGCGGCCTGTGGGCGCATGTCGACACGACTCCGTTCGGGTACGGCAGTCCGTTCAGCCGCTCGCAGCTCGAGCATCTGCTGCACCAATGCCTCTTCACGCCGACGACGTTCGACAGTGCGCTGCATCTGCCGCCGTTCGACCGCGGCATCGTCCTGCGCTCGGCTCAGGCGTGGGAGCGCGTGGGGGGGCGTCTCTCGCCGGGGCTCGGGGGCGTTCTCCTCGTCGAAGCGCGCAAGGAGATGGTGGCACCGATCAAGGGCAAGCCCGTGCGCCCCAAAGCGCTGCGCGTGCTGATGCCGGCCCGGTGACTCTCCTCGAGCGTCTTGCGATCCGATGGGATCGGATCGGGCGCTTCCGGTTTTTGATGGGTCGCATGGTCTTGCGACGGACCGGCATCTGCGTCGTCGGAAAATGCTCTAGCCGGCCCGGGCGCGACGGCGGAGCTTGAAGACTGCTTTCTCGCCGAGCAGGTTCTGCAGCGAGAGAGAGGTCCGGATCGGCAGGCGCTTGCCCTGGCTGTTGAAGGCCACGGCGTCCTCGACCTCCGCGTCGACAAGCGCGACGAGGTCCACGAAGTCCTTGACCGTGCAGAGATGCGCGTCCGCCGTCGCATACCACGGCTCGGGCAGGTTCGGCGTCACGGGCATGCGGCCCGTGAGCAGCAACGCGGCCCGAACGCGCCAGTGCCCGAAGTTCGGGAACGAGACGATGGCGTGCTTGCCGATGCGGAGCAGGTTGGCGAGCACCGTCTTCGGATCGCGCGTCGCCTGGATGGTGAGGGAGAGGACCGCGAAGTCGAACGCCCCGTCGGGATAGTCCTTGAGGTCGCTGTCCGCATCGCCCTGGATGACGGAGAGGCCGCTCTTGACGCACAGGTTCACCTTCTCGCGCGAGAGCTCGACGCCGCGTCCGTCGACGCCTTTCGTCTCTGCAAGGAGCTTCAGGAGCGCGCCGTCGCCGCAGCCGACGTCCAGCACGCGCGAACCGGGCGTTACCATCTCCGCGATCAGGAGGTGGTCGGCCCGCTGCTCACCGCCAAGCGCTTTCTGCATCAGGCGAGCCCCCGCTTGGCGGCCGCTGCACCGAGAAAGCCACGCACCGTCGCGTGGAACTCCGGCTCCTCGAGCAGGAAGGCGTCGTGGCCTTTGTCGCTCTCGATCTCGACGAACGACACGTTGGCCGCCACCGCGTTCAAGGCGTTGACGATGACCTTGCTGTCGCGCGTCGGATAGAGCCAGTCGCTCGTGAAGGACACGACGCAGAACTGGGTCGTGGTGCCGACGAAGGCGTTGGCCAGCTTGCCGCCGTGCGCGGTCTCGAGATCGAAGTAGTCCATGGCGCGCGTGATGTAGAGATAGCTGTTGGCATCGAAGCGATCGACGAACGTCGAGCCCTGATGACGCAGGTAGCTCTCGATCTTGAAGTCGGCGTCGAACGAGAACGAGCGGGCGGCGCGATCCTGGAGATTGCGGCCGAACTTTCCCTGCAGCGCCTTTTCGGAAAGATAGGTGATGTGGGCCGCCATGCGCGCGACCGAGAGGCCGTTCTTCGGGACGACGCCGGCGTCGTAGTAGTTGCCGCCGCGCCAGTCGGGATCTGCCATCACCGCCTGGCGCCCGACCTCGTGGAAGGCGATGTTCTGCGCCGAATGCCAGGGTGCGGCCGCGATCGGCACGGCGGTTGCCACGCGCTTTTTCTGCCGGGCCGCCCACTCGAGCACCTGCATGCCGCCCATGGAGCCGCCGATCACCGAGAAGAGCTCGTCGATGCCGAGATGATCGATGAGACGCACCTGTGCGTCCACCATGTCGCCGATGGTGATCACGGGAAAGTCGAGACCGTAGGGCTTGCCCGTTTTCGGGTTCAGGGACGCAGGCCCCGTGGACCCCATGCACCCCCCCAGAATGTTCGGGCAGACGACGAAGAAGCGGTCCGTATCGATGGGCTTGCCGGGGCCGATCATCGTCTCCCACCAGCCGGGCTTGCCGGTGACGGGGTGGCGGCTGGCGGCGTACTGGTCGCCGGTCAGCGCATGGCAGACGAGGATGGCATTGGATTTCCGGGCGTTGAGCGTGCCGTATGTCTCGTAAGCGATGGCGAGAGGCGCGAGGTGCTGGCCGGATTCAAGCTCGAGCGGCGCGTCGGGCGGAAAGACGACGGAAAGGCTCGAAGGGTTCAATGTCTCGGAACGGTGCGGGGTCTCACGGTACGGGGCGCTCGCGGCTTGCGCCCGATCCCGGTCCTGATCTCCGGACGCCGCGATGGGCGTGGCCATGCATCCTGCTCCCGGCCCGCGCCTGCGGGCGTTCGACACCGGCCTCGGGACCGGGCCACCGATAGGTTTCGGGTGCAACGCGGCCCATTTAGCGAGTTGTTTTACGTGGCTGCAAGCCGGCCGGCCAAATCACCACGACGGATAACGAGCCTTCCATATCGGAGCTCCGCCGCCGCGGTCAAGACTGCTCCGCGCCGCAAGCCCGGCTCACGCGGCTTAAATTCTGTCATCCCGATCGCGCTTGTCCGAAAGCGGGTCCCCGGTTAACGGGCTTGCAAGGGCTTTGCGGCCATGCTGGGCGGAGGCCCGGCGCTCCTCTGCGGGGCCGCCCGTGCACGCGCCCGGCGAGGTTCGAAAAGCACACCCCCGCCGCCAAATGCCGCCCCACGTCGACAGGCTTCCGCACCTAGGTTAATGTAGTGCCATGAAAACTCTCGGTCTTGTCAAAATCGCTATGGTGGCGGCCCTGCTCGGGCTGCCGGTCGCGCCGGCTCCGGTTCTGGCTCAGCAGCCGGGCGTCAAGGAGAAGCCGCTCCGCGGCGTCGTGCGCCCCAAGCGCCACGGCGGATACTCTTATAAGTATCTGCAAGGCACCAACACGCGGCGGTTCACCGATCCGACGTATGGCAGCCAGACGACCGCGGGACCGTTCGACAGCGGGTTCTTCTTCAACTCGCCGACGCTCGGGCGCAACGGCGGTGACAGCCCCTACATGAACTGATCCGCCGTCTCGGCGGTCAGGATCCGATGCCGGCGGGCCTTAAGGCTCGCTGGCCGTCGCGTTGCGCGCAGTCACATTACGTCGTGGCGTCGATGGTGAAATAGACGCTGGCGGATCCCTGCCATTTGTCGCCGCCGGGTGCGGTGATGGTGGCGGAGAATACCATATAGCCCTCCAGATAATTGAAGCTCTCCCAGAGCTCGGGCAGCGGCAGGAATTTGAACGCCACCGTTTTGCAGGACTCATCGAACCTGACGTATTCGAGGAGCTGGCGGTAGGAGGCCTCCACCTCGCAGGCGAAGGTCTCGGGTGCAGTCCCCGCGGCATAGGTCACCGCGACGGCCCCTTCGGGGGGGCTCGGCTGGCTTTTGACGAACTTGAACGATTTGGGCTGCGGCTCAAAGCTCTGGACGCCGACGTTTCCCTCCGGGCCTGAATGCGCCGCAGTGAAGAGGCGGCCGGCGGCATAGGCGACCGCGAGCCCGACGGCGAGGCCGGCAAGGAAAATCAGACCATCGCGTACGAGCGAAGGGGTGCGGGGCGACTGCGACGGCTCGCGGGCGGGGGCGCGGTGGGCTGCCGGATCGGGCTCGAGGACCGCCGGCCGGGCCGGGTGTCTCGCGAAGCGCGCCGTCTGCTCAGACAGGATGTAGGAGGCAGCTTCATCGAACGCGGCGAGGGCGGCCATGCGTCCGCGCTCATCATAGACGGGATTGGCGACAAGCTGCTGCCACAGCGCGTTGCGCTCGAGATGAATCAAATGGTCGAGCTGCGCGGCATCGCGCACGGACGAGGCCATGACCCTGTCTCTCAAGTAATCGTAATAGGTGGTCATGCCGTCGTCGATCCAGCGGAGGGCGCACTCTCGATCCGTGCCGTTCGAGGGGCGGCCGGCATGGCGAGCAAACGCAGGAATTACGACGGAACTTTGCGCACACTGCCGGTTGCGGTCAAACGTGGCAGTTGGCCGCTTGCGATCGCGCCCGCCGCGCCCGCGCGCCCAAGGGCTGCCAAAACATTCGGCCTGCGCTCCGTTTCGACTTGGAAAAACATTTGCAGGATCTTTTTTAGTTCTTTGGATGTTTCACCGTTAAATCCCGATTGTTTTGCGCTCCATTTCTTTCTCTCCTAAAAAATATCTGCGAACCCAATGGGTTTGGGAGTGGAAAAACGATCAGGAGCTTTTTTAAATGAAGACGGCTTGCATTGCGTTTGCGGCGGCTTTGGCATTGGCGATGGCGGTTCCGGCAGAAGCCGGCGGCCGCGGCGGGTCCAGCGGGGGTCACGGCGGGTACGGCGGACACGGATCCGATCATGGCCAGCAGGGCGGCGCGAGCAGCGTCGGCCCGATCGCCGGCGCCAAGGCCGGGGCGCAGGTGGCGACCAAGCTCAATGTGCTCAATCTCGTCAAGGTCAAGGTCGGGCTCGGTCTCGGTCTCGGCGGCCGTTGAGGCCAAGCGCGCAGGCGATGCGACCGCCTGCGCTCTCACTGCGTTGCCGCATACGTCAGCCCGATGGAGGCCGTCATGGCCTCCGTGCCCACGCGGCCGAAGCTGCTGGCATAGTCGAGGTAGCTGAGCCGTCCGGTCAGGGACAGGGTGTCGAGGAGCGGCATCTCCCCGTAAAGCGCGACTTCGAGCTTCTCGTCGGCGCGCGAGAGATCGGCTAAATCGAGATGGTCGTAGGTCCGCCAGGTGCGGGATGCGGCCATCGTCAAGGTTCCCTGTGCGGCGGTGAGCGTCAGGCCGGCCAAGGCGACGGCCTCGTAGGCTGCGCTCGCGATCAGGAAATCCGTTTCCTCGAACCCGTAGCGAACGGCGGCAAAGCCCTTGAGGCCGTCCGCGAGCGTTATGTCGCCTTCGATGGCGTAGGCGTTCTTCCAGCCGCTCTCGAAGGCATTGTCACTGTAGGTGCGCCACAACGGCATGTAGAGGGCGCTGAGGGCGCCCTGTGCGCCGGTCAAGGTGAGGCCGAGCAGCGGGAACAGCGAGACATTGCCGCGCCGGATGCCGAAATCGTCGGTGCGTTCGAGATAATGCTTGTGGTCGATGCCCGCGCCGATCTCCATGTCGATTTGGTCGGTCAGCGTCAGGCGGAGGCCGAGGGTCGCTCTCGAGGAGAGGCGGTCGCGGTCGTCCTGATTGTGGACGGGATAGAACCCGTCGGGGATGTCTCCGTAATCGAGGAGCGCGGTCTCCGCTTTCACGTACGGCTTGACCTTGCCGGTGGTCCATCCGTGCGTGACGGAGAGGCTTGCCTCCGTCAGCCGCTCCTCGATATCGCGAGACTTCGCGAAGGCCAAAGTCACGAGCGTCTGCTGTCCGCTCCATTCCCGGGTCAAGGATGCGCTCGCGGCGATCGACTGCTCGTAGGCGGCATCGAAGTCGGTGTAGAGGCGGTCGGAGAGGTTGACACTCACGTCCAGGTGGCCGAGCCCGGTGGCGCGTGAGGTCGCGTAGCCCAAGGCGCGATCCAGAAAGACGCTCGGCTCCTTGCTGAGCGTCGGGCCGGCGTTCGAGGTTCCGCCGATGCCCGTTGCGACCACCACCACGGAGGTCGCGGCCCCGTCCTCGACGAGGCGGCCTTTCAGGGGAGGCGCCGACGGCGGCAGGTTGCTGGTGCCAATGCGATCGGCGGCCGCGGGCGAAGCGGACACGAGACCCACGAGCAGCGCGCAGGGGACAACGCGGCGCAACCCGCCTTGCGAGGCCCTCACCGTTGCGATCCTCGGATCCATGGCTTCGCTATCGACTGGAGATTTGCGTTTTTATCAATTTCTGGTTGAGTATTGGTGTTTTGCTACTAATGGTTGGTAAAGAGGAGCCGCTGCCCGCCTCCGATCCGTCGCGGGTGCCGGGCCCAACCGCTCGCGTGCTTAAACCTTTGCGCTTTTGCGGCGCCCTCGGTATCACGGGGCCTCGCCTCGCCGCGCCGCCGAACGGCCGCTCCGGCTCCGTCGATCCCTTGGAAGACCCGCAGATGGCGCCGCTCGCTCCGAAACCCCGTCCCGGCGTGCTCGATATCGAAGCCTATGTCCCGGGCGAAAGCCATGTTCCGGGCGGCATCACGCCGATCAAGCTCTCGTCGAACGAGACGCCGCTGGGACCGAGCCCGAAGGCGCGCGCCGCCTTTGCAGCGGCCGGCGCCGGGCTCGAGCGCTACCCGGACGGTCAGGCGACGGCGCTGCGGCAGGCCATCGCGCGGCGCTTCGGGCTCAATCCGGACCGCATCGTCTGCGGCGCGGGCTCGGACGAGCTGATCAGTCTTATCGCCCACGCCTATCTCGGGCCCGGCGACGAGGGGCTCTTCACCGAGCACGGCTTCCTGCTTTATCGCATCGTCGTGCTGGCGGCGGGGGCCGTGCCCGTCGTCGCGCCGGAGACCGGCTACCGGGCTGACGTGGATGCCATCCTGGCGCGCGTCACGGCGCGCACGCGGATCGTGTTCCTCGCCAACCCGAACAATCCGACCGGCACCTACCTCAGCATCGAGGAGGTGCGCCGGCTGCGTGCCGGGTTGCCCGCAGACGTGCTGCTGCTGCTCGATGCGGCTTACGCCGAATACGTGCGCCGCAACGACTACGAAGCCGGTCTCGAGCTCGTCGCCACGACCCCGAACACGGTGATGACGCGCACCTTCTCCAAGATCTTCGGCCTGGCGGGGTTGCGCATCGGCTGGGCCTACTGTCCGGAGGCGATCGCGGATGCCCTCAACCGCATCCGCGGGCCGTTCAACCTCTCCACGCCGTCGATCGCGGCGGGGGCGGCGGCGATGGACGACTGGGCGCACATCGAGGCGTCGGTGCGCCACAACGACCAGTGGCTGCCCTGGCTCACGGCGGAGATCGAAAAGCTCGGTCTTCAGACGACGCCGAGCGTCGCCAACTTCATTCTCGTGCATTTTCCCGCGGCACCCGGGCGGGATGCTGAGGCGTGCGACCATTTCCTCAAGGGGCGCGGCATCATCCTGCGCCGCGTCGCGGGCTACGGCCTTCCGGGCGCGCTGCGTCTCACCGTCGGCACGGACGCGGAGAACCGCGCGGTCGTGGATGCGCTCGCGGCCTTCGTGGGAGCCAGCGCATGAGCGGGCCCTGCAGCACGCCACAGGGCACATCACAGGGCACACCGCAGGGCAAGCCGATGTTCGCGCGCATCGCCCTCATCGGCATCGGGCTCATCGGCTCGTCGATCAGCCATGCGGCGCGCCGGGCGGGGCTTGCGGGCGAGATCGTCGGCTCGGCGCGCACGCCGGCGACCGTCGAGACGGCGATGCGGCTCGGGCTCATCGAGCAGGGCTTCGTCACGGCCGCGGAGGCGGCGGAGGACGCGGATCTGGTGATCCTCTGCACGCCGGTCGGGCTCTGCGGGCCGATCGCCAAGGAGATCGCCCGCAGCCTCAAGCCGGGCGCGATCCTGACCGACGTCGGATCGGTCAAGGCGGCGATCGTCAACGACGTCAGCCCGCACGTGCCGAAGGGCGTGCATTTCATTGCCGGCCATCCGATCGCGGGGACCGAGCAGTCGGGGCCGGAATCGGGCTTCGCCGAGCTCTTCGACGGGCGCTGGTGCATCCTGACGCCCGGCCCGGATGCGGACGAGGCGGCCGTGAAGACGCTCTCGGCTTTCTGGGAGGCGCTCGGCTCGAAGGTCGAGATCATGACGCCCGAGCACCACGACCTCGTGCTCGCGATCACGAGCCACGTTCCCCATCTCATCGCCTACAACATCGTCAACACGGCCGCCCACCTCGAGCGTGTGACGGACAGCGAGGTGATCAAGTTCTCGGCCGGCGGCTTCCGTGACTTCACGCGGATCGCCGCCTCCGACCCGACCATGTGGCGCGACGTATTCCTCAACAACAGGGATGCGGTGCTCGACATGCTGGGACGCTTCACCGAGGATCTCACCATGCTGCAGCGGGCGATCCGGTTCGCCGACGGCGAGACGCTGCACCGGCTCTTCACCCAAGCGCGCGCCATCCGCCGCGGCATCGTCCAGGCGGGGCAGGATACGGCGGCGCCCGACTTCGGCCGGGGCTTTGGGGCGGTCGAGACCGGTGCCGACGCGCCCGCTCGGAAACGCTGAAGGAGCGCGCGGTCCCTATGCCTGTCACCCCGGCCGAGACGTGGATCTTCGGCTACGGGTCGCTGATGTGGAACCCGGGCTTTCTCTTCGCGGATCTGCGCCCTGCGCGCCTCACCGGGTATCACCGCGCCTTTTGCATCTATTCGGTTCACTACCGCGGCACGCCCCGGCAGCCTGGGCTGGTCTTGGGGCTCGACCGGGGCGGCGTGTGCGACGGCATCGCGTTTCGTATCGCGCCCGAGCGGCGGGCCGAGACGCTGGCCTACCTGCGCCAGCGCGAGCTGATTTACGGGGTCTATCGCGAGGCGCTGGTGCCGGTCGCTCTTGCCCACGACGGCGATGCGGCGCCCGTGCGGGCGCTGACCTACATCGCCGAGCGCGCCCATCCCGCCTATGCCGGATGCCTGCCGCTCTTGCGCGAAGCACGCCTGATCCGTCGCTCCGCCGGGGAGGGCGGCACCAATCTCGACTATCTCGCGAGCACCCTCCGCCACCTTAGGACGCTCGGCATCACCGAGCCGCGCCTCGAGAGGACCGCGACGCTCGTCGGCACTCTGGCGATGCGAGGCGGGGGAACGCCGCCCGGCGGGCGCTCTCCGACGGCGGCGCTGACGCGGGCCTGGGCGGCGCGCGGGCTTGCGACGCCTCGGACCGCGCGCGACAACCGCTTCGGCTATCGCGCCAAGCGCGGCTGATCCTTGCCAAGGCGGAGCGCTTCGCGCAGATTGGCTCCCGTGGGATGGGAATGGAGTCTCCCGACAACCGCCGCAAGGCTGATGGCTCCTACCAGGCGCTGGCGCGCGGGTAGGGGCATGTCTTGAGCTTCCCGCGAGAGGTGTCGCGACGAGGCTTCAGCGGAGACTCCAAATGAAAGCATCGATGCTTGTTTTCATCGGCGCCGGCATCGGCGGCGTGATGCGCCATTTCCTCAATCTCTGGGTTACGGCGATCGCGAGCAGCGGATTTCCCTACGGCATTCTCGCCATCAACGTGCTGGGATCGACGGCCATGGGGCTTGTGGCCGGATGGTTTGCCACGCGCGGCGAGGTGCTGCCGGACCTGCGGCTGTTTATCGCGACCGGGATTCTCGGCGGCTTCACGACGTTCTCGGCCTTCTCTCTCGATACCGCGCTGCTGATGGAGCGCGGGGAGACGTTCGCTGCCGCGGCCTATGTCATCGGTAGCGTCGTGCTGTCGGTGCTCGCCCTTTTTATCGGGCTTTGGGCGATGCGCGCCGTGCTTGGCTGACGCACATGAGACAGGGCTGCAAAAAAGATCGCGCCGGCCTTGGGGAAGCCGGCGCGACACAGACGAAGCTTGGGGGAGAGGGCGTTCGTCCGAAATCTTCGAGGCCTTGACGCTGCGCTAATGGCGCGTTGCGCTGATCCGCTCGCTGGCGTCGCAATCGACGCGGCCGGCGCGCAGGTCGAGCTCGACGACACGCCGCTCCTCGGCCGACGGCGCGAGGAGGTGCACGTGGACCTCGTTGGCTCCCAGGCGCGCGCCGCGGTGACGGATCTCGGCGAGGTTGAGGGTCGCGGCCTGATGCGTCAGATGGCCGATGGCCAGAACCGAGCGGCGGCCGGCGGCGTCGCGATGGACGAGCAGGAAGTTGGCGGCCGGAACCTCGGGACACTCGATCAGGTCGTAGACCGTGTGCACGTAGCGGCGGCCCGAGGCCCCGCTCCAGAAGTGAAAGTGCTCCTTGCGCTCGAACGCGGTGTCGAGGGTAGCCGGCTGGGGCTCAGGCGCCGAGCGGCGGGCTCTGATCTCTGCGAGTTGAATGACACGGGCTCCCATGACCGAATTCCTTTGCCGTTTACGCGGCTCGTGACGCTACCGAACTGCCTCCAAGATTGCTCAGCGTTTTCAGCGTAATTGAGACCCAATCTCAGTCATTTTGGGGCAATTCCAGCCGGCGCCTGCGCGGCCCGCCGCGCCGCGGGCCGCGGTCTTGCACGCAACGGATCTTTGTAAATCATGGCATTAGGCCGTGGCCTGTGCTTTCGAGGCTTCCGAACCTCGGGAGGCGGTGGAGGGCTTTGCCATCGGTCCGTCATTTTCGTCGGGTCCGGGCGGGGAGCCTCAGTCGCACCGCGAGAAGCCGCAGGCGCGGCAGGTCCAGCAGCCTTCCTCTTTCACGAACGCTTGGGCTGCACAGCGCGGACAGCTTCGCCCGAACGGGCGGTGGACCTCGAAATCGGGGCCTGCCGCGCCGTGCTCGCGGCTTTCGATGCCGGACGCAGGGGGCTCGCCGTGCGTCACCGCGATGGGCGCCGCCAGCGGCAGCTCGGTGATCCCGTCCGGGTCGGCGAGGAAGCCGATGCGCCGCATGTGCGTTTCGATCACCTCGCCGATGGCGGCGATCACGCTCGGCACGTAGCGGCCGCCGAGCCAGCGTCCGCCCTGGGGATCGAAGACTGCCTTCAGCTCCTCGGCCACGAAGGCGACGTCGCCGCCACGGCGGAACACGGCGCTGATCATGCGCGTCAGCGCCACCGTCCAGGCGTAGTGCTCGAGGTTGCGCGTGTTGATGAAGATCTCGAACGGCCTTCTCCGTCCGTCCCGCTCGATGTCGTTCAGGGTGACGTAGATCGCATGGTCGCTCTCGGGCCATTTGATCTTGTAGGTGTAGCCGGCGAGCGCGGGGTCGCGGTCGAGCGGCCTCGACAGGTAGACGACATCGCTCTGCCGCGCCGGCGCAGGCTCGGTGGCGACGAGCGCATTGGGGCTCGGCCCGGTGGCGGCGCTCGCCGATGGGGCCGGCTTGCCCGCAGGCTTCGGCTCCGTCGTCCCGGGGGCCGACGACAGGATCGCACCGGTGACGGCGTTGGGGCGGTAGACGGTGCAGCCCTTGAGGCCGAGGCCGAAGGCGTCGAGGTAGATCTCCTGGAAGACCTCGAAGGAAATGTCCTCGGGGCAGTTGATGGTCTTTGAGATCGAGCTGTCGACGTGGCGCTGCAGGGCCGCCTGCATCACCAGGTGCTCGCGGGGCGAAAGATCGGAGGCGGTGACGAAGGCGGGGGGCAGGGGGGCGTCCCGCCCCGCCAGGTGCCGGAAACGCGCATGCGCCAGATCCTCGACCTCCTCGGTGTGTGTCGTGCCATCGCGGCCGAGCACGCGGCGCGTGTAGCGGAAATCGAACACCGGCTCGATGCCCGACGAGACATTGCCGGCAAAGAGCGAGATGGTGCCGGTGGGGGCGATCGAGGTGAGACAGCCGTTGCGGATGCCATGGCGGCGGATGGCCTCGCGCACGTCCTCGGGTAGGCGTGCGACATTGGGGGCGGCGAGGAAGGGACCGGCGTCGTAGAGGGGAAACGGGCCTTTCTCGGCGGCAAGCTCCGCGCTCGCGAGATAGGCGGCGCGTGCGATGGTCGCCATCCAGCTTGCCGCGAAGCGCTCGGCCTCGGGCGAGCCGTAGCGCACGCCCATGGCCATCAGGGCGTCGGCGAGGCCCGTGACGCCAAGCCCGATGCGGCGCTTGGCCGTCGCCTCCGCCCGCTGGGCGGGAAGCGGATAGCCTGACACGTCGATGATGTTGTCGAGGAAGCGCACGGCGAGAGCCGTGCGCTCGGCGAGCTTCGCCGGATCGATGGCGGCGCCGTGCGTGAAGGGATGGGCAACCATCTCGGCAAGATTGATGGAGCCGAGCAGGCAGGCGCCGTAGGGCGGAAGCGGCTGCTCGCCGCAGGGGTTGGTGGCAGAGATCTCCTCGCAGTAGGCGAGATTGTTCTCGGCGTTGATGCGGTCGATGAAGATCACGCCGGGCTCGGCGAAGTCATAGGCGGCGCGCATGATGCGGTCCCACAGGTCGCGCGCGCGCAGGCTTCTTACGATCTTGCCTTCGAACACGAGATCCCACGGCGCGTCCTGCCGCACGGCGGCGACGAACGCATCCGTGACGAGCACCGAGAGGTTGAAATTGCGCAGCTTGAGCGGGTCGGCCTTGGCATCGATGAACGCTTCGATGTCGGGATGGTCGCAGCGCATCGTGCCCATCATGGCGCCGCGGCGGGCGCCTGCCGACATGATGGTGCGGCACATGGCGTCCCAGACGTCCATGAAGCTCACGGGGCCCGAGGCGTCGGCGCCGATCGAGCGCACGAGCGCCCCCTTGGGACGCAGCGTGGAGAAGTCGTGGCCGATGCCGCCGCCCTGCTGCATGGTGAGGGCGGCTTCCTTCACGTTGTCGAAGATCGAGGCGAGATCGTCCTCGATGCGGCCCATGACGAAGCAGTTGAAGAGGGTGACGGCGCGCCCGGTGCCGGCGCCGGCGAGGATGCGGCCCGCCGGCACGAAGCCGAAATCGGCCATGGCGTCATAGAAGCGACCGGCCCAGCGGGCGCGGGCGCGCTTGCCGCCCTTCTCAACGGAAGCGGCGGCTTCGGCGACGCGCCGGAAGGTGTCGGCCAACGTCGCATCCTGCGCCGTCGCGTTCTGGAAGCGGTATTTGCGGCGCCAGATCTCCTCGGAGATCGGTGCCAGGAATGCGGGGGCGTCTGTCATTTGCGCGCCGGGCCCTCTCGATGCGGCCCTCTAACATAAGAAACGGGCTCGGCGGCGTCAATAAAATGTTCTCGTTAAGTTCTTATTTGTTCTCGCGCGGCCGGCGTCCCGCTGCTGTCTCAGGCCACTCCGGCGCGGTGTGGGCATGTCGTTCCCGAGCAAGACCCGGCCGTCAGGCCGGTCGGTGACGGAGGCGGCTCTTCATCCTCAACCCGTCACGCATATTAAGGCCCAGAAGGCTCATATTGGCCGCTCCTGCCACCAATTCGAGGGCCTGTGCGGCATAGAATGCCGTATCAAGCTCGGCGTGACGGGCCTTGTAGGCAAGAAAGAGCGCCGCGGGGATCAGGACCAGAAGACCGTTCGCCGCAATGATCGGCATGCGCTTGATTTTGGCTCCGACCAGCCCGGCGCGCCGTCCGCCCGCCAACGCAAACCCCGAGCCTCCGGCCGCGGCTAATGCTGGGACGAGCACGAGGAATCCCCAAGGGATCGCTGTCTTGACGGCGATCACGGTGGCTTCAGAGCCGAACAGCTCAGACATCGCCGTCGAGAGCCAGAAGGCCGCGATCGTCAGGAGCGCAAGGGTGCCGGCGACCGGATGGACGATCCTGGTCATGGTGGTTCTATCCCTATATGACATCATGATGACAATTTAGCTTACTGCTCATATCGTCTTCGACATCATGATGTCAATCTATTGCCGGAGGGCCTAATGGACGCACCACGACGAACCCCGGCCGCAGAGGCCCTGACGGACCTCATCCTGACGCTGTTTCGGGTGAACAACCTCACATTGACCTGGGGCGACAGGCTGGTCGCGCCCTTCGGGCTCACCAGTGCCCGCTGGCAGGTCCTCGGCGCGATCGTGTTCGCTGAGCGACCGCAGCCCGTGGCCTGGCTCGCCCGCGACCTCGGCGCCAACCGCCAGAACGTGCAGCGCATCGTCAATGATCTGCACAAGGATGGGATCGTCGTGCTCGAGCCAAACCCGCGTCACCGGAGGGCGCACCTGGTGGTGCTGACCGACAAGGGACGCTGCGCCTACGAAGCCGCGATCACCGCCTACTATCCGAAAGCCGATCAACTGGCCGAGGGCCTTTCGATGGACGACATCAGGACGGCGCACCGCATGCTGGCGACGTTGCGAGGACGGCTCGAGGGAGAGCTCGAGGCCGAAAAGCAGCCCTGACCGTCAGGGAACGGTTGCTGTCCACGACCCGCTGGCTGTCGATGTCGCCGTCCAGGGCGCGTTGGAAGACGCTTAGGATCTGCTCTTCCGATGCGGCCCTGGTCCGCATGGTTCGGAGACGGGCCCTTACATCGAGATAGGACCCCGGCCCTCGGCGACGAGGCGCCCAGCGGCGGCTTCGAGGCGTTCCTCGAGGAGGACGCGGAACTCTTTGCGCGGCAGGCCCGGCGGGATCGGGTCCAGGAACTCGACGACGATCGTGCCGGGATGGCGGAGGAACGAGCGACGCGGCCAGAAGAGCCCGGAGTTGAGGGCCAGCGGCACGCACGGAAGCTCGAGAGCCTCGTAGAGCGCGACGTAGCCGGGCTTGTAGTCAGGGGGCGCGCCCGGGGCCTGGCGCGTGCCTTCGGGAAAGATCACGATCTCGCGGCCCTGGGCCTTGCGGATCTCGGCATCGGCGATCATCGCCTTGAGGGCCTTGGCGGCCCTGTCGCGCTTGACCAGGATGTGCTCGAACTTGACGCAGAACCAGCCGTAGAACGGGATCCATTTCAGCTCGTCCTTGAGGACGATGGCGGGATCGCGGAAGAGCGGGATGAGGCCGAACGTGTCCCAGGCCGACTGGTGCTTCGAGACGATGAGGCACGCCCCTTTCGGCAGCTTGTCGCGGCCGCGCACCTCGAGCTTCGTGCCGGCGATGACCCGCAGGAGCCACACGCAGATGATGCCGTGGAGCTTGAGCCCGGCCATGGCCCAGCTTCGGGGCGCGATCAGCAGCCAGGCACCGAAGACCAGCATCAGGGCCGTGGTGACGTAGAAGGCTGCGGTGAAGAGGATGGAGCGGAAGGCGAGCATCGGGAGGTGCGTGGATCTGAACAACCGTTGGGTGGGTGGAACGCTTGGGTGCGTGGAAACCTGTGTGGATCGCGGACGTCGACGGCAGGGCTTTGCCCTGGCGCGGGGTGACGTCAGTGTTGGTGTTGGTGCCGGCTCATCACTGCATCATCCCTCATGAGGCCATGGTCTCGTGTCGATCGGGCTATGACTTGCGGGGGCTCGCCGAGGCGGCCGTCTCCGACCTCGTCTGCCAGGGAGAAAGGCCGCGTGCGATCACCAGGCGCGCCGCCGCCGGCAGGAACTTGACGTATTCGGAGGCGAGCAGGCGCGTCGCCGCCGCGTCGCGCCACCAGACCTTGCGACGCAGGCCGTCCGGGTCCACCGGGTGGGGGACGAGGGCGATGTTCGGCATCTCGCGCGCAAGCTCGGCCAGGCTGCGCGGCATGTGGTAGCTCGCGGTGACGACGATCAGGCTGTCGTAGCCGAGCGCCTCGGCCCAGCGGCGCGTCTCGTCGGCGTTGCCGACGGTGTTCTGGGCCTGGTAGCCGAGATCGACGCAGCAGTTGAAGGTCGCCGCGTCGAGGCCGGAGATCCTGAGCAGCGAGGGACGACCGGTCTTCTGATTGACGCCCGAGATCAGCAGCCGCTCGCCGCGCTTCTCCTCGAGCAGGCGGGCGGCTTCTGCGATGCGGGTCTGTCCCCCGGTCAGCACCACGATGCCGTCGGCGCGCAGGTCCTCAACCTCGGGCTCGCGCATCACGGCATTGGCGAACAGCACGAAGCCGAGCGCGGTCAGCGCCAGCAGCCCCGCCGTGAAACCCACCAAGATGCGTCCCCAGCTCATCGTGCTCATCCGGCCCCGAACGGACGCCGGCGCCCCAAGATTCCGACGCGATCTCCCCCAAGAGAGTAGCCGATTTCGTTCTCCTTGTGGCACGTCCTGGCACGCGATGCCATGCGCGCCTCGCCCCGGCCCATCTGCGGTGCGGGCCGGAGAGCCCGCCGCCGCCGGCCCGCCCTCAATGCTTGCTGTTCAGGATGCGGAACACGCCGAAGCGGGACGTCAGCATGCAGAGCGCCGAAATGACGACCACGACGATCCCCAGAAGCACGTAGCCGGCCACGTCGAGGGTGCCCGAGCCCACCAGCCGGTGCAGCTCTGTCAGCGTCATCGCGCCGCCGCCGAGCACCTGCACGATGGTCGGCATCAGCAGGAACACCGCGAGCGCGAACGACGCGCCGACCAGTCCGGCGCGCACGCCGAGACGGAGGAAGTGCTTCTCGAACTCTCGGGCGATGAACCGGTCCGTCGCGCCGACGAAGTGCAAGACCTCGACGATCTCGCGGTTGGAGGCCATCGAGCTTTTCGTCGCCGAGACGATGATGGCGGTCGTCGCCATGCCGACCAGCGCCAGAATGAAGAGGCCGCCGAGCGCGAAGCTGTTGGTGATGGTGGCGATCTGCTGCTGCCAGCGGCGATGGTCGTCGAGCGTCGTGCCCTGGAACTGGCTCGAGAGGCCGGAACGGATGCCGTCGAGATCCGGTGCAGCGGCCCTGTCCAGCTCGAGGGCGATGAGGCGGGGCAACGGCAGCGCGCCGAGGTCGTCGATCTGGCCGAGCCAGGGCTCGAGGAGGCCCGCCGTTTCGGCGGCGCTCATGACCGTCACCTTGCTGATGCCGCTCTGCTGGGCGAGGTATTTCGCCACCTCCTGCACGGTCTTGTCGGTGTCGGCGCCGTCCTTGGCCTGGACCTGGACCGTGACCTCGCTGGCGATGTCCCTCAGCCATCCGTTGGCCGATTCACGGATCAGGTGGACGGTCCCCACCGTCAGGCAGGCGAGGAAGCACATGATGGTGATGACGAGCGTCAGCGAGCGGCCGGTGACGGAGCCGGCCGGCACGATCGGCGCGGTCATCGATTCGGCTTTGCGTGCCGCCCGCGGGGGAGCGTAGACGTCCGGATGCGCGGCGGGCTCGTAGTCGCTCCTCAGGACCGGCTCGTTGGAGATTGGCTCGGGCTCGTAGGGGGGAGCGGCGTAGTCGGTGCGAAGCGGGGCGCCCGTGCGGCCCCCCTGGGTCACGAGGTCGTCGTAAGGGTCGTAGTCCGGCGCGCGATGCGGGTCGAGCCCGCGCATCGGCGGCCGGTCGGGTCTGTCATACGATCCGGACATGGCCGTCGTGCAGCTCCAATCGGGGGGCTTTGAACTGACGCATCAACTGATGGTCGTGGGTGGCGATCAGCACGGACGTGCCGAGCCGGTTGAGCTCGATGAACAGCCGCAGCAGGCGGCGCGCCATCTGCGGGTCGACGTTGCCGGTCGGCTCGTCGGCGAGCAACAGCTCGGGCTTGCCGATCACGGCGCGCGCGATGGCGGCGCGCTGCTTCTCGCCACCCGACAGGACCGAGGGATAGCCATGCATGCGGTCGCCGAGGCCCACCCATTGCAGGAGATCGGTCACGTCCTCCTTGTAGTCGTCGAGGCGCTTGCCGACGACGCGCAGCGGCAGCGCGACGTTCTCCCAGGTCGTCAGGTGCTCGAGCAGGCGGAAGTCCTGGAACACGATGCCGATGCGGCGGCGCAGGGGGGCGCGCTTGCCGGTGGTGATGCGGCTCACATCCTGACTGAAGAGCTGGATCTGCCCGCGCGTCGGGTGGATCGACATGAAGAGAAGGCGCAACAGCGACGTCTTGCCGGCGCCCGAGGGGCCGGTGAGGAAGTGGAACGAGCCGGGCCGCAGATGAAAGCTCACGTCCGACAGGATCTCGGGGCCTCGATCGTATTTGAGGCCGACATTCGTCAATCGAATCACGGACGGCTCCGGGATCTGCCCTAAGGGTTCAGCTTGTGGTCGGGCGCCTTATATGCGGGAAGGCGAGGGCCGTATCAATCGGTTACGAATATGGCGGGGGCATGTACACTCGCCGGAGTGACCGTGCCGCCCTGGCCGCCGACCGCAGACCCCGTGAGGCTTCCCGCCGTCGGCATCGGTCTCGGATAAGGGTTGGGTGCTAAATGTATGATTTCGAGCGCGTTTCGGTTTCGCCGAACAGGTGAGCGGCCGGGCGCGGTTGGCGGCGAGCCCGCGCTCTCTGTGCCGCGCCCCCAAAAGGAGCGCGGACGGCGGGTCGAGGATAAGGATCGAGGAATGATGGAAGAGCACAGCGGCCGAGCCGCCGGGGTCGAGGTCATCTACGCGGCAGACGCCATCGCCGCACGGCTCGAGGACCTGGCCAAGGACATCACCGCGCGCGATCTCGAGCGCCCGCTGGTCGTCGCGGTGCTGAAGGGCAGCTTCGTGTTCGCCGCCGATCTCATCCGGGCGCTCTATCGCGCGGGGCTCGAGCCGGAGGTCGATTTCCTCACGCTCTCGAGCTACCGCAAGAGCCGCACGTCCTCCGGCAACGTCGAGATCCTGCGCGACCTCGACCTCAGCGTCGAGGGCCGCAACGTGCTGCTGGTCGACGACGTGCTCGATTCCGGGCGGACCCTCGTCTTCGCCAAGGACCTCATCGCGGCGCGCGGTGCAGCCCAGATCCTGACCTGCGTTCTGATCGACAAGAAGGTGTCGCGCGCCGTCGATGTGGCGGCCGATTTCAGCGCCTTCGAGAGCAGCGACGAGTTCGTCGTCGGCTACGGCATGGACGTCGCCCACCGCTACCGCGAGCTGCCGTTCGTCGGCCGGATGGCGAAGGACGAGGCATCGCGCACGTGACGCGCGGCGGTTGCGCGCGCCCAAGCGTGCCGCCGTCGAAACGTCAAAGCATGTTCTTGCGCTGCTGGATCATCATGTAGGTGTCGCTCACCTGCTCCGAGAGCTGGAACCAGAGGTAGTCCTCGGCGCGCACGGCCGTCATCGCGTCATAGGCCTTCTTGAACTCGGGGTTGGTGGCCGAGAGCTCGGCGTAGGTGTCGTTGGAGGCCTTGAAGCAGGCATCGAGAACCTGCTCCGAGAACGGCCTCAGGATGGCGCCGGCCTGGACGAGGCGGCGCAGCGCTGCCGGGTTCAGCATGTCGTAATGGGCCTGCATCGTGGTGTTGGCGGTGTGGGCGGCCGCACGGATCACCGCCTGATAGCTCTTCGGCAGGCTGTTCCACTTCTCGAGGTTGATGAAGAAGTGGAGCATGGCCTGGCCCTCCCACCAGCCCGGATAGTAATAATTGCGCGCGACGCGGTAGAAGCCGAGCTTCTCGTCGTCGTAGGGGCCGACCCACTCGGCGGCGTCGATGGTGCCCTTTTCGAGGGCGGGGTAGATGTCGCTGCCGGCGATCTGCTGGGGCACGGCGCCGAGGCGCGACATGATCGCGCCGCCAAAGCCGCCGATGCGGATCTTGAGACCCTTCCAGTCCTCCGGCGTGTTGATCTCCTTGCGATACCAGCCGCCCATCTGCGCGCCGGTGTTGCCCCCCGGGAGACCGAAGATGTTGTAGCGCGCATAGAACGCGTTCATGAGGTCGATGCCGCCGCCTTCGTACATCCAGGCGTTCTGCATGCGGCAGTTGAGGCCGAACGGGATGCAGGTGGCGACGGCGAAGGTCGGGTCCTTGCCCCAGTAGTAGTAGGAGGCCGTGTGCGCGGCCTCGACCGTCCCGTCCGAGACCGCGTCGGCCGCCTGAAGCGGGCCCACGATCTCGCCCGCGGCGAAGACCTGCATCGTGAACCGGCCGTCGGTCATCTCGTGGACGCAGCGGGCGAAGGTCTCGGCGGCGCCGTAGATGGTGTCGAGGGATTTGGGAAAACTCGACGTCAGCCGCCAGGTCAGGCGCGGCGTGCTGGTGACGACGGCGGGGGCTTCCGGCTCCGCGTCGCAGGCCGCGAGCGTCGCCGCAGCCCCTCCCGCGCCGGCGACCTTGAGAAATTTCCGGCGGTCAACCTTGGCCATCGATGCTCCCCTGGGGCCTGATCGTTGGGCGGACTATAGACGGGGGCGCGGCCCAAGCGCGGGGTTATTTTTGCTCGAAGCCCGAGCCGCATGCCTGAGCCTCTGACGCGCGCTGGGAAGCCCGCTTCGACCAGATAGGGTCGAATGTGCCCCCCGTCCAGGACAGCGGTTGCGGATATGCCGCTCGAGGGGACCGGTTGCACGGGCCGTGGGGTCCGGTAGGCTTGGCACAGCATCGGTCCGGCAAACGAAGGCGCTCTCCTCAATGATCGAACGCATCGGCGGCGTGCTGCTCGCAGGCGGGCTCAGCCGGCGCATGGGTGGCGGCGACAAGGCGCTCGTGCCGCTTGCCGGCCGTCCACTCGCCCGGCATATCGCCGAGCGGCTCGCGCCGCAGGTCGACGCCCTGGTTGTCAACGCGAACGGCGATCCGGCGCGCTTCGCGATGCTCGGCCTTCCCGTCGTGCCCGACGAGACGAGCGACTTCGCCGGCCCGCTCGCCGGGGTGATGGCGGCGCTCAACAGGTTCGCGCGCACGAACCCGGAGATCGAGGCCGTGGTCAGCGTGGCCGGGGATGCGCCGTTCGTGCCCGGCGACCTCGTCGCCCGGCTCGCGGGCGCGCTCGCGACGCATGGGGACGCGCGCGTCGCGGTTGCCGCGTCACGCGGGCGCCGGCACCATGTGACCGGCCTCTGGCGGATGGCGGCGGCGGCGGAGATCGCGGCCGCGCTCGCCCGCGGGGAGCGCAGGGCGGAGACGATGGTCGACCGGCTCGGGGTGGTGACGGTGCCGTTCGCCGATCTCGAGATCGGCGGGGCGGCCGTCGACCCGTTCTTCAACATCAACACGCCGGAGGAGCTGGCGCAGGCGGAGCGGCTGCTGGCCTGTGCCCCGTCCGCGTTCCCGTTCCTGTCCCTGCCCCTGGGGCCGTCCGCGCCGCCGAGGCTGCGGACGCTCCCGCTCCGGGCCTCGCCCGCACCGTTCGTGGTCGGCGTCGCGGGGTGGAAGAATTCCGGCAAGACGACGCTCGTTGCCGGGCTTGTCGCCGAGCTCGTGCGGCGCGGCTTCCGCGTCTCGACCGTGAAGCACAGCCACCACACCCTCTCCGCGGAAGCCGAGGGGACGGACAGCGCGCGGCACCGGCGCGCGGGCGCGAGCGCCGTCGCGCTCCTGTCGCCGACCCGGTGGGCGGTTCTCCGGGACGAACTGGGGGACGAGCTGGGGGACGCGCCGGCGATCGTCTGGCACGACGGGCCCGAGCCGCCGCTCGCGGCCGTCATCGCGCATCTCGCCCCCGCCGACATCGTAATCGTCGAGGGGTTCAAAGGCGCGCCGATCCCCAAGATCGAGGTGCGGGGCGCGGGACAGGGCGAGGGCCCGCCGCTCGCGGAGCGTGATCCCCTGGTCTTTGCGGTTGCGGACGATGGCGGGGATGCCGGGGCGGGCGTGGCGACGTTCTCGCGCAACGATGTGGCCGGGATTGCGGATGCGTTGCTCGCGGCCGGCGGACGGGGGACCGGGCCGAAGACGGACTGATCGCGTCCGGATGCCGGCGCGGATCTCATGGGGGGCGTCAGATGCCGGCGTGATGCGCGCCTGTCCCGGCCGTCCGGCCGAGGGGATGCCGAGGACGTGCGTGCCATAAGGTCCAGAGCGCGATGAGCGCCGCGAGCCCCGTGACCGCATTCGGCACGGCGCGGTGGCGCGCACGCGCCGGCTCCTCGCGCGTACGGTCGGGAAGGCGGATGAGGCGTGCCCGCTTCGGAAGGTCCGGCGTCGCGCGCCCGGCGGCGATCTCCCCCACGTGGTGCGTGGCGGGCGAGACGGCCGCCGCCCCATCGAAAGAAAGAAGCATGACGGCCAGAGCCGCGATGCTTCCGCCCACCGTCATGCTGATCGAACCCGTCATTCCGGTCCTTAGCCCTCGCCCGGAGAACGCCCGTGGTCCATCGAAGGACGCGTCAATCCAAGACTAGGTCAATCGAAGAATACGAAGGCCTTCACCAATGTCTGCCACGTGCCCCAAGCAAGCGGCACGCCAACCAGCGACCAGAAGAGCGCGGCCTTCAAATCGAGCCCCCCCTTGCCGATGCCGAAGGAGCCGCCGGTGCCGGATGCAGACGGCGACTTCAACTTGGCCTGCGCGACGGCGACCTCCTCGTCGCTCATGTGCCATTTCGGGTCGAGGGGGCGTATGAAGAGGTTGGCGACGAAGCCGAGCACCAGCAACCCGGCGAGGATATAGAAAATATGGCCATAAACCTTGTCGGGCGCGACGCCGTCCGCAAGGCGCGTGTCGTGCAGGTAGTTGACGATCACGGGGCCGACGATACCGGCCGTTGACCATGCCGTCAGGAGGCGGCCGTGGATCGCGCCGACGAACTGGGTGCCGAAGATATCGGCGAGGTAGGCCGGCGCCGTCGAAAAGCTGCCGCCGTACATCGAGGCGATGACGCAGAAGCAAAGGACGAACAGGGTCATCACCTTCCAGTCGGCAGAGAAGGCCGCGAGCACGTAGAGCGTGGCGCCCAGGACGAAGAAGATGAAGTAGGTCGTCTTGCGGCCGAAGAAGTCTGACGAGGAGGCCCAAAAGAAGCGGCCGAAGATATTGAAAAGCGAGATGAGGCCGACGAAGCCCGCACCGACCGCGGCGGCGGACGCGGCCAACGTCGCGTCCTTCCTCATGTCGAGGTAGCCGAGCGCATCCTGGCCGGCGAGCGCGCCGCCGAAGGTCTCCTGCAGCATGGGGGATGCCGCGCCGATGATGCCGATGCCGGCCGACACGTTGAGGCAGAGCGCGATCCAGATCAGCCAGAACGCCCAGGTCTTGTGGGCATCCTTCAGGTGGACGTGGTTGTTGGTGATCATGGCCTTGCCGTTGGCCGGCGGCGTCCAGCCTTCCGGTTTCCAGCCGGCGGGCGGCAGGCGGTAGCGGAACGAGCCGATGGTCATGAACACCGCGTAGATCGCCGCCAGGGCGAGGAACGTCTGCCAGACGCCGGGCTCCGTCGCGGTCTTGAAGACGTTGTCCATGAGGAACGTCGCGAGCGGCGAGCCGATCATGGCGCCGCCGCCGAAGCCCATGATGGCCATGCCGGTCGCCATGCCGCGCCGGTCGGGGAACCATTTGATCAGCGTCGAGACCGGAGAGATATAGCCGAGGCCGAGACCGATGCCGCCGATGACGCCGGCGCCGAGCCACATCAGCCAGAGCTGGTGCACATAGACGCCGAGCGCGCCGATCAGCAGCCCGCCGCACCAGCACAGCGTGGCGACGAGCCCTGCCTTGCGGGGCCCGGCCCGCTCGAGCCATTCGCCCCAGATGGCCGCCGAAACGCCGAGCAGGACGAAGAAGAACGTATACATCCAGCCGAGGTCGAACTGGCTCCAGTTGCAGTCCGTGGCGGCGAGCGCACGCAGGGTGCCGACGGCCTTCTCGCCGAAGGTCACGGCGCCGGCGGAGCACTCGGCGACCGGCTTGCCGTCGGCCCCGATGAGCGCGCCCTGAAGCGGCTTCCAGAATACCGAGAAGCCGTAGGCCATGCCGATGCAGAGGTGGATACAGAGCGCGGCGGGCGGCACCATCCAGCGGTTGAACCCCGGCCTGGCGATGATCGCCTGGCGATCAAGCCAGCCGGGTTGGGCCCCAGGCCCGGCGACATCCTCGATGGTGGCCATGGTGCTCCTCCCAAAACTTCTTGACCTGCCCTTGTTTCTCGGGCGTTTGCGCCTAGCACTATCGTGCGCGACCTTATGAGACAAGGGCAGACGGCTTGATGCCGGCGGGAACCTTGTTACTTTACGAGTGTCGGCTGCCGAGACCGCAGGGTCTCGTCGATTCCCCTCGGGGAAGATCCTTGGGATGAAAAGATGACTGTCGTGCCAGCGAACACATTCGCCGAAGGTGCCGCGGCTCAAGCCCCGGAGCTGGTGGACCCGTTCGGACGGCACGTGACCTATCTGCGCGTCTCGGTGACGGACCGCTGCGATTTCCGCTGCGTCTACTGCATGAGCGAGCATATGTCCTTCCTGCCCAAGAAGGACCTGCTCACGCTCGAGGAGCTGGACCGTTTGTGCTCGGCCTTCGTGGCCAAGGGGGTCCGCAAGCTGCGCATCACGGGCGGGGAGCCGCTCGTGCGCAAGAACATCCTGTCGCTTTTCCGTGCGCTATCGCGTCATCTCGAATCCGGTCGCCTCGAGGAGCTGACGCTGACGACGAACGGCAGCCAGCTCGGAAAATATGCAGCCGAGCTCAAGGCCGCCGGCGTGCGCCGCATCAATGTGTCCATCGACACGCTCGACCCGGCGAAGTTCCGCGCGATCACGCGCTGGGGCGATCTGGCCACCGTGCTCAAGGGCGTGGAGGCGGCGCGGCGCGCCGGCCTCGGCATCAAGATCAACGCCGTGGCGCTCAAGGGCGTCAACGAGGACGAGATCGACGACCTGATCCGCTTCGCGCACGGCGAGGGACACGACCTGACGCTGATCGAGACCATGCCGCTCGGCGACATCGAGGGCGACCGCACGGAGCAGTATCTTCCGCTCTCTCTGGTTCGGGCTGGGCTTGCCGGTCGCTGGACGCTCGAGGACATCCCCTTCCGCACCGGAGGCCCTGCTCGTTACGTGCGCATCAAGGAGACGGGCGGGCGCCTCGGTTTCATCACGCCGATGACGCACAACTTCTGCGAAAGCTGCAACCGCGTGCGGGTGACGTGCACCGGCACGCTCTATATGTGCCTCGGTCAGGAGGATGCGGCGGACCTGCGCGTGCCGCTGCGCGCGAGCCCGGACAACGGGGCGCTGTTCGAGGCGATCGACGCCGCCATCGCCCGCAAGCCCAAGGGGCACGACTTCGTCATCGACCGGCGCCACAAACGCCCCGCGCTGGCCCGCCACATGAGTGTGACGGGGGGCTGACCGCCGGTCTTCCGGCGACGGCACGCGTTCTTAGCCCTTTACCGGTGCGCCTCTCGCGTCGCCTCCATGAAGGCCGGCGAAAGGCCGAGGATGTGGCCCGTCAGGCCGACGATCGATCCGACCATGGCCAGTGTCAGCACCCAGCCGAAGGTGTTCAGGAGACGCGTGCGCCAGCGGCCGCGGCGGGCGGCCCTGAGCCAGGGCGGCGGCGATACCACGCCTTCTGTTGCGGGCGCGGCGG